>ENA-ORQX01002020-ORQX01002020.1-human-gut-metagenome-genome-assembly--contig:-NODE-2020-length-11123-cov-2.974340_pt1 | contig 11123 bp, 8 predicted proteins | sample MGYA00242170_ERZ509124 | MGnify/ENA primary metagenome ERZ509124 (study PRJEB26280, sample SAMEA2338647) | human gut metagenome | biome: human gut; feature: human-associated habitat; material: faeces... | reverse complement strand
ACTGCTCCGGTTCTGGACAAGAAAAGAAAGCTATGTGAAAATGACCGGGGAAGGAATGACAAAGGCATTTCATACCGTGGATACCCTGCATGGGAAATACTATAAAGAAATTCCGCTGGGAACCATAAAAGACAGATATCTGATCAGTGTCTGTACGCAGGAAGATAGGACTTGCGATTTTGTATGTAAAATGTTAGATTAATATCTGGAGGCAGAATATGCATGATGAATTAACAAAAAAGGATATTGAAAAAATGGAGGCAGAGATTGAACACCGGAAGCTGGTGGTTCGGAAGGAAGCCCTCGAAGATGTAAAAGAAGCACGTGCCCAGGGAGACCTGAGCGAAAATTTTGAATATAAGGCAGCCAAAAAGTTCAAAAACGAAAATGAAAGCCGTATCCGTTATCTGGAAAAAATGATCAAGACAGCAGTGATTGTTTCTGAAGACTCTCCGGAAGATGAAGTTGGAATGAACAATACCGTCGATATTTATTTTGAAGAGGACGATGTGACGGAAACATATAAACTGGTGACAACAGTCAGAAGCAATTCACTGAAAAATCTGATCAGCAGGGAATCACCGCTTGGCGCAGCTATTTTCGGGCATAAAGTCGGAGATCGCTGTGAAGTTCATGTAAATGATAATTATTCCTATTTTGTGCAGATTAAGCGTATTGTCAATACTATGGATGACGGCACAGATGAGCTTCGAAAATTTTAACAACAGGAGAAAAATATGAAAGTATCGGAAATTTTAAAGAAGAATGAGGTGACAATCTCATGTGAGATTTTCCCGCCAAAACAGGGAGCACAGCTTCAGAATTACAAGGCAATCGCAGCAGAAATCGCAAAGTTGAAACCGGCATATATCAGCTGTACATATGGAGCAACCGGCGGAACGAGTGATTATACCGTAGAGATCGCAGATGCGATCAACTCTTATGGGGTGCCGGCAATCGCACATCTGACCTGCGTCTCTTCCACAAGAGAAAAGGTACATACTGTAATCCATGAGCTGAAAGAGCGCGGAATCGAAAACATCCTTGCACTTCGCGGGGATATTCCGACAAACACGGATTTTCCGCTTCCGGATCAGTATCACCATGCGATTGAACTGATCCGCGAGATCAAAGAGGCAGGAGATTTCTGTATCGGCGGTGCATGTTATCCGGAGGGACATCCGGAGGCTGCCAATATGAATGAAGATCTGGATCATCTGAAAGAAAAAGTGGATGCAGGCTGTGAATATCTGACCACACAGATGTTTTTTGATAATAACATTTACTATCGTTTTCTGTATAAGGCACTTGCCAAAGGAATTGATGTTCCGGTGACCGCCGGAATCATGCCGGTTACTAATGCAGCACAGGTGAAGAGAACGATTTCCCTGACCGGAAATCTGGTTCCTGCAAAATTCTTAAGTATTGTGGATCGTTTTGGGGACAACCCTGCAGCCATGAAACAGGCTGGAATTGCCTATGCAACCGAGCAGATCATTGATCTGATTGCCAATGGAGTCAACCACATTCATATTTATTCCATGAATAAACCGGATGTCGCAGCGGCGATCATGAATAATCTGTCACAGATTTATGTGAGAGAGCAGGCATAAGAATGAAGAAAAAGGAAGAACAGCTGGTCCGTAAAGTGACCGATATGATACAAAAAACGCGGGAAGGAAAACTGCACTGGGATATTCAGTGCCAGACTACCGAGTACAACGATCCGGCGAAGAAACCAGTGGAAACCGAAGAGGGAGAGACATGGGTGATTGATGAGTGTTTTGTTTCCTATCACTGTATGGATCAGGAAAAAGAATTTCTATTGGTTTCTTATGAGCAGATCTACACCTGCGGAGAGAAAAAGAAGTCCTGCAATTTGATTTTTCTGCCACCGCTTGGCATCCGCTTCTTCGATGTGGATGTTTTAGCTCCGTATGCAGTGGAGGCGGATCAGATGCTGATCTACGAAGTACATATGCTGTGGCTGACCGTGCTTGAGCAGTATAAAAAAGATCCACAGAGCATGGAACTGGATGTGACAGGGCGCGAGCTGGTACTGCAGCAATAAAAATGAATATACAATGTGTATAATAAGTTGAAAAAACCTCTGGAATTTTTAGACAAAATTTCCAGAGGTTTTTTGGCAGTTTTTCCAACTTTATTTCGTATACATTTTCAAGTATAATGAAAGACGAAAAAACCCGAAAAATCATTCAAAAGGAGGAAAAAATGGGAGAGAGAAGGTTTTCAACAAAGAACCGTTTTGTAAGTTTTTTACTTGCAATTGCGATGGTTCTGACACTTTTACCGATTGGGGCGGTACAGGCAAAAGCAGAAGGCAGCAGACAAATTATTATGCACTTCAGAAATTCTACAAATTGGGAGGCTGTTTATACGAAAATAGCCGAAGGAAAGAGCTGGACGGCTGGTGATGGTTATGGTTATGCAAATAGCTGGCCAGGAGCTGAAGTAGAAAAAGATTCTGCAAATGAAGGCTGGTATAGCTTTACAATTAGCACAAATTCAGAGAAGGAATTCCATTGTATATTTAATAATAAAGATCATGGTAAGCAAACTGCTAATATAAATTTTAAAGTAGAAAATTCTAAAATAGAAAAATGGGTTACTGGTGAAGGCGATCAGGAAACGGTAATTATGGATCAGGCGCCGGAAGGATGGAAAGAATCTGCAAGTAATGCTCCGGTAAAACCGGTTATAAATGTTCAGAGTCCGGTTGTAAACGAGGATCGTACAGTTACTTTTAATTTGGATGCAACAGGCGAGTATAAAGATGCTGAAGATGTTTGTCTTATGGGAACTGTTGAAGGAACTGACTGGACAAACGGATTACCAATGAATAAAGTCGGTGATAAGTTTACAGTAACGGTTCCTAAACAAAATCCTGGAATATATGGGTATAAGTATAAAATTGGGACTAGCTGGATCACAGACCCTGCAAATGATGCCATGACAGATGGCAATAGTAGATTAGTAGTTCCGGGACTTGAATCAAAAAATATGGAAGCTTTGGCTGGTAAGGATCTCGAACTTCCGAAAACATTAAAGCTTTATGGCGATGATGGAACAAGCAGTGATGAAACAGTTTCATATACATTAAAAGACCCTTCTTTAAGTGATAAGGTTACATTGAAAGATGAAACAATCAATGTGAAAAAAGGCAGTGGAATAAAAACTGTTGATTTAATTGCAACCGCTGGAAATGAAAAGTCCGATGTTACCGTTAACGTTGTACAAAAGCAGTATAAAGTAACAATTAATATGTATTCTCCAGATTTTGAAATGAAATCTGGTGTATCTGATGTATATATATATAATAAAAATGGTGCTGAAAAGGAATTTGTTCCTTTAAATAATACAATAGAAGACACAGAAAATAATGTGACTTGGTTACAGGGAACAACTTATGTTTCGTTTAATTCGCTTGGGATTATTGGAAGACCAACGGCGGGGTCATGGGATGGACAGGATAGTAATCAGTATTATGTTATTAATGAGGAAAAATCAGAAATAACCTTATGGTATGTGTTTGGGAAAAAACCGGTTATAGAAAAACCGGTCATTACCAAAGCAGATCCAAGGTATCTGTGTCTGGAATATGAAAATGATACTTTGACAACCACTCCGGAGTTTTATTCATGGACTACTGGTATTGAAGAGAAAGTACGCAAACCATTTGAATCTGATGGGAACGGAAAATGGAAGATCAAAGTTCCTGTTAAATCAACTTGCACGAAGGTTGATTTCGTGGTTGTGCTGGATCCTTCCGGCTCTGACTGGATCAAGGATGGAGGAGATCACTCCATTGCATTCCCACAAGAGCAGAACGTTGTATGCGCAAGCATGAAAAAAGGGGAAGAACCAGTATTAAGTGCTCCTTATAACAAGGGGTATGAAGTATTGCCAAAAGAAAATAAAATTGCATTTTATTTTCGGGATGATAATGCATTGATTGAGGATAAGCTTTCAGATATGAACGTGTCTGTAGATATCGATGGCAAAGAATATCCAATGACTTATAATGCAGAGAATAAGCGTTTCGAGTATAACTATAATGAATTAAAAAGTGGACGTACACTTTATCGTTATAAAGTGGGAGAGAAATATATTTTAGACAAGTATAACGATAAGAAGGAGAAGAAAGATGGAAACGATTATTCCTATATTGAGTATTATAAACTGAATGCTTCTATTCAGGCAGAAGTAATGAACGCTTCATTTAATTATAACGAGAATAATGTTGTAAAATTCACGGTAAATCAGGACGAGAATGAGAAGAAATTAGAAGTTGCATCTGCAAGCATTGATGTTTCTTCTTTAGGTGGAAGTAGTGCATTAGCAATTGTACCAGATTTACAGGCTGTAACAATTTCAGCTACAACTGATACAACATTAGGAAAAAAGACATTGCCAATTGTTGTAACAGATCAGTATGGAAATGAGTATACAACAAGTGTACAGGTGGAAGTTGCTGCACGTAACAAGAAGAATGCAGATGATTTTGACTGGGATGAATCAGTTATTTATTTTATGGTAACGGATCGTTTCTTTGATGGAAATGAATCAAACAATACAGCAAGCGGAGCAAAGACTTACGGAAAGGATAATGCAGGTCTGTATCATGGTGGTGATTTCGCAGGAATTACACAAAAGTTAGACTATTTAGAGGATTTGGGAATTAATACAATCTGGATTACTCCTATTGTAGAAAATATTCCGGGAGTTACGGTAACTGACACGGGAAAAGAAGATGTTCCGTACAATGCTGCATACCATGGATATTGGGCAAGCGATTTTACAAAACTGAATCCAACGCTTGGAACAAAAGAAGAATTCCAGACATTGATCGATCAGGCACATAACCGCGGTATTCGTATTATGGTAGATATTGTGGTTAACCATGCCGGATATGATACGGACTTTGGTGATATGATCCGAAGCGGAGAAGATATTGTATCTGGAAGTGATCAGAAAGACTCATTAAGCAATTTACCAGATTTCAGAACAGAAGACCCAGCAGTCAGTGCACAGCTTGTAAAGTGGCAGACGCAGTGGGTAAAGGATTTTGGTATCGATTATTTCCGTGTAGATACGGTTAAGCATGTTGAAAATGATACATGGACAGAGTTAAAGAATGCTTTGACCAAAACTGATCCGAATTTTAAGATGATTGGAGAGTATGCAGGAGGAGGTTATGCTTCTAACGGTAATACATTAGGAACCGGCGAAATGGATTCTGATCTGGATTTCGATTTTAATGATCAGGCAGCTAATTTTGTAAAAGGAAATATTTCTTCTGTAGAAAATTTCCTGGCATCCAGAAACAGTGCGTTAAATAATACTTACATGACAGGACAGTTTCTTGGAAGTCATGATGAAGATGGATTTAAGCAGAAACTTTTGGATGGTGGAATGAAAGAAGATGCAGCAACTGCAGCATCCATGGTCGCAGCAAGCCTGCAGATTACGGCAAAAGGACAGCCAGTTATTTATTATGGGGAAGAGATTGGCCTGACAGGATTAAATAATTATCCATATCAGACAAATCGTTATGACTTTGACTGGTCAATGGTAAACAATGACAATAAGACATATCAACATTATAAGAAGATGCTTTCCATCCGTAATGCATACACAGATGTATTTGCAAGAGGTGACAGAAAAACGATCGTTGCATCCGATGAAAAAGGCTATGATATTGTATCCAGAAGTTATCAAGGAACTAAATTATATGTTGGTTTAAATATCAAGGGTGCTGCACAAACTGTAGAAGTTCCGGTAAGTGAAAGCAACGGAACAATTTTGAAAGATCTGTATTCCGGAACATCATATACCGTAAACAATGGCAAGGTAGAAGTAACCATTCCTGCAGCTGCAGACGGTGGAACCGTTGTTTTGAAAAAGAACTCTTCCGGCGGAAACTCATCCAGCGGAAGCTCATCCAGCAGTGGAAGCACAACAACCGAAACCAAGCCTTCGGAGGATATTAAGAAAGACACAAAGACGGAGATTACTGTTCCATCAGAGAAACTTCCGGAAGGAACGAAAGCAAGTGTTACTGTGACCAAAGATGCCAGCGGAAAAGTAACAGCAGAGGCAGTCGTTAAAGCAACCGGAAAAACAAGCAAAACCGGTGTGAAAGCAACCGTGACTGCCGATGTGATCAAAGCAGTGACAGAAGCTGCCGGAACCAAAGATGTGACCATCACACAGGAAGTGAAGAAAGCGGACGGAACAACCGCATACACCTTACAGGTAAATGCAGCAGATGTCAAAGCGGGTGCAAAACTTGCTGTAATGAAGAAAGATGAAAAGACCGGGGAACTGGTTCTTGTAAACCAGAAAGCATACAAGGTCGCAAAGGATGGTTCTGTCTCACTGACATTTAAGGGTGAGGGAACTTATGTCGTAAAGACACAGGCTGAGGTAAAGGCTCAGGCAAAGCAGATCGCAAAAACCGTTAAGCCAGCAAAGACCACAGTAAATGTTGCTACAAAAAAGACAACCGTATTTAAATGGAACAAGAAGCTGAATATGGAAAACGTGGCAAAGATTACCTATAAGTCTTCAAAGAAGTCTGTGGTTTCCGTAAATAAAAATGGAAAGATTACTGGAAAGAAGAAAGGAACTGGAAAAGTGACCGCAGAGGTTACATTAAAAGACGGAACCAAAAAAACAGTAAGGATGAAGGTAAAGGTGAAATAAGCCAGAACCTTAAAACAATAGTTTTATACTCATTTTCTGCCATAGGGCTTACAGGGGGAAACCTCTGTAAGCCCTGATTTTATTAGACAACCAGGGGCTGCTGTGTTATACTCATTATGCTTTAGGAGGATGTAAAATGAAAAAATCATATGCAGTAATCACCGGTGCAAGCTCCGGAATCGGTAGGGCATTTGCAAGACAGCTTGCGGCAGAAGGATACCGTCTGGTACTGGTTGCGCGAAGAGAAAACCGGTTGCAGGCACTGGCAGAGGAATTAAATAAGAGTGGGACAGAAAGCATGATTATCACGGCGGATCTGTCCGAAAAAGAAGCGTGTTACCGTCTGATGCAGCAGCTGGAACCGGTTCCGGTCGGGATATTGATCAACAATGCGGGATTCGGTGATTGCGGCAGTTTTTTGGAGACAGATGCAGACAAGGAAATGCAGATGATTGATGTGAACGTCAAGGCCATGCATCTTTTGATGAAACTGATGCTTCGCCGCATGGAAAAGCAGGAGGGCGGTTACATTTTAAATGTCGCTTCTTCGGCAGGACTGCTTCCGGCAGGCCCTTATATGGCCACCTATTATGCGACCAAAGCCTACATGGCGAGTCTGACGCGGGCAGTGGCGCTGGAACTGAAGCAGAGAGGCAGCCGGGTGTATGTAGGGGCATTGTGTCCGGGGCCGGTGAATACGGAATTCAATGAAGTGGCAAATGTTGAATTTGCACTGGCCGGAATCACACCGGAGTATTGCGCCGGATATGCATTAAAGCAGATGAAAAGACGCAAAGTGCTCATTGTTCCGACGACTGAAATCAAGGCAGTAACGATATGCGGAAGATTTATTCCGCAAAATCTGCTGATCGCAATTACTGCACATCAGCAGAAGAAAAAGCTGAAAGCAGAGGACATATAAAATGGAAGAAATTAAAATAGGCTCTCATGTGGGAATGGCAGGAAAAGAGATGTTTCTGGCATCCGTGAAGGAAGCGGAGCGTTATGGGGCAAATGTGCTGATGCTCTACACAGGGGCACCGCAGAATACCCGGAGAAAAGAAATCAAAGACTTAAATATTGAGGCGGGCTGGGAGTATGCCACAAAGGCTGGAATCCGGGAAATCGTGGTTCATGCACCGTATATCATCAATCTTGCCAATACGGTAAAGCCGGAGACATTTGAGCTTGCTGTGGAATTTTTGGAAAAAGAGATCCGGCGCACGGCTGCCATGCGCAGCAAAATTCTGGTACTGCATCCGGGATCTGCATTAGACGCGGGGGCGGAGGCAGGAATTGCACAGACTGTCCGGGGATTGAATATGGTGCTTGATGCCAACGGGGATGATGTGTTTATTGCGTTGGAAACGATGGCAGGAAAAGGCAGCGAGATTGGAAGAACGTTTGAAGAGATCAGGGCAATCTATGACGGAGTGCACAAAAAGGAAAGGTTAAGAGTCTGTTTTGACACCTGTCATGTGAATGATGCCGGCTATGATCTGGTGCATGATTATGATGGCGTGTTCGAGACTTTTGATAAGGTGATCGGGCTGGATCAGATTGCGGTTTTTCATATCAATGACAGTTTAAATCCCCTGGGAGCACATAAAGACCGTCATGCAAACATTGGAAAAGGAACCATTGGATTTGAGACATTGTATCGTCTGGTCCACGATCCGCGTTTTGTGGAAATTCCAAAGATTTTAGAGACACCGTGGCTTTGTGCCGAGGGAGAGACCAAAAAGACGATTCCGCCATACAAAGAAGAGATTGCACAGCTTCTTGCAAAATAATAATAAAGAGGAGCAGGATTATGAACGTTAAACAACAGGGGATTTCCGGCTATTGGTTAAAGGTGATCGCCGTGGTTTCCATGCTGATTGATCACACATCGGCCGTTATTTTAGAACAGATTCCGGGACTGGAAAATCCCGCATTTTTGATGCGCATCATTGGAAGAGCTGCGTTTCCGATTTACTGTTTTCTTCTGGTAGAAGGATTTTACCATACACGCAGCAGGGCAAAATATGCGGGGAGGCTTTTTTTGTTTGCACTGATTTCCGAGGTTCCGTTTGACCTGGCATTCAGCAGGAGAATGTGGGATTTTTCCAGCAGCAATGTCTTTTTTACTTTGCTGTTCGGGCTTTTGGTGATATGGGGTGTTGAAGGGATAAAACAGAAGTTTGTGGAGGAAGTTTACGGGAATAAGGCCGCAGTCATCCGCCTGATTCTTACCATTGTGATAGTTGCAGCCGGGGGATTTCTGGCACTTCTTTTCCGTACAGATTACGATTTGTCGGGAATTGTGACAATTTTTGCAATTTACATGTTTTATCCGAAGAAAGTGAAGGGAATGGGTATCGGTGTTCTGGTTTTAACCCTGCTGGCAAGTATCATTGAAGCGGCAGCATTTCTGGATATGATACCGGTTTATTTTTACAATGGAACCAGGGGAAAACAGATGAAATATTTCTTTTATATATTCTATCCGGTACACCTGTTTCTTCTTGCCATGATCGCACGGGCAATGGGACTTTGGGCTTAATATTTTAAGAAGATGTTACGATTCTTATGAAATTCTTATCTTTTTCAGATACAGCTTGCGTTCCTGAAAAAGCGGGAGTACAATGCAGACGAAATGAAAGACAGATAGGAATGGAGGTCTTGGATGATGAGACAAAAATCTTGGAATCAGTTTAAAAAAACAATGGCTGCCTCGACACTGGCAGGAGCGATCACTTTTACAGGGTGTGCGGTGATGCCTTCGGTTACAGCTTTTGCAGATACAACGGAACAGACCGGTCAGGTATCGTATGATAATGAGGTGATGCCGATCCACACGGACGTGCAGACGGAGGCAAAACCGTTGATGAAGGGTACGTCATGTACGGTTTCGGATGGAAAGAACCTGTATTATGCGTTTGAAATGATGGGTGTGCGTATGGGAATTATGAAATACAACACCAAAACAGGCAAAAAGAGTGAGGTATATTCCTACAAAATAGGGAAAAACAAAAAGGGAAGCAATGGTTTTTCCCAGTTATCTGTGGATAAGAAATATATTTATGCAACCTGGGACCGTTACTATGGAACCGATGCAACAAAAGAATATATTTACCGGATCGCTAAAGACGGGAAATCCGCAAAGAAACTTGCGCTCGGACGTGATCCACAGCTTGTAGATGGACGGATTTATTATCTGGCACTGAAAAGTAAAAGTGAAGATGGCATGAATTATTCGGAAGATACCGGAACCGTTATGAGCATGAAGACGGACGGAACGGACAAAAAGAAAGTTGCACAGATTGTGAACAGCGGAGATGCTTATCGGTATTCCCTGTTTCAGAGTGAGGGAAAGATTTACTATACCAAGGAAAACGAGAACAAGACATTTTATGATCTGGAGGGAAACAGTTATCAGAGAGAGGCCTTTGCGGTTAAGGATGAAAATTATCTGAGTGTTTCACTGGAAGCTGTCAATGATGGAACGTATACCTATAGTACGACAGGAAAGGATCGGTACATGCAGACGAAACTCTACCGGACAGATAACAGGACGGGAAAGAAAAACCTTGTGGCATCCTTTAAACTTGGCATTGAAAAATACTCGGTTTGTGGAAATTATGTATTCGTGGAAGCAAATGTTCCGTACAAGGGAGCTGATGTGACTGAGAAACTTGCAGTTTACTGCTATAAGGCAGATGGCAGCAGCAAAGTAAAGCTTGCTTCCTGGTTTCCGGCAGAATAAAATCCGGGTAACAATCGAAAAAATAAAAGAAGCACCGCGACTGCGGTGCTTCTTTTATTCTGGGGATTTATTTATCCAGATCTTTTTTATCTACATTCTGCAGCATCATTGCACGAACTTTCAGAGGAAGTCCGAACAGTGTGATGAATCCGTCTGCATCGTGATGATCGTACTGATCACCGGTTGTGAAACTTGCCAGAGACTCACTGTAGAGAGAGTATGGAGAAGTTGTGCCGGCTTTGATGATGTTTCCTTTGTAGAGCTTGAATTTTACTTCACCGGCGACATACTTCTGGGTAGAAGTAACAAATGCCTGGATTGCTTCGCGAAGAGGAGTGAACCATTTTCCTTCGTATACAACATTGGCAAGACGGTTGCCCATCTCTTTCTTTGCAGATAAGGTATCGCGGTCAAGAACCAGTTCTTCCAGCTGGTCATGTGCTTCCATAAGGATCGTTCCGCCAGGAGTCTCATATACACCACGGGATTTCATACCAACGACACGGTTTTCTACGATATCGATGATGCCGACACCGTGCTTTCCACCGAGACGGTTTAATTCACGGATGATATCGGAAACTTTCATTTCTTTTCCGTTTACAGTTTTTGGAACACCCTTTTCAAATGTCATGGTTACATATTCGCCTTC
>ENA-ORQX01002002-ORQX01002002.1-human-gut-metagenome-genome-assembly--contig:-NODE-2002-length-11212-cov-2.931523_pt1 | contig 11212 bp, 10 predicted proteins | sample MGYA00242170_ERZ509124 | MGnify/ENA primary metagenome ERZ509124 (study PRJEB26280, sample SAMEA2338647) | human gut metagenome | biome: human gut; feature: human-associated habitat; material: faeces... | reverse complement strand
TTGTTTTCTTCGGAAAGCAGAACGAGGGCTCTTTTCCAGCCGCTGTGTGTCCGAAACCTTATAGCCATCCTCTTTGCAGAGGATGACTTGGCTGTTGAGAGCCGATACCGGCTCTCAATAGAGTTGGACTACCTCATCTACAACAATCCGCTGGGCTATGCCGATTTGATTCTGAACGGTGACACGAAGGAATATTTGAAGAATGTGGCTGGGAGCCATGGGCTAGAGGATTAGAAAAATATCATCTGCTCTTTGCGGCAGACGGTAGATATGAAAAATTGCATGAGTTGAGTTTGGGCGAGGTGCTTTATAGCGAAGCACATCGCCTTTAGTTTTTCTTTCGGGTGGCGATATCCTGAAAGCAGAAATAATCCGGATGGTGGCGCGACTGCGTGTACTCGAACAGCATTCCATCGGAGTTGAAGGTCTGGTTTACCACCACTGCCACGCAATCATAGCCGTCCATATCCAGCAGCTTTTCGTCACGGGCGGTCGCGTGTTCCACCGTGATGCGCCGTTTGCTGGTGATGATTTGCATTCCGAGCACATTTTCAATAAAATCATAGATGGAATGGGATGCGATTTCCTCCGTCAGTCCGGGCACAAATTCCTTCAAAAAATAGTTGATGTCCAGAATCAGTGCTTTTCCGTCCAGATAGCGCACACGCTGCACCGCCCACAGTTCGTCGCCCTCAGAAAATCCGCTTTCCGCGGCAAACTGTTCCGTTGCGATGATGGTCTCAAGCCGAATGACGCGGGTAACGGCTTGCAGATGATTGCGGTTAGCGGTCTCCTGAAAGGTCTCTATTCCACCGATGGTAAAGGTCGTCTTTCCCACCGGCTGGTAGATGACCCGAACGCCCCGTCCCTGCATGGACTGCACATAGCCGTCGGCAATCAGTTCCGCAATTGCACGGCGCACCGTGTTGCGGGAGCAGTCGTATTCTGCAATCAGCGTATTTTCACTGGGAAGCAGGGACTGGTAAGGATAGTCCTGCGCTTCGATCCGTTTTTTGATACTGCGGTAAATTCCTTCATATTTTGCTTTTGGCATGGCTGTTTACCTCAACTTGTTCAAACGTTTGTTTCAGTATACCGTGATTGCGCCTGAATTTCAAGGCATTCTATTGTCCGGGATGCTGAAAATTTTCAAACAGAACATGATTTTTTGTAAATCCGCTTGACTTGTCTGAACAAGTGAACTATACTGAAACCACAAGCGAAACTTGTATGAACAAGTTTGGCAAATCATCAAAAAGATAAAGGAGAAAAGAGTCATGGGAAAATACCAAGAGGACGCAAAGTTGCTGCTTGAGTACGTTGGCGGCAAAGAGAACATCGCGGCAGTTTCGCACTGTGTATCCCGGATGCGTTTTGTGCTGAACGATCCCGCCAAGGCGGACGTTGCCAAGATCGAGGCACTGAAATCCGCCAAGGGCACTTTCACCCAGGCGGGCCAGTTCCAGGTCATCATCGGCAATACGGTCAGCGATTTCTACAACGACTTTATTGCCGTCTCCGGCATTGACGGTGTCTCGAAGGACGCTGTCAAGAGCGCGGCCAAGCAGAACCAGAACGCATTGCAGAAGATCATGAGCGTGCTTGCGGAGATTTTTGCCCCGTTGATTCCCGCCATCATCACCGGCGGTTTGATTCTCGGCTTCCGCAACTGCATTGACAGCATCTACTTTTTTAATAACGGCACCCAGACGCTGTGCGATATCAGCCAGTTCTGGTCCGGCGTTGACAGCTTCCTGTGGCTGATTGGCGAAGCCATCTTCCATATGCTGCCGGTCTGCATCTGCTGGTCTGTCACAAAGAAAATGGGCACGACCCAGAGCCTGGGCATCGTCCTCGGCCTGACGCTCGTCTCCGGCCAGCTGCTCAACGCTTACGCCGTGGCTTCTACTGCGGCGGCAGATATCCCCAAATGGGATTTTGGCTTCTTCACCATCAACATGATTGGCTATCAGGCGCAGGTCATTCCCGCCATGCTGGCTGCGTTCACGCTGGTCTATCTGGAAAAATTCTTCCGCAAGATCTGCCCGGCGGTCATCTCCATGATCGTTGTGCCCTTCTGCTCGCTGGTGCTGTCCGTCATCATCGCCCACACTGTCCTTGGCCCCATCGGCTGGAAGATCGGCACCTTCATTTCTGACATCGTCTACGCCGGCATTTCCGGTTCCTTCCGCGTGGTCTTTGGCGCAATCTTCGGTTTTGTTTATGCCCCGCTGGTCATCACCGGCCTGCATCACATGTCCAACGCCATTGATATGCAGCTGATTGCTGACTTTGGCGGCACCATGCTGTGGCCGATGATCGCACTGTCCAACATTGCGCAGGGCTCCGCCGTCCTCGGTATGATCTATCTGCAGCGCAAGAACGCAGACGCTCAGGAGGTCAACGTACCCGCCTGCATCTCCTGCTACCTCGGCGTTACCGAGCCCGCTATGTTCGGCGTCAACCTGAAATTCCACTTCCCGTTTATCTGCGGCATGATTGGATCTGCCATCGCAGCAGTTGTCTGTGTGGCTACTTCCACCACGGCCAACGCCATCGGTGTCGGCGGCATCCCTGGTATTTTGTCCATCCAGCCCGCCTATATGCTCAGCTTTGCGCTGTGCATGCTCATTGCCATCGTTGTGCCCTTTGTGCTGACCGTCAGCGTCGGCAAAAAGAAAGGCATTGCTTGATTTTGTGAGGTGTGTACCATGAATGATTTTAAAGATAAAGTTGTCTACCAAATTTACCCGAAATCCTTCATGGACTCGAACGGTGACGGCTTCGGCGATTTGAAGGGCGTCACGGCCAAGCTGGATTATCTCGCCGACCTGGGCGTTGACTATCTCTGGCTGACGCCGTTCTTCCCCTCGCCCCAGCGCGACAACGGCTATGATGTGGCCGACTACCGTGCCGTTGACCCGCGCTACGGCACGATGGAAGATTTGGAAGAACTCATCCGCGAGGCGGACAAGCGCGGCATTGGCCTGATGCTGGACATGGTGTTCAACCACACCTCCACCGAGCATGCATGGTTCCAGCGGGCACTGGCCGGTGAGAAAAAGTATCAGGATTACTACATCTTTAAGAACGGAACCCCGGACAATCTGCCCACAAACTGGGTGTCCAAGTTCGGTGGCCCGGCATGGCAGTATGTGCCGCAGCTGGGCAAGTGGTATCTGCACCTGTTCGATGTGACACAGGCAGACCTGAACTGGGAGAACCCGGCGGTGCGGGAAGAAATGGCCGGCATCCTCCGTTTCTGGAAGGCGAAGGGAATCAAGGGATTCCGCTTTGATGTGGTCAATCTGATTTCCAAACCGGAAGTGTATGAGGACGACTTTGCGGGCGATGGCCGTCGCTTCTACACCGATGGCCGCAATGTCCACAAATACCTGAAAGAATTGGTGGCGTCAGGCGGCATCGACGGCATGGTGACGGTGGGCGAAATGTCCTCCACCTCGTTGGAAAACTGCATCGGATACACTGCTGCGGGCAACCATGAACTGTCTATGTGCTTCAACTTCCATCATCTGAAGGTGGACTACAAGAACGGCGACAAATGGGCACTGATGCCTGCCGACCATCTTGCCCTGAAAAAACTGTTTCAGACATGGCAGGAGGGGATGCAGGCGCATAACGGCTGGAATGCGCTGTTCTGGTGTAATCACGACCAGCCCCGTGCCGTGAGTCGCTTTGGTAGCGATACGGCCTACTGGAAGGAAAGTGCCAAGATGCTGGCCACCGCGATCCACTTTATGCGCGGTACGCCGTATATCTATCAGGGCGAAGAATTGGGAATGACCAATGCGCACTTTACCTCCATTGATCAGTACCGGGATGTAGAAAGCCTGAATTACTACAACATCCTGCGCGGCGAGGGCAAGTCCGAGGCCGAAACGCTCGACATCATTGCCCAGCGCAGCCGCGACAACGGCCGCACTCCGATGCAGTGGGATGCCAGCGCGAACGCAGGCTTCACCACCGGTACGCCGTGGATCGGCACCGTCGATAACTATCAGACCATCAACGCCGCCGCCGAGATGGACGACCCGGACTCGGTGCGCAGTTTCTACAAGACGCTGGTGCACCTGCGCAAACAGCACAAGGTCATCAGCGAGGGGAAAATCGAGTTCCTCTTCCCGGAAAATGCCGACCTGCTGGCCTACCGCCGCTATGGTGCGCCGGACGGAGAAGAGCTGCTGGTGCTGTGCAACCTGACAGCGCACGAAGTACCCGTCACCCTGCCGGAGGGGTGGGCCGGTACGGAAAAGCTGCTGGGCAACTACACGGAAACGGCTGCTGCGCTGCGCCCGTATGAGTGCACAGTTCTGAAAAAATAAAACAGGGTGCGCCCTGCTGGACGCACCCCGCAAAAATCCACACACGATAAGTAAGACAGGGAGTTCCCCATCGGGAACTTCCTGTTTTTCTTTGCTGGGGGTGTGAGCCTGTTCCGCCTGCCATGCGGCAAGCTCGCTTTTGAAAACACGTCGCTTTTGGCAGCTTGCAAGAAAACACGGTGAAAACTTTGGCAAAAAGAGAGAGAACTGGACGGTGCCAGCCCTCTTGACAAGGTTCTTCTACGAAATGTTGTTCCATCCCGGTTTTGTCCCGGTTTCAAAAAGGGCTTGCATTCGATTATATACCATGCTATAATGCTCCCAGAAATTGAATCAAGAATCTTCAGGGCAGGGTGCGATTCCCTACCGGTGGTACAGCCCACGAGCCGCAAGGCATGATTCGGTGAAACTCCGAAGCCGACAGTACAGTCTGGATGAAAGAAGATAGGAAAGCATAGAGAAACCACAAGATCTCTGTGCTCATGGAAGGTTGCTCTGAGATGCGTTTGCATTTCAGAGCTTTCTTTTTGCGCAGGAGATACTGCGCCTGTTTGCCTTGTCCTGAACAATCTGGTTCGGGGCTTTTTTATTTGGAGGCAGAGAGATGAACGATACAGAGTATATGCGTCTTGCCTTAGAACTGGCTAAAAAAGGATGCGGATGGACATCCCCAAATCCGATGGTGGGTGCTGTCATTGTAAAAGATGGTCAGATCATCGGGCAGGGATGGCATGAACGGTATGGCCAGCCCCATGCGGAGCGAAATGCGTTAGCATCCTGCGCTGTTGACCCCGAAGGGGCAACGATGTATGTGACGCTGGAGCCCTGCTGTCATTTTGGGAAACAGCCGCCGTGTGTGAATGCTATTCTGGAAGCGGGCATCAGCCGGGTCGTAGTGGGGTCGGCAGACCCAAACCCGCTGGTGTCGGGAAAAGGAATTGCTGCTTTGCGGGTGCAGGGGGTAGCGGTGACGGAAGGCGTTTTGCGGGAAGAATGCGACGCACTCAATCGGATATTCTTCCATTTTATAACGACAAAACGCCCGTTTGTTTCTATGAAGTATGCCATGACAATGGACGGAAAAATTGCCACAGTTACGGGCGCATCCAAATGGATTACAAGGGAAGCTGCCCGAGCGGATGTTCAACAACAGCGGCATCGTTTCAGCGGAATCATGGTCGGTGTCGGAACCATTCTTGCCGATGATCCCTTATTGACCTGCCACATGGAGAACGGAAAAAATCCAGTTCGCATCGTCTGCGATACTCAGCTGCGGACACCATTGCAAGCACAGGTGGTCGCAACAGCAAAACAGATCCCGACCATCCTTGCGACCTGCTGTGCCGACCCGAAACGGCAGGCGATATATCGACAGGCTGGGTGCCGGGTGATTTGTCTGGACAAAAGGAACGGTCACATTGACCTTGTACAACTTATGGAAAAACTTGGTCAGGAACAACTCGACAGCATTCTTCTGGAAGGCGGAGGGACACTGAACTGGGCAGCACTGGAAAGCGGCGTTGTTCAACAGGTGCAGGCGTACATTGCTCCAAAGCTGTTCGGCGGACAGGAAGCAAAAACACCGGTGGAAGGTGCAGGAGTTCATGTGCCGAGTGCAGCATTCCGGCTGAAAAACAGCAGCCTGACCCATCTTGGCGAGGATATCCTGATTGAAAGCGAGGTCGAGTATCCATGTTCACTGGAATTATAGAAGAAGTCGGAGCTGTAAAGCAGATCACGCATGGGCAGCATTCGGAAGTGCTGAACATTCAGGCACGGACCGTTCTGGAAAACACAAAAATCGGTGACAGCATCGCAGTGAATGGCATCTGCCTGACCGTTACCCGGCTTTTTGCAGACAGCTTTTCTGCCGATGTTATGCATGAAACCCTGAACCGCTCCTCTCTTGCAGGTCTTATGGTCGGGAGCAGGGTCAATCTGGAACGGGCAATGGCTGCGGATGGACGGTTTGGCGGGCATATTGTGGCGGGTCATGTGGATGGCACCGGGTGCATCCTGCGAATCAAAAAAGACGACAATGCGGTCTGGTTTACCATCCATGCGGAACCGAATCTTTTGCGCTATGTCGTGGAAAAAGGCTCCATCGCGGTCGATGGTATAAGCCTGACGGTGGCAGCAGTCAGTTCGGATGCGTTTTCAGTGTCCACCATCCCTCACACCGTCAGCTGTACAAATCTGTGTCAAAGGCACAAAAACGATGTGGTAAATCTGGAGACCGACATCCTTGGCAAGTATGTCGAAAAGCTGTTTCAGCCGATACCGCAGGAACACCGGCAAAGCTCTGTCACGAAAGAAATGCTGATACGCTACGGATTTGAATAAGGAGAAACAACAATGAGATTCAATACCATTCCGGAAGCTCTGGAAGATTTGAGACAAGGCAAGATCATTTTGGTGACGGATGACCCGGAACGCGAAAACGAGGGCGATTTTATCTGTGCCGCTGAGTTTGCGACAACAGAAAATGTCAATTTCATGGCGACCCACGGCAAAGGTCTGATCTGTATGCCGATGTCGGAAGCCTTTGTACAGAAGCTGAAGTTTCCGCAGATGGTTCGGCATAACACGGACAACCATGAAACCGCCTTTACCGTGTCCATCGACCATATTTCAACCACGACCGGCATTTCTGCTGCGGAACGCTCTATTACCGCGCTGGCCTGTGTAGCAGAAGACGCAAAAGCAGAAGATTTCCGGCGACCGGGTCATATGTTCCCACTTTTAGCAAGGAAAAATGGTGTTCTGGAACGGAACGGCCACACAGAAGCCACCGTAGACCTGTGCCGTCTGGCAGGGCTGAAAGAGTGCGGGCTTTGCTGCGAGATCATGAGGGACGATGGCACTATGATGCGCACGGAGGAACTTGCACAGCTGGCAGAACGATTCCAAATCAAATTCATCACCATCCAAGCCTTGCAAGAGTACCGTAAGTGTCACGAAAAGCTGGTCGATCAGGTGGCTGCCGTAAATCTACCGACAAAATACGGCGACTTCCGCGCATACGGTTTTGTGAGCCGCCTGAACGGAGAGCATCACATCGCATTGGTAAAAGGTGAAATCGGTGATGGCCGGGATGTCCTGTGTCGGGTGCATTCGGAATGTCTAACGGGTGATACGTTCGGTTCGCTGCGCTGCGATTGCGGACAGCAGTTGGCTGCGGCGATGACGCAAATTGAAAAGGAGGGGCGTGGCATCCTGCTCTATATGCGGCAGGAAGGGCGCGGTATCGGTCTCATAAATAAGCTGCGTGCCTACGAGTTGCAGGAACAGGGCATGGATACCCTGGAAGCCAACCTCGCCCTTGGTTTCCATGGGGATGAACGGGAGTATTATATGGGAGCACAGATTTTGCGGGAGCTGGGAGCACATAGTTTGCGCCTGTTGACCAATAATCCGGATAAGGTATACCAACTTTCCGAGTTCGGTCTGGAGATTACAGAACGTGTCCCAATTCAGATGACTGCGACCGCGCACGACCTGTTCTATCTGAAAACCAAGCAGGCAAGAATGGGACATATCCTGAGTTATTAAGGAAAAGAGGGATTTTACAATGAAATCATTTGAAGGAAAACTGATTGCACAAAACATCCGGGTCGGTATCGTTGCTGCACGATTCAACGAGTTCATCACCTCAAGGCTCCTTGGCGGGGCAATGGATGCACTCCTCCGGCACGATGTGAGCGAGGACGATGTTCATGTCGCATGGGTGCCGGGAGCGTTTGAAATTCCGCTGGTTGCTTCCAAAATGGCAAAAAGCGGAAAGTACGATGCTGTGATTTGCCTTGGTGCAGTGATTCGCGGCTCTACCAGCCATTACGACTACGTCTGCAACGAAGTCTCAAAAGGCATCGCAGCAGTTTCGCTGGAAAGCGGTATTCCTGTTCTATTTGGCGTTCTGACGACTGAAAATATCGAGCAGGCAATCGAGCGGGCAGGTACGAAAGCCGGAAACAAGGGCTATGACTGCGCGGTCAGCGCCATCGAAATGGTCAATCTGATCCGCGAAATGGATGCAGAGTAACGGTGACACAGGAGCCTTCCATGATTGTGATACGAGCGAACACCCCGGACCAGGTACTGGAGCAAACGATTCTGAGCCTTTTGCAACAGGCGCAGATTGATGCGGAGCAGATCACATTCTGCGCAAAGAAAAAACTGGAACTGCCGGGATTGGTGATTGACAACACCCGACATGAAATTTCAGCCAACGGCAGAAATATTTCGTTGACACGTCTTGAATCCGACCTGTTGTGGGTGCTGGCAGTCTGCGAAGGAACGACGCTCTCTAAAAAAGAGCTTTTTGATGCTGTATGGGGAAAGGATTGCGCCGATACCTTAAAAGTGGTTGGCAATACCGTTTCCAATCTCCGAAAGAAGCTGGCATTCTGCGGGCTGGACGGATGTCTTTGCACAGTTGGTGGAGGGTATGCTTTTCGTTACGTTCTGGCAGAGCAGGGAAAAGCCCATTCCAATACTGTCCCGACAATGGTATCCTGTTGCCCAAAGGAGCTGAGAGAAAATGACCCGAATCTTGTTCATCTGTCTGGGGAATATCTGCCGTAGTCCCATGGCGGAATTTGTTATGAAAGACCTTGTGGAAAAAGCCGGTATTGCAGAAAAATTCGAAATCGCCTCCGCTGCGACCAGTGCGGAAGAAGTGGGCAACCCGGTCTATCCACCCGCTCGGAAAAAATTGGCAGACCATGCCATTTCCTGTGTAGGCAAAACGGCGCGTCAGATGACACGGCAGGATTATGATACCTATGATTATCTGGTTGCAATGGATCGAAGCAACCTGCGGGATATGGCTCGTTTTGTAGGGAACGATCCGTTGCACAAGGTCTCCCTCCTGATGTCGTATACCAGTACGCCGCACGATGTGGCCGACCCGTGGTTTACTGGAAATTTCGAGGACACATGGCGGGATGTACTGGCAGGTTGTACGGCGTTGTTAGAGAGGCTGTGCCAATAAAAGAAACAACTGGGTGTATCATCGTTCAGATGAAGCATCCAGCTGTTTTTGATTTAATCTTCTAGCCTGCCGTGGTCGTATAGCTTTTTACATCAGAAGTTGTTGGAAAATCAACCCTGGATGCGGGTCTGCATCAGATGGTCCGGGGTGTAGGCATCGGATAAGGTACCGTTCATGCTGGCGGCATAGTAATACAGGGCTGTCCAGGATTTCAGTTCATAGCTGGTGCCCTCCAGCACACCCTTGCCGCGGCAATAAGGAGCCCAGAACCGGTAGTATTCCTCCGATTTGTTGTCGGAGGGAACATCCATGTAGGTGCCGGTGGCCTCATCGTAGGGGGCAAAGGGAAGCGCCTGCCCTGTGGCCATTTTGCTGGCCCAGGGCAGCAGACTCACCAAGTTCTGGGAGGATTCAAAGGTGAACGAGGTGGAGTAGGCTTTGTGGAAGTCCAGAGGCTGCCAGCTGTCGCTCTCCGGGAAATAGACTTCGATGCTGGAAACATCACAGGAGATCTGCCCGTCAGAAATGTGATAGCGGTAGCGCAGATTTCCGGTGTGGAGGGTGCCGGCACCGCCGTAGGTCCGGCCCTGAGGGGTGACACCGGAGCACGCAGCATCAAAGACACAGATGGATGCCAGCTGTGCACCGGACAAGTCGCAGACCACCAGACTGGAGCCCGCGCTGTGGTCGATCGCCGATTCACCGGTGGATTGCTCGTTGAAGGCGTCCGCGACGGTAAAGTCACCCTGATACAGCGCAGTGCGGACGTAGCCGCCGAACACGAAGGATACCTGAGAGCCGGAGGCATAATTGAAGGAATCACAGATAAAGGCGGTGACAGGAGACTGGATGTAGGTGTATCCGATGGCCTTTCCGTCTTCGTACTGGATATAGTCGTAGCCGGTGGGGATGGTCATCACCACGCTGTCCGGCGTTACATCGTCCAGACCCAGCTTGGAGAAATAGCCGTCCGGTGCCGTCAGGTCTGCGTCGTAGCGGGCCAGAAGATCCTGCATACTCCGGTATGCCAGAGCTTCCGGTGACAGATCCCGGGGATCCTCGTAGTCGTATGCCTTCGTCAGCTCATAGCAGCAGGTCTCCTCGGGCACCCAGGTCCAGCCGGCAGATGTTTTTTGCAGGCTCAGCACGCCCAGGTTTTGAGCATAGCAGCCGGTGGAGGTCATGATCACGCCGTTTTCCACGATGGGTTGGTCATAGGCGAGATGGTCGTGAGCGTTCTGGATCACGTCCAGGAAGCCTTCCTGAGCCCGCGCGGTGGCCCGGTCCTCTTCCATGCCGCAGTGGCTGATGGCGATGACAAGATCACAGCCCTTCTCCTCCTTGAGGAAACGGGCATAGACTCTGGCAACCTCGGCACAGTCCATCCGGGTCAGGTCCGAGTTCTTGCAGTAGCCGTAGGACTCCTCGCCTTCCAGGGCAAACAGACCCACCCTGTAGCCTGCTACCTGGCGGATGGCGTAGTTTTTGGCCCCAGTCTTGGCGTAGGCCCCGGCACCAAAAGCATTGGTGCTCAGGTCATTGGGGCGGATGTCGGCGCTGGTATAAGAGATCGGCTCGCCGTTGGCGTTGTATTTGATGAACATATTGGATACCAGCAACTGGGGCAGTTTGTGGTAGACCCCGTAGCGCAGCCGGTTTTTCCGGGCGTTGACCCAGGAGTTTTCGACGGCCTGATCGCCCACGTCGAATTCGTGGTTGCCCAGGGTGCAGAAATCTACCTGCATTTCGGCCAGGGCCAGGATCTCCCAGCCCTTTTGATAGCCGTCCTGGTAAGGAGTTCCCTGGGAGTAGTCACCACCGTCCAAGGTCAGGGTTTTGCCAAAGGCTCGGTGGCGTACCCCGGCCTGTGCGGCGG
>ENA-ORQX01001988-ORQX01001988.1-human-gut-metagenome-genome-assembly--contig:-NODE-1988-length-11255-cov-7.720089_pt1 | contig 11255 bp, 4 predicted proteins | sample MGYA00242170_ERZ509124 | MGnify/ENA primary metagenome ERZ509124 (study PRJEB26280, sample SAMEA2338647) | human gut metagenome | biome: human gut; feature: human-associated habitat; material: faeces... | reverse complement strand
ACCTATCAGGTGCCTATCGAGGTCCGTCCCGAGCGCCGTCAGACCCTCGGCCTGCGCTGGCTGACTCTGTACAGCCGCAGCCGTGGTGAAAAGACCATGTCCGCTCGCCTGGCCGCCGAGATCATCGACGCTACCAACAACGTTGGCGGCGCTGTCAAGAAGCGCGAAGATACCCACAAGATGGCAGAAGCCAACAAGGCTTTCGCGCATTACCGTTATTGATCTGCTTACTGAGGAGGTTTAAGCCATGGCAACGCCGAGAGACGTATCCCTGCAAATGACCCGAAATATCGGTATCATGGCCCACATCGACGCAGGCAAGACCACCACCACCGAGCGCATTCTGTACTACACCGGTATTAACCATAAGATCGGCGAAGTTCATGACGGCGCTGCCACGATGGACTGGATGGAGCAGGAACAGGAACGTGGTATTACCATCACTTCCGCTGCAACCACCTGCTACTGGAGCCACACCGAGACCCAGCACGATCCGGCTCTGTTCAAAAAGAACCGTCATCGTATCAACATCATCGACACCCCGGGCCACGTTGACTTTACTGTTGAAGTTCAGCGTTCTCTGCGTGTTCTGGACGGTTCTGTTACTGTTCTGGCCGCAAAGGGTGGCGTTGAGCCTCAGTCTGAAACCGTTTGGCGCCAGGCTGACGAGTACAAGGTTCCCCGCATGGTTTACGTCAACAAGATGGATACCATGGGTGCTGACTTCTTCCGCTGCGTACAGATGATGCATGATCGTCTGCATGCCAACGGTGTGCCTATCCAGCTGCCTGTCGGCCAGGAAGACACTTTCCGCGGCATCATCGATCTGATCGACATGAAAGCCGATATCTACTATGATGATATGGGCAATGATGTGCGCGTTGAGGAAATTCCTGAAGACCTGAAAGAACAGGCTCAGGAATATCATGACAAGCTGATCGAAGCTGTTGCTGAGACCGACGAAGAGCTGATGATGAAGTACCTGGACGGCGAAGAGCTGACCAAGGGAGAAATCAAGGCTGCTCTGCGTAAGGCTACTATTTCCAACGAGATCGTTCCTGTTGTCTGCGGCTCTTCTTACAAGAACCGTGGCGTTCAGAAACTGTTGGATGCAATCGTTGATTATATGCCCGCTCCGACCGACGTTGCGGCCATCAAGGGCACCAACCCGGAGACTGGCGAGGAAGAAGATCGCACTTCTTCCGATGATCAGCCGTTCTCTGCACTGGCATTCAAGATTATGACTGACCCGTATGTCGGTAAGCTGTGCTTCTTCCGCGTGTACTCTGGTACCGTTGAGGCTGGCACCACTGTTTACAACTCTGTTAAGGATCAGGACGAGCGTATCGGCCGTATCCTGCAGATGCATGCAAACAACCGTAAGGATATCGACATCTGCTACGCTGGCGATATCGCCGCTGCTGTTGGTCTGAAGAACACCACCACTGGTGATACCCTGTGCGATGAGAAGCATCCCATCATCCTCGAGTCCATGAACTTCCCCGAGCCGGTTATCCGCGTTGCCATCGAGCCCAAGACCAAGGCTGGCAGCGAGAAGATGGGTATTGCCCTGTCTAAGCTGGCTGAAGAGGACCCGACTTTCCGTACCTGGACCGATGAAGAAACCGGTCAGACCATCATCGCCGGCATGGGCGAGCTCCACCTGGAAATCATCGTGGACCGTCTGCTCCGCGAGTTTAAGGTCGAAGCTAACGTTGGCGCACCTCAGGTTGCCTACCGTGAAACCATCCGCAAGGATGCTAACCAGGAAACCAAGTACGCACGTCAGTCCGGTGGTAAGGGCCAGTATGGTCACGTTAAGATCAAGATTGAGCCCAACCCGGGTAAGGGTTATGAGTTTGTCAACGGTATTGTTGGCGGCGCAATCCCGAAGGAATACATCCCCGCTGTTGACAACGGTATCCAGGGCGCGATGAAGTCCGGCATTCTGGCTGGCTATCCCGTCGTGGATGTCAAGGTCACTCTGTGGGACGGCTCCTATCATGAAGTTGACTCCTCTGAAATGGCGTTCTCCATCGCCGGCTCCATGGCATTCAAGGATGCTATGAAGAAGGCTGATCCCGTCATTATGGAGCCCATCATGAAGGTTGACGTTGTTGTTCCTGACGAGTATATGGGCAACGTCATTGGCGACTTGAACAGCCGCCGCGGCGCGATCCAGAACCAGGAATCCACCGATGGCACTGCCCGTGTCACCGCTATGGTTCCTCTGTCCGAGATGTTCGGTTACGCTACTGACCTGCGTTCCAAGACCCAGGGCCGTGGCCAGTACTCCATGGAGCCGGCTGATTACCAGCAGGTTCCCAAGAGTGTTGCAGATAAGATCATGACCGAGCGCAATAAGGGCTGATTCTGCACAAATTCGCGCAAAATACTTGATTTTTCTTGAAAAATCTAGTATGATAGCCTTACAACAGGCTATTTTATCTGTTTGAATTAAAGGAGGATACTTCCAATGGCTGAAAAGGAAAAATTTGACCGCTCTTTGGAGCATGTCAACATCGGTACCATCGGTCACGTTGACCACGGCAAGACCACTCTGACTGCCGCTATCACCAAGGTTCTGGCTCTGAAGGGCGACGCCGATTTCATGGATTACTCCAGCATCGATAAGGCTCCTGAAGAGAAGGCTCGTGGTATCACGATCAACACCGCTCACGTTGAGTACCACACCGCGAAGCGTCACTATGCCCACGTTGACTGCCCGGGCCATGCTGACTACATCAAGAACATGATCACCGGTGCTGCTCAGATGGACGGCGCTATCCTGGTTGTTGCTGCAACCGATGGCCCGATGCCGCAGACCCGTGAGCACATCCTGCTGGCTCGTCAGGTTGGCGTGCCCAAGATCGTTGTGTTCCTGAACAAGTGCGATATGGTTGACGACGAAGAGCTGCTCGACCTGGTCGAAATGGAAGTTCGCGAACTGCTGGACAGCCAGGATTTCGATGGCGACAACACCCCGATCATCCGTGGTTCCGCTCTGAAGGCTCTGGAGAGCACTTCCAAGGATCCCGATGCTCCGGAATACAAGTGCATTTGGGAGCTGATGGACGCTGTTGACAGCTACATCCCGACCCCGGACCGTGCTGCTGATAAGCCGTTCCTGATGCCCGTTGAGGACGTTATGACCATCTCCGGCCGTGGCACCGTTGCTACCGGTCGTGTTGAGCGTGGTACTGCTCATGTCGGCGATCAGATGGAAATCGTTGGTCTGAAGGAAGAGAAGCTGACCACCACCATCACTGGTCTGGAAATGTTCCGCAAGAGCCTCGAGTTCGCTCAGGCTGGCGACAACATCGGCGCTCTGCTGCGTGGTATTGACCGTGACCAGATCGAGCGTGGCCAGGTTCTGGCTGTTCCCGGCTCTGTTCATCCCCACACCACTTTCGATGGCCATGTTTACGTCCTGAAGAAGGAAGAAGGCGGCCGTCATACCCCGTTCTTCAACAACTATCGTCCTCAGTTCTACTTCCGTACCACCGACGTTACCGGCATCATCACCCTGCCCGAAGGCACTGAGATGTGCATGCCCGGCGACAACGTTGATATGCACGTTGAGCTGATCACCCCGGTTGCCATGGAAGAAGGCATGCGTTTCGCTATCCGCGAAGGCGGCCACACTGTTGGTTCCGGCGTTGTTTCCAAGATCGAGAAGTAATTTTCGGCTTGTGATATAGCTTTCAAGGCTCCTGCTGTTAAGGCAGGGGCCTTTTTGTTGTGTACGACTTATGGGACGGGGAGGGGGCAAAGGCCGGGTGTGGAAGACCAAGGAAGGCATCATGAAAACATCAGAAATTGTAGATAGGGGAGAGGACACCATTCGGAACTTTGAAAAAGTGGGGCAGGAGGGGGCACTCACACCGCCCTACCTTGGGAAGGTGTATTTCAGGTCGCGGTTAAGGGGCAAGGGTTGATCTATCCCTAAGTTTTCGGAACAGTCAGGAACGCTCTCTACAGTACAAGTTATAATGGGCAATTCTCAACCTCCAATTTTCCCTTCAAGTTTCCTCCCATCTCTGCCAAATCTCTCAACAACAAGCCAAACCGAAATGACAAAAAATGCGCGGTCACAATACCGGGTGATTGTATTAAGAGATTGCAAAGAACATTATCGGGGTAAATGTTTAATCATTTGATAAAATCAGGAATAAACCATTCAAAAATGTTAATAAATACCGCCAAAGGGTCACCGCACCGCAACGCAAATAATGTGCGAAAAACAGGTTTCAGTTGATTCAAGGACAAAAATTTACATAGAAACCGCTCTAATTAACTATGCAAATTCTGGCAACTGTGATATAATGTATATACCTAGATGTGTCGGAATGGTTATCATTTGCGGGATCAAGGCATGCAGCCGGTACAACGTTTTGTCAGCCGCTGTGCCGGGGCCAAAAGCCCCAAAAGCAGGCCGCAGCCCGGCAAGGGATCGCCAGACCGAGGGAGCACAACCAGGCGTTTTGCAATCAACACCTGCAAAGTGCCGCACATCTGCCGTACCACTTTTCACACAAAAGGGGAAAGTAGTAACACTTAAGGGAGGATAAAACTATGAAGAAAAACCTTCAGCGTTTTGGTGCATCCGTGTTGGCAGCAGCCATGGTTGCCCAAAGCGTGGCGCTTCCCACAGCAGCCGAAACTACCAAGATTGATTCTTCGGTAGCGCAGTCTGTTGCAGCTAGCGCAGCAAGCGCGGCCAGCGCTGTGCAGTCCCTGCCCAAGTTCACCAGCACCGCAGACCTGATCAAGCAGACAGCCCAAACGCTGGCTGCCCAGGGCGAAGTGCATGAACTGGAGCAGGACGATGCCAAGCTGGAAGCGACTGCACAGAGCAAGGCGGGCATGAGCCTTGCAGCGTTGGAAAATGCACTGGCCGATGCCATGTACGCCAACGCCGCAGCCGGCAAGATCAACACCGAAGCCTATGGCCTGAACAAGGACGAGATGGCATCGGTGATGGCTGCCACCATCAAAACGTATCATCTGTCCAGCGCCGTTACCGACCTGGGCTATGAGACGAACGCCGCAGGCGTTGTGACCGCCGTTACCTTTACCGGCAGCTCCGGCATGACCTCTGCGATGGAGTCCATGACCAACAGCGATGATGAAGTGATTGCGCAGCAGGCTGACAGCTACGCACAGGCTTACGTTGCTGAAAACTCCGATACCTTTGCGGCCAGCGCCGCTGCGGACGGCCATACCTATGGCGAGCCGAAATGGTACTGGAATGACACCAACCCGGAGGATGGCCACACCCATACCTGGAAGGAAACCCCCGATGGTTACTGGACCAAGACCGATGACGGCTGGGCTTACACCGCTGTGTATACCTGTGAAAAGGACGATGCCTACCAGAAGGTAGAAGGCACCGTAACCAAGGATACCACCGAGGCAAAGCCCGGCGCTGCCGGCAAGACCGTTTACTCTGCCAGCGTGCCCGCTGACAAGAGCCCGGTTAAGAAGGAATACAAGGAACCCACCACCCGCACCGACGACATTGCCGCCCTGCCCTGCCAGAGCCATGCCGTGCCCAAGGATGCAGATGGCAACTTTGTTGCTACCTTCAACTGGGAAATGAAGAAGATCGAGGGCGAGCTGGCCGCTGACTACAGCAACGCCCAGCTGTTCTATGACAGCGAAACCGGCAAAATTTCTGCCGGCGCTCCCGTTACCATTGACTGGGAATGCACCAGCGTCACCTTCAAGTGCGCTGTCTGCGGCGAAGAAATCAAAACCCAGCCGGTAATGACCATGCCGGTCAGCGTTGTGGTAGACCAGAATGACAATTCCGTCTACATCAATGTGGGCGGCACCCCGACCCTGGATACCACCTCCGGCGGCACCGGCGTTACCCTGGTGTCCGCAATGAAGGACGGCAACTGGTACGATATGCAGAACAGCCCGGTTGACGCAAGCAAGGTGAACTTCACCTATCAGAGCGGCGACAACAAGGGCAAGAACAGCCTGCTGCTGTACGACAGCCAGAAGACTGCCGTGTATGTGGACGACCAGGGCAACCAGGTCACCAATACTTATGATGTCTCGACTGCGCAGATGAACTACTACTACTTCCAGCTGTCGCAGTTCAACCAGGACGAAGCAGAGTACTTCGGCGTGGTTGCCCCGTTCTGGACCTCCAAGGGCGTTCAGAAGCAGGGCGAGGATGGCAGCATCACCGGCACCATGGGCGCAATCAAGATATTGTGCAGCATTGATCCGAACGATGATGTCCCGCCGACCACCATGGCATTCATGCTGAACATGCTGCCGCAGGCGTTCATGTCTTACGTCATGAACTATGGCGAAGCTCTGAAAGCCATCCGTGATGCAGGCTTGGCACAGGTTGCCAAGCTGGGTGACGCTGACTATGTCACCAAGCTGCTGATCCTGCACGACTGGATCTCCCAGGTTGCAGAATTCGATATGGGCTCCATGGGCGATATCACCGGCGGCGGCAACAACGATCCTATCCAGACGACTGCTTTCGGTGCCCTGCTGGGCGGCGAGATCGGCGCTAAGGGCGTTGAGTATGGCTGCATCTGCCTGGGCTATGCAGCTGCATTTAACTACATGGTCCAGAATTTGCCTGACAACAAGAGCATCTATAAGAATGATGACGGCAGCTGGAAGACCCCCGATGAAGTAGGCGATAACGCTGTTGTTGACTTTGCCCAGATCCTGTATTACTGCGATACTTCTGATACCAGTGTTGCCGGTAATGCGTTCGGCGGCGGCATGTTCAACAACGTCCACTACTTCAACGCAGTCAAGGTCAACAAGCTGCAGGGCGACAGCAACTCTGCTACGATGACCACCGGCGACCCCAACAAGAACTGGTACTATGTTGACGTCTGCTATGACGATGTGAACACCGAGTGCATGGCCCAGACCCGCGTTGAGAACGCAGGCGACATGCGCCATGTCAACTTCCTGGTTTCTCCCTCCGGTCTGGAAGGCCGTTACAGCAAGTACTATGATTACATTGACTCGCTGTACGATGGCTACACCTACACCAAAAACAAGGAACCCGATGTGGATGATGCCGGCAATGTTGTGTTGAACAACGGCAAGCCGCATTACTCTTACACCAAGACGGAGAACAAGAACGAGACCCGTTACACCGATACCTGCTACGAGGATACCTGGTTCACCTCTATCTGCAGCCCCATCTACTTCGACAATAATTACTTCTATTACGTTGATACCACGACCAACCAGAACCTGTACAACAACATGCGCCGCCAGCAGTCCGAGAACGGCAACAGCGGCAGCTCTGGTTCCGGCAGCTCTGGTAACAACTCCCAGATGCAGCAGTTCATGAAGAAGATGCAGAACCAGGGCCCCGATACTCTGGAAGCACGTCCGCGTAATGCGAACTACTATATCCGCAAAGAGGATTCCAGCAGCAGACCCGGCGGCTTCAGCATGAGCAGCTTTACCAAGACGGATGACCCGTTTGATATCATCCTGATGTACTACAACGATCTGAAGGAAACCAGCAGCAACTTCAATGATGACGACAGCAATGCCAAGGTCCTGGCCGAAGCTGGCACCATCTATAAGATCGATACCAGTGCAAAAGATAAGCATACCAAGGTTGAAAACAACCTGAACACCGAGTGCCTGGCAGACGCTGCTGCAAAGCGGATCTACCCCGCACTGGTACACTCTACCGCACTGTATGATGGCAAGCTGTACTTCAACGTCAACAACGCCATCTACCGTATGGACCCGACCACCGGCACAGTGGAAGAAGTGAAGGAATACAACACCGTCTATGGCGGCATTAAGCTGACCAAGGATAAGGACGGCAACATGGTTCCCGATACCCACTTTCCCGGCATGAGCATGGTTATCATGGATAGCGCCCAGGATACCAGCAGTGTGAAGTATCTGAAAACCTTCAAGAACCATCCTCTGGCGGGCCTGACCCTGCGTGACAGCTACAGCTTTGCTACCACCACCCAGCAGGGCCAGACTGTGATCACCGGCATCAACACCACCAAGGATCAGCTGGTCGTTTCTGTCGGCACCAACCTGTCCAACACCTATAAGGAACTGGTGGACGGCAAGGCAGAAGTCAAGACCGATGCTTCCGGCACTTCTTATGCAAACCGTAAGAGCTACAAGACCGAGTCCTGGAACTACAACCCGAGTTACAACCAGAACATGGGCAGCTCTGACGAGAAGAACAAGAACGAAGAGTTCATGTGGTGCGCTAACCTGGTTGAAACCATGCCGATGTCCGACATGGTCAGCGACCTGAAGAGCGGCGCAACCACCGATGTTTCCGTTGAAGCATGGTGCGATACCCCCGCTTACACCCAGGACCGCACCAACAAGTACGGCCTGACCAAGGGTGAAAAGAAGTACACTGACGACACACGGCCCAAGGGCCATACCTGGGCTCTGGACGAGCTGGAAACCAAGTCCGTTGGCGGCAATGTGTACCTGTGCTCTGATTGCCATACCGCAACCGAGAGCGTACCTCACACTGTAACCCTGCCGGACAAGATTGAAGGCGTTACCCTGACCCTGGGCACCATCAACAACAACTACCTTGCAAACGATACCGTTACCCTGACCGTAGAAAAGACTGGCACCGATATCGTTACCGTTACCGCAAAGAGCGGCGATACCGAAGTTGCTCTGAATGAAGTTCAGGAAGCAGCGCAGGACGAAGCCGCAGCCCAGGCTACCACCGAAAAGGCGAAGACGGTTTACACCTTCACCATGCCGGACGGCGATGTGACCATCAGTGTTACCAAAGCCGCTAAGACCTATGCGGTCAAGGTGGCCGATGCTAACAAGGATACGTTGAAGATCACCAGCCCCGAAGCTGACCTGGATAAGGTTGCTGAGGGCACCAGCGTTACCGTTGTGGCTACCCCGAAGGATGGCTATACCCTGACGGCTGACGGTGTGGTGGTTACTTACGGCGACAATCAGACCCTGAAAGCAACTCCTGACACAGAAAAGGCCAACACTTACACCTTTGCAATGCCCGCTGGCGATGCAACTGTTAGTGCAGAGTTTGTTCAGGCGTACACGGTCAAGGTGAACCCTGTTGAGAACGATGCCGCAACCGTTACTGCAACTCCGGCCAAAGCTGCTAAGGATACCGAGATTACCGTTACTGTTGCTGACATTAAGGAAGGCTACCAGCTCGAAGAGGGCGGCTTGACTTACAGCTACAATAACGGTGAAAAGACCGAGACCCAAAAGCTGCCCCTGAATGAAAAGGGAGAAGCAACCTTCAAGATGCCCGCTGCTGATGTTACCGTTGATGCTAAGTTTGAGGAAATTGCGACCGAGACTTACACAGTAACTGTTACCAAGGGCGGCGACGGCAAAGTTACGGTCAATGAAAAGGAAACTGAAAAGCTTGAGGGTCTGAAGTCTGGTGATGATGTTACACTGAAGATTGACCCGATAGATACGGATACTTTGCTGACTAAGCTGGCAGGTGTAACGGTTACATCTGGCAAAGTTGAGGTCTCCACCACAAAGGTAGATGAAAATACCTATACTTTCACAATGCCGGACGGCAATGTAAATGTCAGCGTACAGTTTATGACTGTTGAGTACAGCATTGTAACTACGGCAGACCCGGCTGAAGGTGGCACGATTACTGTTACAGTTAATGGCAAATCTGAATTGAAACGTGCACCGAAGGATGCAAAAATGGCTGTAACGGTTACGCCGAATACGGGCTATGAACTGGAGCAGGCTTCCCATGGTCAGACCGTTATCACCGATAAAGTCAAAGATGGTGGTACGTATACGGTTACCATGAGCGATTGTAACTTTGAAATCATTGCAGAATTCAAGAAGATTGAAACCACTGAACCCACCAACCCCAGCGAAGAACCTCAGGCTATTGAAGCCGAGGAACGCACCGTCCATGGTGCCGCTGAAAAGACCACCATTACCGCAATGGCTGTCTTTACCTGCACCGATAAGAACTGCGCAAGCGCACAGTTCGTGGATGCAACTGTAAAGCAGACCAGCGGCGTTACCACCGCTGCTGTCACCTTCAACGGCAAGGACTACACCGCCAAGTACGGCGAGAAGAACGGCTGGGTTGAAGAAAACGGCAAGAAGTACTGGTACGAAAACGGCGTGAAGCAGGGTACCACCGGCCGCGGCAAAGAGATCTATGATCCCGATTCCGACGCCTGGTACTGGCTGGATGCTGTCCAGGGCGGCGCAATGACCGTCAACAAGGACGTTTACCAGGAATCCGCCGCCGGCCAGTGGGCTGATAGGCCCGATGGCACCGGCAAGTGGGTCCGTTACGATGAGAACGGCCACATGATCAAGGGCTGGCAGACGACCGAGAAGGGCACTTACTACTTTGACCCGACCTTTGGCACCATGGCCAAGGGTGTTACCGAAATTGACGGCGTACCGTGCGCGTTCGATCAGAACACCGGCATTGGCCTTGATAAACAGTGGGTAACCATCAATGGCGCCGATTACTGGTACGAAAAGGGCGTTCGCCAGGGTCTGGAAGGCCGCGGCAAGGAAATCTATGACCCGGCTTCCGATGCTTGGTACTGGCTGGACTCTGTTGATCAGGGCAAGAAAGCCACCAGCAAGGATGTCTATCAGGAATCCGAAGCTGGCCAGTGGGCTGATAGGCCCGATGGTACCGGCAAGTGGGTCCGTTACGATGCACAGGGCCACATGATCAAGGGCTGGAGCGCTGACAAGCGTTACTATTTCGACCCGATCTATGGCACCATGGCTAAGGGCGATGCAGTCATCGACGGCCGTACTTATCACTTTGATAAGAACACCGGCGTTCTGCAGTAATCCCACAGCCGAACAATGAGCTGTAACCAGCCCATTAACCTCTAAATAAAAATGCCGCAGCAGATGTAACAGTCTGCTGCGGCATTTTTGTATTTGTGGGCATAGGTTCGGTGAAATATTTGCCAGGCCAGTAGGGCGGGGGACCCCACCCTGCAGAAATACTGGGAACAATACACAATTTAAAAATTGCAATATACCTTGCTATGCCGTAGGGGGCGGCGTCCCCGACGCCCCGGAGGAGCGTATAAATTACAGGCCTTTTGTTGGTAACTGTACGGTAGGGCGGCCAGCCCATTGGCCGCCGGATGAGCCCAGTCACAAATCTCATTTATCAGGCTCTGCGCGAGGAACCACCCCTCACCGGCTTTCGCCGGAGCTCCCCTCTAAGGGGAGCCAGTATCTTACCTTATGAT
>ENA-ORQX01001985-ORQX01001985.1-human-gut-metagenome-genome-assembly--contig:-NODE-1985-length-11298-cov-3.228231_pt1 | contig 11298 bp, 9 predicted proteins | sample MGYA00242170_ERZ509124 | MGnify/ENA primary metagenome ERZ509124 (study PRJEB26280, sample SAMEA2338647) | human gut metagenome | biome: human gut; feature: human-associated habitat; material: faeces... | reverse complement strand
CTGCCACACCGGCTCCTGCTGCAATCAAAGATGCTAACGCGATGGTTTTATTTTTATTTGACATAATAAGAATCTCCTTTCTAACTGCTTTTATTATCTTCGTTCTGTGGTCATCTTATTACTTCCCGGATAAAAATCCAATATACAAAACAGGCGGAATGACAATATTTTTATCATTCCGCCTGTTTTGATAAATAATGGGTCCTGCATTTACAAATCCGGTACAGCGTACCTAAATTAACCGGACGACGTTGCTGACTGTCATCCGAAACATAAATCATCCTTCATCCAAAAAATTTCCAATCGAATTACTGATATTTCCGTGCAGTGTCAGACTCATTTTTTTGACGATCGTGCTGTAATCTTCCTGCATACCGTCTTTGATCCAGTCTAACATCACACCGACAAAACCATACTTGTAAAAATCTGCAATAAAACGTTTATCTTCCTCCGGGAGACCGGTTCCTTCCGCCTTCTCATTTACCACACCCTCGATCAGTTCAAACGTCAGCTTATAAAGATAACTTTCAATCTGTTCCTTGCTGACCGAACGGTATACATTCATGATAAACGGTTTATTTTCCAGCACTGCCTTAAAAATCTGCTCTAACCCTTCCTGCCAGGAATTGTAGGTTCGTTTTCCCTGCAGCGCCCGCTTTCCGTCCTCCACGCATGCCCATTCAACCAGATCATAGATATCTTTAAAATGGTAATAAAATGCCATACGGCTGATTCCACAGTCCGTGGTCAGATCCTGGATCGTAATTTTATCTAATGGTTTCTGTAAAAGTAATTTTTTTAAGGATGCTTCTAATGCCCTTTTGGTTGTATTACTCATACGGACACTCCTTTTCCTTCGTATTTATAATAAATCACAAGTTGTTTAACTATTTTCCCTCGTTTCATACATCTGAAAATACTTGTCTGAATTTTAGCATACCGCTGCTATTCTGTCATTAAAAAGCCTCTATTTTAATGATATTTGTAATTATTGCACAAAAAATCCACCATTTTGGGGAAATGGTGGATTTAAAAAGGGGGAGAATTTATGAAAAAAAGTTTTATCACTCGTTCGTGATACTAATAATATATCCGCAATTTGTGAAATCCCGTTGTACATTTTTTGAATTCTATTTGAAGAATCTGTAACAATTTGTTCACACAACTGCTCTCACATTCTATTTTCCAAGACGGATCACATTCCAGGATGCTTTCTTTAACACGCTTGTGACAACACCGTCATCAAGTTTACTTCTGTCATCTGCGTTAACCGGATATACATTCTGTTCGGTCAGCGTGTTGGCTGCTTTTAAGTCATCGTTTTCCATCACGATATGCTCTTTGATCCGGTATCCCGCAAAGCTGCGCACATCGGTGGTAAGCTCTACATCCTCTTCTAAGTTACGATTTACTGCAAAGATCGTAACCTCATCCTTTTCTTCATTATAGACAGCTACAGATTCCACGTCCGTGATCTCGTCATGCTTTGCAGTTGCATGTTTTGAACTTGCGATCACCGGCTGCAATGCAATGCCTCTGCCATATTTAGATGCATGCATGAACGGATAAAAGATCGTCTGTCTCCATGCTCCGCCTGCCGCATCGGTCATAATCGGTGCGATAACATTGACTAACTGTGCCAAGCATGCCATCTTGACACGGTCTGCATGTTTCATCAGCGTGATCAGCATCAGTCCGACTAACAATGCATCCTCGAAGTTGTAAATATCCTCTAACATCGGAGGTGCTACCTGCCATGGATGATTTTCTGTAATATCATCATCTGCGGCATTCGAGTGGAACCATACATTCCATTCATCAAAACTTAAATTCATAACTTTTTTGCTGCGTTTTTTCGCTTTGACATAATCACAGGTTGCAATGACTGTACGGATAAATGTATCCATATCATCGGACTGCGCAAGAAAATCATTGCTGTCATTGTCACGGTTGCCATAATACTGATGCATGGAAATATAGTCCACATAATCATAAGTATGACTGAGTGTAACAGCCTCCCAGTCCGGGAAGGTTGGCATATCCAGATTTGAACTTCCGCAGGATACCAGTTCGATATCCGGATCGATCAGACGCATTGCTTTTGCTGTCTCCTCTGCCAGTCTTCCGTACTCTTCCATTGTCTTGTGTCCGATCTGCCATGGTCCGTCCATCTCATTTCCAAGGCACCAGACTTTGATCTTATGTGGATCTTTCACACCATGTCTGATACGCAGGTCACTGTATTTCGTTCCCGAAGGATGATTGCAGTACTCTAAAAGATTGCAGGCATCTGCAATGCCGCGGGTTCCAAGGTTCACTGCCATCATGACATCAGAATTGACTTTCTTTGCCCATTTGGAAAATTCGTTTAAACCGATTTCATTTTTCTCTAAACTTCTCCATGCAAGTTCCAGACGGTGCGGGCGCTCCTCAACCGGCCCCACAGAATCCTCCCAGAAAAAGTTTGACACAAAGTTGCCGCCCGGATAGCGGATGATCGGAACGTCCAGCTCCTTTACCAGCTCCATCACATCTTTGCGGAATCCATCCTCGTCTGCAGACGGATGTCCCGGCTGATAAATTCCTTTATATACTGCTCTTCCAAGGTGTTCGATAAAAGAACCGTAAATTCTTTTATCGATCGGAGCGATCTGAAATTCTTTATCCAGTACCATTTTCGCTTTTCTACTCATACATATTTCCTCCTGTCACTTAAAATCTTACTCTTTTACCGCACCTGCTGTCATACCTTCGATAAAGTATTTCTGGAAGCAGATAAATAAGATAAATATCGGTATGATGGAAAATACAGAACCAACAACTAACAGACTGTAGTTATCACCATACGGGTTGATCAGTGTGTTAAGACCAATGGTCAGTGTGTACTTGTCGGCAGAACGGATAACCAGCAACGGCCACAGATAATTGTTCCATGCATTCATACCATTTAAGATCGCCATCGCGGAAAATGCCGGTTTCATGATCGGTACGATCAGCTTAAAGAAAATACCGTACTCTGTCGCACCATCGATACGTCCTGCTTCGATCAACGATTTTGGCAGCCCTAAAAGATACTGCCGGAAGAAAAAGATCGTGGATGCATGTGCCAAAAACGGAAGCACAACCGATACATAACTGTCCATCATGCCCCAGCTTGAAATCTGTTTGTAAAGTGGGAGCATAATAACCTCAAACGGTACAGAGAGGATCAGAAGAACTATAATAAAGAAAAAGTTCTTTCCCTTAAAATCATATGCTGCAAATCCATATGCAACAAATGCACTGATCGCCAACGTCAGGATCACAGTGATCACGGTTAAGATAAGGCTGTTGCCAAACCATGTCCAGTAATCATGTTTGCCTGTAAAAAGTAATTTGTAATTGTCCAGTGTCAGATGCGGGATATCCAGATTCAGATTTAATCCATACTGAAGCAGGAAGTTTCCCGGTTTAAAACTGGCTAATACCAACAGATAGATCGGCAGAACGGTAAGGATCGCAAGGATGGAAAAAAATATGATCATACCGATGGTTGCTGCCCTGTCTTTCTTTTTCTGGCTCATTCCAACAGATTCTGCTGCCATATTATCTCTCCTCCTTCTTAAATGTTCCGGTCAATGCAAGCTGGATGATATTAATGATCATAACAATGATAAGAAGTACTAAACCAACTGCACATGCATATCCCATTGCACGTTTTTCAATACCCTGACGATACAGATAGCCAACGATCGTAAGTCCGATATTCTGTGGGGAGTTATTACCTTTCCACAGCATGTAAGACTCAAGGAACATGGAAAGTCCTGCATAAATACTAATTGTTAATACATAGATCGTGGTCGGTTTTACAAGCGGTACTGAAATGCTCTTAAACTGCTGCCACTTTGTCGCTCCGTCGATGGAAGCCGCCTCGTAGAGATCCGTGGAGATATTCTGTAACCCTGCAAGGAAATAGAGGATATTGACACCGGTCCAGCGCCAGCACGCTACTAGGAGAAGTGCAAAGTATCCGGTCCATTCACCTTTCAGCCATTTGATGGAAGAATGTCCAAAGAAATTTAAAATCTGGTTTGCAAGTGCCGTATCCATCTCACCAAACATCAGACGGAAGATTGTACCTACAACGACAACAGATGTCAGTGCCGGGATAAAATAAACAGACTTGAAAAATCCCTTCGCCTTCATCAGTTTACTGTTTAACATACTTGCAAATAACATTGGAAACGGAATTAAAAGTACCAGTGTTCCCACCATGTATTTAAAACTGTTCCAGACTGCTTTTCTGAAATATGTATCAGAGAGTAATCTCTTATAGTTGTTCATTCCAACCCATTTATCTTTCAGGACGTCCTGAAAACTTAACAGTACACCATTTGCGATCGGGAATACCCAAAACAAAATGACTGTCAGAACAAATGGAAGAATAAACACATAAGGTGCTGCTTTTTGCGAATACAAAAACTTCTTCACTTTATTCATGCTGTAATGCCCCCTTTTCCCTCATAACAGGAAACGGGATGCAGGACATCTGCCCCACATCCCTGCCTGTTTAAACCTGTCTCTTATTCTCCAAATTCATTCTGAAGTGCAGACTGTGCCTCGTCTAACGCTTCTTTTACATCCATACCGGACTCGAAGATATTATTCAAAGTCTCTGTACAGAAGATATTGTTGATGGATGGCATCTTCTCATCTGTATAGCAGGTCAGTAATCCAATGCCGTCCTGAACATCTAATAATGCATCAAATGGTTTTGTGTTGAAGTACTGTACATACTGATTATCCGGGTTCTCTGTTACGGATTTGTCTGTCCATACTGCTGTGTTAACCGGGTCAAATCCTAATACGTTCCAAACTTCTACGTTTGCTGTGTCAGAAAGTTTGATGTAAGCGAATACTTCTGCTGCAAGGTCAGCATTCGGGCTGGATGCTACAACTGCTGTACCGGTACCACCACCACCGATGGTCTTTACTGCATCGTTGTCACCAAATACAGGAGGTGCTGCGATTGCAACTTTACCGGAAAGGTCTGTCATGTAGCTTAAGTAACGGCTGGTCTGCCAGAATGGCATGATTGCTGCTGCGACATCACCGCTGTTGTATAACGGATATGCTTCCTCGTTGTCAGGCTGTCCACCGGCGATAACGTCCATAGCACCTGCATCCTGCATATCTTTCATGGTCTGTAAACATTCAACCATGGTGTCATTGTTTACTGCAAGGCTTCCATCATCATTTAAGTAATCTCCGCCTTTCTGAGCGAGCATTAAGTTTAATGTCCACTGAGCAGTTGTCTCACATGCTGCAAATGTTTTTCCGGTTGCTTCTTTGTATTTTGCACCGGCTTCTTTGAAGTCATCCCAGGTCTTAATGGTTGTATAATCAATACCTGCTGCCTCTAATGCTTCTGTGTTGTAGAAAGCAACGGTTGTACCAACGTGTGTCGGGAATCCATAATAGTTACCATCTTTGGAGTAAAGCTGTAATCTGGACTCTACTACATTGTCAAGATACGGTTCTACTGCATCGTTCAATGGTTTTAATCCGATATCACCTGTCATGAATGCAGGGAATTTACCAAGCTCGATATCAACGACATCCGGAGCACCCTCTCCTGACTCTAATGCAAGTGATAATTTGTTGTGCATATCATCATATGCCATGTTGGATAAAACAAGTTTAACCTTCTTATCCGGATTTTCCTCATTCCATTTCTCAGCCATGTTGGTGTAGAAATCCTGATGGTTCTCGATGAATGTCCAGACCTCAAGTGTTGTGACATCATCGCCCTCTACATCCATCTCTCTTCTTCCTGCGCCGCTGTCTGCGCTCTCTGTACCGGATGCTGCTTCCCCCGCATCGGAACTGCTGTTTCCTGCTGTGGAATTACCGCCACATCCGGCAAGCATTCCCACTGTCATTGCTGCGCACATTAATGCTGCTAAAACCTTCTTCTTCATACATTTACCTCCCAAATGTTTTTCTTTATCAGATCGAAAGTATCTCCTGTTTTCAGATGATCTTCCGTGTGATACATGTTTTTCTGTCAGATCAGCTGTCTGATCCAGACTGCCATCTCCCCTGTTTTCCGGTTGCCCCAGTAACAGTAAGGAACTGCTTTTAACGTCACATCCTTTAACTCCGGCGGCTGTTCTTTGTATAACTCTTCTGCCGTCCAATGATCTTCTAAGATGCGTTTTCCTTTTGCTTCCACTGACATCACACCACCTAACAACTGTTCCTCCCAGTTTTCAGTCAGCGCTTTTTTTGTATCCACATATAAGGAACTTAAGTTTTCTCCATTGTCTGTCTCTTCGAGGCAGTATACCAATGGACCGCGCATGATACATGCTTTTCCTTCATCCGCTCTCACTTTCGGATTTGCATATACAAATCTTGCTTTCATGTCACAGGATATTTTGATCTCCTCAGATGCTGCAAGATCCGTTATCATAAGATAACCTTTTTTTATGAGCGGTGTTTTTATTTTCTGCGCTCCGCGCCACACGGTAAATTCTTTTGTGTAGCCGGGAATCCGAAGTGCCAGTGTTCCTTTGGAAGCTTTTTCTGATTCCAGATGAACCGTTACCGTTCCATCCTTTAAGAAACTGCTTTCCATTATTACTTCTGTCTCTGTCTCTCCAATCAGAAGTTTTGTCTGACTGGATATGTATAAATTAATGTATAAACTATTTTCATCTGCTCCATAGATGTACTGTCCTAAAGAAGCAAGTGTTCTTGCAATATTCGGCGGACAGCACGCCACGCCAAACCATTTCTGTCTGACCGGCTTTACATGCTCCATGGATGTCCGTTCGATGCAGTTATCCGGCCATACCTCCAATGGATTGACATAGAAGAAACTCTTTCCATCCATCGCAATCCCTGCAAGCACTGTATTGTAAAGTGCCTTCTCCACAATGTCCGCATATTTTGCATCTTTTGTGATCTGCGCCATCCGGTTTCCAAACATCGCAAGTCCGATGGATGCGCAGGATTCGGAATAATTTCTGTCGTTCGGAAGATCATAGTCGGTTGTGAACCGCTCTAACAATCCCGATGAACCAATGCCGCCTGTGATGTACATCCTTTTCTCTGTCATGTTATTCCAGAGTGTCTTACAGGCATCTAATAATGTCTCATCCTGATATTCATATGCCAGATCTGCCATTGCGCTGTAGAGATATACGGCTCTTACCGCATGCCCCTCTGCTGTCTTCTGCTCTCTGACCGGCAGATGTGACTGAGAATACTCCGGTACATATCCGGCAAATTCAGGAAATATCTGCTGATATTTTTCTTTCTTTTCTTCCTGGAAAAAATAATTTTCTCCCACACCTCTTGTATCGATAAAATATTTCGCAAGATCTAAATATCTTTTCTGTCCGGTTGCCCGGTACAATTTTACCAAGGCAAGTTCTACTTCCGGATGTCCCGGATATCCATGACACTTTCCTTCCTCCGGTCCAAAGGTTTCACAGATCAGGTCTGCAAATCTTGAAACAATATCGAGGAACTTTCTTTTCCCTGTCGCATTGTAATATGCAGCTGCTGCCTCGATCATGTGCCCCGCCGTGTAAAGTTCGTGTCCTTCTTTCAGGTTCGTCCAGCGTCTGTCCGGTTCTTTGATCGTGAAGTAGGTATTTAAATATCCGTCTTCACACTGTGCCTTCCCGATCAGGTCGATCGTCTCATCAGCAAGTTTTTCCAACTTTTCATCTCTTCCAGATGAATCTAAGGTAAATGCAACTGCCTCTAACCACTTTGCAACATCGGTATCCTGAAAGACAGCTCCTTCAAAATCTCCCTCTGCCTCGCCTGCAGCGATCTTAAAGTTCTTGATACAGTGGCTTGGCGCCGCATCTTTTACATTGTCATTTAACGTGTTCCACTGGTAAGGAAGTATGACATCTTTTACTAAGCGGATGTATTTATCCCAAAACGCATCTTTAATCTGGATCTGATGCAGCGGCACATCTGTCAGTTTTTCCTTCTCCATAACTTCCTCCCTCCTTCATGTGTCTGTCATGTGTCATATTAAACGTTTAATCAGATCAAAATTTCAATTTTCAGTTTATTTACATTTTATTCATATTTTTTTCTTTATTCTGAAATACTTTTTCCTTTTTTTGTTATTCTGATTGATTTCTGTTTCGTTCTTGTTTATATATACCATACTAATTGCTATAATTAAAGCCTGTTATTTTTCATTTATCTATATATATTCTTTTGTTATTATCTTATTTTCTCATGTTTTCTGTTTCTTTCTAAGTTTTTGCCTTTTCGCACAACTTTATTATTTTTTAAATCGTTTAACCATGTGAATGTTGCACAAATAGTACATATTCCACAAAAATAATGAACATAAATACTTCTTCTGTTCACAAATAAACTCATGGAGGGATTTTTAATTCATAGGACATAATTTCCTATAAATTGAAAATCCGCCTTCTGAGTCAGTTCAAAAGCCTGACATCAGAGGCGGTTCATCACGGTTTATTTTTATAATGTTTTGATCGACTGGCGGATCAGCTGCTTACATGGAACTTTATAGACCTGCGGTTCTGCCGTCTCGCCTGACTTTTTCTCCACCAGACTGATCATAACCTCAGCAGCCCTGTAACCGATATCATGAAGCGGCAGCTCCGTCGTGGAGAGCGGCGGCTTATAATAACTTGACAGTTCTCTGTTATCGTATCCCGCAACAGATATCTCCTGTGGTATCTTTATCCCCGACTCATCTGCCCAGTCATAACATCCGCCTGCCATAAGATCATTCATGCAGAATATTGCCGTCACCTGTTTTTTTAAAAGCACTTCTGCTCCGGTATGTCCGGATTCTCTTCCCCAGTCTCCATAGTAGATCAGTTCCGGATCATATAAAAGCCCCTCATCCCGCAATGCCTTCTGATATCCGATCAGACGTGCCTGCGCATGAAGGCTGTCTGCTTTTCCGGTGATCACTCCGATTTTTTTATGTCCCTGTGCGATCAGATAACGGATCATCTCGTATGCACCACGCTCGTCATCCACAACTACGGACGGGATGTTTTTACTCTCCGTATAACCATATGCCATCACGGCAGGAATACTTAAATTATCCGGGATACAGTGCATGATACGCTCATGTGCCGTCACATAAATGATACCGTCCACCTGCGTTGCGATCAGTTTCCTGATCTCCTCGTCCACCAGCCCATAATAATCTGTTCTGTGATAATAATAGTCATTATATTTTTTATACAATCTTAAATTGGTCAGAAGAATCTGGTATTTTACCTTTTCACAATATTCCGTAATACCGTCAATAATATCCGGAATACTGAATATCGTCATATCCTCTGCAATGACGCCGATACTTCTGGTATTGCGTGCCTTAAGATTTTTTGCCACATAGTTTGGCATATAATTCATTTCTTTTGCAGTTTTTAACACAAGATTTCTTGTCGCTTCGCTTGCCCCCGGCTTTTTATTCAGGATATTCGAAACGGTAGCTACCGACACACCGCAGGCTTTTGCGATTTCTTTGATCGTCGCCATAACCTTACCTCCCGTACCACAAATCCCCTTTATTTAACAATATTTCCAGTGAAAAATCAATATCTTTCGATCAGGTATCGAATTTTTGCCCGGGTTATGCTACACTGGTATCTATGAAAATATTAATTTTATCCTGTAATACCGGCGAGGGACACAATGCCGCCGGAAAAGCGATCCGGGAAGCAGCCATCCGGTGCGGTCACACCGCCGACATGCTTGATATGTTCCTGCTCTCCGGGAAAAAAACTTCACATGCAGTAGGCGGTGCCTATGTGGAACTTGTCAAACATATGCCGCATGCCTTTGGTATGCTCTATAAGATCGGCATGGCAATTTCAAGCAATAAACACAAATCACCGGTCTACTATGCCAATGCACTGATGGCAAAAAAACTGGCTGCCTATTTAAGCCAGCATGATTATGATATCATCGTGACACCGCATCTTTACCCGGCAGAAACAATGACATACATGAAGAAAAAAGGCATGTTACAGATTCCCGCAGCTGCCATCGGCACGGATTACACCTGCATCCCATTTTGGGAGGAAACGGATCTTGATGCATATTTTCTTCCCCACGAGGACTGTGTCTCAGAATATGTACACCGCGGAATTCCGGCTGACAGGTTATACCCTTACGGCATTCCTGTCAGTGGCGCATTTTCTCCGGCAGAGGACCGCATCCTTGCAAAGATGCACGCGCGCAATGCCTTAAATCTTCCACAGGGTGTTCCGATCTGTCTGGTCATGAGCGGCAGTATGGGATTTGGAAAACTTGCCATATTCGCGGCAGAGCTTTCACTGCGTTTAAAATCCGGCGAGCATATGGTCATCATCTGCGGCAATAATAAACGTATTTATACCGTGCTGCAGAAACAGTTCCAAAATAACCCGCGCGTCCACATTTTAGGCTACACCAACCGGGTTGCAGACTATATGGATGCCTGTGATGTGATTTTCACCAAACCGGGCGGACTTACCTCCACCGAAGCGTTAGTAAAACGGATCCCGATCGTACACACGGCACCGATTCCCGGATGTGAGACTGCAAACCGCAATTTTTTTGTAAAAAGACATCTTTCCGTCTCCTCAAAATACATTGCCAAACAGATCACACTTGGAAAAAGACTGCTCTCTGACACCCAGGATCCGCACGGAAAACGTTCTCTTCGCGAGGAAATGCTTCTGGCCCAGAAAGAAAACGGAAAACCAGACGCTGCCGTGCACATTATAAAAACACTGGAGAAACTATGATGTATTTTCTTTTTATCCTTCTTGGATTCGTTCTTGGCAGTACATTGTTTGCTTACTGGATTCCAAGATTATTTTTCAAAACCGACATCACAAAAGTTCCCCCCGACCACAATCCCGGCGTTGCAAATGCCTACATGCAGGCCGGCTTTTTTGCCGGAACTCTCTCCCTGCTCTGTGAACTTTTCAAAGGCGCTGTCCCGGTTTTTCTTGCAGACAGGATCTTAGACCGGGATTCCATGCTGTTTGCACTTGTCATGGCAGCGCCCGTATTCGGCCACGCTTTTCCATTTTTCCAAAAAGAGGCGGAAAAGCGATTGCCGTCTCTTTCGGAGTTATGATTGGACTGTTTCCGGAAATCCATCCATTATTCTGTCTGATCTTTTATTATATTTTATTCTCACTGGTACTCACACTGCGTCCGCATTCTTTCCGGTCTGTCATCACATACGGACTGTTTACGCTGACCGTGTTCCTGTTTGTACCGGTAAATTCCATACGGCTTGGC
>ENA-ORQX01001976-ORQX01001976.1-human-gut-metagenome-genome-assembly--contig:-NODE-1976-length-11335-cov-2.349202_pt1 | contig 11335 bp, 7 predicted proteins | sample MGYA00242170_ERZ509124 | MGnify/ENA primary metagenome ERZ509124 (study PRJEB26280, sample SAMEA2338647) | human gut metagenome | biome: human gut; feature: human-associated habitat; material: faeces... | reverse complement strand
TCTAATGAATTTTCCGGCGGATAATGTGGCAGAGCTTATAGATGAAACTCTCATGGAATATCTTGAAGGTAAGACAAGCCGTGAGGATTTAATGCCAATTATTAATAAGATTAAGAAGTCGCGTTTACAGAAACGTGCAAGATGGTATAAGGCATATAACAACGATATTGACAATATGAACTTTGATGATCCTAAACACCCTCTCGCAAGTTTTATTTCACTGGCTAGATCTTTAAGACCTGATGAATATGCTAAACTGTATGGTGATAAGGAACTTAATGACATTATCAAAGATAAGAAGGATGCAGCTAATGAATGGAAGAATGATTCAGGAAGTCTGTTAATTGATTTCCCAGGGCTGTACTCTTTCACTAATAATTCAATATATAATTCCCTGAAGAATGACTTAATAATAAGTGCATGGAAATATATTGAAAGTGAGCTTGCCGGTAATATTGATTCATATCTTAGAATGTATCCGGTTGATCTTGTTGATAAGCCTCTGTTCAGCCCATCATCTTTCACTCTGATGATGGAGACTGCATCGAATAATTTATTAAAAGAGATTATTACCGATGATGAAGGTGATGAACTGTTAGAGGTTACGGTTGATAATGGAAAGCTTACCCCACCGAAGTCAATGGATACTGACGACCTTAAGCTGGTCAATGCATTTATATCGAATATTAATATGCAGGAGTTCTCTAAAGAAAAATCAGTAATTGTCGATCTTAATACGCTGGGTAAAGAAGTCGTAGATTATCATGTAGGTAAGAATGTTCTTAACAAAATAAGTAATTCCTGTCGCAAGCTTGTAGAATATAACTTCTCTTACGAAGCTGAAGGCAGCAAGATTTATTTCAATTTATTTGATAATATTGTTATTATCAATAGTACCTCCTTTGGCTACATAAAGGGTATCTTGATCGTTAGTTATGTTCCCCCATGTCTGTACTTTCTTTTCTAAACTTGCCCATATGCCGCCGTTGAATCCGTCTTGTATCTGTGGGTTCATATTGGACATATAAAAAGTTTGTTTGTTAGCCGTTGCAGAGTATTGTCTGTCTGACGAAGCAACCAGATGTCCTCTGCTGTAGCCTGAACCAGTATAATCACCATCGTGTGTTCGATATTGTGATGGAATGCTGGGATCATCACTAAAGTCTCCTGCACGTCCGATTTTTTGTCAGGTGTTGAGGTGCTGAAAGTAAAAGCTACCCAACGTGAACTTTTTTGAGTACAATCATATTCAAAACTGTAAGTTATTACTTCTTTACCATTATATTGCGTAGTATGGGTGATGAATAAATTATTATTTGCCTTGTTTAATGCTGGAATTTCAATTCTTCCTGCATATCCCGATGGATTAGGATCCGGATCAGGCTCTTCACCATTTCCTCCTTTTTGGGTGATCGTTATATTTTCACTCTTTCCATTAGATGTTACGGTGATAACAGTATAACGTTCATCATCATCATTAGCGGATACAGAACAGATGGTAGAGGCATTCCCGTTTCCCTCTTTGTTATTTATTGTGCACCAACTATCCTGACTAGATGCAGTCCACTTACCGTCTGTCTTTATTTGTAGAAAGAAACTGCCTCCCTTTGCGGAAACTTCATTGTTTTTAAGGTCTGTACTAACACTTAATCCGCCAATATTATCTGTTGGATCATTGTTGTCGCTACCACACGCTGCAAACAGGGTAGGGAGTAGTACTAATAGTAAGGTTTGGATGAATTTATGTTTCATAAGTTAACTGTTCGTTAGTCTTTAATCTCTTTGATTAAATAAATAATGGTTGGCAAGTGGTCGCTATATCCGTTAAGCCATACACCTCCGGCATGTGTTCTTTTGGGATATCCTTTGTACTTTCCTTCTTTTTGGAACATATAATCTCTTCTAAAGATTTCGTTTCTGTAATATTTCAGTGTACTTCTGTCATTACCTAATAAATTTCCTGTAAATACGATCTGATCAAACAGATTCCATTTACCATCATACATTAAAGTACCGTTACCCTTCTTTAAAGTGTCCCACCAGGGATTATACAAATCATGTTCCTTTGTATCTTGAGTTTTGCGTTTTGCTCCTAATGCAACAGCCATACTTTTGTCCATTGGATCGTCATTCATGTCTCCCATGATGATGACCTTTGCATTTGAATCCTCATTTAATAAAGAATCTTTTAAGGCTCGGACTTGTTCTCCTGCTCTTTCCCGAGCGGGTGATGCGGCTGCACGTGAAGGCCAGTGATTTACGATAAAGTGCACCTTTTCACCGGCAAGTGTACCGCTGGCAATAAGGAAACCACGGGTTTTATAGGTAGTATCATTATTCTCATAAATATATGGAGCGAGTTTGCTGGCAGTGAGGTGAAAGAATTTCGGATTGTAGAAAAATGCACAGTCCACACCACGCCGGTCCGGACCTTCATAATGAACAATTTCGTATCCTCTGTCGGATAAAGCAGGTTGTTTGAGTAGATCTTCCAATACTCTTCTGTTTTCAACTTCCGACATACCGATAATAGTTGGTCCTAATGGTAATTTGTCTGTCGATAGCTGACTTAATATTTCAGACATGTTTTTTAGCTTCGCTTCATATTTCATGGAGTTCCACTTATTTTTACCATTTGGTAAATATTCAAAGTCGTTTTTGCCCGCGTCATGAATTGTATCGAACAGATTCTCAAGGTTATAAAACGCTACGCTGTAAAGAGCATACTTTTTCTCCTGTGAATAGCTTGTTATCGAAATAAACAGTAACAGGCCCCATACCGTTAAAAACTTTTTCATTATTTATCTATAAATTAGGTTTCTGAATATTACATTGGTTTGACAAATATCTAAAAAGAAAACGGAAAAACAAGTATTATCACCTATTTTTTCTTTGTTTTTTCTTGTAATATCCCTTTTTTTTTGTTGTTTTGTACTCTCGCTGTAATATAACTGTGAATTTTCGTGCTACAAATTAACACTAATAATAATTTAAATTATGAAACAAAGATTAGGAATAGTGATTGCATTGTTTTGTCTTTCGCCAGCTATTTTTGCTCAGCAGAAGGCCGAAAAGAATGCACGTGAAGATAATGCTTCTTTCACATTCACTGAATCGCAATTGAATGAAGATGATGATGCAGCTCAAAGTGCATCTGCTTTTGTCTCTTCCAACAATGATGTGTACCTTTCTAATGTCGGCTACTTGTTTAGCCCGATGCGTTTTCGCGTCAGGGGCTATAATTCGCAGTACAGCGATACGTATATTAATGGTGTTCTGTTCAATGATGTAGAAACCGGTCGTTTCAGCTATGGAATGATTGGAGGATTGAACGATGCGACACGTAATAAAGAAGGTATCGGTGCTTTTGAAATTAATAATTTCACCTTTGGCCCTATCGGTGGAGCTACTAATATCAATATGCGTGCCAGTCAATATGCAGCAGGATCAAAATTAAGTCTCTCCGGCTGTAATCGTAACTATATTCTGAGAGGTATGTATACCTATTCTACAGGTTTATTGAAGAATGGCTGGGCATTTACAGGTTCTCTCGGATATCGTTGGGCTAACGAAGGTGTTATTGAAGGTACATTCTATAATGCGTTCTCTTATTTTCTGGCAGCAGAGAAAGTCTTTAATGACAAACATAGCTTGTCTATAGCTACATGGGGGGCTCCTACAGAAAGAGGACAGCAAGGTGCCTCTACAGAAGAAGCTTATTATCTGGCTAATAGTCACTATTACAATCCAAACTGGGGTTATCAGAATGGTGAAAAGCGTAACTCACGTGTTGTACGCTCTTTCGAGCCTTCTGCTATCGCATCTTGGGATTTTGATATCAATAAAGAAATGAAGCTGAAGACAAGCGCAGGATTCAAATATAGTAATTATGGAACAAGTGCACTTGGATGGTCGGGCAATGCTGCCGATCCTCGTCCGGATTATTATAAGAAGCTGCCTAGTTCTATCTTTAATGTATATGATAAGTCGACAGTGCCGAGTGAAGATGAGTTGAATCTGTTCAATGAAGTAACAGAGCGCTGGAAAACCAGTAAGTCTACTCGTCAAATTGATTGGGATCAGATGTACTTTGCCAATCAGCAGGCCAATGCATTGGGAAAAGAGACCTTGTATTATCAGGAAGAACGTCATAATGACCAGTTAGCTTTCAATTTCAGTTCAATCTTCAATCATACGATTGACCAGCATAATAGCTATGTGGTCGGTTTAGCTGTGAATACTACTAAAGGTATGCACTATAAGAAGATGAAGGATTTGTTGGGTGGTGATTTATATACAGATGTTGATAAGTTCTCTGTCCGTGATTATGGTTATAACTCTTATGTGATTCAGAATGACTTGGACAATCCTAACAGACGTATCGGTGAAGGTGATAAGTTCGGTTATGACTATAATATCTTTGTAAATAAACAAAATGTATGGGCGCGTTATCAGGGTGATAACGATGGACATTTCAATTATTTCGTATCAGGTAAGATCGGATCAGCGCAAATTAGCCGTGATGGAAAGATGCGTAATGGTCGTGCTCCTAAGAAATCTTTGGGAAGCAGTGGCACAGCTAAATTCCTGGAAGGTGCAGTGAAAGCTGGATTTACATATTCTATTAACGGTAATCATTCATTGATCCTGAACGCCGGTTATGAGAACCGTGCTCCGTTGGCATATAACTCATTCATCGCTCCTCGTATCAAGAACGATTTTGCACATGGTTTGAGAACAGAGAAGATTTATAACGGTGAATTGACTTATCGTTTCAATACTCCTATTGTTTCAGGACGTGTCACTGGATATTATACTCGTTTTAATGATCAGGTTGAAATGGATGCTTTCTACAATGATAATGAAGCTCGTTTCACTTACCTTTCTATGAGCGGAATTGATAAGGAAAATTGGGGTGTGGAAGCTGCTGCAACTTTTAAACTCATGTCCAATCTGTCATTGACAGCTATCGGTACGTGGTCTGATGCCCGTTATATGAATAATCCTACGGCTGTTCGTACTTATGAAAGTGAAAGTGAATCTAATATTGACCGCGTTTATTGTAAAGGACTTCGTGATAACGGAACACCGTTGTCTGTATATAGCCTCGGACTGGACTACAGCGTGAAAGGTTGGTTCTTTAACGTAACAGGAAATTATTATCACCGTGTTTATCTGGACTTCTCTACTTACCGTCGTTTAGGTAGTGTATTAGGAAAGTATTCTGATGGCGCTGTAGATGCTAATGGTAATCCGGTAGGCTACAATGTACCGGAGCAGGAAGAATTGAATGGTGGTTTCATGCTTGACGCTTCTATTGGTAAATATATTCGTTTGAAGAATGGAAAGAGCCTGAGCATTAACCTCAGTGTGAACAATATTCTTAATAATACGAACTTGCGTACTGGCGGATATGAGCAGAACCGTGATGATAGCTATGATGACGGAGAAGCACGTACATATGTTTTCTCTAAGAACTCTAAGTACTATTATGCTCCTGCTTGCAATGCTTTCTTGAACATTGGATATAGATTCTAAATAAATGGGCAAATTAATACAAGGAAATGATATGAAAAAGATAACATTTATTTTATCTGCCGCGTTGTTGCTGACATTAGGCGTTTCGTCATGTATGGACGACTTTGATACGCCTGTGACAGGGAACGCTTATGGTAATAACACTATAAAAGAGCAACGGACTATTTCGATTGCTAATCTGAAGGAAAAATACAGTTCAGTAATTTCGGCAAATCAGTTTCAGACAGTTACTGAAGAAACTCGGATTTCCGGTGTAGTAGTAGGTGATGACGAAAGTGGAAATATCTACAAACAGCTGATTGTGGCTGATGAAACAGGAGCTATTGTGGTAGGTATTAACTCTACTGGCATCTATGCTAATTGCCCTGTTGGACAGAAAGTGGTGATTGACTGTGAAAACTTGAATGTGGGTGGATACGGAATGCAAGCTCAGATAGGTACTACCTACAAAGGAGCCATTGGACGTATGGACCTGGCTGTATGGTTGGATCATGTCAGAGTAATCAATAAACCTCAATTGTGGTATGACGAGCTTATTCCGATGGAACTTACCGGCGCTCAGCTGAAAGCTTATGATAAAGACTTGGCGCCTGTACTTGTGATGTTCAAGGATGTTACAATTAAAGAAGCGGATGGTACTGCTACTTTTGCTCCTGAAGATTTGAAGGATGGTGGTAATGGAGTAAACCGTACATTGGTGTTGGATGATAATTCAACATTGACGTTCCGTACCAGCACTTATGCTAATTTCTCAACCGAAGTGATGCCGACAGGTAAAATTAATGTGATAGGTATTCTGAGCCGTTATAATAGTACATGGCAAATTGTAGCTAGAACATATAGTGATATTCAAAGAAATAACTAATAAAATAAATATTCAACTATTATGAAAAAGATTCTAAATGCTTTATTCTTGACTATAATAACGTTAGTCACATTTAGTTGTAGTGATGTTCCTGCTCCTTATGATATCAATGGAGGAGGAAACGGCGAAGGACCTGCCTTGACCGGAGATGGTACGAAAGAGAATCCATATGACATAGCAAGTGCTATGGCCAAGCAGGATAATTCAGAAGCTTGGGTGATGGGGTATATTGTAGGTAATATTACAGACAAAGATATTAAGACTGAATCTGTATTTGCGCCTCCTTTTACAAATCCTGCAAATATATTGATTGCTGCTGATGCTGATGAGACTGATTATAAGAAATGTATTCCGGTTCAGCTTGTAGGAGGAACAGATGTTCGTACAGCTTTGAATTTAAAAGATAATGAAGGAAATTTAGGTAAAGCTGTTGTAATTAAAGGACAGTTAACTAAATACTTTGGAGTTGCTGGTCTTAAAAATCCTACTGCTGCAGTTCTTGATGGCAAAGATATTGGTGATGGTGGTGGTACTGATCCGGAACCGCCGACTGGAACTGTTCTCTTTGAAGAAACATTTGCAGCCAGTCAGGGTGCATTTACAATAAATAATGTTCAACTTCCTGAAGGCTCTACATTTGTTTGGCAATGGTCTGCATATAATGAAAGTGGATATATGAAAGCAAGTGCTTTTGTTAACAATCAAAATAAAGCAGCCGAAAGTTGGCTTATATCTCCTTCTGTTGATTTAACTAAGTCGTCTGATGCTACACTTGTATTTGATCATGCCTATAAGTTTGCTGCCGATAAAACAAAAGATCTAACATTATGGGTAACAGAAACAGGAAAGGATGCTTGGGCACAGATAGCGATTCCGAATTATTCAGATGGAGCTAGTTGGACGTTTGTGTCATCGGGTAATATTAGTTTGAAAGATTATGTAGGCAAGAACATACAGTTTGCTTTTAAGTACGTTAGTACAACAGAGGCTGCTGGTATGTGGGAAGTTAAGAATGTTAAGGTGGTAGGTGATGGTGATGTTCCAAACCCGCCTGTTGAAGGTGATAAGATTTTTACTGAAACTCTTGGTGCGTTGGTTAGTGCAACTACTGCCTTTGCTGATTTCCAAAATTGGGATAATAAAGACTTGACTTTTAGTGCTACAGGAAAAGTTGATATTCGTGCTATAGCTCATAGAACAGAGGAAAATAAAACAGAAAAAGATAATAAAGTAAACAATATTTGGTTCCCAGCTAATGGAGATACTGAGTTTTCAATTTCTAAAATTAATGCTGCTGGTTATAAAAAATTCGTATTGCTTTATGAAGCAGCTTCTAATGTGTTTGATGCTGGTACCTCTATTGATCTAAATGTTTTGAAAGTTGCATTTAATGGTACCGAACTAACGGTTCCAAGTAAAATTGTTAGTAAGGATAATAATGATGCGAATGTATTCTATGAAATGCAAGTGGATATTAATATCGCAGGTACTGCAAACTCTACATTGAAGTTCTTTGCTGCTGGTACTGACAATACTAAGGGATTACGTCTTTATAATATAAGATTATTAGGTGTAGAGAAAGGCGATACTGATCCGGAACCGTCAACAAATTTACTTGTTAATCCAAGTTTTGAGACGTGGACTGAAACAAATCCTGATAATTGGGGACGCACTTCAGTGACGAATGTTACTTATGAGAAAAGTGCAATTGCAAAGACTGGAACTAATGCTGTTCTTTTAAAAGGTAATGGTAAAAATGCACGTTTCGGTAGTAGTGATATTACTTTAGCAGCAGGTACATATACTCTTTCTGTTTTCTCAAAAAGGATATCTGCTGCAGAAACTGAACTTAGAATGGGTTATGTTCCGATTAAAGATGACGGTACACCTAATAGTAGTAGTTATAAGTATTTGGATCCAGCAGATAAACTTACTGATGACTGGGAACAGTATACTCATGAATTTACTTTAGATGCTGAAACTAAAGTTTCGATTTTCTTTGCGAGTTCAAAGAGCAATGTAGCAGAAAGAGATTTTTTAATAGATGATATTTCTTTGACTAAAAAGTAGTAATTAATATAGCTAAAAAATTAAGGGGAGTAATATACTCCCCTTAATTTTCAATAATGATGAATAGATTTAATTATTTGATAATTTTTCTTTTAGGGATACATAGTTTAACTTTTATCTCTTGTGATAGTGATGAAGCGGAAAATAGATTGCTAGAAGCCTCTGGACCTATTGAATTTCCTGCTTTACGTAATGGTGCTGATGATATATTTCTATCTCCTACTACAACATTTAGTGGAGAGAAGGTTACCACCTATAGTATGGAGTATGACAAGAGTAAAAAGCACGCTCGTTGGGTAGCCTTTAAATATTATAATGTAACAGGGCAAACAAATTGGAACCGTAATGATTGGAAAAAGACAGAATGGGGTGGTGATCCCTGGCAATCTGATCCAAATATTCCCCAGGCTGATCAACGGGTACAAAGTGACTTTGGAAAGCAAGGCTATGATCGTGGGCATATTTGTGCTTCTTCAGACCGTCTTTATTCAAAAGATGCCAATGAGCAAACTTTCTATTATAGCAATATGAGTCCGCAGAAGAATTACTTTAATACAGGTGTTTGGAGTGATTTGGAAGGAAAAGTTCGTACTTGGGGACGAAGTAGTACTTTTCGTGATACTCTGTATGTCGTGAAAGGTGGGACTATAGATAAAGAAAATCAAATATGGACATATATTGGTGGAGATAAATCGAAACCTGTTCCTAAATATTATTTCATGGCATTACTTTGTAAAAAGGGGGAAACTTATAAAGCCATTGGTTTTTGGCTGGATCAAAGTACTACAGCAAAGCCTGCATTATCTGAATGTGCTAAAACAATTGACGAACTGGAAGAATTAACAGGTTTGGATTTCTTTCATAATTTACCGGATAACTTAGAGAATGCTGTAGAATCTAAGTACGCAATATCTGCTTGGACCGGACTGTAATAGAATAAAACTTGTTTGTTAGAGATATAATTAGACCTTCATCTTCCACTTTTTCCTATCGATAGGAGATTAAAGTGGGGGATGAAGGTTTTGGGTTATATAGGAATATGCTCTGATAGCTTAGTGTTATTGAACTCATATTTAAATAAGACATAGATTAGTTGTATAATGGTTTTATAACTTTTGTCTATTACTGATCTTCATCCACAATTTTTCCCACCATCCACTTTCAGCTTTACTTAGCATATCAGAGGTTATCGTGATTATCTTTTCTCTTAACTTGTTCTGTTCGGTTGCCATCGCATACTGCCTTTCCAGCACTGAAATTCTACGCTTTTTGTATTGAAGGTCTTTTTCTTGTAGCTCAATGACTTCCATATACAGTTTACACACTTCAGACTGATTGATACAGAGTTGTTCTAGTGTGCGGATATATCCTGTTGTGGGAAGATTCTTGCGCAGGTACATAAATCTCTGAAGGCTCTTTTCGTCTATGATAAGAGTAGTTTCAGTGAAATATGCGGTGATTGCTTCCATTTCTGCCCACAAACAGATGTCTTCTTCTTTGACTCCGTACTTGTGCGCCGCTTCGTCTATGCTAATCCATTTCGGCATAGTGTTTCTTTGTTTATGCGTTTAACAAAAAGAGCGAATAACTCTTGCCAAGCATGGTGCAACAAGCATCCCTGCATTTTGCTTTCTAGTCGGAGGGTTATGGGGTATGGGGATTATGTAGGGGAACCGACCGGATACAAAAGAGGCATGGATGCTGTTGAACCATTATCTGATTTCGAGGCCTAGCAAAACCCTTGCAAAAGATAATGATAACAACAGACATCCACGCCAATCGTTTATATATAACACATCTTTAACTGATATGTTGATATACAGCCATCCACGTGGAGTATCTGTTGTATCATCTCTCTTTGCATAGAAAATTGCTAGTTTTCGAAATCGAGAGACAATACATTATTAATACTCCTATTTAAGGAATAAAAAACACTACCCGCTTATTACATCTCGCTGATGCGCAGAAAGTGTACAGCAAAGATATATGTTTTTTCGGAATAAAGTGGGAGAATGGGAATAAATAAAAGAAGTCTGGTATTTAGAATGATTTTTTGTGTTTAGGCGATGTTATTTCAAGGTGTTGTTGCCATTAATATCACTTAGCACATTTATCTCCTTCGTAAAGCAATGCTTTGTATCTTCAAAAGCTATGCTTTATGGTTGCTAAAGCATTGCTTTAAATAACCATACAGCAGATGTTACGAGTGTCGCCTTCACCTTCACTTTTTCCTCTCAACCTTTTATTTATCAGTGATCTCGGGTGAAGGGACGGCTATTCACCTAGTGAGTGGAGAAAACATTGTAAGTGTTTGAAATAAACTATCAATGGTTTGAAACAAACATTGGGAAGAAAAAAATAATCTATTAGCATCTTTTTATTAGGTTATAGCTAATACGAATATCATTATAGCAAAAACAAATTAGCTTATAGCAAAGTGAACGATGTCTTTATGATTACATATGAAAATTGGGTGAAGGATCGGTGAAGGGTGATATGCTTCACCCGTTATCACTTATGAATAAAAGGTTTCGAAGAAAAGGTGAAGGCTACCCTTCTATTTGAAAATTTATAGTATGGCGTATAAAAGCATCTGGCTTTGATGGGAAGGGGGGGCAGCGCAAGAATTTCTGACATTATACAACTCATACCTCATACAAGTTGCTTGGTATATGGTTGATGCAAGCTCAAGAGAAGGGAAATCAAGGTGATGCCTGCATGGAAGTGGATGTTGCAATAAAATAAAAAACGATTCTCAGATATATCAGGAATTACTTGATATTAATGCCAAATGAAATATGGGTTCTAAATATAATATCTTTTAGTGTACAACTTAATCTCTTTTAGTGAATGAATTAATTC
>ENA-ORQX01001970-ORQX01001970.1-human-gut-metagenome-genome-assembly--contig:-NODE-1970-length-11354-cov-2.312948_pt1 | contig 11354 bp, 10 predicted proteins | sample MGYA00242170_ERZ509124 | MGnify/ENA primary metagenome ERZ509124 (study PRJEB26280, sample SAMEA2338647) | human gut metagenome | biome: human gut; feature: human-associated habitat; material: faeces... | reverse complement strand
CCTTCAGCGCGCAGACTGCCATGATGACGCCGGACAGGGCTGCCACATAACCCATCTGGCTCAGCAGAATGATGCTGGCTGCGCCGAGCAGGGAGCCTATGAGAGCGCCTACGACGCCACCCACCAGGTTTTCCTTCTTATTCTTCTCGTTGGCAGTGTAAGCCGCCGCATTCTGGGTTGCCTTGTCGTAACACTCATCACAGAGACAGATCGCATTGCCTGCCACGTAAGCTGCGCCGGTCTCCTTCATTTCGCCGCAGAGCTCGCATCCATTGGTGAAGCCTTCCATTCTCAGCATATCCAGAAATGCCGGAAGGGACTCCTGCAGGATGCCTTTGATTTTCTCTACCCTGACATACCGCTTCAGGGTCATCCGGACCGTATGCTTCTCCTGCACCACGCCCATGATACCCTTATGTTCCTTGCGGAACTGTTTATCCGGTTCAAACTTCACGCCGTTCTCAGCCACACCGACTGATATGCAGACCATACCGTACTCGATACCCCTGCCAGTATCAAGACCGCTGACGCGCAGTGCAAATCCGTCTTTTTCTCCATAAGCCACACAGAATTCCTCGTTAAAATGCAGGCCCAGAAACCGGGCAATCTCCGCATAACGGGCTGTTACCTTCCTGTTTGCTGTCATAACATTCTCTCCTCTTATGTCTTTTTTTGTATTTTTCCTATCTCCAGCTTTCAATGACCGCCTGCACGGTTCTCCGCCCCTGGAATTCGTTGATTTCCGGGTAGTAAAGCAGGCAGACGGTATCTTTGCTTTCTGTATAATGCAGATCGGCTTTCACATCGCCGAAGCTGATGCCCTCCAGTCGGCTGCCCTTGGCATCCTCCAGAACAGTCTTCAGCACATTGCGGTTCCTGTCCGCACGGTATTTAAATACCCACCTATTTTAGCATGATTCATGGGGGGTGACAAGACCCAAAGCCTCTTGAGTTTCCGCAGTTTTATCCACAATGGCTTCCTATGAAATAAATAACTTGAGCGGCTGCTCCATCTTTTGGAATGGTGCAGCCGCCCAAGCGGGTTCCTATCCGAAACCTTTTCACCCGATAATTCTCTGAATATCATTGAACATCACAAACACCATCAGCACCATCAGTGCGACAAAGCCCGCGAAATGAATAACGCCTTCTTTTTCCGGCGGGATTGGCTTTCCACGAAGTACCTCCAGGAACAAAAATACCAGTCTGCCGCCGTCCAGTGCGGGCAGCGGAAGCAAATTCATCACACCCAGGCTGACTGACAGAAGCATCGCCAGATTGACCATGTTCATGAACACAAGCATCGGTCCGCCGGGTTCTGCAGCTGTTTTCACCTGATCCACGATCTGTGCCATGCCGACCGGTCCTGCCACGTCGTTCTTGGACAACTTACCCTCTACCAGGGATTTCACGCTCAGCACGGAATTTTTTATGCAAAAGCGCAGCTGGTACCAGGCATAACGGAACAGCTTTGTCCCCTTCGCCTCATCATAGGACGCATAATTCTGAAAGCCGACCAGATATTTACCTGCTTCTTCGTTATAAATCGGCGTCAGCGTCGTTTCGTACTCCTGACCGTCACGCTCATATACCACTTTTACAGGCTCTCCGGTTTTATTCAATGCCATTTCCAGGGAAATTTCCCGTGCCAGATTGATTTTGCTGTTAAACCGCAGGATTTTGTCTCCCGCCTGCATTCCGGCTGCCTCCGCTGCAGAACCCTCCACTACGCTGCCAAGCACCGGCAGATCTGCACCGGCGTAACCCGCAACCATAATTGCGAAAATAAATGCCAGTAAAAAGTTAAACAGCGGTCCGGCAAAAACAGTGGCAATCCGGCTCCATACCGGCGCGTTCTGGAAATTTCCGCGATCCACATCCACCGGCACATTCTGCAAAGCGCCCCGTCCGGTTTTATCCGCCGGCGTGCCTGCGGCAGATGTCTCTTCTTTCGCCGTTTCCAGTCCGTCTTCCCCTTCAAAAATGCATGCGCCGCCCAACGGGAACGCCCGCAGCACATATTCCGTTTCCCCCTTTTTAAAGCCTGCAATCTTCGGTCCCATCCCGATTGCAAATTCATTCACACGGATGCCGTTCACTTTTGCAATCAGGAAATGACCAAATTCGTGTCCCATTACGATCACGAAAAAGATCAGTAAAAAAATGATGATTGTTCCAATCAAAGTTTCATCTCCTGCCTGATTTGTTCATAGGTCTCAGCCTCTGCCTGAAGGATCTGCACCACATCAGGATTTTCTATAGTATGATGATGCTCCATCGCCATTTCCAGAATTTCCGGAATCTGCACGAAACGGATCTTTTTCTGAAGCAGAAGCTTGACAGCCATTTCATTCGCCGCATTGAAAACGGTCGGCATACTGCCGCCTTCTCTTGCCGCCCGATAGGCGAGCGCAAGTCCCGGAAACGTCTCGGTGTCCGGTGCTTCGAAGGTCAGCTGATGGATTGCAAACAGATCCATAAATGGCGCGTGCATCGGTCTTCTTTCCGGATAAACGAGGGCATACTGGATCGGCAGCTTCATATCCGGAAGCCCGAGCTGTGCAATCACCGCACCATCGTCATATTCCACTGCGGAATGCACAATGCTCTGCGGATGCACAACAACCTGAATCTGATCAAGGGATACGTCAAACAACCACTTCGCTTCCATCACTTCCAGCCCCTTATTGACGAGGGATGCCGAATCAATTGTCACCTTTTTGCCCATCGACCAGTTCGGATGCTTCAACGCATCCTCCAGCGTCATCTGTTCTAAGTCCGCACGCTTTTTTCCGCGGAACGGCCCGCCGGAGGCTGTCAGCAGGATTCTGTGGATCTGATTATCTGCTCTTCCCTGTAAAGACTGGAAAATTGCGGAATGCTCACTGTCTACCGGCAAAATCGGAACCTTTCTTTGAGCTGCCAGCGGCATGATGATATGTCCAGCTGTCACCAGCGTTTCTTTATTGGCAAGCGCAATCGTCTTTCCGCTTTCAATCGCTGCGATGGTCGGACGGATACCGATCATGCCGACCACCGCCGTAACGACAACGTCGCTTTCCGGGAAAGACGCGATTTCCAGCAGTCCGTCCATCCCGCACACGATTTTGACCGGAAGATCGGAAACTCTCTGCCGAAGGTCAGCCGCCGCTTCCTCACTCCACATTCCCGCGATCTGCGGATGAAATTCCCGAATCTGTTTTTCCATCAGATCGACATTCTGCCCTGCTGCCAGCGCAACCGCCTGTAAATCCTCATTATCCCGGATAATTTCCAGGGTCTGGGTTCCGATTGACCCCGTAGAACCCAATATTGCTACTTTTTTCATATAGTTTTCCTCTCCTGTACCCGCTTATACACAATTCCGGAAAAATCCGAAACCGTTTTTTTAATGAACCGCTCCGAGCAAAATGACCGAAAGGAAATAGATCACCGGCGCGGTAAATAACACACTGTCGAACCGATCCATAATCCCGCCGTGTCCCGGAATTATCTTTCCGTAATCTTTAATGTCGTGATTTCGTTTGATTGCAGACGCTGAAAGATCTCCTACCTGGGAAATGACTGCACCGGCAGCACTGATCAGCGCAACCACCCAGATCATCGCATCGCTTCCGGTCTCCGGAATAAGAAACAGCCATGCGAATAATGCTCCCACCAGGGCAGAACCGACTACGCCTCCAATTGCACCCTCTATCGATTTCTTCGGGCTGAGCACAGGTGCCAGCTTATGTTTTCCAATTGCCATACCGGTCAAATAGGCACAGGTATCACAGATCCAGGAGCTGATAAAAATGAGCCACACCAGATATTTTCCCCAGCTCAGTTCCCGGGTCAGATAGATAAACGGAAACAGCATCCCCGGGTAAAATGCACAGAAAAAAACAGTCATCACCTGGTCTGCATGGTATTTTGGAAAATGGAACACATAGACGAACATCACTGCCAGAAACATCAGGACAATTGCCCCGATTCCCCAGAGAAAGTTTTTGGAAAGCATCATCGCTGCGCCATACAGCACAATTCCGCAGCCTCCCATGATTTCCAGCAGCGTAAATTTGCCATCTTTTTCCACATGGCACGCCTTAATCAGCTCGCAGTAAGCCGTCAGGGAAAGCAGCAGACACACCGCTCCCAGAACAGGACCTCCACCGATCAGAAAAATCAGCGCCAGCACAACCAGCACAACGCTGCTGCCCAATCTCGTCCAGAACATCATTACTCCTCCTTCACCAGCCCATATCTTCTGTCTCTATGATTATATGCCTCAATCGCCTTTTCCAGCTCTGCCTTTGAAAAATCGGGCCACGCCACCGGTGTAAAATAAAACTCTGTGTAGGCCAGCTGCCACAACAGGAAATTGGAAATCCGAAGCTCATTGCAGGTGCGGATCAAAAGGTCTGGCTCCGGGATTCCTGCCGTATCCAGCGCAGCACTGATCTTTTCCTCGGTGATTTCCTCCGGTTGCAGGGTCCCTGCCTGTACCTGCTCTGCCAGATTCGTCACAGCGCGGCGGATTTCATCCCTGCCACCGTAATTGATCGCAATCTGAAAATGCAGACCGGTGTTGTCCTTTGTCGCTTTCTCCAGCTCCGCAATCCGTTTGCGGATATCATCATCGAGCCCGGTCTTATCCCCTATCACGCGCACGCACATATTGTTCTGTGTTGCACGCTTTAAGCAGTTTTTCATGTAATTGCGCAGAAGCGTCATCAGCGCGGATACCTCATCCTTGGGGCGATTCCAGTTTTCAGTGGAAAACGCATATACCGTCAGATAATGGATGCCCAAATTCCATGCATCCTCGCAAATCTGTTCTACGGTCTTTGCCCCCTGCACATGTCCGTAGTTGCGCGGCATGCCCTTTGCCTTTGCCCATCTGCCGTTTCCATCCAGAATAATCGCCACATGATTCGGAATATTCATTTTTTCTTTTCTCCTATCTGAGAGAAGGGGACAAGCCCAGCCTGCCCCCTTCTCCCTCACTATTTATGACAATATAATGCTTTCAGCCTGTACATTCCATTATTCATCCTAGCAGAATGTACTTTTGTATCCGTTTTAAACGGTCATAATCTCTTTGGATTTTGCTTCTACCAGCTTGTCGATATCCTTGCCGAACTTGTCAGTCAGCTTCTGCAGCTGATCTTCCAGCTCCTTGATTTCATCCTCAGAAACGTCTTCCTTGCCCAGCTTCTTTAAAAAATCATTGCCATCACGGCGGACATTGCGGACTGCAACCTTTGCGTCCTCGCCCTTTTTCTTAACGTCCTTTACCAGCGCTTTACGGCGTTCCTCTGTTACCTCCGGGAATACCAGACGGATCACATTACCATCGTTAGATGGGGTGATGCCGATATCGGACGCCATAATTGCTTTTTCGATTGCTTTGATCAGGGATTTTTCCCAGGGTGCAATCTGGATCATGCGGGGTTCGGGAACAGTTACATTGCCCACCTGCTGCAGCGGCGTGGGAGAACCGTAGTAATCCACACGGATTTTGTCCAGTACATGCGGGTTGGCACGTCCTGCACGGATTGTCATGAAATCTGCTTCCAGATATTCACAGGTCTTTTCCATTTTTGTTTCAAACTGCTGTAATCTCTCGTCCATCTTGTTCTCCTATCCTCCTTATACCGTTACCTTGGTGCCGGTAAAATTGCCCTTTACTGTGTTGACAATGCTGTCTTTTTCATTTAAACCAAATACCCACATCGGCATCTTGTTGTCTCTCGCCAGAATCGATGCAGTCATATCCACTACCTGCAGGTTTTTCTCGATTACCTCATGAATCGATACTTCGTCATACTTCTTCGCCGCCGGATTCTTCGCCGGATCATCGTCATATACGCCATCAATCGCCTTAGCGAGCAGAATAACGTCCGCCTCTACCTCAATAGCGCGCAGCACAACGCCGGTATCCGTGGAAAAATACGGATGTCCCGTACCGCCTGCAAAGAATACGACCATTCCTTTTTCGAAATATTTGTTCGCGCGATCCTTGGAAAACAGCTTCGTAAAGGAACCGCACTCAAACGGTGTCAAAATGTTGGTCATCATGCCAACTGAACGGAAAATCTCTGAAACGTAGATGCAGTTCATCACTGTCGCAAGCATACCGATCTGATCCGCTTTGGTGCGGTCGATCGTTTCGCTGGTACGTCCTCTCCAGAAGTTTCCTCCGCCGATCACGATGCCGACCTGAATGCCATCATCCACCAGCTGTTTTACCTGAAGCGCTACCGCCCTGACGGTATCCTCGTCAAAACCATGCCTCTTTTCTCCTGCAAGCGCTTCACCGCTCAATTTTAATAATATTCTCTGCATCTTTTCACCTTCCGTAAAACCGTAATATTGGCTCTGCATCGCTTACAAAGCCTTCTGCAGACAGTATATCATAGAATACTGAGAACGAAAAGTGAAAAATCTCTAAAACTGTAGTTGCAGTTTTCTCGCAGCTTCTGACGGGCAATCCAGACAACGGCGTGTATGCTCTGCGGATATTCTATTGTTATGAATAAAATGCTTTTCTTTTTTGAATTCATATGCTATAATGTATGTCATGCAGATGTAGTTCATCGGTAGAACATCAGCTTCCCAAGCTGAGGAGGCGGGTTCGATTCCCGTCATCTGCTTTTTGTATGCCCGAAACCCTGTAAATTTAAGGCTTGACAGCCGTAAGGAGCTATAAGTCTTGTGGTTGGGTAAAAAACGGTGCGACCGTGAAGGTCACACCGTTTTTTGCGTTCAATGGTAGTTTCTGCGATCATGGGGTCTTCCCGGCGTTTCGGAGCAGGCGCGTCGGCCTATTGCCTACACAGTCCACTTTTGGGGACTTGGCGGTGGATTTCAAGGATACGGCGGTCAGCTAAGATCTTAAAGCCGGCATTCACGAAGTAAGTTATCGCCCTGTATGTTAAATAGACCACGTCTTAAAAGGTGTGTGCGTTCTTCATGTACTCTAAATAAAGACTGAACAGCACAGCACAGACGGGAACGCTGAACAGCATCCCTAAGATGCCGAATGCTTCGCCGCCGATCGTAACAGCCATCAGCACAAGCAATCCAGGAAGTCCGACAGACTTGCCGACTACCTTTGGGTAAATCAGATTTCCCTCAACCTGCTGTAAAATGAGTAAAAAGAGGATGAACCACAGCGCCTTGCCGGGTTCTGCCAGCAGAATCAAAAACGCACCAAGACCGCCGCCGATCCATGCGCCAAAAATCGGCATCAGCGCAGTGACGGCCACAAACGCGGAGACCGCACCGGCATACGGAATCCCAAGGATCAGCATTCCAAAGAAGCACAGAACGCCGATGATAACCGCTTCCGTAAGCTGTCCGCTGACAAAATTTGTGAAGGTCTGATTGGTCAGCGCGGCAATACTAAGAAGCCGCTGCGCCGTCTTTTGCGGAAGGACTGTCTCAATGAGTTTTTTCAAATGTGCCGCAATGACTTCCTTCTTTGCAAGCAGATACAGTGCAAAGACAAGACCCAAAAGGACATCCACCAAAACCGACAGGACAGAGGTTGCCGCACCCCATGTCACGGTGAGGATGCCGCTTTCCTCGTCGCTGATCAAGGTGGTGACCTTCTCAATCAACAGATCAGAATTTATGGCATATTCAGGCAGGATAATGTTATATTTTGCAGCAAACTGGACAACCCCTGCCCACCACCGCCCGATTTCCTCCACATAGACCGGAATGTTTTGGATAAACTCATCGCCGGATTCCCGCAGACTGGGGATCATCATAAACACTACGGCAAACAAAATTCCAAGAACGAGCACGGTGCTTATTGTCAGGCACACAGGGCGGGTCAGCTTTGCAGGAACCTTGCGGCAAGCCTTGTTCCAGCAGCATTCCAACGGTCGAAGGATTACGTTGATCAAAAATGCAATTGCTCCGCCGATCAGAAAAGGAGTAAACAGCGCAAGCACCTTGCCGAAAAAACGCAAAACAGCGTCAAGGTTTACCAGCGCCCATGCAAATACAATCAGCAACACCAACGCACGGGTGATATAACGAATGATCGTCTCGTCCGGCCAGTTACTTCCCTGCGGTGTAGGATTCCCGTTTCTGTTACCGACTGTGTTTTTCGTTTTTTTCTCCATGTTTTTCCTTTCCATGATAGTTTATTGTTCGCAGTCCAAACACAGGTCGCATTGCCTGACTGTAAGGAAGGATACCCTGTACGCACTCAGTTCGGAGACCGTGATCTCCAAATTCTGCACAACAAAGGAATCGCCCTTGGTGGGGACTCTATTCAGCTGCTCCATGACCCAGCCGCCGACAGAAACACTGTCCGATTCCAGCTTGATGTCAAAGAATTCCGTAAAATCCTCCAGGCTGACGGAGCAGTCCACGCGATAGGTATTCTCGTCCAGCTTTTCAAAATCTTCTTCCACCTCGTCGTGTTCGTCCCAAATTTCACCAACCAGTTCTTCCAGAATATCCTCCATCGTAACAATACCAAGCGTTCCGCCGAAATCATCTACGACCACGGCGATATGGGACTTCTGATGCTGGAGCATTTTCAAAATATCCCGGATTTTTGTGTACTGATAGACAAACAACGGTTTCGTCATGATCTCCGCAATGGGCTGATCCGTCATCTTGCCGTTGATATAGAAATCCTTCTGATGAAGAACGCCGACGATCTGATCAATGGTATCCCGGTAGACCAGCAGACGGGAAAAGCGGGACTGGGTAAAGGCTCTGGAAATTTCCTCATGACTCTTGTCGATGTCCACGGCTTCCAGGTCAATTCGATGGGTCAAAATTTCTGCCGCCGTCAGGTCACGGAATTCAAGTGCATTGCGCAGCAGCTCGCCTTCGTTTTCGTCAATTCCGCCGTCCTGCTCCACGTCCTCCATAAAAAGGAGCAGTTCCTCGTGGGACATTTTTGCATCGTCATCCGTCTTGAAGAAGCGGGAAACCAGCTTCTTCCACTGGGAAAAGAGGAAATTCAGCGGCGTCAGAATCAAAATCCAAAGGCGGATAAACGGAGCACTGAACAAAGCGAAACGTTCCGGGGTATCCTTTGCAACACTTTTGGGGGTGATCTCACCAAAAATCAAAACAACGATCGTTACGACGACCGTAGAAATTGTCGCGCCAATATCGCCGTAAAGCCCTACGAACAAAAGTGTACCGATGGATGCCACCATGATATTCACGATATTGTTGCCGATCAGGATAGTAGAGATCAGCTTGTCATAGTTTTCAGATAGCTTGAGCGCCAGCGCTGCCCGCTTGTTTCCATTGTCCGCCAACACCTTGAGGCGGGTCTTATTCAGGGACGAGAACGCCGTTTCTGTGGCGCTGAAATAGGCGGACATGGCAATGCAGACCACCATTGCGAAAATGCTTCCAAAATAATTCATTTCAAACTCCTTTATGTTCTGTTCCTACGATTATTTCATACAAAAGAGACACGTCTATACCCGATATCGCAGCAAAGGGCGTAGATATGTCACATACGAACAGACCATATAAGAGCGGCTGCCGTTATCGTCGCTACTGTCGTTTTCCACGGATTTCTTCCTCCTTTTTATTTAGTGTTTCCATCATAGCATTTTCGTGGTGTAGATTCAGTAAAGAAACAGATGCGGTACAATATCCTCCTGCGAGAAATCTTGAAGCGCTCCCGCTTATGCGGTATAATAATGCCGCAGTATCGTTCAGGAGAAACAGGATGAAGAACCGTCAACGACAAAAGGATATTCTATTTTCAATCCTAATTTTTTGCAGCGCCTTTGCTGTCAATTTGCTTATTCAGAAGCTCTTTACCACGCAGACACTGGTACCCATGATTTTTGTGTTCAGCGTGTTTTTAATCTCTCTGAAAACCCACGGGTATTGCTATGGCATCATTTCGGCCATCGTCAGCGTGTTTGCGGTGAATTTTGCTTTCACCTATCCATACTACGCTTTTGACTTTTTTGTAGAAGAAAGCATCTTATCCGCTGTCATCATGCTGGTCGTCGCCATTTCCACCAGCACGCTTAACATTCGTATCCGCGATCAGGAGAAACTGCGCTCAGAAAATGAAAAAGAGAGAATGCGGGGCAATCTGCTGCGGGCGATCTCCCATGACCTGCGCACGCCCCTTACCTCCATATACGGGTCATCCTCCACACTGATTTCTAAGTATGATGCGCTGCCGAAGGAACAGCAGCTCAAGTTGCTGGGAGAAATTCAGGAAGACAGCGAATGGCTCATCCGCATGGTTGAGAATCTCCTGTCTGTCACAAGGATCGACGGCGCGAAGGTGGAGGTCGTGAAAACTCCCACCGTTCTTGATGAGCTGATCGACTCCGTTTTGATGAAGTTTTCTAAAAAGCATCCGAGTCAGAAGGTCATCACACAGATACCGGACGAGTTTGTGGACATTCCCATGGATTCTCTCCTTATTGAACAGGTGCTGCTGAATCTTCTGGAAAACGCTGTATTCCACGCAAAAGGCATGACAAAACTGATGCTTTCCGTTTCTCTCGCAGGAGACAAGGCGGTATTTGAGGTTGCTGACAACGGTTGCGGCATCCCGGAGGATGCACTTCAAAAGATTTTTACCGGGAGCTACGAAAAAATCGCTGCGCCGGTGGACGGGACACGCAGCAATATGGGGATCGGACTGTCTGTGTGCGCCGCCATCGTCAAGGCACACGGCAGTGACATTACCGCAAAAAACAAAAGTGGCGGCGGTGCGGTATTTAGCTTTGCTCTGGAAAGAGAGGGTGAGGACGATGGGCAATAACAAATTTAAGATCCTGATCGTAGAGGATGAAGCCAACATCCGAAGCTTCATTAAAGCAAATCTGGAAACCAGCGACTATCAGGTTCTCTGCGCGGAGACCTGTGCACTCGGCATGATGATGTACGCTTCCCATCATCCGGACCTCATCATTCTGGATCTCGGCCTGCCGGATCGGGATGGCATGAGTTTGATTCAAGAGGTGCGAAAGACGGACACTGTGCCCATCATTGTGCTCTCCGCCCGTTCCAGCGAAAGGGACAAAGTGGAGGCGCTGGATCTTGGGGCAAATGATTATATCACCAAGCCCTTTGGCACGGAGGAATTGTTGGCTCGGATCCGGGCCGTTCTCCGCAGCCATCGATACAGCGAAGAGAATGAAAGTACTCCCGGCGGGAAATTCCGCTTTCAGGACTTGCTGATCGATTACGATACACGACGGGTTTTTGTAGGTAAAGAAGAGATCGACCTAACCCAGACGGAATACAACATCATGGCGTTCCTCTCCATTCACGCTGGAAAGGTGCTGACGTATACTGCGATCATCCATACTGTCTGGGGGTATTCTGACTACGGCCGCGTGCAGAAGCTGCAA
>ENA-ORQX01001962-ORQX01001962.1-human-gut-metagenome-genome-assembly--contig:-NODE-1962-length-11381-cov-2.191506_pt1 | contig 11381 bp, 8 predicted proteins | sample MGYA00242170_ERZ509124 | MGnify/ENA primary metagenome ERZ509124 (study PRJEB26280, sample SAMEA2338647) | human gut metagenome | biome: human gut; feature: human-associated habitat; material: faeces... | reverse complement strand
CCTGTAGAAGTCCGCTTTGAGACAGAGGGCCTGAATACCTTAGCTCCCAACAGCGAGTTGTACCTTACCTTTATGGCCGCCCTGGCACAAGGCGAGTCTGACGCGAAATCGCTCAGTCTGAAATGGGCAATACGCAGCCGGTTCGCCAAGGGTATTCCTAAAATCACCAATCTCTATGGATTTGACCGGACTGGGATTGAACTGAAGTTCAACAAAGACATCGAGATGGTAAAACAGATGTATCAGTGGGTGGCGGATGGAGAAAGCGTAGCAGGGGTCCGAGACAGATTGAATGCGATGGGGGTACGCTCCCCATTAGGGCTTGACACCTGGAGTTATTCCAGTGTCTACTACATTCTTACAAACGAAAAGTATGCTGGCGACGTTATCATGCAGAAGACGATTGCTACGGACCTCTATGAGCATAAGGTAATCAAAAATACTGGCCAGGAACTCAAGTACAGACTGCGGGGCAGGTATGAGGCTGCCGTTCCGAAAGATATGTGGACTTACGTACAGCGGCAAATAGGAGGACTTTCTCTGGAAGAAATCCTGGAACAGGACCAAATCTATGACGCGGGACCATGGTGTGGGCTGCGGGCGCTCACATGGTCGCCTAAGGAGGGACGAAAGGATGTTCAACGCCAGCGCTTGGAGACTTGATGATTTTCGTGTCGTTATTTCCGGTGCGCAGTTGACGACAACCGCAACAGTAAAAGTGTACAGCAAAAAACTTGTGTTCAGCAAGACAGCAATTTCTGAGTTGAATTACCCGGCGTATGTTCGAATTCTCATCTCCGAGGAAGCAGACAGGATGGTCGTCCTTCCTCATTTTGAGAACGATATGACCGCAATCCCGTTTTTCAAAGAGACCTTCTCGGAAGATGAGGGTAGATACATAGAACCAAGGTCTGTCCCGATAGTAGACATGACTCTGGTAAAAGGCATCCGAAAAAAACGTGAGTGGCAGGATTCGAAGTGCCGGACCTGTTACGCGCTGCGGTTTGCAGAGATGCCAGAGGCCCTTTTCTTCGACCTGTCTATGGCCAAAATCGTTACCCGCGATAAGCTGAGACGGAGCGCAGATGAGGCATTCAAAACATACCCACCGCTGCGGATGCTGATGAACGACATGAGCCCGGTTGTACTTGGCCTGCCACCGGCAAGCAATCAGTAATAGCGAGAGATTTGAAGTTGGCGAGAGACTTCCCAAAAGGGAAGCTCTCGCTTTGGCATTATATTGATTAAAAAATTGTTATATGGTATAATATTGCTATCGACATAAGAGAGGGGCTGGGTTGTGAAAAAACGACGCTATATCCCGACATGGGTCATTGTACTTAGCGCCATACTTGCCTCATGCGTCATATCCGGCATCTGCTGTATCCTGATTTTCAAGCCAGAACTGCCGCATTTCCCAACGGCTCCGCCATCTCAAAGTGAGCAAATCGAAGGTGCCAGAGAGACTGCGCCAGAAAACAATGTGGGGGAAGGAATTGGGGACACCTCAAATTCTGATACGGAACCTCCTGCAGAAGAGAAGCCACCCGTAGAGGAACCGGACACTGGCGATGCGCAGTCTGAAACCCCTCCGAATGCGTCCGAAGATGATACAGCCCCTGGCCAAAAGAATGACCTCGTTGAGTCACCTCCCGCAGATGAGGAGGATGCCAGTACTGTGACAGAACCGGATTCTGAGTGCCAGAAGACCCCGCTTAATGGTGTCGTTTCGGACCTCGGCGGTGTGGGGGAGGAGGATGCTCGGTATAAGATTGAAACCCTGGAGGCACGTGTAGGCAGTCTGCCGTGTACGGTTTATGTTCGCTACTGCAAACGGGACCCATTCTCCGGTGCCTGGAAAGTTGTAGAGGAAAAAGGAGACCCTTATTACGGTCTGGATGAAATCACTGACCCAAGTGCAGACCCGCTTGCTGACGTGACTCTCATCAATATCTACGACCGGAGTATCGCACGCAGCGAGCGTTGCGGGTATTGCTGGTATGGAGACAGCTTCTTCGAAGCAAGAGAACAGTGGCAATTTTTCAGCGGAGGCCGGTTCCGCACGGCAGAGGAATTGAAACAGGAGGAATCAGAGTGGCAAAATCAGCAAGGATTTTGAGCGACTACGGAAATAGCGCCCTTGGGCTATATCAGTCTGACGATGGCGATATTGTCATGCGGATATATGGCGACGGTGAGATGCGGATTTCTAACTATGGAGATGAGAAGCAGGCGGAACTGATGAGGGAGTTTTCTCGCATTATCGATATGGAAAATGGGCCCTGGCCCTCAGATGCCAATAAGGTACTCAGTGAAGAGCAGCAGAAACTGCTCTACGATTTAGAGCATGGGTGTCCGGCGCAGTCCTGTGGTGCTTGCGACTACGGCTCCCCAGAGGGGCGAGACGGGGAGTGCCAGATGACCCAGAAAGCGGCAGAGTTGATTGACTCACTTGTGGCCACCATCCGAAAACTGACCAGTGAAGCACCAGAGCGCCTAAGCACCTAGACACTTAGGTGCTGTTACACTTAAGCACTTAAACACTTCAAAAGGAGCGATTACATGTCAAGTGTCCATCCCAAGAGCGGAGGCCCGTACACCCTGTACTGCGACGAGTGTGGCTGCTGCATCCGCGCCAATATCAAGCCGGGTATGGAGGTCGACATTGTTCTGAAGAAAGACCAGCCGACGGGAATTCTGACCAGAGGAGTCGTAAAGTCCATCCTCACGAACAGCCACACGCACCCACGTGGCATCAAGGTCATGCTGACAGATGGAAGCGTTGGGCGAGTTCAAGAATTTCCGTAAAACTAAAAACCATGCCGGTGTCTGGAGCAAAGCCAGGCACCGGCGTTTTATTTGTTCAATGCGCTAAGGTAGAGTTATCGGCAAAATGAAAACCAGTCGGTATTACTCGCCTTGAAAAGGAATAGAATGCGAACGCCTAAAATTGACTAATATAATGATAAATGGTATAATATTACCGAAGTCAAGAGAGGACGAAATATACGAAAAAATTCCGCAATAAGGAGTGATTCTATTTGAAAGATAAAATCGGCCATGTCAGTATGGATGTTTGGGGCAAATTCGCTCTTTTCACGAGGCCGGAATGCAAAGTTGAACGATATAGTTATGAGGTGCCAACGCCTTCCAGCCTCCGCAATTTACTCCAAAGCATTTACTGGCACCCAACATTTGACTACGAGGTCACTGGTATCCAGGTCTACAACCGCGTCAGGCACCGCACAATTACGCGGAACGAACTCAGCTCTGTGATGCGGAGCGGGAATGCGCTGAAAACGATAGAGAGCGTACTAGAAACTGGCGAAGGGCCCTCCCTCAGCGTCCCGGCATCCATGCCCAGACAGCAGAGATGCTCTACCTTCCTTTGCGATGTCTACTATACGGTGTATGCTGCGGTTGTTCCCAAGCCCAATCTCGATGAGATGGAAGAGGAGTACAACCTGACCAAAATCATTGACATCTTCAAGCGCCGGGTGGAACATGGCCAGTCCTGGCGGACGCCCTATCTGGGGATGAAGGAATGCACAGCCTTCTTTGGCCCTCACGTGAAAGAGTCTCAGCGCCGGTCGGTATACGATGGGACGAAGATTCAGTTGGGTCGGATGTTCTTTGATGCCGATTACAGCAACCCGGATAATGTCCGCCAGTACTTCTACTACCCGACCATGGAGAATGGATATATCCGGGTGCCATCCAGAAAAGAGGTGATGGGGCATGGTGCTTGACGCACTGGCCGCTTACGGGCAAGAGCTCGTAGACAGGGGTGTCATTCCCAAGTCAGGCTGGTCCAGCGTACCCGTCCAATTCGCTATCATCATTGGGGCTGACGGACGCCTTATCAATGTCGTGTCCTTGGGATATCAGGTTCCGCTCAAAAAGAAGACCGTCACAAAGTATCCTACTATGAGCGTTCCGTACCGCACCAAGCACCAGAATGGGCCTACGCCGTTCTTTGCCTGCGACAATGCGTCCTATCTTCTGGGACTGGCAGGGGAGAAGGATGCGCCGGAGAAGGTTGTTGCGAAGCATCGTTCCGCGAAGCACCTGCATGAAGAAATCCTGGGACCTCTCTTGGGTTCTTCCCCCAAAGCAACTGCACTCTGGGACTTCTTTGCAAAGTGGGACCCGCAGAAGGCGCTTGATATGGACTGCATCAAGGATAATCTGGATGCGATTCTGACGGCGAGCAATCTGGTGTTCCGGTTTGAAGACGATACCTACGCCCATGCAGACCCGGATATTGCGGCGGCTTGGGACAAGTACTATCAGACGCGGGTCCTCGCCGGGAGCGATATCATTATGGGCACCTGCCTGGTCACAGGCGAAGAAAATGTCCCGATTGCCCGGGTCCACCCGGCAACCACCGGAGTGCCGATGGCTCGTGGAACAGGGATTTCGCTGGTCTCCTTTGGAACTAACTACGATGTTTGTGCCTATAACTGGTATGACAAGCAGCAGGGATACATTGCGCCAGTCTCGCTTCTGGTGACAGAGCAGTACGGAAATGCGCTGAAGTACCTGCTTACCACCAAGTGCCACTATAAAATCATCGGGAACTCCTACCTGGTATTCTGGGCGGCTCATGATGAGGACAACTCGCTGGCCACAGCTTTCTCGATGGCTGGCTTTGGCCGACAGGAGAGTGACTTTGATTCCGAGGAAGACGAGGCTCTCTATCATACAGTCACTTCTATCCTGAGCGGAAACGAGTCCGTAGAGAAGTACGCAGACCAGCTTGAAGACCTCAATGCTGATTTCTACGTGATGGTTCTTCGGAACCACAACGTGAGATTCGCACTGACGGATTTTCAGCACTGCACCTTTGGGCAGATGCTGGAAAACCTTCGTGCGCATCTGAAACGGGCCACCATCATTTCGTCCAGGGATGACAAGGAAACCGCCACACCCAACATCTATCAGCTCTTGGATGCATTGAAGTGTGTGGGGAAGGACAACCGAGAAGTACCTGCGGATATGTACGACAGCCTTGTCCGAGCAATTATCACGAACACCCCATACCCCAGAGAACTTCTGTCATTGCTGCTCCTGCGTATTCGGGAGGATGGGGGTCTCTCTGAGAACCGGATGGCGGCAATCAAGATGTATTTGCTGAAAAACAGCAACTCAGAATCTGTAAAGGAGGCAGCAACTGTGGCAATCAATCCAAACTGCAACGATAAGGCGTATTTGCTGGGGCAACTGTTCTGGCACTACGAAAAGCTCCAGAAGTCAGCGATGAAGAAAGTCAACCGGAGCATTCGAGACTCTTTCTTCACTTCGGCCATGACGCGCCCGGCCAGCGTATTCCCGTCCATTTTCGCCAAGGGCCAGCATCACATTTCCTCCCTGGAACGTAAGTCAGACACGGCAGGGCTGGCTGTTTACTACAACCAGTTGATTGGCGGTATCATGGACCGTCTTGGGGCTGAGCCTCTGCCAACTACCCTTAGCCGGGAGGAATCCGGCCTCTTTGCTCTTGGCTACTATCACGCCCGGCAGGAGAGCTATCGGAAGAAACCAGACGATGACCCGGATGGTGCGGGAGACAGTGCCGCTTAATATGGTATAAGGGATAAGTCACTGCCTCAATAGAAAAGCAACCTCAGGAAGCATTGCTAGGATTAACTAACTTGCAATGTAGGAATGTTAAAAAATAAAACAACATTAAAGGCAAGAAAGGAAAGAAAATCATGGAAATTATCAAGCAGGCTATTCAGAACAAGTACGATTTCTTCTTCATGTTTGATGGCAGAAACTGCAATCCGAACGGCGAGCCCGATGCTGGAAACGCGCCCAGAATCGACCCTGAGACGGGCCTTTGCCTGGTGACTGATGTCTGTCTGAAGCGAAAGATTCGGAACTACGTTGCGCTGGTGCGTGAGGGAGTCCCCGGATTCAAGATGTACATTCAGCCGCAGAGTGGCCAGACTCTGAACGCCCGTGATATGGAGAGCTTTGTCGCAGCGACTGGCTGTACCACAGAAAGCATCGCGGAGTACAAGAAAGGCCACCCGGAGGTGGATGATGTTCTTCGCAACTTCATGTGCGAGAACTACTATGATATCCGCACCTTTGGCGGTGTCATGACGAAGTTCCAGTCCGCCAACCTCAACTGCGGCACAATTCGTGGGCCCGTGCAGATTTCGATGGCGGAGAGTGTGAGCCCCGTGGAACTGCGGGAGCTGTCCATTACCCGGACTGCCGTGGCAACCGAGGATGAAATCAAGAAGAAGGAAGGAACCTTTGCTCAGAAGCCCATCATTCCTTACGGACTCTTTGTCTGCACTGGCAGCGTTTCTCCCACCCTGGCTCAGAAGTATACCGGCTTCTCTGAGGAGGACCTGAACCTGCTGTGGGACGCCATCATGAATATGTTTGACTTCGACAAGTCGGCCTGCCGGGCTGAAATGGCCACCCGCAAGCTGGTCATTTTCAAGCACGATAGCATTTACGGCAATGCACCCTCTCACAAGCTGTATGAGCGGGTCCACGTGAAGGAAGTCAACCCCGGGAAGCCTATTCGCAGCTTCAGTGACTATGAGGTCACGGTGGACGATACCAACCTGCCTGCCGGTGTCTCTATCGAGGTCCGCGAGTAATATCCGTTTTGGGGTGCGAACAAGCAGCACACAGGAAAACCTGTGGGGGGTTCGCACCCCAATTTATATTAAATAAACGCGGATTTATCCCGCAGCAGACTTTTTGAACGATAATTCCCAGCAAAAAGGTGTAGCACAGCGGAAAAAACACAATATTTTGTAGTCGCACCCTGCATGGGTGCGGGAGTTGAAATACAATACACCGTCTGTCCGTGAGGTCCGGGTTCACGTCGCACCCTGCATGGGTGCGGGAGTTGAAATCTTGCGGATTGCATCAGCATCCCTGGAAAGATAGGTCGTACCCCTCGCGGGGTGCGGGAGTTGAAATGGGCCGAGCACGGCAATCATGTGCAGATGCTGACGTCGCACCCCACGCGGGTGCGGGAGTTGAAATTGTGGATGCATTGGGTTGGCTTAGCTGGAATGGCCGTCGTACCCCTCACGGGGTGCGAGAATTGAAAGATTTTATAATTATTTTGCGAATGTCAACGCGAAGTCATTGTGTCGCACCCTGTACGGGTGCGGGAGTTGAAATAAGGGTCCATTACCCGTGCATGTCGCACCCCTTGCGGGGTGCGGGAGTTGAAATACGCTGGGCTGGAAGCAAGTTCCTCCAGCGCCCGTCGCACCCCTCACGGGGAGCGTGAGTTGAAATTTGCCTGTTGTTGACTCTTGGGACAAGTTGTTGACGTCGCACCCCTCCACGGGGTGCGTGAATTGAAATCTCAGGCCATCTACGCTGATTAACGTGCGGCCCCGTCACATCCCTCACGGGGTACGTGAGTTGAAATAAGGGCGGAGCGGTGAATCGCCTTGTGCTGCGCGTCGTGCCCCGCATGGGGTACGTGAGTTGAAATTGGATGGGGGCAATAGCCCATGATAGCATTCATGTCGTGCCCCGTAAGGGGTGCGTGAGTTGAAATATTGCCCGCAACCCACCAAAATGACAAGTATCAGGTCGCATCCCTCACAGGGTATCATTACGATTTTGAATACGGCGGTTTTCTGATAAGGAAGGGAGATGACAAGGAAGAAGAGGAAACGGCATTATTGTTTGTGTCGCATCTCATGTAAGGTGCGTGAGTTGAAACGATGCTGGCAGACACTTGATGGATTTTGCATCACACTCCCCATAGAGTGCGTGAATTGAAATGTCACATCGTCACAACCGTGTCCAAGGAGTCTGGTAGCCCTCTATATGGAGTGCGGGAATTGAAATCGATACTTGTCCCAGCGAAGTCCAACAACCCGAGCAGTCGCACCCCACGCGGGTGCGTGAGTTGAAATTCGCCTATGGATGACAAGACCCGAATGACAAGCAGTCGCACCCCACGCGGGGTGCGGGAGTTGAAATAAGGTTGGGACGAGCTGGACGGCCATTTCAGGTCGCACCCTGCACGGGGTGCGGGAGTTGAAATCTAATGGATACGACGTCAATCTGTTGTTCTATCAGTCGTACCCCACGCGGGTGCGTGAGTTGAAATTGGACTGATTGGTATTTCGGCCGAATTTCCTTGAAGTCGCCCCCCTCGCGGGGTGCGGGAATTGAAATAGTTCAAGGGCCTCCAGGAGCCGAAGCGACTGTACCGTCGCACCCTGTATGGGTGCGGGAATTGAAATCCCTGGAGCATGAGACGGTGGAGCCAGTACGGGGTCGCACCCCGCACGGGGTGCGGGAGGTGAAATACAGGGGGGTAGTACATACATGACGCTTAGGCAGTCGCACCCCGCATGGGGTGTGGGAATTGAAATCTTGGCGTGAAAAATACGCCGCACGGCAGGAAGTTTCGCACTTCTCATGGGTGCGGGAATTGAAATATTCGTACCTATCACCCCTACACCCAGGATGCCAAGTCACACCCTTCGCCGGGTGCGGGAGTTGGAATGAAGAATATCTCAATGACACAACGGCAATTTAGGTCGCACCCCTCATGGGGTGCGTGAGTTGAAATGGGGTGGCGAGCCTCCGCATATCAGGGTTGCGCCGGTCGCACCCCTCATGGGGTGCGTGAGTTGAAATTCTGATGATATGCTCCCGTAGGAGGGATTTCAAGTCGCACCCCTCATGGGGTGCGTGAGTTGAAATTGCTTTGCCGCATGGGCTGTAGCGTGATAGATTAGTCGCACTCCGTATGGGGTGCGGGAGTTGAAATTGAATTGTAAGAGCATAGGCCAACTGAATCAGGGACGCATCCCTCGTGGGAGACGTGGGTTGAAATCTCGACCACAAGTCGGTCGATGGAGACAAACTGTTGTCGTACCCCGTGTGGGTGCGGGAGTTGAAAAGCAGGACACTTCCTACCCAAGTGGACTTGCCCGCGTCGCACCCTGTACGGGGTGCGTGAGTTGAAATGGGTTATACCCGGAATTATAGCGGGCTTCCCAGTAGTCGTACCCCGTGTGGGAGCGGGAGTTGAAATCTGGAGAAAGCGTCTGAGGATGGATTTGGCGTTACTGTCGCACCTCGCACGGGGTGCGTGAGTTGAAATTCTTGGGCCCCTTGTTTAAAATGCTCGAAAAATGTCGCACCCCTCATGGGGTGCGGGAGTTGAAACGAGGATTATCCGGCATTAGAGCAAGAGGGTCGCCCCCCGTACGGAGTGTGAAAATTAAAAAATAGTCTGGTCATTTCGTTGAAAAAGGACCAACGGCGTCGCCCCCCTCACGGGGTGCGTGAGTTGAAATAAAGGGTCCATTAGGTGAATCCTTTGCCCTCTAGTCGCACTCCTTCACGGGATGCGTGAGCTGAAAGATAACCCTACCTGGCAATGAGCACCGCATTGAGGCCGCGCCTCGTGCTAGGCCCGTGAGTTAAAAATAATGTGGTGGGGGTAATACTAATCCCTTCGTACCCAGTAGGAGACGTGAGTTGAAATACTCCGGTGCCCAAGGTGCAGGGGCCTGGCAAGTCGCACCCTGCACGGGTGCGTGAATTAAAAACATCCAATCGTTACGATTTTGAAATCCGGCGACTCTCTGATAGGAGGAGGTGTGATAAGGGAGAAGGCTGGGTGGTATTATTGTTTTGACAAACTGCTAAAACGTGTCGTACCCTGCAAGGGTGCGAGAGTTGAAACATGAAGGCCACGGTCAGGATTATCGGGGTCCTGGTCGCTCCCTGTACGGAGTGAGTGAGTTGAAATCGGGTTGACCCGCAAAGCAAATGGTAACATCCAAGGTCGCACCTCGTATGGGGTGCGGGAGTTGAAATTGCTTTGCCGCTTTGTTTCCACTGTGCTTGACTATCGTCGCACGCCTCGCGGAGTGCGGGAGTTGAAATGTAGATGTTGCTAACCGGGGGGCACTACCGTCCTGTCGCACCCCTCACAGGGTGCGAGAATTGAAAAATTCTATAGACAGTTTTTGAATACAGAATGGCACAACCCGGACAGTGGTCGCACCCTGCATGGGTGTGGGAATTGTAATTACGATTTTTTGGAACATCCCGATGACCGCCACAGGTCGCCCCCACACGGGGACGTGAGTTGAAATTTACCGGCGCGGATGGGGCTGTTGCGATGTCGCACCCCTCGCGGGGTGCGTGAGTTAAAACACGACCTGCTGGTTCGGCCCCGCAACCAGCGTCGCACCCCGTGCGGGTGCGTGAGTTGAAATGTGGGGAGCAAATGGTTACTGGACCATGCAGTCGCACCCAGTATGGGGTGCGGGAGTTGCAATAAAAGTGACGGCCACCCCAAGGAGACATGAGGTGGGCCGTATCCCGCATGGGGTGCGTGAGTTGAAATCCGATTGCTCCCATCCCTACAACATATTGAAGAAGTCGTACCCCTCATGGGGTGCGTGAGTTGAAATGAAACGACAACGGCGGAGGATACTGAGCACCTAGTTCGTACGCCACATTGGGTGCGTGAGTTGAAATATGTTTCCGGCGGGACCTTGGGCAGGGAGCGGTGTCGCACACCGCATGGGGTGCGGGAATTGAAATATGAAAGGACCAGACTATGAATAACCATCTCTCTGTCGCACCCCTCACGGGGCGCGTGAGTTGAAATTCGGAAATCAAAAAAACTATGCCATCGGCGCACGTCGCATCCCTCACGGGGTGCGTAAGTTGAAATACGCAAGACTTTTAACAGAGAATCATTGTCATAGGTCGCATCCCTCATGGGATACGGGAGTTGAAATGGACCTGAACTGTCTATTCAGTTTTTTGCCCAATGTCGCCCCCTTACGGGGTGTGGGAATTGAAATGATTATACGACAAGGTTGCTAAACAACATCACTGTCGCACCCTACATGGGATGCGGGAATTGAAAGAAAAAAGGTAATTTGACGCCTCAACTTGGAAAATGGTACAATGATACTATCAAACAAGGAAGTATCTCAACTAAGCTACATATTTTCAAGCAGACTCAAGGCAGTACACCGTCCCGGTGTACTGCCTTTTTATATATACACAAACCAAACTTCAAAGGAGTGTTTTAACGAATGAAAGAGAAACTGATGAAGAAGCTGGAGAATTACCAGCGTCTCGACGCCGCCTGTGACCTGGCCCTTGTGGTCCTGGTCATCTGCGGCATCACCATCTGTGGGGGCTTGGAGCAAGGAATGATGACCATTCCCACCAGCCTGATGCTTCTCGCTGGCGTTGTGATTGCGGCAGCCATCGTCCTTCTGGTCAAACGGATTTCCTGGACTCAGGAGACCACTCTGGCCAATCGGATTGCCCGCCGTGAACGCTGGGAGGAGTCCAGAGACCTGGATGGTCTGACGGAAGACGAGCTCATCCTGGACTTC
>ENA-ORQX01001951-ORQX01001951.1-human-gut-metagenome-genome-assembly--contig:-NODE-1951-length-11432-cov-3.800299_pt1 | contig 11432 bp, 11 predicted proteins | sample MGYA00242170_ERZ509124 | MGnify/ENA primary metagenome ERZ509124 (study PRJEB26280, sample SAMEA2338647) | human gut metagenome | biome: human gut; feature: human-associated habitat; material: faeces... | reverse complement strand
GGCAGCCGCCGCGGACAAGAACCCTTTCGGTTTGGTGTATCAGGGCGCCATCACGGCAAACAAAGCCGGTCACGTCAACATCCATCCGGTCTCTTATAAGCTCAACGGCCTCAAGATTGCCGCCAACGTGTATACGCCCGCAAACTTCGATGCCAAGAAGAACTATCCCGCTGTCGTCGTCGCACATCCCAACGGCGGCGTGAAGGAACAGGTTGCAGGCCTTTAAGCGCAACGCCTGGCCGAGCTCGGCTACGTGACGATCACAGCCGACGCCGCCTACCAGGGTGCCAGCGAAGGTCAGCCACGTCACACTGACAAGCCTCAGTACCGCACGGAAGACATCCACGGCATAGCCGACTTCATCTCCACCTACCCTGGAGTTGACGCCGCTCGCCTGGGCGCTCTGGGTATTTGCGGCGGTGGCGGCTACACGATCAACGCCGCCAAATCCGACAAGCGATTCAAGGCCGTCGCAACACTGTCCATGTTCAACTCCGGCGAAGTGCGCCGCAACGGCTATATGAATACCGGCCTCGACACAATTGCCGAGCGCCTAAAAGCAGCCTCCGACGCTCGCGCCAAGGAAGTCACGACCGGAGAGATATCGTTCGCCGGTACGGTTGACTTCGATGCTCTCACGGACGAGTCCATCGCGAAGATTTCAACCGACCTCTACCGCGAAGGCATGCTTTATTACGGCCGCACACACCGTCACCCCAATTCGACCTTTACTTACACGACCTCGAGTCTGATGGATCTGATGGCCTGGGACGCACGAGACCAGGTCGAACTGATCAATGTTCCGCTTTTGATGATGGCAGGCGAAAAAGCCGATTCGCTCTACATGACCGAGGAAGTATTTGCCAAAGCCACCGGCACCAAAGATAAGGAACTCTTCAAGATTCCGGGGGCAACGCACATCCAAACATATTACGTTCCCGAGTACGTAAATCAGGCGGTCGACAAGCTCAAGGCCTTCTTCGGTCGTACTCTTTAAAAATCCACTTATAAGCCGTTGTGTCGCAAAAATCTGGCAGTTAGAACTTCACCTCTCACTCTGTCATAAGGCTGCAGTTGAACCGAAGCGCTTCCCTTCGGTTTCGGCACAACGGTCTTTTTCTTCTGACCATTTTGTCAAAGGAACGGACATGCAAAAGCGAACATTCTGTCAAACGCTAGGAGCATTGATTTTCGGAGGATCCGCCATGGCTCAATCCGTCGCCGCCGACAGCAAAAACACAGCCATGAAAATGCGGGTGGCCGTCGTGTACTTTTCCCGCAGCGGCAATACCGCAAGCGTGGCCAAAGCGGTACAAGCCATGACAGGAGCCGACATTTTTGAAGTCAAGACCGTCAAGCCCTATCCGGAGGCCTACAAGCCCACAACGGAGGTCGTCAAGGAAGAGTTGAAAAAAACATCATCCGAGAAGTTCAACCCATGGACATTGATCTTTCAAAATACGACGTTGTGGTTCTAGCCACACCCACCTGGTGGCACCATACGGCCATGCCGCTTCAAACCTGGGCCAAAGCGCAGAACTTCACAGGCAAGCTTGTGATCACTTGCAACACCCACGGTGGCGGCGGCTTGATGCACACGCGCGAAGACTTTGAAAAGATCCTCAAGCCGACCGGTGCGCGTCTGGGCAAACATTTGACGGTGGAAGGTAGTGTGCGCACCAACAGTAAGGAGGTGCGCAATTGGCTGATTGCCAACGGTGTTCTTGCCAAGTAACCGGAGATCCGCCATGCGTCTCAGCCTTCTTCTGGCCTGTTCCTTTTCCACGGCATGCTTTCTCGGCACAGTCTGAGCCATGCCCCCGTCACCATCGTTGATCGGGCAGTTTTGCCGCGGGCGGCACAGTGTTGGAGGTCAAATCGACATACGATCCGTACCATCCGGAGGCTGAAACGCAGAGGCTGCACGGCGACCATGCGAGCGTAAGCTACCAAGTGCCGGCACAGGCTTGAGCTCTGCCGTTAGTCCTCCTGCACGGTGCCGGTCTATCTGGTGGATCAGCCATGTCGCGGCAATGCCAGAAGAAGCACGGTAGCCGGACAAATCTCCACCGCTCCCGAGGAAGGCTTCTTTTTCGGGCAGTTTCGAATGGGATTGTGGCCGAAGTTCAGCAACAGATCAGCATTCCCGCAAAATGCGAAATCTCTGGATCAGTTCTTCCGCCAGATGACGCCCAATACGGCGCCATACGACGCGAAGGTCAACGCGAATGCTTTGTCCTCCGTATTTGAAAAAACGGGAGATGCCGTTTTTGTGAGGCATTCTCAAGGCTGCGGCATCGACTGGCTGATCAGCATGCAAAGCGATCGTGTCAAAGGTATCGTCGCCTACGAACCGGGAAGCGGCTTCCCGTTTACCAAGAGTGAAGTGTCCGTTCCCATCAAAAACGCGGACTTTTTCGGAAACATGAAAGCCGAAGAAGTGTCGATGGAAGCTTTCTTGAAGCTCACGCGCTTTCCCATCGTGATTTTCTACAGCGACTACATGACCAGGCATCCGCACAACGACTACTGGCGGGCAGCATCTGAAATGGCTGACCTCTTTGCAGCTGCGGTCAACCGTCACGGCGACGATGCGAAAGTGAACCGTCTGCCCGATATCGACATTCACGGGAATTCGCACTTCCCGTTTGCCGAGAAGAACAATCAGGAGGTCGCCAAAGTGTTCAAAAAATGGCTGGGAGAAAAGAAACTCGACGGCCGTCGGAAATAATGATGCGCTGATTGGTATAACGCCCGGAATTCTCTTTCGAGTCCGGGCGTTCGTTTTTCCTTAGCTTACAAAAAGCTTTGATGTACGCAGTTTAGAAGAAGCCACGCTTGCTTTCAGAAAGCGAAATGTAGATGTTCTTGTGCTGGCTGTAGTGCTCAAGCATCATCTTGTGGGTTTCGCGTCCGATGCCGGACTTCTTGTAGCCGCCAAACGGCGTATGTGCCGGCAGTTCGTTGTAGGTGTTGACCCACATACGACCGGTACGAACGCCTCGTGCCACGCGCAGGGCACGGTTAATGTCGCGGGTCCACACGGCGCCGCCAAGACCGTACTCGGAGTCGTTGGCCATGGCGACAACCTCTTCTTCCGTACGGAACTTGATCACCACGGCAACCGGCCCGAAGATTTCGTTCTGAGCCACCGCCATGTCGTTGGTGACATTGCCCAGAAGCGTCGGCTGCATGAAGGCACCGTCTTCAAAACCGGGCACCTTGGCAGCTTCGCCGCCCACCAGAACCGTCGCGCCTTCCTTCTTGGCCGTTTCAACCCAGCCGAGAATCTTTTCGAGCTGACGCTTGTTGATCTGAGAACCCATCTGGGTCTGCATATCCATCGGATCGCCCACCTTCACGGCCTTAAAGGCTTCAACCAGTTTGGCGACAAATTCGTCATAGATACCTTCCTGCACGAAGATACGGGAACCGGCGCAGCACACCTGCCCCTGGTTAAAGAGAATACCGATCTGAGCACCTTCGATCGCCTTGTCGATTTGGCAGTCATCGAAGTAGATGTTGGCCGACTTGCCGCCGAGTTCAAGCGTTGCCGGAATCAGACGGTTGGCCGCAGCCTTGGCAACGTCGTAGCCCACTTCGGTGGAACCCGTAAACGCAAGCTTGTCAAAGCCCGGGTGATCAAGCATCGCCTGACCGGTCGAAGCGCCGCGTCCGGTGATGATGTTGACGACACCGGCCGGGAGCACTTCGTTGAGAATTTCACCCAGTACGAGAAGTGAAAGCGGCGTCGTAGACGAAGACTTGATCACCACCGTGTTGCCGGCGGCAAGTGCCGGGGCGATCTTCCATGCGCCCATCAACAGCGGGAAGTTCCACGGAATGATCTGACCGACGACACCGATCGGCTCGCGCAGAACCATGGAAAGAGAGTTTTCGTCGATCATGACGGCTTCGCCCTCGTCGGCACGCAGGCAACCCGCAAAATAGCGGAAATGATCTGAAGACAACGGAACATCAACAAGCGTCGTTTCACGAATCGGCTTGCCGTTGTCCTGCGTTTCGACAGCGGCGAGCTCCTGCGCACGCTCGTCAATCTTGTCAGCGATCTTCAGCAAAAGCGCTGCACGTTCGGCCGGCGACTTTGCCGCCCATGCCGGAAATGCCTTGCGAGCTGCCTGTACGGCACGATCCACGTCTGTGGGAGAAGCATTGGCACAAACAGCAAGCTGTTCGCCGCTGGCCGGATTCGTCGTCACAAAGGTTTCACCGTTTTGCGCATCTACCCATTGCCCGTCAATCAGCAACCCATATCGTTCTTTGATGTACTTGGCCATTTCAAATTTCCTTTCTAAATCAATCGTGCGGAAAGCGTTTTGTTCACCTGCTGCTAAACAAGGCTCTGCCGCTTGAGGCCTATCGTAAAACGAGCTTGAATACCGGTTCAATACGTCAATAGTCGAAACCGGTCTCCCACCATCGACCTAAGATTTCTCACTCAATTCCATACCGAGTGTCCTCTCAGATCGTCCTTTCAGACCAATTCCGGCGTTTGTCAGTTATCCGCAACAATCGGGTCGGAACCCCCGAACGGCGCTATTTCTCATCAATTGCTTTGTTACTTGCTTGAAGCAAATTGAGCAAAAGACGTATTGACTCACCTTTCGGACAATCAGAAAATCCCTACAGCTCGCTATGCAAGCGTTTGCATAGAGACAATCAATCTGGAGATAGACAAAATGAATCTGATGCGTATCGGCCTCACCGCCATGATGACCGCGGTCCTTTCGATGGGCATTGCCTGCGCCCAGGAACCAGTGGATCCGCAGCCCGCCAAGCCGCTTACTTACGTACACCCGTCCTACCACAAGGTAACGCCGGATGTGGCCAAGAAGATGATGGAAGAAGGCGTGGTTCTGATTGACGTTCGCGAACCCGATGAATTCGCAGAAGGTCATGTCAAGGGCGCCGTCAACGTGCCGATGTCGGTTTTGAAGCCCGGCATGAAACTGAAGGCCGTTCCCAATCTCAACGACAAGGTTTTGGTGCAGTGCAAGTCGGGCGTCCGCGCTGAAAACGCTTCCAAGATCTTGATTGAAACGGGCTACAAGAACGTTTACAACGCCTACGGCACGTCTCAGTGGAAGTACGGTCTCGTGAAGTAATCGCCTCACAACTCGCAATTCTCAAGACCCGTGATCGGTCGGCAAACGCCAAAATGCGGCTTGCCGGCCGATTTTGTTTGTAGTAACGCAAGTTACGGCTTGGTCGTCGTGTGCGAGAACCTGACGTTGGCAATCATATTCTGGTTGCGTTCCGACGTGCCGGTTTTATGCACTGTCACAGGCGCCTGACCGGCATTGCCGTTGCCCCACTGGACCTTTGCCGAGTACAGCACACGAGTGCTCCAGTGAAGCGTACCTTCGAGAAAAACTGTGTAAGTACCAGCGGGAACAGGCTTGCCTTGTTCATCGGTTCCGTCCCAGGTGTAACGCAAAGTTCCGTTTGAAGGCGTGGCGCCGCTTACCACATCAATCTGAGCGGAGGTCATTTGGGAAGGATTGAAACGCGCCACCCAAGTCGGTACAGCGTCCGGCCGCTCGGAAAAGCCACGCGTTGCGGTAAAACGCGTCACGAAAATCGTGCGAACAGGCCTGCCGATCGCATCTTCCACCCAGATCGCGTACTGACTCGAGGCAATGCCGCCTCGTTGATAGTCGAAGGCAATGTCAACAGACTCCGAAGCAACATCAGCATTGGATTGACCGGCGGCATAGGCGCTGCTGCCGGCAAACATGGAAAAGGCAGCGAAAAGAGCGGCTGCCGAACGGAAGTTTGCCATGGATGTCACCCAGATCCGAAACGGTTGCCGCCGACGATGTCAACCGAAAAGTTTGTCGTAGGCGATTTTGTCCGAGCCGCGAAGTTCCACGAAACCGCAACGAACATAACCTACCTTTTCAAAGACATGCTGCATACGTGTGTTGTCCGGACTCGTGTCGGCGCGCAAGTAGGTTACGCCCTTTTCTTTACAGATCCGTTCACATTCAAGCAAAAGTACGCCGCCCAGCCCCTGTCCGCGATAGTTGGGACTGATAGCCATACGGTGCAAAACGCCGCTCGGCTCCTTGGAGCGCCATTGTCCCTTGATTGAATCGTAAGCAGGTTCACCACCGAAGTCGATGCAAATGTAACCTGCGACATGACCGGATTCGTCCTTGAGTGCATAGCCTCTGCCAGCTTCAATGTCGGAGGCAACATGTTCGCGCTGAGGATAGTCAGACGTCCACTGGACGAAGCCTTGTTTGCGCTGAAACTCACGTCCCTGATCAATCAGATCGTAACAAGCATCAACCTCGGACAACTGAGCCGGAAACAAAGCAAACATGGACGAACTCCAATCTCGTATGTACACACGGGTTTCGAGGGCCGTTTTGCACCTCTGAGGGGCCTGCATTGTATGAAACTTTCGAAATGTCGACAAATGGCCTATGGCGCAACGCGCTGCAGGATCTCAGCCGCCGCAGCGCGAACCTGCGGAAGGTTCAAAAGCGTATGCGGCGCCTGCGGCAAAAGAAGAATCGAAGCGTTGGGATTGTTTTTCAGCGCTTCACGTGCATAGCCGAACGCCGCACCGTTGTCGAGGTACGAATTGGCGGAACTGAAATATTTGTCGGCCAAGCTCATAACGTTGAGAACAGGAAGGTCGTCAGGTAGCACAGACCGCGGCACTTCTACGTGATAGTTGGACTCGCACGACCAGGAGAAAATCAACTTGGCCTTTTCTCGAATCTGCAGATTTTGGGAGTCAAATCGCGCAGCCGCCACTCCTCCTTCGCTGGTGCCGGCCACGGCGTATGTACCGGCAAACCAAGGCTCGGCAAAAAGCTTGTTGGCGCAATAAAGAAGTTCTTCGCTGCGCATTGCGTGCACCGCTTCGTAGTCGCTTCTGGCTACGGGAGAGGTATAGGTGATGCGGTCTTTCGTCTGCATCGAATCGGGCGCCACAACAGCCCAGCCGGTTTCCTGCGCAATGAAGCGGGCGAATTCGCGAATCGCTGGCGTGATACCGGAGCTACCGTGCGCAAAAATCAAAGTCGGATAACGGTCGCTGAAGCACTCGTTACCGCCTGCCGCTGGCGTCGTTTCAATCACGTGTTCGGGATCCTGCTCCTGAGGCAACACCAAAAGCGCGTTGTCCCAAACTGCCTTTAATGTCGCTTCGTTGTGCTTACGAACGCTTCCTTCGACCTTCCCGGTTAATTCGATAGCCATCTTTCTACATCTCTTTCTGAAAGATTGGGCCGACCGTACGATCGACCCAAGCAAGTTAGAACATCACCGTCACTGTAATCAACATCGTAACGTAGCCGACCAAACACGGAATGGCCGTGCGCTTGACCATCGTTAGCGGATTGACCTTGGCAAAACCGGCCACGATGATGACGACGCCTGCCACGGGCGAAATCGCGCGCAGCATTTCGCTTGCGGTGTGCATCATCAGCATGATCGAAATGCCGTCGCTGTTAAGGTGCGCGGCCACATCCGGAATGATGTGCGCAAGGCTCGTGAAAGCCGCTACGCCCGAGCCTGTCAACACCGTCACCACACCGATAACGGCAGACAGGAACACACCGGTGCCAGTTTCGCCCAGGCCAATGTGTTTGGCGCCTTCAATGAGCATGTTAACAATGCCGATGTTCTGAAGGCCCGTAGCAAAGAACGCCGCCACAAAGATGAGACCCACCGTGCTCGTAAGAATGCTGCCCATGCCCTTGAACATCGCAAAGCTCAGATCAAACGACTTCTTGGCGTCGCGTCTCACGATCAGATCCACAAAGAAGGAAAGCACCCAAGCGATGAACATGGCCGTAGCCACATTGAGCGTGATGCTCTGGTACACCATTTTGTTGAAGATCAGCAAAAGCACGATCGGAATAATCGGCAGCACGGCGTATATCGCCGGAACGTTTTCCAGCACCTTGCGCTTTTCTTCAAGTTCCTGCAGGTCGGCCGTTTCACCCTTGATATTGTCGTGCTTGTCAAACCACCACTGAACCACCACGTGAGCAACAGCCATTGCCAGAATCGTAGGCACAGCCATCGGCAGTTGGTACTGGACCAAATACTGGATGGGATCAAGGTGCACCAGTTCAGCTGCCATCACCGCCACACCGGAGGCCGGCGCATAACCGATTGCCAGCACACTTGCAACCACAGCTGCCGCGGCAAGGCTCGAGCAGCCTACGCGGATGATCAAGGGATAAACCGTCACGACCATCAGCATGGCCAGGCCCGCTGCCGACGTAATGATGAGTCCCAAGCAGTGTCCGAAGATAAAGACTGCCGCCAAAATCAGGTAGGGATTCTTAATGAGAGAAAGCGGCTTGGCGCAGACTGTCACGAAACGATCCGAGGCGCCGATCGCCTTCATGTATTCGGCAAAACCGCCCGAGACAAGAATAATGAAACCCACGCCGGCAATCTGTGTGCGCGAAATCGCTCGCAGCAATTCCATAAAGTCAAAGCCGACAAAGCCCGTTGCCGCTGCGTTTTTGGGCAAAAACGATGTCAAGCCCCCTGCGACCGCAAGGATGTTGAGCGCCAAACCGCCCAACAGCAGCACCATGTTGACCTGATATTTCTTGACAACGGCCCAGCCGGTCAAAAACAGAATCACAATGCCGATCCATGGAAGGATGCTCTGCATAACCGATCTCCTGTTGTGTTTTGTGTGTTCGGAAAGTCTAACAAACTACACACGCTTGACGCATTCGAATCTAAGAGAAACAAAGGCCATTTAAGGCCTTGTCGCCTTACAGTCAGATCCTCCTGAAGCACATTTTTTGCATTCAATTTTTCTTTGGAAAATCTCATCCAAACGCATTTGGCAAGTCCATCTGTTGTAATTTTTCCTAGGGTTTATACCCCCTACCAAGCACTTTTTTTTCACTGTTTTCTTGTTAGTCAAAAGTCCTCGGTGACAAGATCGACTCCGTCCGAAGGGACTTCGCCGGGCTGAGCTATGTCTTTGCAAGAGTCCATAGCTCATGTTCCAGCCCGGCGGTTTTTGCAAAAAATTTTTTACTTGCAGGTCTTAACAAGACCAGGAGATAAAAATCATGAAAAAGACTTTGGCTGCTGTTGCAGTTCTCGGTGCTTTCGCTGGCTCCGCTCTGGCTGCTGACGTTCAGCTCTACGGTATCGTGGACACGGGTCTGCGTTATACGCACTTTGATGCTGACTCTGCTGCCGCTGGTTACGACGCTACTGACTCCTTTGGAATGCAGTCCGGCAACCAGTCCGGCTCCCGCTTCGGCTTCAAGGGAACGGAAGATCTCGGCAATGGTCTGACGGTTGGCTTCATCCTTGAGAACCAATTCAACTCTGACGACGGTTCTCTTGCTGATGAAGATCACTTCTTCCGCCGTGAATCTTCGCTCTTCCTGCAGGGCGGTTTCGGTAAGGTTGCAATGGGTCGCATGGGTTCCATCAATGGCGGCACGAGCTCCTGGGCTAAGTATGGCGTGTTGTCCGCGTTCGGCACGTCCTGGGACTACTCCGCTCAGGCTGGTTCCTGGGCCATCGGCGGCGGCATGTGGGACAACATGATTGCCTACGAAACGCCTGACTTTGCCGGCTTCAAGGTCTTTGCTCAGTACGGCATGGGTACCAACGACGCTGAAAACGAATCCCGCAGTGATCGTTACTATGCTATCGGTGCCAGCTACGCCAACGGTCCTCTGAATCTGTACTTTGCTGTTGACTCCATCAACTATCAGACGGCTGATGCAGACGGCGCTTTGGCAAATGCAAGCGACATTGACGACAGTCTCACGATCACCTTCGGTGGTAATTACGACTTCGAAGTTTTGAAGCTCTTCGCCGGTGCTCAGTACTTTGACGAAATCAAGCTCTCGAAGATGGGCTGCGGTCTCGGCATGATGGATGCCTCGGAGTACAACTCCAAGGAAGCTATTATCGACCCCGTCACACAGAAACAGACGGGTTGGAAAAACGGCTTCGCTTCCGCCTTCAAGGGCTGGAGCCTTGGCGTGTCGGCCAGCATCCCGGCTGCCGGCGGTCAGGTTCTCGTTGGCGCAGCTTACTTGGACGCCGAAGCTGCTAACAGCGTCGGTAAGGACTACGACAAGGACGAACTCTCCCGCTGGATCGTGTCCGCTGGTTACGACTGCCCGCTCTCCAAGCGCACCAACGTTTACGGCGTTGTGACGTATGCCCAGGATAGCCTTGAATCCACCAAGAGCAACATCAAGGATCAGGATCCGACGATCTTTGCCGCTATGGTTGGTATCCGCCACAAGTTCTAATCTGATCTCTTCTTGAGATTCACTGATTAGCAATCCGCCTCGGTTTCGGCCGGGGCGGTTTCTTTTTGTTCAGCGTCAAGCTTTCCAAGCTCAATTACCTAGAAGCATCGTCTTTTCTCAAGGGATTTTTGCCGGATAATTTTCCCTGCGGCAACAGACCGCTCAGTTCATGCTCCGACAAGAGAGCCGACAAACAAGCAACAAAAATCAGGGAGACTTTTCTATGAGCGAACTCAACAGCTCACCCGCGCTCAAACGCAGCTTCGGTATGCGCGAAGCAGTCACCATCACGGCCGGTTCCGTCATCGGCGTGGGACTTTTTACTGTCGGCTCCAACATTGTGGGCTTGATGGGGCCATCGGTCATCTTTGCTACCATCGTCGCACTTTTGATCAGTGTTTATCCGGCGCTTCTTTATGCCGAAATGGGCGCTGCGCTCCCCTACGCCGGCGGCACATACCAATTTGCATCCGTCGGCATCGGGCGCGCAGCAGGCGTTCTTGCCGGCTGGAACTTCATCATCTCGTTGGTGGCCGTCACGGGTGGAGAAGCTCTCGCTTTCAGCTACTACTTCAAGACGCTGTTTTCTGCGTTTGGCGTCACGCTGCCGTTTTCCGATGTCGCCATTGCCGTTGTCATCACCGCCGGTTTCATCGTCGCCAACGTCTGCGGCGTCAAGATTGCCGGGCGACTTCAAAACGGTTTTATGTTCTTTTTCTGGGGCGTAGCGGTGATTTGGTTTCTCACCATGATCCCCAATATCAATCTCCCCTCTTTCGTACAGGCACCGTCGTTTTTGCCCAAAGACGGACAAATGAGTTTTGCGGCAAGCGTCTGCATGATCTGGTGGTGCTTTGCGGGTTTTGAAGCGTGCGTCGCCATGGGCGAAGAAATCAAGTACCCGCGCATCAATATTCCTCGCGCGCTCTTTTTGGCACCCTTTGTCGTGTTTGCGGTCAACGCGCTTTTCCAATGGTTCCTGATCGCCATCACGCCGGTGGAAAGCCTCGCCTCTTTGGCCACCGCTCAGGCACCCTATGCCGATGCCATGAAGGCAGCCGGCATCCTGGGGTTGCCGTTGGCTCTTTTGGCAGCGGGCGTTGCCTTCGGCGGCGACTTCTCCACCATGAACTTCGCCAT
>ENA-ORQX01001948-ORQX01001948.1-human-gut-metagenome-genome-assembly--contig:-NODE-1948-length-11442-cov-8.866602_pt1 | contig 11442 bp, 10 predicted proteins | sample MGYA00242170_ERZ509124 | MGnify/ENA primary metagenome ERZ509124 (study PRJEB26280, sample SAMEA2338647) | human gut metagenome | biome: human gut; feature: human-associated habitat; material: faeces... | reverse complement strand
CATCTGCCTGCTGGGCTGGAGCCCCAAGGGCGAGTACGCCGAGCAGGAGATCTTCTCTCTGGCTGATCTGGTCAAGATCTGGACGCCGGACGGCATCTCCAAGTCTCCCGCCATCTTCGACCCCCTCAAGCTGCGGGCCATCAACGCCGAGTATATCCGCCGCCTGTCCCCCGAGGAGTTCCTCGCCAAGGCTGAACCCTGGATCGACAGCGCCGTCCATACTCCCATCAACAAGAAGCTGCTCTGTGCAAACCTGCAGCCCCGCTGCGAGGTCCTGGGCGAGATCCCCGAGCAGCTGGATTTCTTCGACGCCATGCCCGAGTATGACGTGAGCCTCTACGCCAACAAGAAGCAGAAGACCACCCCTGAGTCCGCAAAGGAGGCACTGGAAGCCCTGCTGCCCGTGCTGAGCGACGAGGCACTGGACTTCAATGACCGTGACACCGTCTTCGACGCCTGCAAGGCCAAGGCCGAGGAGCTGGGCAAGAAGAATGGCTGGCTGCTCTACCCGCTGGGCATCGCCCTCTCCGGCAAGCAGCGCACCCCCGGCGGCGGCACCGACCTCGCCTGCATGATGGGCCGCGAAACGACCCTCGGGCGCGTGAAGGCCGCTATCGAGAAGCTGAATGGCTGAGCCGTTTTTTGGCGAAGCGCACTACTTCTGCTGAGATTTTATCCCATCCCGTCACCCCGCCAAAAACTGCGCGCACTCTGCGCTACAGTATACGCAGAAGGCGCGGGAAACAGAACAGCACAGCGTGATATTGCAAAAGATCCCCGCCGGAAAGCGGGGATTTTTTCATGCAGGTGTCTTTTCGGACGATACAGCTCACAGACGGGAAAAAGCGGGTGAACGGTGCGCTCCGGGCGCGGGCGGCAGTGCGGCCTGCCCTGCGGCAGGGGAGCGCGTTCCTGCTGGGGCTGGCCGGAGGCTGGGCCGTGCTGTACGGTGCGCTGATGCCTTTCGGGCTGGGGCTGACTCTGGGCTTTGCAGAGGACTGCTTCGCTGTGGGAGCCGCTGGGGCCGCACTGGGGGTGCTGGCCCGGAGTTTCGGAACGCTGACCGTGGAGAGCGTCTGCCTGCTCTGTGCACTGGGTGCGGCGGTAGCGGCACGGTGGCTCTGGCCCGGCCGATTCGTCCCGGCGGTGGCGGCTGGCTGCGGCACACTGGTGGGAAGCGCAGTCTGCTTCGCGGCGGGGGAGGAAAACGGCGTTCAGCCCATCCTGTTCTGCGGCGGCGACGCCCTGCTGGCAGCAGCGGCGGGGTACGGCCTGCGGCGCTTCCCGCCCGAAAAACCGGGCATGGGCAGTCTGATCTTGTCTGCCGCTGTGGCCGCCGCACTGGGCGGGATGAGCTTTGGCTTCTTCCTGCCCGGGGTAATGGCCTGTGCGGCGGCAGAGCTGGCCCTCTGCTGCAAGGGCCTGCCGCTGGAGGCATTGGCTTTCAGCGGGGTGACGGGTGCGGCTCTGACCGCGTCAGACCCTGCCCTTGCGCCTGCCGCCGCCGGGCTTGCCTGTGGGTGTGCCGCTGCGGCAGTGCTTGCCCCGGCGCGACGGGTGGAGGGGCTTGCGGCCTATGCGGGCGGCTGTGTGGCGGGGGTGCTCTGCATCCAGCCGCTGGCGGGGGCGTTCAGCTTTCTGCTCAGTGCCGGGGCGGGTGCGGGGCTCTGCGCCCTGCTGCCCGCGGGCTGGCTGATGCCTGCCCTCAAAGAGGACGACCCGCCCGGCGACGAGCGGCCGCGCCTCTCTGCCGCCGCGACCCGGCTGGAAGCGGTGGCCGAAAGCCTCTCCTCGCTGGCGGAAACGGTGAACGAGGTATACGACGCTTTTCCACGCCGGTGCGAGGGTTTCCGATGGGTCATCGACAACATCCACGACGGCCTTTGCGCCAACTGCGGACGGCGGGAAGTCTGCTGGAAGCAGGAGCACGCCTCCACGCTGGAAGGAATGGAGGCCCTGCGCCCCATTCTGGAAGAAAAAGGCCATCTGGAAGCGGCACTTCTGCCCGGTCAGCTGGCCCGGTGCATCCACCCGGCGGCGCTCTGCGCGGCGGGGGACAAGGCGTTTGCACTCTACCGCAGCCGCCGGGAGGCCCGCGTCCACTCCGAGGCCATGCGGACGGCCCTTACTGAACAGTACAGCGCCGTGGCCGATGCACTGGGTGTCCTCAGCGAACAGCTGGGCCGTCCCGGAAGCCCGGAGCCCTACAAGTCTGGCCGGGTGTCGGCGCTGTTCGCTCAGCTGGGCACGCCGCCGCTGGAATGTGCTGTGACGCTGGACGATTTGGGCCGCACCCGGGCGGCAGTGACGCTGCCCCGCACCCGCTTCAATGAAAAAGAGCTGGCCGCTCTGGCCGGAGAGGTGGGGCATATCTGCCGCCGCAGCCTCGAGCCGCCGCAGGTGCTCTCCTGCAAGGGGATGACCACCCTGCTCTTTGCCGAAAAGCCCCTGCTCCGGGCCGTATTCGGGACGGCGGGCGCGGCGGCGCGGGGCGAGATCTCCGGCGACGCGGTCCAGCAGTTCTGCAGCGCGGCAGCGGCCCAGATGATACTCTGCGACGGCATGGGAACGGGACGTCCGGCGGCAGTAGACGGCAACCTCGCCGCAGAGCTGACGGCACGCCTGCTCAAAGCGGGCTTTACCGCAGAGCTTGCGGCCCGGCTCGTGAACGTGGCGCTGGCGCTCAAGAGCGACGAGGAGAGCGGCGCGACCCTCGACCTCGTGAGCGTAGACCTCTATACCGGCACAGCCCGGCTCTTCAAGGCCGGTGCGGCCCCGGGCTTCCTCGTGCATGGGGGCAAGGCCCGGGCTGTGGGCGAAACCAGCCTGCCGATGGGCATCCTCGGCGGCGTCAGCGGGCAGAGCCGGGTGGTGCATCTGGCGGCGGGGGACTATGTGGTGCTGGTGTCGGACGGCCTCTTGGTGGACGGCCCCGGCTGGGTGATGCAGCAGCTGGAACTCTCCGCTGCCAAGGCAGAACAGCCCGACGTTCTGGCAAAAAAGCTGGTGGAAGCCGCCCGCGCCCGAGCCGTCCAGCGGGGCCGTCCCGACGACATTACCGCCGCTGTCCTCCGGCTCGAAAACAGCTGAGTTGCTTTTTGGGCGGCGAGGGGGTATACTTGTCAGTATCTGAATCGATCATAGGAGAGACATATATGCTGACAGTTACAGTTGCACAGGACGGCAGCGGCGACTTCGCGTCCATCGCGGAGGCGGTGCTGGCCGTACCCTATGAGGAGAAAGCACTGGTGCAGGTCGGTCCCGGCATTTACCGGGAAAAGCTGGTCTGCGAAAAGCGCTGCATCACCCTGCGGGGGGCGGGTGCAGATAAGACAAAACTCGTGTGGGGCGACGGCGGCAAGCTGCCTCACAAGGACGGGCGGCCCACCCATACCTTCCGCAGCTACACCGCCTTTTTCAGCGGCGAAACGCTCTGCGTGGAGGACATGACGATTGAAAACGACGCCGGCCCGGGCGCGAAAGCCGGGCAGGCCGTCGCGGCCTATGTGGACAGCACCCGGGTGGTGTTCCGCCGGGTCAAGCTGCTGGGCAGTCAGGACACGCTCTTCTGCGCCCCGCTGCCCGAAAAGGAGCGGGAGAAGGACGGCTTTCTCGGCCCGCGCGGTCTTGCGCCCCGCAAACCGACCGCCCAATATTACACCGACTGCGAGATCGCAGGTGACATTGATTTCATCTTCGGCGGCGGCGACGCCCTCTTCGAAAACTGTGTCATCCGCACGGTGGACAACCACATCCCCCACAGTTATGTCACAGCTCCTTCGGGCAAAGCCGATGGACTTGGCTTTGTGTTCTGGAACTGCGATTTCGTCTCCGACTGCCCGGCGGGCAGTGTCTATCTGGGGCGTCCGTGGCGTCCTGAGGGCAAGACGGCGGTGCTGGACTGCCGTCTCGGCGCCCACATCGCGCCGGAAGGTTTTATCGCATGGAATGACCGCACCGATACCGGCCTTGCCAGCTTTGCGGAAGCTGACAGCACCGGCCCGGGCGCAGCAGAGCGCCCGGCGTGGGTGAAACAGCTTTCCGGGCCGGAGGCGGCGGAACTGCTGGCCCACGCCCGCACCCTCTGCCGACCGAAAACCAACTGAGGATGTAACAAATGAAAAAACTGCCGAATTTTGTAAAGTGGCTCATCATTGCCGTGGTGCTGGCCGCAATGGCCGCGATGATGGTGGCCGTGAACGACCGTGCCTCCCGGGTGGAGATGCCAATGCCGGACAACAGCCTGGGCATCTATCGCCAGACGCCTGCCACTGGAAAGTGAATCAGAAAAACGAGACGGGACTGCTGGAAAGCGGCCCCTCTTTGCTTCTTTGAGAAGTTTTTGTCGAATCCGCCCGTTTAGATTGACGAATGGCTCAACTTTTTGTATACTGAACAGGCACGAAGTTGACAGAATTTTCCTGTTTTTCCTGCACAGGAACATTTTTTGCGTTGTGTCGGTGTAAACGACGCTCATTCTGCCATCTTTCCGGACACACTGAAAAGGAGAAATGAATATGAAAACAACTGGCATCGTTCGGGGCATCGATTCTCTGGGCCGCATCGTCCTCCCCAAGGAGCTGCGCACCAATATGCACATCGACAAGGACTCGAAGCTCGAGATCTTCGTGGAGGGCGATCAGATCATCCTCAAAAAGCACCGTCCCGCCGGAAGCTGCGATTTCTGCGGTGAGCTGGCGGCTGACATGGCCCAGTATGAGGGTTACTGCATCTGCCCCGCCTGCCGGGCCAAGATCGCTGCGCTGTAAACGGAAAAGGAGAATCACATGAGTCAGATGACCGATTTCACCCTGCCCTCCTGCGTACCGGGCCGGACGCTCCATGCATTCCGCTGTGTGCCGGAGGGTGAGGTGCGGGCCATCCTGCAGCTCTCCCACGGCATGGTGGAGTTCATCGACCGGTACAAGCCTCTGGCCGAGTATCTGGCCGCCCGGGGCATCCTCGTCACCGGCCACGACCATCTGGGCCACGGCGGCTCCATCCGCACCAAGGCGGATTACGGCTATTTCGCCCAGCCCGACGGCAACCGCGCCGTCCTCGACGACCTCCACGCTGTCACTGCGCTGACGAAGCAGCTCTATCCCGGCGTCCCCTATTTTCTGCTGGGCCACAGCATGGGCTCGTTCTACGCCCGGCAGTACCTTTGCGAGTGGGGCGATGAGCTTGACGGAGCCATCATCATGGGTACCGGCTTCCAGCCCAAAGCGCTGGTCGCCACAGCCCGGGCGCTCTGCCGGGTGCTGGCCGTCTTTTTCGGCTGGGAGCACCGCAGCAAGCTGGTGGCGAACCTCTCCTTCCTCGGCTACAACAGGGGTCTTGAGGGCCGCACGCCTCAGGACTGGCTCAACCGTGACCAGGCCGAAGTGGACAAGTACCGCGCCGACGAGCGCTGCATGTTCACCTTCACCCTGAACGCCTACTACAGCATGTTCACAGGCATCCTGCGGCTGTACGACCCCGCCGTTCTGGCCGGGATACCGAAAGACCTGCCCCTTCTCTTCCTCGCCGGTGACGCCGACCCTGTGGGCGAGCGCACCGCCGGAGTCCGGCGGGCCATCCAGAGCCTCCGGGACGCCGGTGTCGGGAACATCGAGTCAAAATTCTACCCCGGCGCCCGCCACGAGCTGCTGGTGGAGACGAACAAAGCCGAGGTGTTTGCGGACATCGCCGGCTGGCTCGAAAAACAGCTGCATCTTTGAATCCAAAGCTCCTTCATCGGCCTGACGATGTGGGGGCTTTTTCTTCTGGAATATGGAAAAGCGCCCCGCCGGGCGGCCCGAAAGCCGCCTGACAGAGCGCTTATAGATTCATTTTTACTTTTTGGCTGCCCAGCCGTCCACGACAGCCACAAGGGCCTTGCCCCGGCGGCCCAGAATTTTAGGCAGCAGGATGCGGGCCATGGCCCAGACACCGGAGAAGTTGTACAGGATGATGAGGGCGGTAATGATGCCCGTCCAGAGGCCGTACAGCGGCGTCTCGGCCAGCAGCACGAAAGCCTCGAACACCAGCGCGGCGGCGTTGACGAGGACACGGCCCGGGTGGACATGCATCCCGATCATGCCGTGGGCATCCATGGCGCGGAGAGTGAACACCAGCCCGAGGCCGAGGAAGGACGCATAGGTCGCACCCACAGGACCCCACCACTTGATGAAGAAGTAGTTCATGAGGCAGTTGCTGATGGCACCGGCCATCATGGTGACCATGCTGCGCTGGGACTTCTTATTCACGACATAGACGCTGTTCATGAACTGGTTGAAGCAGCTGCAGGTAGACGCCAGCACGAGGAACGGCACGAAGTGCCATGCGTAATAGTAGTTGGACTTCATGACGTGCATGACCGGGCGGCAGAGCCAGATGATGCCCGCTGCACAGCAGAACAGCACGCTGGAATAGGTGCGGAAGATCTGGGTAAAGAACTTGGCTCTCCCCTCTTCCTCGGTGACAGCCGACAGCTGCCATGCGTCGTAGAAGATAAGGCCCAGCGTCGTGAGGATGGTGGGCAGGAAATAGCCGGTGGAGAGCAGGCCGCTCCATGCGTCGCCGCTGTGGCCGTCGAGGCCGTCGCACATCTCACGCACAAAGAACAAATCGGATGCGTTGATGATCCAGAAGCTTATCTGGGCCGGTATCATGGGCAGCGAGAAGTGGAGCATCTGCTTCCAGAGGGTCTTGTTGATGCCCTTCAGCTCGATGAAATCCCAGAGCTTGCCGGTGAACATCAGGAAGAGCACGCTCACGAGGTCGCCGCTGATGATGGCCAGCAGATAGCCGTTGGCACCCCACTTGAAGCCCACCAGATAGAGCACATAAAACGCCATGGTCGCCACGGTGCAGAGCACGCCGTCCACGGCCACCAGCTTGTTCCACTGGCGGCTGCGCACGAACTGGGTGCAGAGGGTGCGCAGGCAGCTCATCAGGACATAAATATAAATGAGCAGGCCGTACTGGGCCATATCGGGCAAAAACTGCGCCGCCGGCCAGCAGAGCACGAGGATGCCGAAGCCGCCGAGGATGGTGAGCAGGCCGTTGGTGAACACCTGCTTTTCGCTGTTGCCCTTGTCGAGGCCGAAGCGGATGATGGCGTTGGACATGCCCATCGACACAAAGGGGATGAGCAGGTTGGCGTACTGGCTCAAAATCTTCGACAGGCCGAGATCGGAAATCTCGGCCATCGCGTACGTCAGGAACGGCTGAACGATGAGCGTCAGCAGCTTGGACGAAAAGCTGCTGATGGCAAAGATGATGGTATTGCCGGCGAGCTTCGAATATTTATCGCCGCCGGAGGTCTTTTCGCTTTCCAAAAGATTTTCTCTCCTATTTTAATAAATCCCGCCGGGCTTTCCAGTCCGGCATCAGCTTCGCCACTTCGGCCCAGAAAGCCGGGCTGTGGTTGGGCTGCAAAAAGTGGCAGTACTCATGCACTACTACATAGATCTGTGCCGCCTCGGGCATATTGTAGAGCTGGAGCGCGAAGGTGATCTGGCGCTTCGCCATATGGCAGACGCCCCAGCGGCTGGTCATGCTGCGCACTTTGATGGTGGGCTTCTGCCCGCCCAGCACCCCGGCAAAGGCCGGGTAGACCTTGTCGCTCATGGCCGTGAAGTGGGCCAGGGCGGCCGCCTTGTCGGGCAGCTCCTCCTGCCGCTTTTCGCGGGCGGCCTGCCGGGCCTGTGCAGCCCGTATCCATTCCGCCTCGGCGATGACGTAGGCGTCAGCCGCTTCCAGCGTCGTGCGCAGGGGGATGCTGAGGGCCACGGTGCCGTCCCGCCGGACGTGGAGGTTGAGCCGCTTGACCCGCCCCCGCGTCAGCTCATAGGGGATGCCCCCGGCCGCCCGCAGCATCACGCGCCCTTTTTGCATCTGTGCAGCTCCGCAAGGGGCAGCTGAGACAGCACAACGGCGGCGAAGATGAGGGTGCAGCCTGCGCTCTCCCGCATCGAAAGGTTCTGGCCCAGCAGCAGCCAGCCGCCCAGCGCGCTGAATACGCTTTCCAAACACATGATAAGGCTGGCGATGGCAGGGTTCAAATCTTTCTGGCCCAGGATTTGAAGCGTATAGCCCGCGCCGCTGGACATGACGCCGCAGTAGACCACAGGCAGAAAGTTTGCGCCGTACTCTGCCAGCGTGGGCGTCTCGAAGATCAGCGCCGCCGCAGAGCTCTCCACAGCCACCACGATGAACTGGATGAGGCTCAGCCGCACACCGTCCACAAGCGGCGAAAAGTGGTCGATGGACATGATCTGGAAGCTGAACAGCACGGCGCAGCTGAGAAGTATCCAGTCGCTGGTCTCAATGCCGCCGAAGCCGTTCTTCATGCAGAGCATATACAGGCCCGCCACGGCGATGACCATGCTAGCCCAGAGCTGAACGCTGCCCTTCCGGCCCAGAAAGAGGCCGAACACCGGCACCATCACGACGTACATGGCCGTCAGGAACGCAGCCTTGGCCGTGGACGGGTTGATGGTGATGCCGATCTGCTGAGCCGCAGAGGCCGCGAACAGGAAGGTGCCGCAGACGAGGCCCGCCACCAGCAGGGTCTTGCGCTCCGACTTTTCCTTCGGCCAGCCGTAGGGCTGGCCCTGTTTTTTGCGCACGGCGTCGAAAGCGAACATGGTGGGGATCAGCACGAGGACAGCCAGCCAGCTGCGCCCTGCGAGGAAGGAATAGGCCCCCATGCCGGAGCCTGCGCTCTGGGCTACGAAAGCCGTACCCCAGATAAAGGCGCAGAGCATCAGCATGAGCGAATGTTTGGTCTGTGTCTTCATCCTATGCCCTCCACTTTGAGTCCGCCATAGAGGTAGTAACGGCTGGAATCGTAGGAGATGGTCAGACGGTAGCTGGCCGCCGGGTCCAGCCCGGAGATGACGCAGCGGTAGTTCTGACCATCGGTCTTGATATAATAGGTGCTTCCGTTGACGTACTGTGCGCCGCCGGCCACCTTCTGCCAGACGGACACCTTGTACCGCTGGGTACCCTCGGCGGTGCCGTAGCCGGTGATGGTCAGGCTGCCGCCCGGGACGGTGAAGTAATCGGTCTGGCGGCTCCAGATGCCGTTGAACACGAGGTTCAGGCTCCCGTTCACCGCCGCCGAGGCATACTTGGCCGAGGCGTCAGCAATGCCCTCGAGGTTCAGCGGGTCGCTGGTCGGTTCGGCCCAGCGGGTGCTGTCCTCTTCCTGCACCTCGTTGTCCGCGCTGTTCTTCATGTCCAGCACAGTCTTGACGCCGGATGCAGCCACAAGCAGCACCAGCACTGCCACGACGAGCAGGGCGATTCGCTTTATCTTTTTCATGATCTTTTATCCTCAAATTTTGTTTTAACACGAGGTTTTACACGATTTATATAGTATACCGCATTTTGCTTTTCCATACAAGAGTTCAGGCTGTAGTCAAAGCGGCCAGCGCCGCACGTTCGGCGTCGGCAAGCTCCGGCTGAGCCGACCGGAACAGCGAATCGTATCGGTAGAGCGCCCAGCCGCCCGCGCCGAGGCTGTGCAGACTTTCCACCTGCCGGGCAAGAGCGCTGCCCGTACACCACTGGCTCTGGCTGTTCTCGTTGGCACCGCCGTCGCCCTCGCCGATGCGATAGGCCCCCAGCCCGAAGTAGAGGGCCGTGGATGCCGCCCGGGGCATGGCCAGCCACTCCGGCACGATGTTCTCGAAGGCGAAGCGGGTGCTGCCCGACTGGAGGGTATAGCCGCAGCCCCAGTATATCTGCGGGCAGAGGTAGTCCACCACAGCGTTTTCGCCCTCGGCGGCTAGCCATGCTTTCACGTCGCTGTACTGCTGGCCGAGGTCGTTGTCGGGGTTGCCCTGCGGGCTGACGCCGAAACGGAGGGTAGCGTCGGCGGCTTTGACGGCGTCGTGGGCCGCTTTCACCAGCGCGGTGACGTTCTGCCGCCGCCATGCGGCCAGATCCCCCGCGCCGCTGGCGGCGAATTGGGCCGCGTCCAGCGCAGCATCTGTCGTGGGGTAAAAATAGTCGTCGAAGTGGATGCCGTCCACAGCGTAGTTCTGCACCAGCTCGGCCACGCCCTTCACCACATAGTCTGCGGCTTCCGGGATAGCCGGGTTCAGGTACAGCCCCTCGCCTACGGCGCAGACCCACTCGGGATGTACATTGGCAAGGTTATTTTCCGCCAGTGCGGGCGGCATCTTCGCCGAGGAGCGGAGGCGGTAGGGGTTCACCCACGCTTCCAGCGAAAGGCCCCGGCTGTGTGCTTCGGTGATGAGGACGTCCAGCGAGTCGAAGCCGGGGTCCTGCCCCTGCTCGCCGGTGCAGAGATGGCTCCACGGGAAGAGGGTGCTCCTGTAAAGCGCGTCCCCGAAAGGCCGCACCTGCGCGATGACGGTGTTCAGCCCGATGGACAGACAGTTGTCCATCAGCTCCGCCGCACCGGCACGGAAGGCTTCTTCGGAGGAAAAGTCCATCCCGGCCCATTCCAGATAGCTCACCCAGACGGCCCGCCATTCACCCGAGGGCAGGGCGGCGTTTGGCTCTGCTTCGTCCGTCGTCGGCACCGACGACGCCGAGGCCGTCTGGCCCCGGCCCAGCAGCACCGCTGCCCCGGCCAGCGCGGCACAGCCTGCCCCGGCCAGGAACGCCCGCCGCCCAAACCGGCCCCGCCGGGCGCGGCGTCTTCTCCGCCGCTGGGTCATGCGTCCTCCTGCATCTTATAAAGACTCAGTGCCGCCCAGCCCCGGGCGCAGGCCAGCAGCACCCAGAGCAGATTGGCCCAGAAGCTCAGGCCTGCCATGCCGCCGTAGACCGTGAGCAGGACAAAGAGCAGGTGGAACGCCTCAGCGGCACCCACCAGCTGCAGCTGACGCTGGATGGGCCTGCCCTTTTGGTACTCCAGTGCCAGCAGGGCGGGCCAGACCAGTGCGGAGAATAAGTAGGCTGCCCAGCCGCTCAGCACATAGCTGAGCATGAGCAGGACAAAGATCAGGAAATAGCTGCGCTTATCCTTGGGGTCAGAGCCCTTTTCAGCGGCCAGAAACAGGATGGTGATGCCGGTGATGCAGAACGCGACCATCTCCAGAAAAGAAAAATCCATACCGCCCAGCACAGCAAAGCCGTTGAGCATGGATGCCGCCGCTGCGCACAGCAGGAAGAAATACCAGGTCTTATGGGTGAATTTGAGCTTCATAGGGGAAGTCCTCCAGCAAAAATTTGGATTGTTTCAAATATTATAACACAATTTTCCGCAGGTTGTGTTACAATAAGGAAAACATGATTCAAAATCTGCGGAGGGACCCATGAACGTTGTATTCTCACTCATCCTGCTGGCGGCCGCCCTGGGCTGCATCGTTTTTCTGCTCACCCGGCGGGAAAACGCCCGCCGCAGCCAGTATGGCCCCAGCGGCCTTTCCGAATTCCGCACCGACCTGCCGCTGGACGACTGCTTCGACCGGCTGGGCC
>ENA-ORQX01001945-ORQX01001945.1-human-gut-metagenome-genome-assembly--contig:-NODE-1945-length-11445-cov-8.281475_pt1 | contig 11445 bp, 13 predicted proteins | sample MGYA00242170_ERZ509124 | MGnify/ENA primary metagenome ERZ509124 (study PRJEB26280, sample SAMEA2338647) | human gut metagenome | biome: human gut; feature: human-associated habitat; material: faeces... | reverse complement strand
GTAGAGATAGAGGTCGAATCCTCCGGATTGCCCCGGTCGTTCGTATGGTTCGACAGGGAGCCGCAGTTGTTCGCCTTCAAGGAGATGCTCGAAGAATATATCGAGACGTTCCGGCCGATGAAAGACGACATTGGCGGTTCATGAAGCCCGAACGATAATTTGTTATGGAATATCCGACCCCGTATCTTCGAGATGCGGGTTTTTTTTGTCTTTTTACGATTCGTCATTCGTCCATATTTTTGAGGAAAAACAGAAATACTATGGCTCAAATCGACGAAATCAAATCGAAAATCAAAGCTCTCCGTGCAGAAACCGAAGCGAACAGCATCACCCCCGACAGTCTCGGGCTTATTCTTGACGATATGGCTTCTTTGATTGGCAGCCAAAATTCTGGCCCTATCGGAGTAGCATCACCATACATCGACATCACGCTGAAAATAGAACAGGGGAATCTTGTCCTGTATCCGGTCGAATACCTACCGACTGGGGCGGACGCCTCGACGTTTGAAATTCGCCTCATGCGCCATATCTCTACGCGAGACAGGAATTTTGATAAAAAAGGATATCGAAAAGTGGCCGGCTGGCGAATCCCGCAGAACGTAAACAACCCGGAATCAAGGTTCCAGTTCTATCGGTGGCCCTATACGCCCGGAGCCGCAACCATAATTTCGAATACACCTGATGAGATTGGAGGACAAGTTGTGGAAGACAAATTCCCGAGAGTCATTGTCCATTATGGCCGATATAAACAAGAATTCATCTTTACAGAAACACCGCATGGTAAAAGTCGAGAACAGATTGTAGTTCGACAGTTTGGCCTGGCTGTGTTCGACGGGAGAACTCGAATTTCGAATATCGCAAGGTTCTCGCTTCGAGTAGTCGGTAATGAAATTCCCAATGGCGTTGATTTCTCATTCACTTTTGAAAAAGGGGAAATGTTAAAGGAGAAGATATGAAAAAAGCCCGAAGACTATTCCGTCGGGCCTACAAAAGGATTTTTCACTCTGGACTGCCCGAAGACTATTCAGTCGGGCTAGGACAAAGATACTTATTATATATAAAATATGACAGGAATGCATGAAAAATATTCATGGGAAGGAATAAAATTCGAAATCGTATTCGAAGATTCGCAAGGTAATCCCCTAGATGCCGAAAATATGGTTTTCCGCTTCATCTATCGGGACGATGCCGGGCAGTCTTGTGTAATATCGCAGAATGGCGATGAGCGCATTAATTGCGTCTTTCGCGACGGTAAGCTGATAGGCATATTCGAACCGAATACATTCCGCCGGGGGATTCTCACCGTAGAGCGACGTTTCTGTCGGGAGGATCCTGATTTCAAAAAAGGATATTGCCCGTACGGAAGGCAAGAAGCTACAAACATCAAAATTATATAATGTTATGGGAACATGCGACTGTGCAGTAGTCCAAGAGCGAGTAATCGTGCCGGAGGCTTTCGCCGTGAAAGAATCTGTCGTAGTGCCGGAAATCCCCCGAATAAATAATTCCGTAGTCGTTCCCGTTATTACTGCATATAGAGCGAGGCCGCCGTATCGGGTGGATCCCGAATGGCCTGATTTGGAATTAACCCCTCGGTTCCATGTGTGGTTGATTGCATATACGACAGGTGAAGACCCCGATTATGACCTTACATTCTGGATATATGATCAAGTCATCGAAGTGGATTGGGGAGACGGTACTACGGAGATATTGAATGGCAGGGAGGAACCGGGATATCATACGTGCAGGCATAAATTCAAAGAAGGAACGGGAACTTTGGATTCTCACGGCGAAAGGTTCTGGCACGTGGATTTGTATGTCAAAGAGGACCATGCCGTTTATAATGCCATAGAACTTTCTCCTGTCTATAATAATGTGAAATCCAATTCGAAAGTGAAGGCGGTTTCGATAAACAAAAACGGTTTATACTCTTATCTGATATTGAATTGGGCACAGAATACGGCCGTCAATTGGATAGAATATGTCAGAGTGATCGGAAAACATATTCTTAAAGCGGATACGCTCAGATCGGTATATCTCCATGAGATAAGATATGATTCGGAGGATATAGCGTTCGACGAATTGCCCGGGAATACGGTCTCTAAATTGTTGGGGCAATACCCTTTCGATGTTTTCAATTATAAAAACATAAAGGCATACAGGGGTGCTGTATTTTCATTTATGTATGCCCCCAATCTGTTGAATTATAGATATGATTTGTCAAGATTTAATTTTTTGGAGATTTCCAATCTCTTCGAGCAGAATATAGTGGTAACGGAAATTATACTGCCGACCGATTCGGAACGAGCTTGGACAAATATGGGTTACACGTTCTCGGGGTGTAACGCTTTAAGAAAGATCGTATTCCCGGAGAATCGGGAATTGTTTGATTCGGTAAAAGAATTGGGCAGCGCTTTTTCCGGGTGCATAAATTTACAGGAAGCGGTGAATTTCCCCACAACCATTGGAAGGAAAGCGACCAGATTAAATGCGAACGGATTTAACAACTGTCCGAAGCTGTCCATTTCATTCGGGACTCCAGAAACCAAATTGAATGTATTTAATTCGTCTGTTTCGGCTATATACGGGTTACAATTTAGTAAGGACTCCCCATTTGGCATCCAATCGGGCGGAGCTCATATAAATATCAACGGCTCTAAATTCGAATATGGAGCCATAATGGAAGTATTCGAGCAACTACCGGATTTCAGCGGTCAGTCACAGAGAATTATAAATATTACCGATAATCCGGGTACTCATGAATTGACGGAAGGGGACATAAAGATAGCTACGGATAAAAATTGGCAAGTAATAGGAGTTTGAAAAATGATACGGAAAAAAGCGAGAGAAGGATATTTGTTGGTATATAAAACAGATGAGTATATCACGGTTACTCCGGCTGTTTCCGCCCCGGACGGAACCGACCTGACGAATTGGGAGGAACTCCCCGAGGCGGAGGCGAGAGAATTGGAACGAGTATTTAACGAGAGACGGACGAATTGATATGCAGGAGAGAAACGTATTGCAAGAAGTATTTACAGCTACGCTGACGCTGTTTACCGATCTGTTGGAGCCGGTGAAGTGGTTTATTCTCGCGGCCGTGTGCTTGATCGTGGCGGACTTGAAATTCGGCATCGAGGCAGCTCGGAAGCGAGGGGAGAAGATACGGACGAGTCGGGCGACTCGGCGGAGCGTGAACAAATTGGTGGATTATATTTGCTGGATATTGGTGGCCATGAGTTTCGGGAAAGTGTTCGGCGAACCTTTCGGATTGCCGATACTCCCGGCATTGGTGCTGTTGGTGGTTTACGGTTGCGAGATCAATTCGTGTTTCAACAATTACTTCGAAGCTCGGGGAAGTAAGTTACGCATCAATATCTTCAAACTGTTCAAGAATAAGAGCGGCGATGTGATCGAACCGGAGAATAGAGACGAGTAATCGTCTTTCGAAAGACCGTTCATTATATAAAATCTAAAAGAAAATGAAGGTGATTCTAGACAACGGACATGGTCGGGACACAGCGGGAAAGAGAAGCCCGGACGGAAGGTTAAGGGAGTATGCCTACACACGTGAGATGGCCCGCAGGATAGCGCAGGATTTGAAACGGCAGGGTATCGATGTATCCTTGCTCGTTCCCGAAGATACAGACGTTCCCTTGAAGGAGCGTGTGGAACGAGCGAACCGAATTTATGCGGAAACTGGCAAGCAGGCTATACTCGTATCGATACATGTCAATGCCGCCGGTAACGGTTCTACATGGTTTTCGGCCAGAGGGTGGAGCGTGTTCGTCGATCCGGCGGCATCGCAAGACAGCGAGCGGCTTGCGACGTCCATAGCCGAAGCCGCCGGAAACATCGGCCTGACGGTACGCAGGGAGACGGGCGGCCGCAATTATTGGGTAAGTAGCCTTTACATCTGCAAACACACGAATTGCCCGGCCGTATTGACAGAGAATCTTTTCCAAGATAACCGGGAGGACGTGGATTATCTTTTGAGCGATGCGGGCAAGCAGGCGATAGTCCGTTTGCACGTAAAAGGAATTATCGATTATTTGAACTCGTTATGAAAACATTGCCCTGGCTTCTCGTCGGTATGCTTCTCGTTGTCGCTTTTTGGGGCTGGTTACGCCCCATCGATACCGCTCCCGGGGGGAATCGGGAGAAAGACACTGCGACGTTTGTCGATACGATTCCCTACTTCGTCCCGGTTCCCCGGGATAGCGTAGTAGTGAAATATGTCATTGCGCGACTTCCGTCCGCTGTCGATGATAGTGTCGGGAGCCATGCAGTCGACACCGTACATCGGAGCGATAGTGTTGCGGTCGCTATTCCCATTACGCAAAAAGTCTATGAAGACAGTACCTACCGAGCCTATGTGTCGGGGTATCGTCCGAGACTCGACAGTCTGTTTCTCTTTCCGAGGACGCAGATTATCACCGTTCGGGAGAAACCCCGCAGGTGGAATATCGGAGTCGGAGCCGGTTATGGCCTTACCCCGCGAGGTTTCCAGCCATTCGTCGGGGTGACGGTTAGCTATACTCTTTGGGCGTTCTGATAGTTGTTTTTAGTTAGAATGAGCGATGCAGTCTGCTTGTGAAAGCGGGCTGCATTTTTTTTTATAGATACGCCTCGATACCGGGCTTTTGTACATATTCCGCTATTTCGAAATACGGAATCTGCTTTTGTTTTTCAGGGCAGTAGGGGGCACTTCCGACTGAAAGAAGGAAAAAAATTTCCTTCTTGAAACCCTAAAAATCTGATTTATAACAGAATATAGTTTTGAAGGCTGGAAAATTGTTCGAGAAGGATAGAAATGATGGTGGAAAGTTGCTATTTTGTATTTGATTACTAGTCTTTTATATTAAAATTTTACATCAATATTCATGTGTATTTTATATGCGGGCAGAATAAATTTTTTATTTATAAGAGTCTTTAAGGGGATTATAAGTCATTTGACGATTTTTATGGAATATACGAAAATCGTTCAATTTGGAATTAACATTCTTATGTAGTTCCAATATGGCTTTTCTAAAACTTCCATCGTCTTTGGGAAATCGAGAAGAGACAATCGCTGCTCGAACTCTGGTACTTTTTAAACACCCTTGAGAATGGAATGAGATAATAGTATTTCTTATTTGTTCAACCGCATGAATTATATTAGAACCTTTTAGTTCTACAAATATATAACAAGAGTTATTTTCGGTGTGGTAAATAAAGAGATAGTCACATTTCGATACTACATTTGATGTCTCGAGGAAACCATCAATTTTAATTTTTTCTAATTCATCAATAGAAACATTTTCTATTGAGAATTTAGATTGTTTCTCTGTTACAGAGAAACGACAAGGGCATTTGCATAGAGATTTATTTATTTTGTCTTGAAAAGAATCTGTTTGTAGGAATGCCGGAGGATTATCGAAACAATTACATTTACTCATAAGTCTCAATATTACAGAGATTTTCAAAAATATCACTTAGATAATTGGAGGCTTGATCAATTTGTTCTGCTCCTACAGTTTTTAAATCTTCATCTCTTATATCTATCACATCTCCGTTATTTTGAAATAGATAAGATGAAACATGATCAAAGTTAATGGTCAGATCTGTTTTAGTTATTTGTTGAATTCTCCTTTTAATATTTCTCTTGTTCGCTGAGTTCTTTAAAACCTCATTCGCTAATATTAAATTATCAAATACAGATAGAATATATGGACTATGAGTTGTTACGACTAAAGTGCCTAGACTCTCCTCGACTTTGGATAAAATAGATTCCATAAGTTTTACCTGTTTAGTTGGATATAAATTCAATTCAGGTTCTTCTACGATGAGAATATTGTCGTTAGCGGAAGTATTAAAGTTATTCTCAATAACTACCCATAGGGGTATTATTGATTGAATACCACTAGAGGCTTGTGTTAATTTTACAGCTTCATCATCTTCTGAAAAAACGACAATATCATCGTTCTCTTCAAAAGAAACCTTAATATTCATGAAGTCAATTTTTTGGCTTGGCATTTTTGATCTTTTTGCCTTTTCATACTGACTACCAAATCTCTTTATACATTCAGGTATATTTAAGTTGGCTTCTAATAAAGAAAATATATTATTAGAAAACATTGAAATTAAAATTCTTTCGGCTGGAATATAAATTGGGTTCTTGATGTTATATCCAAAAAGTAATGCGTCTTTCATGAATTGAAAGACAGCCGATTGTATTTGGTGGTCATCACTCTTAGTGTGATTTAGCAACCAAATGGATTTCTTTAAGATGTCTCGCTCTTTATCGCTGATCGCTATAACTTTTTGTTTCAGAATTTCTTCAATATTTTCTTGATTCTTATCTTGAATACTTTTTAATAATATATGATTGACATTATTCGTCTCGAAAGAGTTATATGAAATAGACCAGTGATAAGAATCATGTATGTAAGTGATAGATGAATCTTGATGAAAAGGGAAATCAATATTATATTTTGACAAGAGAGTGATAAAGTTATTATAATCTCCTGTTTTTAATAACAAAATTTCTTCGCTATTAAATATGGAAAGTAATTTGGCGGCTATACTTTTCCCACAAGCTGTATCACCTATGAAAATATTGTATTTTCTTATTTGTATTTCGGCTTTTTTTATTGGGCCAAAGTTCTTAATAATTAGGCGGTCGTTGTTCATATAAATATTATTATGTAACTACAAATATAGTATATATTTTCCCTTTGTACATGACTTGTTCTTCTTAATTTTGAAATCTACATAATTTTACAGCTATGTTATAGTTGTAAAATGGTTGTTAAATATAACACTTTCGTTATATTTGTAGGGTGTTATAACTTATCTATATCTATGAAAGAATTAAATTTTGTAGCTATCGACCTCGAGACTGCCGTAATGGTAGAGCGGAGTTCTATTTGTGAAATTGGTATTGCGGTGGTCAGAGACTCGCAAATCGTAGAGACGAAGAGCTGGTTAGTTCGGCCCGAGGGTAACAGGTATTGTGCCATGAATGTGGCGATACACCACATAATCCCCAATATGACTGAGAATAGGCCTTCATTTCCCGAGGTGTGGAAAGAGGTCGAGCCGTATCTGTCCGGTCAGATAGTTGTCGCCCATAATACAGCGTTCGATATGTATGCGTTATGCGATGCCCTGGATAAATACGGGCTCCCATATCCTACGTTCTCATATTACTGTTCTTTCCGGGTTGCCAGGTATGTCTATCGTACATATAGCTATTCACTGCCGATTATCTGTGCGGAATTTGGTATCCCCTTGGACGAGCACCATCGGGTCGGAGGTGATGCCGAAGCCTGTGCTAAAGTATTTATCAAGAGCCTCGACCTGGCAGGAATTGACAAGGTCGATGACTTGCAAGAGAAATTTGCCTTCAAGTGCGGGCAGTTTGCCGAAGGTCTGTTCCGGCCGCAGCTGGCGAAGGACAAGCCGAAGAAAAAAATCGATGCCGGAGATATTGTGGGCGACCCTTCTAAAATGGACGAAGGTAGCTACTTCTATGGGAAGGCGGTTTGTTTTACCGGGGCTTTCCAATATGGCATTCGTCGTGAACTCCTGCAACGGATAGCAGATATTGGCGGGTACTCCATGACTTCGGTTACAAAAGAGACCGATATCCTGGTCGTCGGCCAGCAAGATTATTGGGTAGTGGGTGACTCCGGCATGAGCAGCAAGCAGAAGAAGGCGATGGCCATGCGCGAGAAGGGAATGGATATCGAGATTATGTCGGAGGTTGACTTTCTAAGCAACCTGTAAAATGAAGGAATAATAATTAGATTTTATATATGTGCTTATTTAAGAAAAAAATGAAGAAGGTTGAAGAAAAAATAGAATATCCTAGGTTTATCCCTACTACCCCAAGCGGTATAGATAAATTTGAGGGAGGGTCTCAAAAAAGGCTATCTGAAACGATTGCACAACATTTCCAGAAAAATGATTTATTGGGGGAAAATGCTTTGCCCCGTATTATAGGCATTGAAGGAGAATGGGGCTCTGGTAAATCTAACGTCGTTAAGATGCTTAGAGAGCAATTAAATGGGAAATATTATTTTTTTGAGTATGATGCTTGGGGGCATCAAGAAGATTTACAACGCCGATCAATACTTGAATTATTAACACAAGAGCTTGTTAAAAATAATTTTTTGGTTGGAGAAACAATCGTAGAATTCAAGAATGGTGAAAAGGAGAAAGTAACATGGCCGGATAAATTGAAGTATTTGTTAGCAAGAAAAAGTGAGGCTGAGAGTCTGACATATCCTCGTGTGAGTGAAGGAATGGTTGCAGCATTTTTAGTTACGGTTTTAACCCCTGTATTTACATATATCGCATACGCAATAAAGCCAGCAAATACGACATGGATTTCTATTGTCATAGCTTTGTTTCCAGTTATTTGCTCTTTATTTGTCTGGGTATTAGCTTGCATATTTGGTAAAAGGAAATATGGATTAAGTTATTTATTGGCTATTTATCAAGGAGAAGTTAAACGGAATCGAACTTATGAGGTCCTGAATGTGGACGAGCCAACTGTATATGAGTTTAAGAAGTGGATGCAGGATATTTCGGATTACATCGAAACAAATAATGCACCTAAGTTGGTTATTGTATTTGATAATATGGATAGGTTGCCTTCTGAGAAGGTAAAAGAATTATGGTCTTCCATACATACATTCTTTGCAGATGGTGGTTTCAAAAATATTTGGGCAATTATACCATTTGATGAAAAGCATTTATCTTGTGCTTTTGGAAATGAGAAAGAAGACAATAGTTTTGCCAGAGAAGTGACAAAGCTTTTTATCAAAAAAACTTTCCCTATTGTCTATCGAGTGGCTCCTCCTGTTATTACAGATTATAAAATTGTGTTTGATAAACTATTTGTGGAGGCATTTGGTACAAGTGTGGATTTTGATTCGAGGGAAACAATCAATCGCGTGTTCCGAATAGAAAAACCTTCTACAAATGTCCGGGACATAATTTCTTTTATCAACGAAATGGTCGCTCTTAAACAGGAATGGGGGGAGAGTATTTCAATAGAGAATATCGCCTTATTTTGTTTAGAGAAAGAACAAATTTTAAATGATCCGGTCAATGAGATTTTGTCAGGCTCATATTTGCTTAATACGAATTCGATTATTGATAATAGCATACAGTTTCAGAGTGAAATGGCTGCCTTGGTGTATGGGGTGGCGGTTGAACATGCTCAACAAATACCATTAACGAAATACATAGAAAACTGTATAAATAAAGGACATGGTTATGATATAAACCAATATGCAGAATCCAATGTCCATTTTGACATGGTATTAAAGTATGTAGTAGAGAATATGGATACTGCTAGTGTAGATAAAATCATACACTGTTTAAATAAACTGAGACGGGAGAGCACTTCGATTCATAGCATATGGAAATATTTATTCCTCAAGAAGCTAGGCGCTCCTATTGAAAAACAAGAATTCTCTATGGAGTATAAGGCCCTGTTGTTGCATTTGGACTCTGATATGCAGAATATTATTATTTCACGATTATATCAAGAAATTCTTCACTTTACGGACTTTAAAGGGGCTTATTATTTTAATGCGTTATATGAAATGGACCAGTTCATAAAAGAGAATGGCTTGTCTTGTGATTTTAGGTCGATAATTCAGGAGAAAGAAGTAATCCCCTCTACCTTTATTGAGTTTGTTCAAGCTGCAAATAAGGAACAAATAGTATTCAGTGACCATGATGATACAATAATGTGTGATGGTTATCGCATAAAAACAAATTCAGAATCCCTTGATAATTATTTGGCGGAATTAAAGTTTAATTATATCGATGTATTGAGAGCAATAAAGAAGAATTCGAGTTATGAATTTCCGAAACTTCTAAATGTGGTTACAAATTTAGTTAAAGAACAACGCGTAAATAAGGATAATGCAGGAGTTATATTTGCATCGTATCGAATATTGGCTCCTATGGAAGAAATGCCATTGGGGGCAACATTAAAACCGACTCTTATTAATCAAATTCATTTAGAGTTGGAATCTGATGGAAAAGATATACAACATTCAGGATATTATGATTTTGTCGCTATGAAACTTGCACATAATCAACCTGTCTCTTTAATAAATGGGGGAGAGGTGAAATATGTTGCTGATGTTATTGATTGTTATATAAATTATGGCGATTTGTTGGTCCAGAGTTTGTCTTCCAATAATCAATTATTGAAAGATCTTTTGAAATATATGATAGAGAATCATTTGGGATTCAAAATATCATTCCCATCTATATTTCGATATTTTGATGAAATTAGAAGAAAAATAGAGGTGACAGAAGAAGCTCTTTTAGAAAATTTATGTGAGTGGGATAGCAAATCTATAAACAAGGGTAATATAAAAATTTGCATTCCCAATGCCTCTTTTTATGAAGTTACTACTCGAATCGATACGCCTTTAAGTAAGCATATTAACCAAGTTGCAGTTGAAGTTTTGTCTGAAAGGTCAGCCAAATTGCTGTACAGCCAACGAATGGATTCGTCTAATTATTGGAATGTAGCAATCGTCCATTTATTAAAAGTAATGGACTCTCTCCCGGATAATTTGGTAGAATTTTGCAAGGAGGTTTTTTGGGATATTGCATTGGGGCGTCAGGAGCCAGATCAGTTACCTGATTATTTGAAATCTATGATTAGCAAGCTGGATAGTAGAATTGAATCGGCAGTTATTGATATAAAAAATAGTTTTTGTAAGGGGGATCAATCCATCAATCCTACTAAATTTCAGTTCTTTGAATCTTATTTTAGATTATATGGATCTTTAATCGAAACTGCTGTAAGTGTTGTGAATCAAATTATGTTACCTGTGATAGAAGATGAAGCATGTAGGTCCTTGATTTTACAACATAAAGATTTCTATATAAATTTAATAAATAAAGCCGGTGATTCCTCTTTTGAAATAAAGAAACGTTTTAGGGAAATGATAACGCCTGATTCCAGTTCTGAATTGGTTGATTTTGTGGAAACGATAGATCCTAATCCCAGAGCAGAAGATAGTTCTGAAAGTAAGTAAGGGATCCTATATAATGGTGCTATGATTCTATCCCGTATTTTTAAGCATTGGATTTTGTCCGATGCTTTTTTGTATTATCCCTTGCTCATTTCAAAAAAATCCCTCATATTTGCAATGTCAAGCATTTGAAACAGGCGACGAGGTTCGCCAACATAGCCGTTGGCATTTTTTGTGCCCATCGGTCAATATATAGTTCCGTCCCGTGTGGAGCGTTAATGCGCCCACAGCCTGTTTCAGGTGCTTGACAACGGGGAGCGGAACTTTTTTGTTCCCTTCCCGTCCTTAACATATTGTTTCATTTAATTGTCAAGCAAAATGAAAAAAACAGTCGTGTTGCCTGTATCGCAGGCAAAAGAAGGCCGAAAAACGTCGGCCTTAGAGAAATCCC
>ENA-ORQX01001942-ORQX01001942.1-human-gut-metagenome-genome-assembly--contig:-NODE-1942-length-11456-cov-4.633629_pt1 | contig 11456 bp, 12 predicted proteins | sample MGYA00242170_ERZ509124 | MGnify/ENA primary metagenome ERZ509124 (study PRJEB26280, sample SAMEA2338647) | human gut metagenome | biome: human gut; feature: human-associated habitat; material: faeces... | reverse complement strand
GTCGCCCTCCCAGCCGGTGGCGGCATCCTCAACGGGAGTCTCTCTGGGCGTTTCCGGCGCAGAACTTTCGCTGTCCACGCCGAAGAGCACCTTCACCAGCCCCACCAGAAATTCCAAAAGTTTTTCCATCGCTTACTTCTCCTGTACGATCTCCTCAAAGCCGCTCTTGATAAGAATCGCCTTCACCTTCTCCTTCAGCAGGCGGGGGCAGCGCTCATACAGAGCCTTTGCATCCTCCATAGTCTCAGCAGACATGATTTCCTGTGCCCACAACATTGCCATCATAAATACCATCCTTTCGATTTTTTGTGTGATTTTATGCATAAACAATCTCGCTCATTTCAAGCAAGCACTGTTTCAACATCTCGTTTTCTTTTTGCAATGCTGCCACCGTGTCCGGCAGCTTCTTCCAGGCTTCGGCCTTTTTGCGCTCTTCTTCCTGCGCGGCCAATTCTTCTTCCGTATAGCGGATGTATCTCTGCACCGGCACCTGTTCGGTCCATGCGGCCTGCGCAGGCACGCCCGGCACGTCGATGACCTTCCGCACATCCCTGCCGCCGCCGGGATACTCCGTTACGGTCTCGTAGTGGCTCACTTCCTCCACGCCTTCCACGGCGGGGTGCTCCACTGGCTCGGTGTCGTCCACCAGATACCCAAGCGTCAGGTCAGGGTTTTCAATGGCTGCACCGTTCTCGTCAATGATCTTCATGGTTCAAAACCTCCTTTCTCAGGCCACGCGCCGCCAGATGTGCACATAGTAGGCGGCGGGCTGCACGGTATAGCTGCGACCGTAGATAGGATTCGAGTGAGAAGCATCGAAAGAAATATCATATGCCGACCCTTCATATCCAGCAAATCCACAATAAGGAGAGCTAACCTCTGTAACTGCAAAAGCACCTATTGACGATATGGCGTTTTTATTACCGCGAAATGGTGATGTTTTACCGTTATTTGAGGTTTCGATTAAGCTGCCTGTGATGTTGGGCAGACCGGCCTCCACGGTTGTGCCCGCTGCGTGGGCATAGCTTGCACCCATCAGCACCCGGTTTTGCGCAATCTCCTGCCATGTACCGCCGAACAGTGCGGCGGGGCTGGTGGGGTCTTCCGAAATCCAAAATTTGATTTTGGCATGGTCTTCTGCCAGAGCGTCTGCAATCAAGGTCTTTACAGCGTCTGCGCTTATCACGCCTTTCAGCGCATCGCCAACAACCTTTGCGTCAGCCGGGGCTCCCTCAACGCTCAGCGTCTTGTCGGTGCTCACGATGGCCGCAGCCCTGTCCGCTTCAGCTTTGGCAGAAGCGGCAGAGTTTCCCGCGTTCGTTGCGTCTACGGATGCTGACTGTGCACTTTGGGCCGCGCTGGTGGCAGCAGAATTTGCGCTAGATGCAGCCGAAACGGCTTCTTCTTTTGCGTTAATCGCTCCCGCAACAGTACTCAGTTCGTTTAAGGTGGCCGCATTGATTGGCGTTCCTTCTTTTACTGGCTCGTCATTTCGGATAAGAGTGACAATTTCGGATGTTCCATCCGACTTTACCATTGTCCATCGACCCGGATATTTCGCCACACGGTCTTCAAAAACCATATTGTCCATCTCCTGTCATGTATTCACCGGAAAACGTAACGTATGTTTTAGCAAGCGTTTCAATGTCGAACAAAATTTGCTCAATTTGATTCATCGTTGAAAAATCGAGTTTGTTCATGCTTTCTGGCGTATCTGCAATAACAGATGGGCCAGAGCATTTAGCGCGAATGGAGTTGATGTTAGAAAGCCAACGTGTTGCATCGGAGATTTTCATATATCCATCGACTGTCCAATCAGTCCGAACAGAAACAGACGCGCCAACAATGGAGCCAAGCTCTTGAATGCCGGATTCTATGCGGTTAAAATCCGTATAGCTTAAAGCGCCCTTCATTCCGGCAAGCCATTCCGATTGTTCGGCTTTTGTCCACGTGCCTGTTCTCGCCTTTGCGGTAATTTCTTTCACGCGGTCAACATCTGATTGCGTGCGGTCTGTAATCCAACGAGCCATAAATTATTCTTCCTCAACTCTGTTTTGATACCCAATAGGCAAATTGCTCGGAACGGTAAACATGTAATGATAGCAATTGCGGCCATCGTTGCCAGAACCGATACAGTTATAAAAAAATAATTCGTCTTCGTCATCATAACTGCCAAGATGTGCTCTGTCCCAATACTTTGAAACAACGATAGAACGATAATAGATATCCCCAACAGAAGGGCCCATGCCCCAATATTCAAGATGGGTAATGGGAGTTCTCGTCCACTGCTGATACGGGCTGTAATCGTCTCCGACGGTAAAAAAAGGATTTCTCAAAAGTTCTTTTGCTGTAGGGAGCGGGCTTCCTTCTACGTTGCATCCATAACCCCAAATTTCGTTAATAGAACTACTGTTATCTGGAAATCCGTAGTATATTTCTTTTGCGGAAGGTAAAAATATACTGCGAGATAGAGTAGACACAGCAGAAGGTACGTAATTGTTAGAATCATTTTTTTTGAACGCTGGGGTATAATAAAAAGTAGTTTTGCCGATTTTTTTCTGCATGAAATCAGAAAAAGAATTTTTTATGTTTCCGTTCAATAAGGCATCAATACTGCTGGTCGAATACTCTGCGGGAGTTGTCATTTTACTATCCCACGCAATGTTTTCTGTTTTCGCGTCTTTAAGAGCAAGAAGCGTTCTCCCTTTGCCATTTAATTCTGGCTCGTAATTATGCTTTGAGACAAGAAAAGCGGTATAAGCGCCAGCGACGGAGATGTAAACGGTATCGCCTTCTTTGAGGTTGGAAATCTCATCCGCAATCGCAGTAGCATTGCAAGAAGCAGAAAGGCTCGCAACTGTAGCTGTAATCGTTGCATTTCCGCTGTGTAAATACGTAACGTTGCAGACAGATACGCCGCGTTCGTTCTTGATGACATTCAGCTCAACGATACCAGCGGGAGATGCATTCCAAACAATAACAGGGGAATCGGCAGATGCGGGGGTAAGCGTCGCAGTGAGCGTAATCGTGTCGGAAGGATGTAAGTAAATCTCAGAAGCGTCGATTTGTAACGAATCAACATCTTCAATCATATACCCGGTAACGGAGCCCTTGAAGCTGCCATTAAACGTGTAAGAAACGTCCGTGATCAACAAGTTAGAAGAATATCCAAATTGATGATTGAGCTTGACAAAATCAAGAGCGTCGTTGTGTGGGCTGGCACGATAAGACAGGGTGGCTTTTCGACGGTTAGAAAGTACTTTATAACTTTCAGTTAGAACATTCTTTGGCTGGGAGACGATGGAAGAAGAGATAAGTGCATTATTTACACTTTGCGTAACGCCATCGCCAGTAGCACCATTCGGATACAATGACGAAACTCCATTTAGAGAGTAAGAGATGTTTTTTAACTTATTAGAAAAAGTGATTTCCGGATACTGATAATCATTGATTTCAGTGATTTCATAAATGTCGGACTTGTTTTCAGGAAGGTACGGAACCCGGTCAATCCGAATCTCACCGTTTCTTGTCTGATACAAAGCCATACCGGCTGCGTTAGCAGAAAGCTGTAGCACATCAGCGTTTTTATACGAAGAATTTCCGTTGCTAAAATCAGCTGTATAATCCTTCAAAGATTCATTGATGTAATAGCTGATACCGGAAACATCAAGAAGTTCCAAAGCGTCATAACACATTTCGTATAAAGTTCCGCTTTTCCTTCCGGTATATAGTGAATCGATTAAAAACACCAAAGCATCTCGAGCTTCAAAGGAAGCGGTAATGCCATTAGAAGGAATGTTCCAACTAGAAAGGTAAAACTTACCTCCGTTAATCCATTCAGTCTGTCCGTCCAAGTCCATGCCATACTTTACAAAAACAGCTTGGCGTTCATACAAATACTTATAGAGGCCGTCTGGGTTGATAGGATTCCATTTTTGGTCGCTGTTATCAACGGAAAAAGAAATTGAATCCTTGGAAAGCTGACCGGAAATTGGGTCTCGCTTTGATTTATGGGAATACGACAGAAGGTCTGTTTTGCTAAATTTCACACGTTGTCCAAATTCCACTTGCGAGATACGAGCTCTTCGGTTTGGAATACACCATTCAAGAATTTCAATAATAACCGAATCATAATTGGAAATCTCAAATTCAATTGAAGTTTCGGTGGAATCGTTGTTGTCAATTTGCTTTTCCAAAAGAAGAGCGGTTCCTTTGTAAGCGGAAACTTTAAATGATTTTGCCCATTCATTTAAAATTTCAGACCAAACGATTGTCAGGCCCGGTATTTTTTCTTCGTGGATTTTACTAAAAGAAAATGTGATGGTTGGATGATTGGAGCTTGATACGCATTCACCGCTTACATAGCCGCATTCTTGATACGGTTCAGAATTCGGGACGATATCAAAGCTTCCATCTAAAACCCAAAAATTAGTTTCAGCAGTCGCGTAATTTCCAGAAGTGGAAATGTCCAGGTCAGTGATGGATGCCGCATTACTAAACACGGTTTGCGAACCTGAACTTGCAATAGCGTCCGTTTGCGCCGCATCATCAGCTGCATGATAAGTAATCTGAATAAAAGTTTCGGGTACAAGCGTATTATTATATTGTGAAAGCCACTTATCGGACGGCTTTACAGACATATAAAATCACCACCTTTAGACCTCAACTAGGCTCAAAGAACAATCCGTCCAGCCCATCACATTTCCGGTGTTTGGGCCCCTTCGCCACATTCCGGCTGTTCGATCGGAAACATACATCTGACGTGTGGAATAAGAAGCTGTTGCTTGATTGTAAAATCGTACCGTGCAATAAAAGTTTGTAGTGAATGGGCCGATGACGGAAGCCCATTGTTTTGCGGTAAGGTATTTCCACTTAAGAGCCACTTTTGCAACATCGTGTCGAACCACAGAGCCAACAACCTTGCCTTGCACGTTTCGGCCAGAATCAACGATGGTTGAAGTCGTTGCGCTATAAGAGGAAGGCTCTGGCAAATCTACGCCGTTCACTGATACAAGAGCTTGCATAATTCACCGTTCCTTCCTTAATAGCTATACACTTCCGTCCCCATGATTTGCACGCCGCGGTCAGCCTGCTGCTTTTCAACCGAAGCGGTAATCTGCTTTCCGTCAATGAACAGCCTGACTTCCTTGCCGCCGGTAATTTCGTCACCATAGCGCTGGAAAATATCAAGAAACGCATTATAGCAGCCGTTGTAAACCGCGCCTTGCAGGTCGGAAGAGTTTGTTGACCCGGATGATGTATTGCTGTAGTATCCATTTGCAGAAGTGGTGGAACCTGTAGAAGCATCGTATTCAGGGGTCCCGACGTAAGAAGAATTGTCAGTTGAATATTTTCCACCAAGATTGCTCACAATGCCAACAATCGCAGCGCCTAAGGCAATTGCAGCTGCGCCCACAATAAGTGCTACAGGAATGCCGAAAACTGTAGACGAAAGCGCACCGGCAATAGAAGTAAGAAGGCCAACAAACGCAGAGCCAACAGTTCCAATCAAGCTACCCATTGCGGCAAAAATTTCAGGGAAAGAGCTTACAAGACCACCGAAAAGGCCTTGACTGATTGCAGTGCCAGTAGTGGCTAAAGGCACCTTCAATGCGCTAATTGATGCAGAAATCGTAGTTCCAAGATTGGAAACGCTCTTTACGATTTTTCCAAAATTGCTTGTGATGCCGCTCCAAATGACCTTGCCAACTTTTAACGCTTCGTTAAACAAGGTTTTAGATGCATCCTTTAAAACGCCGGAAATATTGGAAATAAAGCTTTGTGCGTATGCTTTTACCTGATTTCGGTTCTCCTCTCCCATCGCCTGCCAGATAATAGCAGCAGTAGTCGTACCAATTGTTTTTAGGTCGCCGTTTTGCACAGCATTCCAAAGATTTTGTACCGTGCCGAAGAAGTCATTCTGCAAGCCGGAATCAAGTTCCTGCCACTTACTGTCCAGACCGTTGAAGAAGCCATTAACAAAATTCGTTGCGGTGGTCGTGCCATAGTCAATCATTTCGTTGCCCTTCTGCTGAACAACGTTCGCCAGATTGGTCATAGCTTGTTCAACGTAAGGAAGTGCTGAAGTGATACCGTTTGCAAGGCCTTGATCGACATAAACGCCGATTTGGTGAAACACTTGCGAAGGAGAATGAATTTCAAGCGCATCTTTGAAGCCATTGACAAAACCATCAGTGAAGCTCTTAATACCATTTGTAACGGTACTCCATGCATCTTTTAGGCCGTTGATTAGGCCATCCCAGATGAATTTGCCAAGCTTTCTCAATTCGTCAGGAAGCTTTTTGAACTCACCGACAATAGACGAAATGATTTTTGGAACTTCAATAACAACGAAAGCTATCATGCGCTCCCGCCATTTAGAAATAACGTCAAGAGCTTTGAGAATTGCAGTCCAAATATTTCCCGGCAGTTCTTCAAAAAACTTAACAACAGACGAAACGATTTTTGGAACTTCGGTTGTTACAGTAACGACCATGTTTCCAACCCACTCCCCGATTTTGCCGACGGCAAATCCAAGGGCATAGCCGATTTTTTCAGGAAGAGAGCTGAACCACTCGCCAATGCTATTTATGACATCTCCAACCTTTCCGGGAAGAGAAGTCATAAAATCAATGGCCGCATTCCACTTGGTAACGATAATTTGCTTGATGGCTTCAATGCGCTGCTCAAAAACATTTTCGACATAATGCATTTTAATGTCGGCTTCTGCAGCAGCATCTGTTTTTTCACCGCTCTCTTTAGCGCCCCATTTGATACCAGCCCAGTGAAGAACAAGGCCAATACCGACACCAACAGCGGCAACGGCTCCAGCAACAGGAAGGCTTGCGCCAACAAGCAATGCAACGCCAGCACCAGCAACACCGCCAAAAATTCCCATCAAAGCAGCAATGATGGTGTCAAGAACCGGAAATTCTTTCAGCTTTTCGCCAAGAGAGAATGTAATTCCCGCAAAGGTAATAAGACCTGCAAGACCGATAGAAAGCGTTGCGGCTGTACCAGTGGCTACCCCAAGATTGGTAAGTAGTGTGATACCAGTAATAGAGCCGAATGCCGTTGTTAAAGCAGCCTGAATCCATGTGCTTGCATCGCCAAGATTGGCTTCGCCGGTACCAAGCGCATAAGTAAGACCTGCAAGGCTTGCCACAAAAGCGATACCCATGCCAAGCGTAATGCCATCCGCGCCCATTGTGCGCCAAAGAACAAAAGAACCAAACGCAGTAGACACCACTTCACCTAAAAGCTCAAGAGGGTTTCCAGTAGAAGCGTAACCTTTGGCAAAGCTAAATACCAACGAAGCTTCAATAACAACAGTCGCAATTGAAAGAGCCAGCTTTTGCAAGTCAGTCATTTTGGAGATTGCGGTCGCAACATCTGTCAAAAAATCAACAATTTTCCACAATGCAAGCGCAGCAGTGACAGCGCCGATGATGGGGAGCATATCCTTGATTTTCTGCTTAATAGCATCGATCTGCTTTGCGAACTCTTCATTGTACTGCTTGAACATATCGTAGCCGGACAGGTCTACATCGCCCAAGATGTTTCCAGCAGATGCGCCGCTGCCAGAACCAGAACTTCCCTGTGTGGGGTCAATGATGTTCAGTTCATCAAAGCCCATCGTGTAGTCCTTGAGGGCTTTGGCGGCTTTCTTTGTCGAATCGGCCGTGTCATCCATTGCGTCACCGATGCCACCAACGCTGTCAGCGCTTTTAGTGAAATCAGTAAACACGACCTTCACACCCATCAGCTTTGCAACCCACTGGACAAATTCTCGGATAAGTTGGACGGCCGCAATCAGCGGGGGAAGAATGGATTTCATGGCAGGGTAGAGCAGAGAGCCAACAGACTTCGCCAACATATCCAACTGCGCTTTCAGAATCTTAATCTGGTTCGCAGGGCTTTGGATGGTCTGTGCAAGGTTGCCCTGCACGTTAGCAGTCTGCTTCATAATGGCAATGTAACGCAGAACTGCCTTATCCGCCTGAGACAGACTAGAAACCTGTTTGTTAAAGCCTAAAGCAAGAAGCTCCTGCTGTAACCGTGCCTGAGACAGATCAACGCCCAGACGGCGAATAGGCTCAATCTCGCCAGAGATTGCGGAGGACATTGCAGTAAAGGTTTCGGCAACGTCCTTGTTCCAATAGGAGCCTTCGTCATAGGCAAGCTGGGTCAGGTTCTTAGACAGAACGTATGCTTTGTCACTGGTCAGACCAAACGAAGTACCCAAGCTCTGAATGGTAGCCATGTAGGTCATCGCTTTGGTCGGATCAACGCCAAGCAAACCCTGCATCTTGCTAATGAGCGTATCGGTTTCACCGCTCAGATTGCCCATAGCATTATGAAACAGATCTGTTGCTTCATAGAAGTCATTGAACTTCGCAACAGCGTTGCCAAGATACTCAGCGATAGCTTTCAACGAAACCAGCTTTGCCATGTTCCGCATAAAGCCGTTCATCTGATTGGACAGGCTGAGATAGCTCTTGCGCTGCTTTTCATTGGCAGCGGTAACACGGTTAGCCTGTGTCACAACCTTGCTCAATTGCGGAGGGAGCTTTGCAAAAGCGTTGCCCACCTTGTCAAGCTGAGATGCAAGAGGAGTAAGGGCAGTAGAAATCTTCTGACAAGAGCTTGCAAAAGAATCAAGGTCTGTTGCTTTCAGCTTGTCGGTCAGATCAGGAACCTTTCCGATTGCATTGAAAGCGCTGCCAAGAGCTTTAAGGTTCGATGCGTCCAGAATAGACAGCGGAGCCAAAGCGTTAGTGAGCTGAGTAATGCTTCCAGACATGGAGTAAAAGTCAACGCCGTTCAAGCCAGACACAGCAGCAGGAATCTTCTTGATTGCGTTCACGACCGTGTTGATGCTCTTTGTGCTTGCAGTCGTGTTGACATTGGAAAGCCCATTCAGAAAGCTGGTGATTTTGTCCAGCCCGGACATTCCAGCGGATGCCTGTTTCAGCGTTGCAATGGAACCGGCCAGCTTGTCAAGGCTGTTCACAACCTTTGTGACGTTGCCTTTCGTCCGCAAATTAGAAATGGCGGTAGCGAGCTTGTCGATATTAAGCTCTGCGCCCTGCGATTCCGCAGAAATCTCTACGGATAAGCTCGTAATATCAACATCAGCCATCACTACCACCATCACTTTCCATCATAGAGAACATCATTCTCTTGATTCGCTCCTGCGCCTCAACTGCGCGTTGGTATTCATATTCGTCTTTCTCCTTTTGAGTAAGGGGAATCGGTCTATCCATGTACTTGATGGGCTTAGACCCTTTCTTTCGGAACATATTGCCAACCGTAGAGGAAAGCGCAGATGCCATGTAAAAGCCATTTCTCCATGCTTCTGTGTTAGCTCTGCGTTCCCGTAGTTCCTCTGCGTCACGGTAGACCTTTGCCAGCCAGACATCACCGTGCCAGAACTGGTCGTAGGTCATACCAATGGAGATGTAATAGGCTTCTACATCGTGGAACAGCTTGGAAAAGGAAAATGGCTCCCCCTCTTTGTCTGTTTCTTGAGATTGTGCGGTTACACAATCTCCCACGTTGCGTTTTTTGCGGTCTTGTCCTCAGTGTCAGTTGCCAGCAGGGACTTGGAAGCGTCCACAAACATCTCAAGCAGAACACCCATCAGGTCTTCCTTATCCTCGATGTGCTGGAACATTTCGTCCACGACCTTGCGCTTAATACCCTTGTTCCGCGCGATGAAAGCGCCGTAGAACAGGGCACGGGAATTAGACAGCAGATTGGTCATCTGGGTGTACTGGCCAATCTGAAAACCTGCGCGTTCGGTGGCTTCCACGCTGTCACGGGTGAAGGTCAGCTCGTAAGTGTTCTTGCTATCGGGGGAATGAAAGTTGATAACCTTAGCAGCCATAATAAATGCTCTCCTTTATAAATAGGGGCAGAACCAAATCCGTTGTTCAGTTCTACCCAGTTTGATTGATTCGATTTTTGCGGTTTAGCCGCCATTGACAGTCAGGGTCTCGCTGAACTCAGGCTTCTTGGTGAAGATGCAGTTGATGGTCATTTCCACAACCTCGTCCACACCGAAGCCGGACAGACCAACCTGATGCATACCCTGCCAAGTGAAGCCGGAGCCGTCCTGCATTTTCAGGGCGTAGTACTTTACGGCGTTGCTCTCGGAAGTCTCATCATAGCCAGCCTCCTTGACCTTCTTGTAGTCAGTCTTGTTATAGTTGGCAGTAAAGGACTTGGTGTCACTCTGGATAATGCCAAAGATGTTGACCTGCATGGGGTCGGACAGGGTGGTGGCATCCAGAAGGTTTGGCTCAGAGATCAGGTCGGGCACATCCTTGATGTCGCACAGTTTCGTCAGAGCGGTTGCGCTGTCGCCACAATACAGGGTGGTATTCAGACCGGAGATAGCAGTACTCATAGAATGTTTACCTCCTTAGTTTCGGTAAATCATTCCGTCCTCTCCGATTGTTGCCCCGTAGCTGCAATCAATCCGATAGACGGAATTGTTGTACAGCCCATTCAACGGGGCAAACGACTTTCGATAGAAATTGAGCGGTTCCAATACGGAATCCACAATATCCAAAATGTAACGTGCTTCTGCAATGCGTCCGCTTGTTTTGTTGGAGTAGACGCGCACACGCAAGGAAACAGCGGCGTATTTGCTGTGGTTTGCAGAATCACGGTGCTTTGGGACATTGCTGTTTTCTTCTATTTGCACACAAGGAAACTTTTTGACGTTGCTGTCATTGATTTCACCAGTAACGAAAATGCCGGGCACTTGCTTTCGCAGTTCCTTAGCAACAGCCGTGAAGATAGAATTGAAATAATCGATCAACTATTCCAAACCTCCCTCCACGTTGCTTCAACTTGAGAAGCCATTTCCTCAACAGCTCCCCACATAGCCATAGCTGCATCGTTGCCGCTGGTGTAATTCAACTGGCCTTTACCATCCACCTGTTTGACAGGTGTGCCAGCATTGCCGGATTCGCCGTAGTAGTACCATCTGCGGTTTGCGCCTTGCCCTTTGCCGTAGGAGCCATGTGCACCAACACCGGGCGGTAGTTCTCCGCCATATCCGTTGTGATGTGCGCCAGTGCCAAACTCGATGAACGCAACTGCCTTTCCGTGCGCTACGATTGCAAAGCCATTTGGCGTTTGTACCGGGTCGTGCTCAACTGTTACGTCATTGTCTCCAGCATACTGTGCGTTAGCAAACCGCACAGTCGCAACGTCAATGCCTTTTTGCGCCAACGCCTTTGCAAACTCCTGCGCCTTTTTGTTCAGGGTGGCCTTGTGCTCCTGTATCTGACGTTCCGCATCACGAAGTCCGGCATCGCTCAACCTCACTTTAATTTTCACTTGCAGCCACCTCTTTCAGCGCATACAACGTATCCGTGATATGCTCTGCGACCTTGACCACAGTGTAATTGAAGGGCTTTGAAACGTCTGTCTGAAACCAGACG
>ENA-ORQX01001927-ORQX01001927.1-human-gut-metagenome-genome-assembly--contig:-NODE-1927-length-11585-cov-8.017433_pt1 | contig 11585 bp, 8 predicted proteins | sample MGYA00242170_ERZ509124 | MGnify/ENA primary metagenome ERZ509124 (study PRJEB26280, sample SAMEA2338647) | human gut metagenome | biome: human gut; feature: human-associated habitat; material: faeces... | reverse complement strand
CCGCAAACCCCATCCCCGGCAACGAGAAGAGCGTGACCAAGATCGTCAACGGTCTGCTGCTGCTGGGCGCAGAGGTCATCTACGAGAGCATGTACGATGTGCATGTTTCCGGCCACGCCTGTCAGGAAGAGCAGAAACTCATGCTCACCCTGACGAAGCCCAAGTATTTCCTGCCGGTGCACGGCGAGTACAAGCAGCTCAAAAAGCATGCCCTCACCGCTGCCAGCCTTGGCATCCCTACCAGCAACATTCTGATCGCGGAGAACGGTTCCAATGTCATTCTCAGCCAGGACGAGATAAAGCTGGGCGAGCCTGTCACCGCCGGTGCAGTGATGGTGGACGGCCTTGGCGTGGGCGACGTGGGCAATGTGGTCCTGCGCGACCGCAAGCACCTGTCCGAGGACGGTCTGGTGATCATCGTGGCCACCGTGGACAGCAAGACCGGCAAAGTTCTGGCCGGCCCCGACCTCGTGAGCCGCGGCTTCGTCTATGTGCGGGAGAACGAGAGCCTGATGGACGGCGCCCAGAGCATCGTGGAGACGGCTCTTGACCGCTGCGTGGACGAGCACGTCCGCGACTGGAACAGCGTCAAGACCCGGGTGCGCGAGGCCCTGAGCAGCTATATCTACCGCCGCACCAAGCGCAGCCCCATGATCCTCCCCATCCTGATGGAGGTCTGAGTCTGCCCGCAGGAGGCATAACACTTCATGAAACAAAAACCAAGATGGACTCTTGAAATGCTGACCGCTGCGCTGGCGGTGCTCTGCGCCCTGCTGGTGCTGGTGCTTCTGGTGCAGCGCCCGGCCATCTGGCCTGTGCTGGTGGTGCTGGCGGTGCTGTGGTTCGCCCTGTTCGGAGTGTTCCGCTACCGGGTGCGCAGCTGGGTGGCCCGCTGGGTCTGCGGCGGCAGCTTCGAAAAATCGAAGACGCAGTTCAGCCTCGAGCCGCTGAGCCAGCCCGCCGCCCTTCTTTCGGGGGAGACGGTGCTGTGGTACAACACCGAGTTCCGCACCCGTCTGATGAAGGGCGAAGCCCTTCTGGTCCCCCGGGTGCAGAAAGTGCTGCCCGGCCTCGACCTGCAGGAGGCACGCAAGGTCAGCGGCCAGCTGCTCAATCTGGCCGACGGCGTGTGGAACGCTCACAGCTCCACCGTCCCCGGCGAGGCCGAGAGCATGACCCTTCTTGTCCTGAATGAGGAAACGGCCCTCCGCAAAGTGGAGGCCGAATATAAGGCCAGCCGCCCGGGCTATCTGGTCTTCCTCGTGGACGGCTACGACGACGTGTTCAGCGATATGCTGGACAGCGAGCGCGCCCGCCTGCTGGAAGGCATCAACCGGGTGCTGGAAGACATGATAGGCCGCGGCACGGGCTTTCTGCGCCGCGTGGCCAGTGGCCGCTACATCGCTGTGGTGGAAGAGCGCCAGCTGGAGCAGTTCGCCAAGCGCGGCTACGACGTGCTGGACAAGATCCGCGCCCTCGACCCCAGCGTGAACCTCTCCATCTCCATTGGCGTCGGACGCGGGGCCAAGACCCTGCGGGAGGCTCAGGACATGGCCGTTCAGGCGCTGGATATGGCGCAGGGGCGCGGCGGCGACCAGGCCGCCGAGATGACCCCGGACGGCTTTACCTTCTACGGCGGCGTCAGCCACGGCGTGGAAAAGCGCAGCAAGGTGCGCAGCCGCATCGTGGCCGACCAGCTGGTCAAGCTCATCAAAGAGGCTGACCATGTGGTCATCATGGGCCACCGGATGAGCGACCTGGACGCCATCGGCTCTGCCGAGGGCGTGCTGCGCATCTGCAAGATCTGCGATGTGCCGGCAGTCATCGCCGTGCGCCGTGACGCCACTTTGGCGGGCAGCCTCATCAACGCCCTCATCGCGGCAGGGCAGGAGGACGACTTCATCGACCCCAAGGGCGCTCTGCCCATTATTTCCCAGAGAACGCTCTGTATCGTCGTGGATACATACCAGCTGGGTCTGGTGGAGAGCCGCGAGATACTGGAAAAATGCGGCAAGGTGGCTGTCATCGACCACCACCGCAAGGGCGTCGGCTTCATCGAGAAGGCCGACCTCGTCTGCCACGAGCCCTATGCATCCTCGGCCAGTGAGCTGGTCACGGAGTTCTTGCAGTATGTGGGCGACCGGGACGACAAGCCCAACCGCATCGAGGCCGAGGGACTGCTCTCCGGCATCATGCTGGACACCCGTGACTTCACCCTCCACACCGGCGTGCGCACCTTCGAGGCCGCTGCGGCCCTCCGCCGCTACGGCGCGGAGACGGAGCACGTGCGTCAGCTCTTTGACGTGAGCATGGTGGAGTACACCACCAAGGCCAGGCTGGTATCGGAAGCCCAGATGTACCGGGGCTGCGCCATCACCGTCAGCGGCGAGGTGGCCCCCGAGGCCCGGGTGGCCATCGCTCAGGCGGCCAACGACCTGCTGACCATCCAGAACGTGGAGGCCAGCTTCGTGGCCGTGCAGGTGGGCGGCGGCGTCAACATCTCGGCCCGCAGCCTCGGCGCGGTGAATGTGCAGGTCATCATGGAGTCTCTGGGCGGCGGCGGTCATCAGACCATGGCAGCGGCCCAGCTCAAGCATATCACCCCGGAGGCGGCCCACAGCCGCATCCAGACGGCCATCGACCAGTACCGGGAGGCCCAGAAAAAGAGCGGCCTCGAGTCGGGATCCGAACAGAAGAAAAAGGATAAACAGTAATGAAACAGTACGATTATCTTATCGTTGGCGCTGGCCTGTACGGCGCGGTATTTGCCCATGAGGCCAAGAAGGCCGGCAAGCGCTGCCTCGTCATCGATAAGCGCGCTCATATCGCAGGCAACATCTATACCGAAGAGGTGGAGGGCATCAACGTCCACCGCTACGGCGCCCACATCTTCCACACCAACAACAAGGCTGTGTGGCAGTACGTCAACCAGTTCGCGGAGTTCAACCGCTACACCAACAGCCCTGTCGCCAACTATCACGGCGAAATCTACAACCTGCCCTTCAACATGAACACCTTCAACAGGATGTGGGGCGTCGTGACCCCCGCCGAGGCAAAGGCGAAGATCGAGCAGCAGCGCGCCGAGGCCGGCATCACGGAGCCGAAGAACCTCGAGGAGCAGGCCATCAGCCTGGTCGGCACCGACATCTACGAAAAGCTCATCAAGGGCTACACCGGCAAGCAGTGGGGCCGCCCCTGCACCGAGCTGCCTGCTTTCATCATCAAGCGCCTGCCCGTCCGTTTTACCTACGACGACAACTACTTCAACGCCCTGTATCAGGGCATCCCCAACGGCGGCTATACCGCCATGGTGGAGAAGATGCTGGACGGCGTGGAAGTGCGCCTGGGCGTGGACTATCTGGCCGAGAAGGCAGAGCTGGACAAGCTGGCCGACAGGGTCGTCTACACCGGCCCGGTGGACGCCTACTTCGGCTACAAGCTGGGCGCATTGCAGTACCGCAGCGTCCGCTTTGAGACGGAGACGCTGGACACCGACAACTATCAGGGCAACGCCGTCGTCAACTACACCGACGCCGAGACGCCCTACACCCGCATCATCGAGCACAAGCACTTTGAGTTCGGCACCCAGCCCAAGACCGTCATCAGCCGCGAGTACAGCGCCGAGTGGAAGCCCGGCGATGAACCCTACTACCCGGTGAACGACGAGAAGAACGGCGCGCTCTACGCCGAGTACAAGAAGCTGGCCGACGCCGAGCCGGGGGTCATCTTCGGCGGACGTCTGGGCGAGTACAAGTACTACGACATGGATAAGGTCATCGAGGCGGCGCTGGACGTCGTGGGCAGGGAGCTGGCGTAAGCGTTGACGTAACAGCCCGATTGCTGTATACTAACCATAGAAATCCACCGGTTTCCCGGTGAGAAGTGAGGGATACTATCATGAAAGTGATTCTGAAGCAGGACGTCAAGGGCATCGGCAAGAAGGACGAGATCCACGAGGTCTCCGACGGCTACGCCCGCAACTTTCTGTTCCCGCGCAAGCTGGCCGCTGTGGCCGACGCCAGCGCGGTGAATATCGCCCGGGGCAAGGAGGCCGCTGCCGACTTCCATGAGGCTGAGAACGTGGCCGCCGCTCAGGCTGTGGCCGCGAAGCTCGAGGGCAAGACCGTGGTCATCAAGGCCAAGGGCGGTGCCTCCGGCCGTCTGCACGGCAAGGTCACCGGCAAGGAAGTCGCTGAGGCTCTGGCCCAGCTGGCCGGTTCTCCCATCGACAAGAAGAAGATCGAGCTGGAGACCAAGGACATCAAGGACGCGGGCGTCTTTAACGGCAAAGTCCGCCTCCATGTCGGTGTCGTGGCTTCCTTCAAGGTCCAGGTAGAAGTGGAGCAGGCCTGATTTGACCGCTATCTGCGCCCCCTCTCGGCAGGGGGCGCTTTTTGGCTTTACGGCATTTATATAAATAAAGCAGAAGGATAACGACCATGCCGAACGAACGACATTATAACGAACTCAACCTCGAGAGCGTGGGCATCAACCTGCCCTACAATATGCAGGCAGAGCAGAGCGTGCTGGGCGCAGTGCTGCTGAAACCCGAGACCCTGACCGACCTCGTCGAGATCATCCGGCCCGAGATGTTCTACACCCGGCAGAACGCTCAGATCTACTCCGAGATGCTCCGCCTCTTTACCAGCGACCAGACCATCGACTTCGTCACCCTGCTGGACGCCGTCATCTCGGACGGCGTGTTCCCCAGCGCCGACGAGGCGAAAGTCTACCTGACCGGCCTCGCCGAGACGGTTCCCAGCATCTCCAACGTCAAGGCGTATGCGCAGATCGTGCAGGAAAAGTATCTGGTGCGCCAGCTGATGGGTGTCGCAAAGGATATTTTGCAGGACGCGGGCGACGAGCCCGACGCCGACCTGCTGCTGGAAAACGCCGAGCAGCGCATCTATGAGATCCGCTCCGGCCGCGATTCCAGCGCCCTGACGCCCCTTTCTTCCAGCATGGTGGAGACGCTGACAAATCTGCAAAAGATCAGCGGCCCCGACGCCGACAAGTATAAGGGCATCCCCACCGGCTTCCGGCTGCTGGACACCGTCCTCACCGGCCTTGGCCGCGGCGACCTCATCATCCTCGCTGCCCGCCCCGGTATGGGCAAGACCAGTTTCGCGCTGAACATCGCTACCCGCGTGGCCATGCAGCAGAAAGTGCCGGTGGCCATCTTCAGCCTCGAAATGACGAAGGAGCAGCTGACCAACCGCATCCTCTCCGCTGAAGCGGGCATCGACAGTCAGGCGTTCCGCACCGGTGCGCTCCGGGCCGAGGACTGGGAGTATCTGGCCCTCGCCACCGAAAAACTGCACGACGCACCGATTTATATGGACGACACCTCGGGCATCACCATCACCGAGATGAAGGCGAAGATCCGCCGGGTCAATCAGGACCCCGCCCGCCCCAACGTGGGCCTCATCGTCATCGACTATCTGCAGCTGATGACCAGCGGCCAGCGCAGCGAGAACCGCGTGCAGGAGATCAGCTCCATCACCCGAAACCTCAAAATTATGGCCAAAGAGATGAACGTGCCGATCATCGCTCTGAGCCAGCTGTCCCGTGCGGTGGAAAAGCAGGGCAACAATTCCAGCCACCGCCCCCAGCTGTCTGACCTGCGCGACTCCGGCTCCATCGAGCAGGACGCCGACTGCGTCCTCTTCCTGTACCGCGACTCCTACTACGCCAGCCAGAACCCCGACGGCGCGGAGGTGGACGCCGACACCGCCGAGTGCATCGTGGCAAAGAACCGTCACGGCGAGACCAGCACGGTGCCGCTGGGCTGGGACGGCGCCCACACCCGCTTTATGGATGTGGACTTCAAACGCTGATGAACTACGAAGAGATCTTACAGACGGTGCGCGGCTTCTGCGCCCGGGAAAAGCTGCTGGACGGCAAAAAGCATCTCGCGCTGGCTGTTTCGGGCGGGGCCGACAGCATGGCCCTGCTCTGCCTCATGCGCCCGCTGGCCGAGGAAAGGGGCATCGCCCTCACGGTCTGCCACGTCAACCACGGCCTGCGGGGGGAGACGGCGGACCGGGACGAAGCCTTCGTCCGGGAGGTCTGCGCCCGGCTGGGCCTGCCGCTGCAGGTGTTCCATGCCGCTGAGCTGGAAGCCGAGGCAGGAAAGCCCCGGGCGGGGGAGGACTGGGCGCGCCGCCTGCGGTATGCCTGCTTTGAGCGGGTGCTGGCCGACGGGATAGATGCCGTCGCAACTGCCCATACTGGGAGTGACCAGGCCGAGACGCTGCTGTTCCGGCTGGCCAGAGGCACCGGCCTCCACGGCGCGGCGGGCATCCGGCCCAGCCGCCCGGGCTATCTGCGGCCTCTGCTCTGCCTGACGAGGGCCGACACCGAGGCTGTCTGCCGCGCCTGCGGCGAACGCTGGGTCACCGACGAGACCAACGACGCTGACGACTACGCCCGCAACCGTCTGCGCCACGGCGCACTGCCCGCCCTCTGCGGGGTCAACAGCGCCGCCGAGCGCAATCTGGCCCGCTTCTGTGAGAAAGCCGCCAAGGCGGACGAATACTTCGCCCGGCAGGCGGATGCGCTGCTGGCTTCGGCCCGGGCAGCGGACGCAAAAAGCCTGCCCGGCGGGGCGGGATACGCCCTGCGCAGCGGCCAGCCCGTGTGGATGTCAGAGCCTTTGCGGCAGACTGACCCGCTCATCCTTGACATGGCCCTCCACAGCCTTGTGGAGCCGGTGCGGGACGCGGAGGAAAAATATATCCGCCTGCTGGCCGACCTTGTGGAAAAGGGCAGCGGCGCGGTGCAGCTCACCGACGCCGTCCGCTTCTGCGCCCGGGACGGTGTGCTCTGGCGGGAGGAAGCCGATAAAAACACCCGTCGGCAGGGCGAAAAAGCGGACGGTCCGAAATTTGAAGTATCCCTGCCGGAGGGCGGCGATTATCCGCTGCCCGGCGGCAGAAAGCTGCATATCCGGGTGGTTTCGGCCTGTTTTGAAGAAAAAACACAGGGTGTTCATAAAAAAGACTTAAAAAATCAGGCAGATTATGCTAAAATAAACTCGATATGTCCTGTTCTGCGGCTGCGCTGCCGTCAGCCCGGCGACCGCTTCCGTCCGGCCGGGCGGGGGATAGACCGGGAGCTGCGCAAATGGATGAACGAGGCGGGCATCCCGCCCCGGGAACGGGACACGCTGCCGCTGCTGGCGGCAGGCAGACAGGTGCTGTGGGTCTGCGGAGAGGGCTTTGCCGATGGGCTGGCCCCCGAGCCGGACACCGGGCAGCTGCTGCAGGTGGAACTAGAAAATTTTGGAGGAATCGAATCATGAGCATGAATGACGATATTTTGAAGGTCCTCGTTTCGGAAGAGGAGCTGAAAGCGAAAGTGGCTGAGCTGGGCGCTCAGATCAGCAAAGACTATGAGGGCAGAAACCTCGTTCTCGTCTCCATCCTCAAGGGCTCGGTGGTCTTTATGGCCGACCTGATGCGCGCTGTGAGCATCCCGTGCAGCATCGACTTCATGGTGGTGTCCAGCTACGGCGGCGGCAACACCACCAGCACCGGCCTCGTCAAGATCATCAAGGACCTGGACGGCGACCTCTCCGGCAAGGATGTGCTCATCGTGGAGGACATCCTCGACACCGGCATCACCCTGTCGAACCTCGTGCCGATGCTCAAGATGCGCAACCCGAACTCGGTGAAGATCTGCACCATCCTCGACAAGCCCAGCCGCCGCAAGGCCGACATCGCCCCGGACTACGAGGGCTTCGCGGTGCCGGACGAGTTCGTGGTGGGCTACGGCCTCGACTACGACGAGAAGTACCGCAACCTGCCCTACATCGGCGTACTCAAACCCAGCGTCTACGAAAAGTAAGAAATAAAACCAGAACTGGAGTTGATCCTTTTGCAACCTAAGAGACCTCGTATCAATCCGCTCATCCTCGCACTGGCGCTGGCCGCCGTGCTGATGGTCTGGTCGGTGATGGGCAGCGGGTCGGGCAGCACCAGCGGCTCGACCATGAGCTACTCCACCGTCGTCCATTACTTTGAGCACAATCAGGTCACGGCCTTCACGCTGGACCGCAACACCAGCGTTATCACCCTGAACCTGAAAGAAGGCGACCTGCCCCTGCCGGACGTCTCCTCCACCCAGAGCACGGTGCAGTCTACCGGCGGTCTGCTGAGCGGGATGTTCTCCTCCTCGTCGGAGTCCACCGGCGCAGTGCAGGAGGACGACGGCACCGTCACCGTCCGCTATAAACTGCCCTATGCCTACGTTTTCATCGAGAACGTGGACAAGTATATCGAGTCCTACGACGCGGCGAATCCCGACGCGCCCATGACCTACGACTACACCTCTCTCAAGGAGACCATCCCCTGGATGGAGATCATCTTCTATCTGGGGATGCTGGGCTGCACCGGCTTTTTGCTGTTCTCGATGATGCGGGGCGGCGTCGGCGGTGGCGGCGGCATCATGAATGTCGGCAAAGCCAAGGTCAAGGACGAGCACGAGAACAAGAAGACCGCCACCTTTGCCGATGTGGCCGGTGAAGACGAAGAGAAGGAAGAGCTGAAAGAGGTCGTGGAGTTCCTCAAGAGCCCCGACAAGTTCAACTCTCTGGGCGCACGCATCCCTCACGGCGTGCTGCTCGTCGGCCCTCCGGGTACCGGCAAGACCCTGCTGGCCCGCGCCTGCGCCGGTGAGGCCGGTGTGCCGTTCTACTCCATCTCCGGTTCTGACTTCGTCGAGATGTACGTCGGCGTCGGCGCATCCCGTGTGCGCGACCTCTTTGACAAGGCAAAAAAGACCATGCCCTGCATTATCTTCATTGATGAGATCGATGCTGTGGGCCGTCAGCGCGGTGCCGGTCTCGGCGGCGGTCACGACGAGCGCGAGCAGACCCTGAACCAGCTGCTGGTCGAGATGGACGGCTTCGAGGCCAACGATGGCGTCATCGTCATGGCGGCCACCAACCGTGCCGACATCCTCGATAAGGCCCTGCTCCGCCCGGGCCGCTTCGACCGTCAGGTCTACGTCGGCCTGCCCGACGTCAAGGGCCGCGAGGAGATCCTGAAAGTCCACACCAAGAACAAGCCCCTCGCCCCGGATGTCTCCCTCAAGGTCATCGCACAGCGCACCGCAGGCTTTGCGGGCGCTGACCTCGAGAACCTCGTCAACGAGGCCGCTCTGCTGGCTGCACGCCGCAGCCGCAAGGCCATTACGATGGAGGACATCGAAGAGGCTTCCATGAAGGTCATGGCCGGCCCCGAGAAGAAGAGCCGGGTCGTCACCCCCGAAGAGAAAAAGCTCACCGCCTACCACGAGGCAGGCCACGCTGTGGCGGGCTTCTACTGCAAGCACCACCCCCGTGTGCATGAGATCACCATCATCCCCCGCGGTCAGGCCGGCGGCTACACCATGTATCTGCCCGAGAAAGACCGCAGCTACGTCACCAAGGGCGAGATGTTCGAGGACATCGTGTCCAGTCTGGGCGGCCGCGTAGCCGAGCAGCTTATCCTGGACGACATCTCCACCGGTGCGTCCAACGACCTGCAGCAGGCGACGAACATCGCCCGCCAGATGATCACCAAGTACGGCTTCTCCGAGCGCCTTGGCCCTGTGGTCTACGGCACCTCTCAGGAGGAGACCTTCCTGGGCCGCGACCTCGGTCAGGGCAAGGGCTACAGCGAGACCACCGCTGCTGAGATCGACAGCGAGATGCGGGACATCATCGACGAGGCCTACGAGACCTGCCGCCGCACCCTGACGGAGCATATCGACCAGCTCCATGCGCTGGCACAGGCCCTGATGGAGCGCGAGAAGCTGAACGAGAAGGAGTTCAACGCCGTGATGGCAGGCGAGACCCTGCCCCCGCGTGAGGACCCCGACGCAAAGCCCGCCGAGGATCAGCCCGCTGTCCAGCCTGTGGAACAGGCCGAGACCGCAGAGGCTGCGGAGCCTGCCGAACCTGCTGAGGCAGTGGATGCCGCCCCGCAGGAAGCCCCGGCCCCCGAAACGCCGGATGAAGGCGAAGCCAACCAGTAAACCAAGAGAAAGGGGAGAGTGTTGTGGAGGAAAATTTTGAACCGGTCGCGCGGACACGGGCCAACTATTACACCCCGGGCAGCCCGGTGCAGTTCGTCTGCGTGGAGCTGCTCAAGGGCGAAGTCAGCGGCGAACACGCGGTCTGTCTGACCTTTAAGAACATTTCCCGCGTGACCCTGACGGCACTGGAGATCCACTTCAAGTGCAAGGGCGTGGACGGCGTCATCCTCTGTGAGGACGAGTTCGAGTACCGTGACCTTACCGCAAAACCCGGCGAGAGCTTCGGCATGGACGATGCCGTCTTTGTCACCCAGAAGGCCATCACCAGCGTGGACGTTACCCTGCGCAATGTCTACAGCGGCAGGAAGGTCGTCCACCTCGAGAGCATCAAGCGGGTGCGCCTGCCGGCCCCCCGCCGCCTGAGCGTCGAGATGCAGAAGGCCCTCGAAGCCCGGATGAACCGCACCGGCATGAAGTTCATGCCCCAGGTCTTCGAGAACGGCTGGTACTGCGCCTGCGGTGCCTTCCACCCGAAGGAAGAGGACACCGTCTACTGCTCCGAGTGCGGCAGCGACCGCATCCTTTTGCAGAACGCGCTGAACACCCTGCTGCAGCCGGAAGCCCCGGTGCGCCAGCCCGAGCCGCAGCCTGCGGCCCAGCCGGTACGCCCGGCTGCGCCTGCTGAGGAGCCTACCCGTATCGTGGGTGCAGCGCAGGAGGAAGCCACCCGTATCATCCCGCCCCGGGCGGCGGAGCCTGCGTCCGACTATGCGCCTGCCGCTGAGATGGACGCGACCCGCGTGGTGTCCCGCGCCCCGGAGCAGGAGGCGACCCGCGTCCTGCCCCGCCAGCCGGAGCCGGTGCGCCCGGCCAAGTCCTTTGCGCCGGACGAAGAGGTGGAGAAGTACGGCACCCGTGTGGTACCCTCGACTCCCGCCGCCGCGCCGTCCCGCCTGCAGGCAAAGCCGCTGGACGAGGAGGACGACTGCGAAGAGGAAGACCCCCGCGACAGCATCGCTGAGACGCTCATCCGCTGGGTGCCGCCCATCACCGCCATCGTGTGTGCGGGCATCGCCCTGTGCGGCTTCGTGTATTCTCAGTTCATGATGTAAAATAGGATGTACGGCGGAGGAGGCAGAGGCTTCCTCCGCTTTTAATTTAAGGAATAACCTCTCAGTCTGCTTCGCAGACATGGCCGGGAGGTGGCACGCCGTAGGCATGACGGAGAGGTTTAACAAGGAGAGATGATTATGCCTGACGAAGCTTTGCAGGCCGCGTTCGAGATAAAAGCGGCCTGCGACGACATCAGCCGGAAGCTGCTGCGCTGGCACTGGGAGGAAAAGCCCGGCGCTCACAGCGTGGACGCCCTGATGAAGCATCTGGCCCAGCGCCAGAAGGAGAGCCCCGACTACTACGAGCGCCTGCCGGAGCTGAATGGCCGCACCGGCTGGCAGCAGCTGGATACCACCCTCTGTATGCGCATCCTGCTGGACCCGGAAAAGGACGCCGCCCGGCCTCTGGACCTGCTGGGCAATACGCCCCACCCGGCAGCGGCCCGCCGCGCC
>ENA-ORQX01001919-ORQX01001919.1-human-gut-metagenome-genome-assembly--contig:-NODE-1919-length-11638-cov-2.582664_pt1 | contig 11638 bp, 9 predicted proteins | sample MGYA00242170_ERZ509124 | MGnify/ENA primary metagenome ERZ509124 (study PRJEB26280, sample SAMEA2338647) | human gut metagenome | biome: human gut; feature: human-associated habitat; material: faeces... | reverse complement strand
CCACGGCCATGCGTTGGTACTGTTTACTTCTTATGCAGGCATGTCCGCTGTGAAGGATCGTTTGAAGCAGCACCCCCTTCCATTCCCGCTGTTTACCATGGGACGGAACGCCCCGCACACTATGGCCCAGTTCAAGGCGGCACCTGGAAGTGTCCTGTTTGCCACCGGTGCTGCCTGGGAGGGCTTTGACTTTCCCGGAGACTGTGTCTCTTTGCTGGTCATCCCCCGACTACCGTTCCAATATCCGGACGCCTTGCAAGAAAAAAAGAGAGAGGCATATCCTGATCTCCGCACGTTCATCCGGGCCGTGGCTGTGCCGGAGATGCAGATTAGACTCAAGCAAGGGTTCGGACGAGCCATCCGCTTGGAGACTGACACCTGTGCCATCGCCATTTTGGATGAACGAGCCGCCAAGGGCAGCCGTTACTTCCAGGATGTTCAATCCGCGCTGCCCGAAATACCTATCACTAGCAGCATCTATGCGGTAGAACGGTTTATCCGGCGAGTCAAGGATGAGAGCTACTTTGAGGGGGCTGCGTGATGGAGATCCGAAACGAACTGCGTTACCTGTTATCGGTGGGCCTGTGGGAACGGATGGCAGCTGACGGCCTGCTGACCAAAGAAGAACTGGCCAGGGCCAAACGGCTGTCCGTGGAGCGATACCGGCCCGGAACTGTTTGGGAATAGTGCTGGCTATTCCCGCAGGGGTGTGGTATGGTTTCGTTGCCAAAAAAGATGGAAGGAGACGAATAAGAAATGGCTGAAGTACAAGTAATCCCACCCAAGGCAGTGAGACCAGACACCCTGCGGGTAGCAGCCTATTGCCGGGTCAGCTCCGACTCTGCGGACCAGCTCCATTCCTACGCTGCCCAGATCCGGGCCTATACGCAGGCGATCAACGCCCACGATGGCTGGGATCTGGTGGACATCTACGCAGACGAGGGTCTGACCGGCACCCGGATGGATAAGCGTGAGGACTTCAACCGCCTGATGGCAGACTGCCGGAAGGGCAAGATCGATAAGATCGTGGTCAAGTCCATCTCCCGATTTGCCCGGAACACCCGTGACTGCCTCGCCACCCTGCGGGAGCTTTCCTCGCTGGGTGTAACCGTCAAGTTTGAAAAAGAGAATATCGACACCGGAACGCTCACCTCAGAACTGATGGTGAGCGTTTCCGCTTCTCTGGCCCAGGAGGAATCCATCTCCATCTCCAAAAACCAACGTATGAGCTATCAGTGCCGCATGGAGCGTGGGGAGTTTATTACCTGCTCCGCACCATTTGGATACCAAATCGTTGATGGTAAGAATCTCGCAATCGTAGAGGACCAGGCAGAGATCGTAAAGTGGATCTTTGCAGCCTATCTAAAAGGATATAGCTCCGAGTGGATCGCCCGGGAGTTAAGTGAGAATGGGCCTGCCCCCCTTCATGGTGGACAAAAATGGCATCAGCAGACCGTTCGAAAGATCTTAACAAACGAGAAATACATTGGAGATGCCCTCTGCCAGAAAACCTACACAACCAACACATTTCCATATCGCAGGAAAGAAAACCATGGCGAGGCGGACCAATATTATGTAGAACATACCCACCCTGCCATCATCAGCTATGAGGACTTTCAAAAAGTTCAGGAACTGCTGAAGCGGCGGGCAGAACGGCAGTCGATTCCACATGATCAGACCCCGCTTGCTCGGAAGATCATCTGTGGGCAGTGTGGGACGCTGTACATGCGGAGAATTTCGAAAGCTGGATACGTCTCCTGGGTATGTCGCAAGCATGACAGAAAAGCCGCCGACTGCCCCAACGGACGGATCAGCGAGGACAGCATCCATGCGGCATTCCTCCGGATGTATCGCAAGCTCCGCACCCATGACGGCATCGTGCTGGCACCTGTGCTGAGGCAAATGGAGACTTTGTCAGATGCCCTGCATCGCGGCAACCCGGCCATGCTGGCGGTCAACACAGCCATCGCCACGGCATCCGAGCAGAGTTACCACCTCACAAAGCTGCACACGGCAGGTCTCCTGGACAAGGCTGCCTTATCCGCAAAGCAGGCGGAACTCAACGCCAAGCTGACAGAACTACGACGGGAGAGGCGAAAGCTGCTTTGCAATGAGGATATTGATGAGCAGGTCGATGCAATTCGCCTGACGATTGATACCATCCGGAACGGACCAGAGACTCTGTCCAGCTTTGACGAAATCCTGTTCACCAAGCTGGTGGAGCGAATCGTTGTAGATACCCAGAGCACCATCCGCTTTCAACTATATGGCGGATTTGAATTCCAAGAGACGCTGGAGGCGTAGGCAATGGCAAATCGGAAGATATTGTATGGCTACCAGATCATACACGGCGATCTGGTCATCCAGGAGGAGGAACGACTCACTGTTCAAAATATATTTACCACCTATCTGGCCGGGTTATCCTATCAGGCACTGGCAGACCGAATGAATGCGGACAACATCCCTTTCTCTCAGGAATCGCCACTGTGGAACAAGCATAAAATCAAGCGAATGCTGGAGAATCCTCGTTATGCCGGGGAAAATGGATACCCATCCATCATTGACCAAGATACCTTCCAGCAAGTGCAGGAAAAGATCTCAGAAAAGACAAGTGGGAAGTTTCCACGCCGGACGGAATCGGATGGCTTATGGCAAAAGCTGCGAAGCGGATGCTGTCAGACGCGCCTGCTTCGAACCGGAGGGCCAATCGGGCATACCGGAAACGTCCATCTGAAATGTTCTGCCTGCAGAAACGCATTTGTTGTCGGGAAGGAGGAACTGCTTGCGCAGACGGCACGGCAGCTTGCGGCACATGAAACGCCCGTATGTAAGCCATACGCGCCCTCTGCGGAGGCTGTTCGCCTGGCCAATGCCATTAACCGGGCGTTGGAACAGCCAGGAGACGGTAAGGAGGCTCTCTCCCACATCCTGCAAGGGGCAGCTGCCCGGTATGCCTGCTGTGATGATGGTGTGGATACGGCTGTAAGCCAAACGCAGCCCGACCAAATCGACTGGGAGCGCTTCGAACAAATGGTCTCCCATATCATAATCGGAACAGATAACGCAATCACCGTACACTTCTGATTAGGAACAGAAAGGACAGCAAAATGGAACAATCATCACTGGAACGCACCGTCCACCGTATTCCGGCATCACGGTCCAATGTAGCAGGCAACAAGACGAGACTCCATGGCAGGCAGCGGTTGGCGGCTTCCTGCCGGGTCAGCACCGACAGCGAGGAACAGATCAACAGCTACGCCGCTCAGAAAGCCTACTACACCCAGAAAATTGAGGAGTCCCCAGATTGGGAACTGGCGGGGATCTTCGCGGACGAGGGGATCACCGGGACCAGTATGAAGAAGCGAAAAGAATTCAACCGGATGATCACCGCCTGCAAGCGGGGCGGGATCGACCTCATCCTCACAAAGTCTCTCTCCCGTTTCGCCCGGAACACCGTAGACTGCCTGGAGACGGTGCGGATGCTGAAGGCCAGGGGGATCGGGGTCATCTTCGAAAAGGAAAATATCAATACGCTGACAGAGTCTAGCGAGTTCCTCATCACCCTGTTCAGCGGCTTTGCTCAGGCCGAGAGCGAATCCCTCAGCTCCAATATCCAGCTGGGTATCCGGATGGCAATGAAAGAAGGAAAGGTCAACTTCCACTACAGATCCATGCTGGGCTACCAAAGAGGAGCGGACGGTAAGCCGGAGATCGTACCGGAGGAGGCCGAGGTGGTGCGGCGAATCTTCCGCCGGTACCTGGAGGGCTGCAGTGAGGGCCAGATCCAGAGAGAACTTACCCAAGATGGGATCGCCACCGCAAAGGGTGTCAAGGCATGGTCCCATCAGATCGTGCATAACATCCTCACCAACGAAAAGTATGTAGGGGATGCCCTGCTGCAAAAGACCTTTACCACAGACTGCATCAGCAAGAAGGTCAAGAAGAATACCGGCGAGTTGCCGCAGTATTACATCAAGGACAACCACCCTGCTATTATCCCGCGGGACATCTACCAGCGGGTACAGGAGGAGATGGCACGGCGGACCAGCAAGCGAAAGATTCTGCAGAAAAGCGGAAAAACAGAACAGGGCAAGTATTCCGCCAAGTATGCGCTCAGTGAGCGGCTGGTCTGTGGGGAGTGTGGTTCCCCCTATAAGCGGTGTACCTGGGCCAGAAACGGCGTCAAACGGATCGTCTGGCGGTGCGTCTCCCGGCTGGAGTTTGGGAAAAAATACTGCCATAACTCGCCTTCCATGGCAGAGGACAAGCTGCATACCGCGATCCTCACGGTGCTTAACCGGGTAGTCGAAGCAAGCGATGGCCTGCAGGATGAACTTGCAGAGACGCTCCGAATGGTATGTACTCCGGAAGGGGACGGGAACAACTTGATGGAATTAGAACGCAACATGGAAGCACTTACCACACGGCAGAATACACTGTTGGATCAGGTATTGGCCCACATGGATGACCTGACACTAACAGAGCAGCTCAAGGCCCTGTTGGAAGAAAAGCAGCACCTGCAGACACGGATTGATGCAGCGAAGAAGGAGGCAGCCAACAGAATCAACGAGGACTCACGTATGGCAGAGTTAGCAGCTTACCTGGAGGAACACCTCAGTGGCTTCCAACAGTATGATGACGGGATCGTTCGGCAGTTGGTTGAGCGGATCACCGTAGTCGACGCGGAAACGATTCGAATCAAATTCCGATACAGTGATGTAGAGATCGAGCAGGCCATGTGCTAAAATGGAAACAAGGAGCAACTACTTATGGAAATATTCATTACAGGGGATACACACGGAGATTTCCGCCGCTTCCGCCCGGACATCTTCTACGAGCAGGAACACATGACCAAGGAGGATTTGGTTCTGGTCTGTGGAGACTTTGGTGGAATCTGGTACGGTGATCCACGGGATGATGCAGGACTGGACTGGCTGGATAGTCTGCCCTACACCACGGCCTTCGTGCTCGGGAACCATGAAAACTATGACGCCTACAAAGGTTATCCCAAAGAGGAGTGGCATGGCGGACAGATCCAGAGGATACGTCCCTCCGTCCTGCATCTCATGCGGGGCCAGGTATATGAGCTCAACGGCAGGAAGTTTTTTACCATGGGCGGCGCATCCTCCCATGATATCCAGGATGGCATTCTGGAGCCGGACGATCCAGACTTCGAGGAAAAGTTTCAGCAACTCGAACAGCGCGGTGCGCTGTTTCGTGTGAACCATCGTTCCTGGTGGGCCGAGGAACTGCCCAGCGAAGCGGAATATCTGGAAGCCAGAGCAAATCTAGCGCGTGTCCACTGGAATGTGGATTACATCATCAGCCACTGCTGCCCCTCCAGCATACAGGATGTGTTCAGCGGAGGAATGTTCAAAAAAGACGCACTGACCGAGTTCTTCGATGAAGTGTGTCAGAGATGTACCTTCCGGTATTGGTTCTTCGGCCACTACCACAGCAACATGGTGATCGAGAAAAAGTATGCTATGCTATATGAGCAGATCATAAGACTGAAGTAAGACAAAGGGCTGTGCTGACGCACGGCCCTTTTTTCGCCTCTGTTTGCACACGGCTTTGTCAGTATGTCATATGGGGGTTCGGAAATGGCTTGAAAAAAGCGCAGAAAAACAAAAATACAAGTTGTGCAAAACCCTGAATCCATTGAGCCGCAAGGCTTTCCGGGCTGTATCTTTTTCGGCAACAAAAGACAAAAATCGCCTCAAAACATCAGTTTTGAGGCGATTTTCATAACTTTTTTAGCAATAATTTGTTTGGCGTTCTGCATAAATAAGGCCTCAAATGTGGTCAACACACTTTTTTGGATTTGTTTTGAATTTTCGTTGTAGACATAGTTTTTGGTCCGTCTCCGCCACAATTCGTTCCGAAAAGAGGCAAAGGAAAACTGCACAATTTTTGAAATATGGGGTCATGACCACCTATTCACGATCAGTTCATGCGGCCACAGCTTTATCTTTGAATCTTGCGTCGCAAAATCTGATGGGCCAGTCTGCGCCTCCCAGCCTTGTTCCTCTCAGCGGAGCCGTGTATAATGGCAGTGGAAAACAGTGAAAAAAACGAGTAAGGAGCAGTGCCATGCGGATCCTCATGCTGGGCAACAGCTTTACCTTCACCAATCATATGCCCCAGATGCTGGCCGACCTGACCGGGGCGGAGGTGGTCCACCACACCCGGGGCGGGGCGCGGCTGTCGGAACAGCTGAACCCCAGTACCAGGCTGGGCAGTCAGACCCAGGCGGCGCTCCAAAAGGAGAAGTGGGACTATGTGGTGCTCCAGGAGATGAGCCACGGCCCCATCACCGCCCCCAAGAGCTTCTTCTCCAGCGTGGAGGGGCTCTGCCGGCAGATCCGGGCAAACGGAGCGGTCCCCATTTTGTTTGCTACCTGGGCCTATCAGAGGGGCGGAGCCAAGCTGACGGACAAGGGCTGGGACTACGACGAGATGGCCCAAAAGCTGTCCGAGGCCTACCACAAAGCGGCACTGGAAAATAACGCCCTGATCGCCGATGTGGGCCGACGGTTTTACGAGTGGTCCGATCCCCAGGACCTCTATGCTGCCGATGGCGTTCATCCCAGTGAGCTGGGCTCTCATATTGCGGCGGAGACCATTGCGGCAGTGATCCAGCAGCACGAAAAGGAGGCGCAGTAATATGCCAAACACCACAAAGCAGGCTCTGGAGGAATCCCTGAAGCATATGCTGCTGAAAAAGCCCCTGGACAAGATTACCATCCGGGACATCACCGAGGACTGCGGCATCAGCCGCATGGCCTTCTACTACCACTTCAAGGACATCTACGACCTGGTGGAGTGGGCCTGCATCGAGGACGCGTCCAAGGCCCTCCAGGGGAAGAAGACCTACGAGACCTGGCAGGAGGGGCTTTTGCAGATCTTTGAGGCGGTGCTGGAAAACAAGCCCTTCATCCTCAACGCCTACCGCTGTATCAGCCGGGAGCAGATGGAGCGGTTCCTCTATCAGCTGACCTACGGCCTGATCCGGGGCGTGGTGGAGGAACAGAGCCGGGGGACGGCCGTCTCTGAGGAGGACAAGTCCTTTATCGCGGAATTTTACAAGTACAGCTTTGTGGGGGTCATGCTGGACTGGATCCGCCGGGGGATGGGCGACGATCCCCGGGCGCTGACGGAAAAGATCAGCGCCGCCATGCGGGGCAGTATCGCCAACGCCATCCGAAATTTTTCGGAAACAGAATAAGAACTGCTTTACAATCCGGGCCCGATGATCAAAAACTGATCATCGGGCCCGGATTGTAAATGGAAGAATGGCTCCCCAGGGAGTAAGATCATGCCATCAAAAGGATCCCATCCCGAGCGGAGGGATCAGAAAGGCGGTACCTTGACATGAATAAGAAATTTGGCAAACTGACCGCAGCGGCGGCCGTGGCCGGAGCGGGCGCGGCGGTAGTTCTGGCAAAGAAGGGGGGCGGCGGCAAAAAAGCGGCGGAGAAGTCCGGGCCTGAAACCTGCGCTCCGGCCTCCTATCGGAATACAGAGCTGGGGAAACACGAGAAAAACCGCAAGGGCATCTATTATACCAACGGAAACTATGAGGCCTTTGCCCGGCCGGAGAAGCCGGAGGGCGTGGAGAACAAGAGCGCCTACATCGTGGGCAGCGGCCTGGCGGCCCTGGCGGCGGCTTGCTTCCTGGTGCGGGACGGGCAGATGCCCGGGGACCACATCCACATCCTGGAGGCCATGGACGTGGCCGGCGGTGCCTGCGACGGCATCTTCGACCCCAGCCGGGGCTATGTGATGCGGGGCGGCCGGGAGATGGAGGACCACTTTGAGTGCCTGTGGGACCTGTTCCGCTCCATCCCCTCTTTGGAGAAGCCGGGGGCCTCGGTGTTGGATGAGTTCTACTGGCTCAACAAGCACGACCCCAACTACTCCCTGTGCCGGGCCACGGTGGACCGGGGCCGGGACGCCCGCACCGACGGGAAGTTCAACCTGAGCCAGAAGGGCTGCATGGAGATCATGAAGCTCTTCATGACCCCGGACGAGGACCTGTACGACAAGACCATCGAGGACGTCTTTGACGACGAGGTGTTCTCCTCCACCTTCTGGCTGTACTGGCGGACCATGTTCGCCTTTGAGAACTGGCACAGCGCCCTGGAGATGAAGCTCTACTTCCAGCGCTTCATTCACCACATCGCGGGACTCCCCGACTTCAGCGCCTTGAAATTTACCCGGTACAACCAGTACGAGTCCCTGATCCTGCCCATGCAGAAGTACCTGGAGGAGGCCGGGGTGGACTTCCGCTTCGGCACCGAGGTCACCAACGTGATCTTCGACATCCGGGACGGCAGAAAGACGGCCACCGCCATCGAGTGCCGGGTCAACGGCGCGGAGCAGGGCATTGTCCTCACGGAGAACGACCTGGTGTTTGTCACCAACGGCTCCTGCACCGAGGGGACCATCTACGGCGACCAGGACCACGCCCCCAACGGGGACGCGGAGGTGCGCACCAGCGGCTGCTGGAGCTTGTGGAAGAACATCGCCAGGCAGGATTCCGCCTTTGGACGGCCGGAGAAGTTCTGCTCCGACATCTCCAAGACCAACTGGGAGTCGGCCACCATCACCACTCTGGACGACAAGATCCTCCCCTATATCACCAACATCTGCAAGCGGGACCCCCGCACCGGGAAGGTGGTCACCGGAGGAATCGTCAGCTGTCAGGACTCCAAATGGCTGCTGAGCTGGACCATCAACCGCCAGGGGCAGTTCCGGGAGCAGGAGCCGGAGAAGGTGTGCGTCTGGGTGTACGGCCTCTTTACCGACGTGCCCGGAGACTTCGTGAAGAAGCCCATGAGGGAATGCACCGGGAAAGAAATCACCCAGGAGTGGCTCTACCACATCGGCGTGCCGGTGGAGCAGATCCCGGACCTGGCCGCCCACAGCGCCGTGTGCGTGCCCACCATGATGCCCTACATCACCGCCTTTTTCATGCCCCGGACCAGGGGAGACCGGCCCGATGTGATCCCCGACGGCTGCGTGAACTTCGCCTTCCTGGGCCAGTTCGCCGACACCCCCCGGGACACCGTGTTCACCACCGAGTACTCCGTACGCACCGCCATGGAGGCCGTCTACGGCCTGCTGGGGGTGGACCGGGGCGTGCCCGAGGTGTGGGGCAGCGTGTATGACATCCGGGAGCTGCTGCACAGCACCATCTGCCTGATGGACGGCAGGTCCCCGCTGGATGTCTCGCTGCCCGGTCCTCTGGAGCTGCTGAAAAAGCCCCTGCTGAAAGCAATCCGGGGTACTGTTATCGAGAAAGTCTTGCGGGATCAGGACGTGCTCCGGGACGGCATGTGACCGTTTGGTTCTGCCATTCTGCGTCCTGAAAACCGAGGAGACGACCGTTACCCAGAATACTTTCATCCCTAACCGGGGCCTCCTTCTCAAAGATTATCACCCGTCATGAGATTGAAAACATTGATATAATGACAAATGAAAGAGGATCGTATCGCGTTATGATACGATCCTCTTCCCTTGTTTCAGGCCGCCCGCCCCAGCATCCCCCGCATCATCTCATACCACTTGGCCGCTGTGTGCCTTGTCACCCCGGCGCCTCGGGCGATGGCCCGGAAGCTGGTCACGTCGGGGTGGAACTTCATGTACGTCCCAAATTGCAAACCTCCGCACAAATCACTTGCCACAGCGCGCGAGCAGTTGTATGATTTTCGTTGAAAAGTAGTATGATAAATCTGAAAAGCTTTCAGTGAGGTGTGGTGCTATGGAGATCAAACGGGACCGCTATCTGAACAAGCTCATATCCTTCATGTGGGATGGACAGGTGAAGGTCATCACCGGCATCCGCCGTTGCGGGAAGTCCTATCTCCTCCGCAATCTGTTCTGCACTTATCTGTTAGGGGAGGGCGTTCCGGCAGATCATATTCTCTCCTTTGAGTTGGATCTGACCCGTGATATCCGGTACCGGAACCCGCTGGAGCTTGCAAATCGTGTCCGGGAGATCGTTGAAAATCAGAGGGAGCAATTCTATCTTTTCGTAGACGAGATCCAGATGTCGGACGAAGTGCCGAATCCCTATAACCCGGACGGGAAGAAGATCACCTTCTACGATGCGCTCAACGATTTGAAGTCCCTGTCCAACCTGGACATCTATGTGACCAGAAGCAACTCCCGGATGCTCTCCTCAGATATCCTCACCGAGTTCCGGGGGCGCAGCGATGAGATCCGGGTGCATCCGCTCAGCTTTGCAGAGTACTACTCCGCCGTGGGCGGGGACAAGGAGGACGCATTTGAAAATTACGCCTTCTACGGCGGAATGCCGCTGATCTTGTCCCGCCCCACTGACGCGGCGAAAATGCAGTACCTGCGTTCTCTCTTTTCCGAAGTTTATTTGAAGGACATTGTGGAGCGCAAGAAAGTCAAACGGGAGGATGTGCTTTCGGATATTCTGGACCTGCTCTGCTCCTCGGTGGGGTCGCTGACCAACCCCACCAGGGTGGCGGACACCATCAACTCCAAGCAGAAGCGGAGCGGCGAGAATACGGTTTCCCCCAACACTGTGAAAGCGTATATGGATCACTTGGCGGACGCGTTCCTCTTTACTGAGTGCAAGCGCTGGGATGTCAAGGGGAAAAACTATTTCGATTACCCCAACAAATATTACTGTGAGGACATCGGCCTGCGGAATGCCCGCATCGGCTTCCGCCAGCAGGAGATGACCCACATCATGGAGAACATCATTTTCAATGAGCTGATGGTGCGGGAGTGCGCGGTGGACATTGGGGTCGTGTACAGCAACGAGCGAAATGCCAAAGGAAAACTGACCCCGGTAGCACGGGAGATCGACTTCATTGCTGCTTCCGGCGGAAAAAAGACTTATATCCAATCCGCCTATGCTCTTGGGACGGAGGAAAAGTCTGTCACGGAAAACAAACCGCTCTCCCTGACCGGGGACTCTTTTCCGAAGATCATCGTCCGGCACGACATCCGGAAACGTTGGTACGATGACAACGGCGTTCTGAATATTGGAGTCTTGGACTTCCTGCTGGACGATACATTGGTCTGAGCAACGGATCATCTGGATCACAGGAAGAGGCTGGTATCAAAGTGTGACATTAATGTCAAAGTGTGATACCAGCCTCTTCCACATTTTACGCCGCCCGCCCCAGCATTCCCTGCATCATCGCATACCACTTCGCCGCCGTGTGCCTCGTCACCCCGGCGCCTTTGGCGATGGCCCGATAACTGGTCACGTTGGGGTGGAACTTCATGTACATCCAGATCTTCTTCTGGGTTTTGGTGAGCTTGTCCGGCGGAGCGATGCCCCGCATTTTGTCCCGCAAGGCCTGCCGCTCCGCATTCATCTGCTGGATCAGCACCTTCAGTTTCGCCTCGCACTCCTCCCGGGTGTGGGCGTAGACGCATTTGGAGTGTTTGGTGCCGTCCGGCCAGGTGGGGGAGTAACGGCCCTCAAACAGGTGGTCATTGATCTGGGTGATACACCCGGTGCCGGGCTTCCGGGTCTTTCTCAGCACCGGCTGGAAGTCTTCGGCTGCGTCCCGTTCCGACTGAACGGATTCCTCCTGTACCTTGTTGCCCAGTCCCCGGTCGATCTTGGCCGCGGCCTCGGTCTGCA
>ENA-ORQX01001917-ORQX01001917.1-human-gut-metagenome-genome-assembly--contig:-NODE-1917-length-11652-cov-4.427266_pt1 | contig 11652 bp, 9 predicted proteins | sample MGYA00242170_ERZ509124 | MGnify/ENA primary metagenome ERZ509124 (study PRJEB26280, sample SAMEA2338647) | human gut metagenome | biome: human gut; feature: human-associated habitat; material: faeces... | reverse complement strand
GCCGCATGGCCGACGTAGTGCTGGGCTACAAGCATCCTGAAGGCTATTTCTTCGACGGCGCTGCCTCGGGCAAGAGCGTGGGCCGCTGCGCCAACCGCATCGCATCGGGACGCATGACCATCGAAGGCAAAGAATACTCGCTGGAGGTCAACAACGGCCCCAACCACCTGCACGGCGGCACGAAGAATTTCGCCAACCGTCTTTGGGAAAGCCGTGTCGAGACCAACCGCGTCGTCATGTCGCTCCTGTCGGAGGACGGCGACCAGAATTACCCCGGCGAGCTGAACGTCGAAGCCGTATTCGATTTCGACGACGACAATGCCCTGGAGATCACCTACCTCGCCAAGACGGACAAGACGACGGTCGTGAACCTCACGAACCACGTCTATTTCAATCTCGCGGGCGACGGAAGCGGTTCGATCCTCGACCACGAACTGCGCCTGAACAGCTCGAAGGTGCTCGAAATGAACGACAAGCAAATTCCGACCGGGAAATTGCTCGACGCAGCGGGCACTCCGCAGGACTTCCGCCAATTCAGGCCCTTCCGCCCCGGCATCGGCTCGGAGTTCAACCATATCCGCGATTTCAAGGGGTACGACCATCCTTTTGTCATCGACGGGTGGCAGCCCAACATCCTGGGCGAGGTCGGCGAACTGCGCGAAAAAGGCTCGGGGCGCTGCGTAAAGATACTTTCGTCGCAGCCCAGCGTAATGGTCTACACCGGCAACTGGCTCGCAGGCGGATGCCCCGAAACCAAGACCGGCGGACGTTACGACGACTACGACGGCGTGGCGATCGAATGCCAGAACTACCCCGACGCCGTGAACCATCCCGATTTCCCGTCGCCGCTGCTCAGACCCGGCGAACTCTATTGCCAGAAGATCGTCTTCCGGTTCGGCACCTTTTAGGCTGCCCCGGCAAAACGAAAATCCCTGCTACATGTAGCAGGGATTTTTCGTACAAGAACCCGGCGTGAACGAGCGGACGGACACGGGAGATTCCGCTCCGTATATGCGGCCTGCAGGGTTTCTTACTCCTTTTCCGTCCTACCTTTTTCCGCCCTACTTCCCCGTCCCGGACTGGGCGGCCAACGCCCGGGCGCGCTCGAGCGCCGCATGGATGTCGGGGCAAATGTTCTCCTCGCCAAGCAGGTTGCAGATCCCGGCATTCTCCAGCGTAGCGCGCACGCCCGGGTTCACGCCCGACAGCACGAGGGTACTCCCCGCCCGCTGCGACATCCGGCACAGGGTTTCCAGATTATGGAGCCCCGTGGAGTCGATAAACGGCACGCGGCGCATACGAATGATCCGCACCCGGGGACGGTCGCCCATCTGCATCATCAACTCCTCGAAGCGAGTAGCGATGCCGAAGAAATAGGGGCCGTCGATCTCATACACCTCGATCCCGGAGGGTATGGCCAGCGGCTCTTCGTGCAGCCGGGCGTCGGAACCCGCTGAGGGGTCGATTTCATTGCGGATCACCGATATTTCGGTCGTCTCCATCACACGCCGCAGGAACAGCACGCAGGCGATAAGCAGCCCCACCTCGATGGCCACCGTCAGGTCGAAGACGACCGTCAGGAAGAAGGTAACCAGCAGGACGGCCCTGTCGGAAAGGGGCGTGCGCAGCAAAGCCCGGAAAGTCCGCCAGCCGCTCATGTTATAGGAAACGACCACAAGCACGCCCGCAAGACAGGCCATCGGGATATACTGCGCCAGCGGCATCATCAGCAACAGGATCAGCAGCAGCACCCCGGCATGGATAATGCCCGCCACGGGCGTCCGGCCGCCGTTGTTGATATTGGTCATCGTCCGGGCGATGGCACCCGTGGCCGGAATGCCGCCGAACAGCGGAGTGAGCAGGTTGGCGGCACCCTGCGCCATAAGCTCGGTATTCGAATCGTGGCGGTCGCCGGTCACACCGTCGGCGACCGTCGCCGAAAGCAGGGATTCGATAGCCCCCAGCAGCGCAATGGTCAAAGCCACGGGGAACAGGCTGCGCATCACCTCCCAATCCATCGCGGGCATGGCTGCGGCAGGCAATTCGGCACGGATCGTAAAGCGGTCGCCGATGGTATCGACGCCCTCCATGCCCGCATACGTTCGAAGCGCCCAAACCCCGGCCGTCAGCACGACGATGGCCACCAGCGACCCCGGGATACGGCGCGAGAACCTGGGTGTAAGGACAATCAGCAGGATGCTGCCCATCCCCACGGCCAGGTTCGCCCAGTTGACCGAACCGAAATGGCGGAAATAGAGCATCCACTTGCCGATGAAATCCCCCGGCACGGGTTCCCCGCCGAAATTCATCCCGAACAGGTCTGCGATCTGCGTCGTGAAAATCGTCAGGGCGATGCCGGCTGTGAACCCCACCACGACGGGATAGGGAATGAACCGGATGACGGCGCCGAGTTTGAACAGCCCCATCGCGACCAGCAGCACGCCGGCCATGAACGTCGCAACCAGCAGCCCCGTTTCGCCGTATTGCTGGACGACGCCGTAGACGATGACGATGAAGGCACCCGTAGGGCCGCCGATCTGTACCCGGCTTCCGCCCAGCAGCGAGACGACGAACCCCGCGACCACGGCCGTGATGATTCCCTTTTCGGGCGACACGCCCGAAGCGATACCGAAGGCGATAGCCAGCGGCAGGGCCACGATGCCAACGACCAGGCCGGCCATCAGGTCGGCCGAAAACGTCTGACGCGAATAGCCCCGGAACACTTCGAAGAACCGGGGACGGAACGATGCGATATGTTTCATAGACCGTTAAAAAAATTTGAAAGTGCAAAAGTAGGCAATTTTCGGCTTATATCCCCCTTTTCGGCATTTAATTATTCGGGCCTGCACGGGCCGGGACAAATAAATTTGGTATTGCCCCGGACAATCACTACCTTTGCCGTCGAATTTCTAAGGGGTGCTCGCAGTGCGCGGGCTGAGATTATACCCATTGAACCGGACACGGGTAATGCCGAGACCGGGATGCATAATCAACATTACATACCCCTTTTCAGTTCTTTAACTTTAAAAAGTTTAAACATGAAAAGGTTTTTACTACCCATTGCGGCCGCCGTCATAGGCACCGCCGCACATGCCCAGGCCGTGGAGGCCGGGCAGGAAGACTCGCTGCGCATGTATCGGTTGCAGGAGATCGAAGTCACCGCCACACGCGCCGACGCGGCCACGCCCGTGGCCTACACGGACATCGCGCGCGACGAGATCGCCCGCAACAGCTTCGGATCCGACATCCCGTCGGTACTGGCGCTGACCCCCTCGATGGTCGCCACCAACGAAACCGGCATCGGCATCGGCGCCACCTCGGTACGGCTGCGCGGCACGGACGCCACGCGCCTGAACGTGACGATCAACGGCGTTTCGATGAACAACCCCGACTCGCACTCGATGTACTGGTACGACACGCCCGACCTGATCTCGTCGGTAGGGACGGTGCAGGTGCAGCGCGGCGCAGGCATCTCGACCAACGGCACGGGTGCCTTCGGCGGCGCGGTGAACATGACCACCGAGGCACTCCCGACCGATTTCAACGGCTCGGCATCGCTCTCCTACGGATCGTACAACACCAACAAACAGGCCGTGCAGGTTTCGTCGGGCCTCATGGGCGGCCACTGGGCCGTGGATGCACGCCTAACCCATATCGGTTCGGACGGCTACATCGACCGCGGAGCCACGGATCTTAAATCCTACATGTTCCAGGGTGCCTATTACAACGGCAATACGATGCTGAAACTGGTATCGTTCGGCGGCAAGGCCAAGACCTACCTCACCTATAACGGCGTCACGAAGGAGGACATGAAGCGCTACGGACGCCGGTACCACGACAGCGGGCAGTACGTCACCTCGGACGGTCCCTTCGTACTGGCCGATGGCACGCACGTCGACTACTACGACGACCAGACGGACAACTACCTGCAAATCAACAACCAACTGATCCTCAATCACCGCATCGATGACCGCTGGGTGATGAATGCCACGGCGTTCTACACATACGGGTACGGTTATTACAAGCAGTACAAGGACGACGCATGGCTTGCGGGCTACACCAACCTGCAGAGCGACATCGAACAGGCCGACCTGATCCGCGAAAAGATCATGCGCAACCACCTGGGAGGCATCAACGCCTCGGCAGCCTATTCGGTACGCAACCTCGACCTCACGTTCGGCGGTTCGTGGAGCTATTACTCCTGTCCCCACTGGGGCACGCTGGACTGGGTGGACGGCCTGAAGAAAAGCGACATCCGGGGGCGCTGGTACGACAACGATGTCGACAAACAAGACGCCAACGTCTTCGTGCGCGCCAACTGGACAGTCGCCCGGGGGTTGCGCCTGTTCGCCGACATGCAATACCGCTATGTGCATTACCAGGCATGGGGCGTCAACGACAACTACAACTGGGACACCTCCGCGATGCAGCCTATCGACGTAGATAAGAAATACCATTTCTTCAACCCGCGCGCGGGCATCCATTACACGCTCGCCGACCGCCACAACTTCTACGCATCGTTCGCCGTCGCACAGAAGGAGCCTACGCGCAGCGACTTCACCGACCGTTATATGTTCTCCGGCGACAACTCCTATCCTTCGTCCGAGAAACTCTACGACTATGAACTTGGCTACCGGTACGACACACCGAAATTCAGCGCAGGCGTAAACCTCTACTACATGAAATACAAGGATCAGCTGGTCGCCACGGGCATGGTCAACGACGGCGACGATGCCCTGAACACGAACGTGGAGGACAGCTACCGCCGGGGCATCGAACTTTCGGCACAATGGAAAGCCACGGGCTGGTTCACGCTCAGCGGGCACGCAACGTTCAGCCAGAACAGGATCGAGGATTACATCGACGCCCTCAAGGACAGCCCTACCTTCGGGCAGAACCTGGGCGACATGACCATCTCCTACTCGCCCGACGTAATCGCCGGGGTGCTCTTCGACTTCCACTGCAAGGGCTTCGAGGCCGTATTCCACACGCAGTATGTCGGCAAGCAGTATTTCACGAACAACGAAATCGACGCCCTGTCGCTCGACAGCTATTGCACGACCAACCTCAACCTGGGCTATACGCTCCGCACGAAAGCCGCCCGCAGCGTCCGCTTCGGGCTCATGGTCTACAACCTCTTCGATTCGGAGTACTGCGGCAACGGGTACGGCTATTCCTACATGGACGACGGCAAGCGTACGGACGTCGCCCTCTACTTCCCGCAGGCCCCGCTGAACGTGCTGGCCAACGTGACGGTGAAATTCTGAGAACAGATGGACTGGAAACTCGTACTGCAAATCGCCGGGGTCGTGCTGGGGCTGCTCTACCTGTGGCTGGAATACCGGGCCGACATCCGCCTGTGGGTCGTCGGGCTCATCATGCCGCTGGTGCACGGTGCACTCTACTACAAGGCGGGGCTGTATGCCGACTGCTCGATGCAGGCCTACTACGTACTGGCCGGCCTTTACGGGTGGATCGTATGGCATAACGCACCGCGAAGGAAAGCAGCGGCCGACCGGATCGGGCATACGCCCCTGCGCCAAGCTGCGGGGCTGATCGCCGTCTACGCCGCAGCGCATACGGGCATCTACTTCCTGCTCGTGGGATTCACCAACAGCACCGTGCCGTTCTGGGACGCGATGACCACGGCCGGAAGCATCGTGGCGATGTGGATGCTCTCGCGCAAGTACGTCGAGCAATGGCTCGTATGGCTGGCCGTAGACCTGGTAACGGTGGGGTTGTACCTCTACAAGGGCATCCCGCTGACGGCAGGCCTGTACGCCCTCTACTCGGCGCTGGCAGTCGCGGGCTACCTTCGCTGGAAAGCAAAAATGCGCGCATAGCAATCCGGCCTCAAAACGACGGAAGGCCGTCCCCTGCTGCGGGGACGGCCTTCGCTTTCCGAGTATCCGGGCCGCTGTGCCGGGTGCCCTATTTCACATCGGTGAGGTAGACATTGCGGAACTCCAGGGTGCCGCCTTCGCTCTGGAGCGCAATGTAGCCCGTACGGTTCGTACCCGAACATTCGTTCTGCAACACGCCGTTGATATAGACGGCCATCCGGTCGCCCTGGCAAACGATCTCGGCCTCGTTCCACTCGCCTGCAGGCTTCTCGCAACCGGCATCGCCGATACGCGCCTTTATAGGGAATTTGCCGACGGGTTCGATCCCGTCGGCCCTTGCACCCCCGAGCAACACCAGGTCGCCCGCACGCCCGGCCATGAGCTGGCATTCGATCCCTTGGGGCCAGACCTTGTCGCCCTCCTGCACGCGCTGGAAAATGCCGCTGTTCGTTGCTTCGCCGATCCAGCGCCACTCGGCATGGAGCCTGTAATCGCCGTACTGCCGCGCGGTACGCATGTAGCCGAACGGCTGCCCCGCGATACGGATATTGCCGTCCCGGACGGTGAATACCTCCCCGGCAGGCACGTCGCCCAGGCTGTCGACGACGCATACCCAACCCGCAAGGTCTTTGCCATTGAAAAGTTCGGTTCGGGCATTTCCGCCGCATGAACCCAAAGCCAGCGCACAAACCAGCGCTGCGAAAAGAAATCGGATATTCATAGTTTATCGAGTTATTTGATCGGACAATCTCAGGGCCGGAGCAGGATTCCCGCACAGCGGCTATTCGGGCAGGCCGTGTTCCCCGACATAGGCCAGTATCTCTTCGCGCAGGGACTTGGGCGTAACGTTCTGCCGCAGCACGAGCAGGTAGGAATTGCGGATCTGCGCCCGGATAAAGGCATCGGGCAGGTCGCCCGTCGTGCGGATGTCGTTCCAGTGCTTTTTGCTCGAATGCCACGCAGGCGTGACGTCGGGATACTCCTCGCGCAGGGAAACCGCCTCGTCGGGGTCGCACTTCACGGCGACCCGCCCGAAATTCTCCATATCGGCATAGGCATACATCTTCCCGCCGACCTTGTAGACCAGCGTAGTTTCGTCGAAGGGCGTACATTCCTCGGTCAGGGGCAGCGACAGGCAGTAGTCGCGAAAAGCCAGGACATCCATAGCAAACTGATTTTCGGGTAAAGATATGAAATTTTTGGCACACGGATTGCGTTCCTGCCATAAGTAAAACCAAAATCAAGGAAACGATGAAAAAAATTCTCCTCTGTGTATCCCTGCTCTCGATGTTCGCGGCAGGCTTCGTAGGCTGCTCGCAAAAGCGGGAGTGGAACCACGAACAACGCAAGGCCATGCGCGAAGCGCTGCGCAGCTACCGCCAGATGGTTTACCTCGACGACCTGACCGACGCCGAGTTCGTACTCTTCACCGACCAGGTGGCCGGGGAGCTGGAAGGCACCTATCCCGTCTACGCAACCTTCGTGGAGATGCCGGGCGTAACCGACACGGTTGACATGGTGGTCGTCACGACCATCGTGGACGAACTGAACGCCGACGCACGCAACATGCGGCATATCTTCCCCTACAACTACCTCGTAGCGCAGGGCGTGCTCCCCGCGGGCCTCGACCACGACCAGCAGAAGGCTTTTTACAACTGCTTCGCCGGGAAGGTGAACGACACCTACGACACGATGTCGCAATTCTTCAACGCCATCCTGGCCGATACGACCGACATGTCGCAGCTGCGCCAGTTGCAGGGGCAGTGCGCCAACGACCTTTTCGAATGGGTGATTACCGAAGTCGACGTGATCGAGAGCGTCAACTGACGCATCGCACGACCAAACGCAGCCGGGCGGGATTTTTTCAAAAAATCCCGCCCGGTTATCTTTACCCCGCCACTCCGGCGGCGTAACAAGCGCTACACCTCCGGCACCGTGCACGAACACGACGTCTCGGGGCGTTTGTCGTAAAATTCCTTGGACACCACGATCCGGATCGCCTTGTGGAGGATCGAGAATTCGAGCGGCGTTTCGCCCAGCAGCTCCCCGTCCACCTCGACCGATATTTCGGGCGACGACTCGATGCGGATACGGCTACCGCGCTCCTGGAGGATATGCCGGATACGGTATATGCCGCCGTTGAACAGGTAGTGGAACCGGAACAGCAGGTGCCAGAAATGCACCGGCCGGATGAGCGACACGTCGAGCATGCCATCGTCGGCCACAGCCTCGGGAAGCTGCTGCATACCGCCGCCGTTGTACTTGCAAATACCGATGGCGATGCTTAGCAGCAGGTTGTTGTAGACCAGCCGGTCATCGACCCACACCTTCATTCCGGTGGATTTATAACGAAAGAATTGCCTGACCAGACACCATGTGTAGATCCAGCGGTTCTTGCGCCCCTTCTTCTTGAGGTGCGAGAACTTGCGCACCACATGGGCGTCGAAGCCCGCACCCGCGACATTGGCCATGTAACGGCTCTGGCGGTAGTGCGACTCCTCGTAGGAGACCACGCCCACATCCTGCAGGAACGAATACCCTTCGCTGATCGCCTTCACGGCGTCCTGGTAGCGGTTCGAAATACCGAACGTGCGCACCCAGTCGTTGCCCGTACCGACGGCGACCACCGCAAGCAGCACCTCGTCGGGGCAGACCTTCTGCTGGATGAACAGGCCGTTGACCACCTCGTGCAGGGTGCCGTCGCCCCCGACGACGATGATATGCCGATACCCCTCATTGACGGCCGTCACGGTAAGTTCCGTGGCGTGGAACTTATGTTCGGTGAAGACCGGTTCGCAGAGTATCTGCGCATCGCGCAGGTAGCGCGATATCTGCGGGAAATGGTCAAGCCCGCGGCCGCCTCCGGCCACGGGATTGACGATGACGAACCATTTGACCTTTCCGGCTTCCAAAACACGCTACTTTTTGGGGATGTTGCGCAGCGTGTCGACCATGAACTCGTAGAACTTGCCGACCGATGCGATCTCCACCTTCTCGTCGGGCGAGTGCGGGTAGCAGATCGTGGGGCCGAACGAGATCATGTCCATCTTGGGATATTTGCTGCCGATGATGCCGCATTCGAGTCCGGCGTGAATCGCCGTCACGGCGGGCTGCTTGCCGTAAAGGGCTTTGTACGAAGCGGTCATGGCCTTCAGGATCGGCGAATCCATGTCGGGGTTCCATCCGTCGTAGCTGCCCGAAAGCTGCACCTTGGCGCCGGCCAGTGAGAACACGGCGGCAATGGCCTCGCCCAGCGCGGCCTTTTCGGTGTTGACCGAACTGCGCAGCAGGCATTGCAATTTGACCGTCTTTCCGTCGGACACCACGCGTGCGAGGTTGCTCGAAGTCTGCACCAGTCCGGGCATCGACACCGACATGCGCTGCACGCCGTCGGGACATCCCACAACGGCTTTGGTCAGCTGGGCGGCCACGTCGGGGCAGCCGACCACAGCCTTCGTAAGTTTCTCAGCCACCTCGCGGGCAACCATCTCCGCAGGGGCTTCGCACTCCCTGATCTTGACCGACACGGCATCCTCGATGCCCGCGTACTCGGCCCTGACAACCTTCTCGTACGCCTTCAGCTCCTTGGCGAATGCCTCGTACTCTTTCGTTTTGACCATCACCACAGCCTCGGCCTCGCGGGGGATGGCGTTACGCAGGCCGCCGCCGTCCACCGAGCACAGCAACACGTCGCACGACGCCGAAGCGGCGTTCAGGAAGCGGAACAGCACCTTGTTGGCATTGGCACGCTGGCATCCGATCTGGATGCCCGAATGGCCGCCCTTGAGCCCCTTGACCGTGATCTTCGCAGCGGTATAATTCCGTGCGGGCGTCTTCTCCGCCGTATATTTGAAGGTGACGTTGGCATCGAGCCCGCCGGCACAGCCCACATACAGCTCGCCTTCGGTCTCCGAATCGAGGTTCAGCAGGATATCGCCGCGGAGCAGGCCCTTTTTCAGCCCGAAGGCACCGTCCATGCCGGTCTCCTCGGTTGCGGTAAACAAGGCCTCGAGGGGGCCGTGCACCAGTGTATCGTCCTCCAGCACGGCAAGGATCGCCGCGGCGCCGATGCCGTTGTCGGCCCCGAGCGTCGTGCCGTCGGCCGTGACCCACTCGCCGTCGACGTAGGCGTCGATGGGGTCTTTTGTGAAGTCGAACTTCTTATCGTTGTTCTTCTGGGGCACCATGTCGAGGTGCGCCTGCAGGATGACGCCCTTGCGGTCTTCCATCCCTTTCGAGGCCGGCTTGCGGACATAGACGTTGTGCGCAGCGTCCTCCTTGCATTCCAGTCCCCGGGACTTGGCGAAATCCATGACGTACTTGCGGATCTTCTCCTCGTGCGACGAGGGGCGCGGGATGCGGACGATCTGAGCAAAATGTTTCCAGACGAGCGCGGGCTTGAGCGCAGACAGGTTCTTGTCCATAACTATTCGGTTTTTAGGTTTGATTGTTCGGGTTCTCTCCGGGTATCCCCGGCATATTTGTCGAATGCGTCGACGATGTATTTGACCAGTTGGTGGCGCACGATGTCGCGTTTGTCGAACTCCACGATGCCGATCCCCCCGACACCGCGCAGGATCTCCATCGAGCGGGTTAGCCCGCTGTCGCTTTTCTTCGGCAGGTCGATCTGCGTCACGTCGCCCGTGACGATAAACCTGGCGTTGCGCCCCATGCGCGTGAGGAACATCTTGATCTGCGACAGGGTCGTATTCTGCGCCTCGTCGAGGATGACGAACGCATTGTCGAGCGTACGGCCGCGCATGTAGGCCAGCGGCGCGATCTGCACCGTCCCCTCCTCGAGGTATTTCGCCAGCTTGGCCGGCGGGATCATGTCATTCAGCGCATCGTAGAGGGGTTGCAGGTAGGGGTCGAGCTTCTCCTTCATGTCACCCGGCAGGAACCCGAGTTTCTCGCCCGCCTCGACCGCCGGACGCGTGAGGATGATACGCCGCACCTCCTTCTCCTTCAACGCGCGCACGGCCAGCGCGATGGCCGTATAGGTCTTGCCCGACCCGGCGGGGCCCACGGCGAACAACAGGTCGTTTTTGTCGTAAAGTTTCACCAGCTTTTGCTGGTTGACCGTACGCGCGCGAATGATATTGCCGTTGTTTCCGTAGACGATGACGTCCTTGTCCGCCGGGGCCTCCTGTCCGGCGATACCACCGGCGAAAGCCTGGCCGATGACTTCGGACGAGATGTGCCCGTATTTGAGGTAATAGGCCACCAACCCCTCCATATGCCGGCCGAACCGTTGGGTTTCAGCCTCCGAGCCCAGCACTTTGAGCGACGAACCGCGCGCTACGATCCTGAGTTGGGGATGGAGCGCCTTGATCTGGTCGAGGTAGACATTCCGGGGGCCGTAGAGCTCCCGGGGGTCGACACCCTCGATGGCGATCTCTTTTCCAACAGCTTCAGTCATAGGCTAAAACAGGTAACCGACGCTCAGGGCGACGTTATACGAACGGAGCTTGTCGAGGCGGCTGCCGTCGGGCAGCACCACGTCCTCCTTGCCTTTGAACTGGCCGTTGTAACGCAGGTCGATGAGCATGTGCCCCAGCAATTTGACGCCCGCACCCACCGTATAGGACATCGTGGGACGTACGCGGCCGAAATCCAGCAGGTCGCCGCCCGACTTCTGTTTGCAGTCGTTCATCACGGTGAACACCGGGCCCGCATAGAACCGGAACGGCCTGAGCAGGCGCAGCGACACGAGCACCGGGACGTCGATCGAGTTCGACTTGAGGTTGATCTCCTTCGCCCCTTCGGGTTTGATGCGGAGCCCCTGGCGCACATACAGGATCTGCGGCTC
>ENA-ORQX01001915-ORQX01001915.1-human-gut-metagenome-genome-assembly--contig:-NODE-1915-length-11662-cov-5.806324_pt1 | contig 11662 bp, 10 predicted proteins | sample MGYA00242170_ERZ509124 | MGnify/ENA primary metagenome ERZ509124 (study PRJEB26280, sample SAMEA2338647) | human gut metagenome | biome: human gut; feature: human-associated habitat; material: faeces... | reverse complement strand
GAATTTTGGTACTGCGGTAGAATCTTGCTCTAAGAAACTGCCGGACTGCCGTTCATTTCCTACTGCCACTTTTTCGGGAAATCTATAACCAGCTTTTTCGTAAAAGGCTGCGGGCGGCGTTCTCCCCTTACTGCTGGCACTGACCCGCATGGACGCCGCCCAGCGCGCCGCCATGGGCCAGAGCGCCAAAGAATATTATCTTGCGCATTACCGCCGCAGCGAGCTGCTGCGCAAACTGGAACATTTTATTTTGGAAGGCCGCGTTTGATGCCAAACCGGCCGTTCCCCTGATGTGAGGTGCCCTTTTGAATCACCCAGCCAAAATTCTTGTTATCATTCCCTGTTATAATGAGGAAGCCAACATCGTCAGCACCGTGGAACGCCTGCGTGCCACCTGCCCGCAGGTTGACTTTTTGATCATCAACGATTGTTCCACCGACCGCTCGGCTGAATTGCTGGCGGAGCATGGCTACCCGTTTTTGGATCTGCCGGTCAACCTTGGCATTGGCGGCGGCGTGCAGTGCGGTTATCGCTATGCCCGCGCCAATGGTTATGATGTTGCTGTGCAGATGGACGGTGACGGCCAGCACGACCCCGCTTATCTGATGCAGGTCGTTCAGCCGGTATTGGACGGCAAGCTGGATATGTGCATCGGCAGCCGCTTTATCAAGTGCGAAGGCTTCCAGACAAGCTTTATGCGCCGGGTCGGCATCCGCTTTTTAAGCTGGCTCATCCATATTCTCTGTGGTCAGCGCATTCTGGATGTCACCAGTGGTTTCCGTGCCACCGGTCCCCAGCTAACCGCCTATTTTGCGGAGCATTATGCTTCGGATTATCCGGAGCCGGAAGCCATTCTGGCTGCCACGCTGGCCGGGTTCCGCGTAGGCGAAGCCCCGGTCGTCATGAAAGAACGTCAGGGCGGCGTTTCCAGCATTCGCAGTTTTAAAAGCGCGTATTACATGATCAAGGTTTCCCTGTCTTTGATCATTGACCGCCTTTCTATCAAGAAAATCCACCAGCCGAAAAGCAAATAAGGAGGCGCAACGCCCATGACGGCACATTTCCAGTTTTTTATGATTTTGGGTGCGGCCATCCTGCTGCTGATTATTTTTGCGCTGCTGAAAAAGGGCCAAATGAGCGTAAAATACAGCCTTCTCTGGCTGGCACTGGCCGTGGTTCTTGTCATCTTTGCGGTATTCCCCTATGTTGTTTACGTCCTGCGTGATCTGCTGGATGTACAAATGCCGGTCAACCTGGTATTTATGCTCATGTTCTGCTTTGTGCTGCTGGTGCTGCTCAGTTTAAGCATCGGCGTCAGCCAGCTTGCGGATAAGTGCAAGCGCCTTACCCAGGAAAACGCTATCCTGGAAAAGCGCGTGCGGGATTTGGAGAAAAAACTCAGCGGCAAATAATCCCGCCAAAGGAGTTTGAGGATGGAACTGACAACACTGCTATTTCTTGGCTTTTTTGCGGCAGTGGCGCTTTTGAACTATACCCTGCCCCGTGTTCTGCGCCCTTACTGTCTGCTGGCTGCCAGCTACCTGTTTTACTGTTGGGGGGCCAACGACCGCCTGCTGGTACCGGTTTTGGTTGCGGCAACACTGGTCACATGGGGCTGCGGGCTGGTGATCGGCAAATGCCGGATAGGTCCCGTGCGGGTGATTTTCCTGCTTTTGGCGGTGTTCACCTGTGTGGGGCTTTTGTTCTATTACAAATACTGGAACCTGTTGGCGGCAGATATCCTGAGCGGCACGGTATTGCAGCCCCGCACGGATATGGTTACCCCGCTGGGCCTGGGCTACTTTACCCTTGCTGCGCTCAGCTACACCATTGATGTATACAAGCGCCGCTGCAAGGTTGAGCTGAACCCGCTGCATTATGCGCTGTTCGTTAGCTTTTTTCCCACCATGACCACCGGCCCAATTGAGCGGTACCCCCATTTTCGGCCACAGATCCACAAATCCCGCCGGTTCAGCTACACCCGGTGTGCGGGCGGTGCGTTCCGCATGCTGTGGGGCTACACCAAAAAGATGGTCCTGGCGGACAACATGAACCTGTACATCAAGATGGTGTACGATACCCCCGCTGAGATGAATGGCCCCAACCTGGTGGCCGCCACCCTGCTGTTCAGCTTGCGGCTCTACCTGGATTTTTCCGGCTGTTGCGATATCGCCATCGGTGCTGCCCGCATTTTGGGGTATGACCTGCTGGAAAACTTTCACAGCCCGTTCGAGGCTACCAGCTTTGCCGAGTTGTGGCAGCGCTGGCACATGAGCCTGACTGGCTGGCTGCGGGATTATATCTACATTCCTCTTGGCGGCAGCCAGCCGCTGCAACGTGGTGCGCCATATGCTGAACACGCTGATCGTGTTTGCCGTCAGCGGCCTATGGCACGGGGCTGACCTGCGCTATCTGGAATGGGGCATTGCCTGCGGCGTGATTTCAGTCATTGCCCAGCTGAGCAAAGCTCCACGCAAAGTGCTGTGGCGCTATAACCCGCTGTACCGCGAGCCTGCCGTGCAGACATTCCTCCAGCGCTGCATCACCTACCTGCTGTTCAGCTTTACAATGGTGTTTTTTGCTTCTGCCATTTACAACGCTGCCCCCGGCGAGGTATTCGCCGGAATACTGCAGGGCTGGCAGGGCGGCTTTGCGGCTGGATGGGAAAGCGTTACCAATCTGGTCACCAGCAGCGGCATTGACGGCCGCCTGCCGGTGGTGTTGACCTGCGGTACCGCCATTGTGCTGGCCATGGAGCACAACGGCAACAATGTTGCCCGCTGGATCCGCAAGCAGTGCTTTGTGCTGCGTTGGACGGTCTATTATGCCGCTGCGGTATCCATCTTGTTCTTTGCCGCGTTCGGGCAGTCGGCGTTCATTTACCAGCAATTTTAACGGGGGAGGGAGATCAATTATGCCAACACAAACCCCTGCTTCCGCCCCGCGCGGCACCCAAAAGGTCAGCCGCAGTGCTGTTGCCGCCCCGGCCCGCAAGCCCACCACAAAGCAAAAAAAATCCGCTCCCTCACCGCGCAGACGCCCCAAAAAGCCAAATATCTTCGTTCGCTTTTTGCATGGTTTGGTCCGCCGGTTATACTTTGGCAGCAAAACGTTGTTCAAGTTTGCCCTGTTCATTCCCATTCTGGTTTTCATGGTCTGGTTCAGCTATACGGTAGACCGCAGTGGCCTGTTCCAGGGTGAGCTTGCCCCTCGCCGCATTGTGGACTTGATGCTGCAGGGCTATGATGTGAGCAACTTTGAGCAGATGAACGAAATTGAGCGCGAGGTTGTCCAGCTGTTTGCACAGGATGTTCCGGACACCCCGGAAGTGATCGGCGTTGGCTCCAGCCGCGTATTACAGTTCACACGGGAACTTGTCGGAACCGACAGTTTTTTCAACATGGGCGTTACCGGCGCGGATGTGCGCGATAACATGACCAGCTATTATAAGATGGTCTGTTACGGCAAAGCGCCCAAGGTGCTGATTTGGAGCGTGGATCCCTGGGTGCTGTATGGGGACGAAGCCGCCTTTGACAAGCGCGCCGATGTGGAGCTGTACAACGAATTTTTGACTAAGGTTCTCGGTGTTGAAACCGACTATGAGGAAGAGGACCGCGTGGCGCTGTGGAAAGCGCTGGTGGAACCGGCTTATTTTCAGGGCAACGTAGACTATTACTTAAAGAACCGCGGCCAGAGCGTTGTGACGGATGACGATGGCAACCCCATTGACTTTAACCCGGTGGACGGCAACCCTTACGAGCAGCCCACCACCATCAAGCGCTCTGACGGCAGTGTGCTGTATGACCCCGAATTCCGGGATGCCAACCCCGACCAGGTGCGCGCCCTTGCCGCCGAAGCCTGCCCCACGTTCAACAGCGTACATATGGAAGGGTTCGACTCGCTTTCCCCCAAGCAGGAAGAAGCGTTTGACAAGTTCATCCAGTATGCGCAAAACCAGGGCACCACGGTGATTTTGGCCCTCTCCCCCTGGCACCCGTACCTGTATGACTTTCTGCTGACGGAAACCGACCAGCACCAGGGCTTTTTTGAAACCGAAAACTGGATCCGCCAGTATGCGCATGACCACAATATTCCGCTGTACGGCAGTTATGACCCCACCTGCATTAAGGGGTTGGATGAGACCGACTTTTTCGATGGCCTGCACTGCAAGGGCAGCGGCATCGCCAAGTTCTTCCCCGGTGTGCCGCAGGTGTTGCAGGATGTTGAAAACAACACCCTGCCCGATCCCCTCAGCGTGACCCCGCGCACCCCCCTGCCGGTGGATGGTGAGGAGAATGTTGAAAACGTCGGGTAAGCGCTCTGCTTCTTTTGGCAGGCTGTTCCCTGCTTGATTTTCGCCTTTTGCTTACGACTTATAAAACCAGCCGCCTGCTTTGTGCATTTGCACAGCAGGCGGCTGGTTTTTACGTTCGTTTATTATTAAGGACAACACCGCAATATACCCAAATTGCGGGGCCGCTTTTTTCAAAATTCTGCCTGCATTGTTTGGCTGCCGGTTCCGCGCAGCTGCATTATTTTTCCCATGGGCTGCGGATAATTTCGCCGCTGTCCACTTTCATGCAGCGCTCCACGGTTGCCCCGGCTTTGATGGTTGCACGGGGGGCGGCATGCACACCGTCTTCCAGCACGGCGTTATGGTCCACAATGGCACCGGCATTGATGATGCACCCTGCCCCCACTTTGGTTCCTGCGCCCACAAAGGCAAATGGCAGCACCACGGTCCCTGCCCCCAGGGCTGCGCTGCTGCATACTTCTGCCGCCGGGTGTTCAAACACCGGTGTCTGGTAGCCCGCAGCCACCAGCTTTTGCAGCCATTGCAGCCGCAGCTCATTGTTGCCAAGGCCCACAAAAGCCGCGGTGCAGCGTTCCCTGATGGTGGGATCCAGGTAATCCGCCAGTTTGCCCGCAGCGTCCGGTGCCTGGTCATCCAGGTACAAAATACGGGAATAGCCGCCGGCTTCCGCCAGCATTTCTCCCAGCTGTGTGCCAAAGCCCCCCTTGCCAAGCACAAGGGCTGTGTGGAACAATTTCATTGCGATACCCCTTTCCCATCCTGCCTTATGGCAGTATTTTCTGGTATGGTTATTATAGCACAAAAATCCTTATCAAAAAAGTCATACTTCACCCCGTTTTTCTCCATCAACTTTGACAAAAAGCCCTATCTTATTTTAAACACAATAGGAAGTGCGCCAAAAAAAGTTTTGGCTCTTGCTTTTTTGCGCTGCACGCTTTACACTTTAATTACAGAGATTTTCCGTACGGGTGTTTTGTGTGTTATTCTGTACACAGCCCGCCGGGGGATCCAGCCATACATTAAAGGATGGAGGGCGACTTTGTGCATTACACGAATCTTTTCGGACCATTCCCGGTCGGTTTGCGCAGCTGTGTTCTTCATGCGGTGTATTATAAGCATAATAGCCTTGTATAAGCGCAGTGTACCCGTGTACACCGCGCTCTTTTTTGAAGGAGGATCTGTAACATGCCGAACCGTAAAAAGGTTGCCATCATCATGGGGTCTGACAGTGACTGGCCGGTTGTAAAAAGTGCCTGCGGGGTGCTGAAAGATTTCGATGTACCGTTTGAGGCGCACATTCTTTCCGCCCACCGTACGCCGGAAGCCGCCGCTGCCTTTGCCAAATCTGCCCGCGCCAATGGTTACGGTGTTATCCTGTGCGCTGCCGGTATGGCGGCCCACCTGGCAGGTGCCTTTGCCGCCAACACCACTTTGCCGGTGGTCGGCATCCCGATGAAGGGCGGTGCCATGGACGGTCTGGATGCTCTGCTTGCTACCGTGCAGATGCCTTCCGGCTTCCCGGTTGCCACGGTTGCCCTGAACGGTGCCAAGAACGCCGCTTACCTGGCCGTTGCCATCCTGGCTGTTGCCGATGATGAGCTTGCCGCTAAGCTGGATCAGTTCCGTGCCGACACCGCCGCCGCCATTGCCAAAAAGGACGCCGCCATCGCTGCCGAAGCCGCAGCTATGTAACTTCAAATCCCGGTTTATTTGCTGTTGTTTTATTCCTTTTTATAAAAAGGATTCCATAAATCAATTCATGAAAGAATATAAAGGAGCGCATTACAATGAACGTTGAAATTAAAGAACAGATGTACGAAGGCAAAGCTAAGCAGGTATTCGCAACTTCTGACCCCGAAATCGTTATGGTTCATTACAAGGACGATGCCACCGCCGGCGACGGCGAAAAGAAGGGCACCATCCGCGATAAGGGCATTGTCAACAACAAGCTGTCCAACGCTCTGATGCAGAAGCTGGAAAAAGAAGGCATCCCCACCCATTATGTTGAGGAGCTGAACGACCGCGATACCCTGGTCAAGAAAGTTCAGATCGTTCCTCTGGAAGTCATCATCCGCAATGTTGCCGCCGGCCACTTCAGCCTGCGCATGGGCGTGCCCGAGGGCAAAGTGTTCAAGACTCCCATCCTGGAGTACAGCTACAAGAACGACGACCTGCATGACCCGTTCATCAACCATTATTACGCCTTGGCCCTTGACCTTGCCACCCAGGAAGAGCTGGACACCATTGCCAAGTACGCCTTCAAGGTCAACGAAGTGCTGAAGAAGATCATGCTGGATGCCAACATCCGCCTGATTGACTTCAAACTGGAGTTTGGCCGCCTGTCTGACGGCACCATCATTCTGGCTGACGAGATCAGCCCGGATACCTGCCGCTTCTGGGATGCCACCACCGGTGCCCACCTGGATAAAGACCTGTTCCGCCGCAGCCTTGGCGGTGAGGCCGATGCCTACCAGGAAGTTATGAAGCGCCTGCTGGGCTGATTGAACCAAGCTTAGTCCAGCCAATGTTCAGGGTGTACTGGAACCGCCGTTCGCTCTTCCGGTGCACCCTGCCATCGTTTGAAACAGGAAACGGAGAACTGAATGAAGGAGCTTTGTCCCGCCGAAGCACTGCATGAAGAATGCGGCGTGTTCGGTATCTATGATTCCACCGGCAAAACCAACATGGTCAGCGCCGTGTACAGCGCGTTGTATGCCCTGCAGCACCGCGGCCAGGAAAGCTGCGGCATTGCCCTGAACGTGGACGGTGTGCTGACCGGCTACCGCGATCTTGGCCTGGTCAGCGAGGTATTTACCCCGCGCGTGCTGGCTGACCTGCCGCAGAATGCCAAGATGGCCACCGGCCATGTGCGCTATGCCACCAGCGGCCAGCGCACCCGCGCCAACGCCCAGCCCATGGTTCTGCACCACTGCAAGGGCACTATGGCCATCTGCCACAACGGCAACCTGACCAATGCCCCCCAGCTGCGCCACAAGCTGGAAATGAACGGTTCGATCTTCCACGGCACTTCGGACACCGAGGTCATCGGCTATCTGCTGACCCAGAACCGCCTGATCAGCCCGGATATTGAAACAGCTGTCTGCCGCACGATGGAGCAGATCGTGGGTGCTTACAGCCTGGTCATTATGACCCACACCAAACTGATCGCCGCGCGCGATCCTAATGGCTTCCGCCCTCTCTGCATTGGCCAGCTGCCGGATGGCTCCGGCTGGGCTTTTGCTTCGGAATCCTGTGCGCTGGATGCTGTAGGTGCCCGCTTTGTGCGCGATGTACTGCCCGGCGAGATCGTGGTGGCAGACTACACCGGCCTGCGCACCATCCGCACCCACTGCGGCACCGCGCCGCACACGATGTGCGTGTTTGAGTACATTTATTTTGCCCGCCCCGATTCCATCATCGAGGGCACCTGCGTGCATGACGCCCGCCTGCAGGCCGGGCGCTTTCTGGCACAGGAGCATCCGGTGGAAGCCGATGTCGTCATCGGTGCGCCGGATTCCGGCCTGGATGCCGCCCTTGGCTATGCGCAGGAAAGCGGTATTCCCTATGGCGTGGGCTTTATTAAAAACAAATATGTGGGCCGCACCTTCATCCAGGGCTCCCAGGCCCAGCGTGAAAGCAGTGTGCGCATCAAATTGAACGCAATTTCCTCCACCGTTGCGGGCAAGCGCGTTGTGCTTGTGGATGACTCCATCGTGCGCGGCACCACCAGCGCCCGCACCATCAAGCTGCTGCGCGACGCCGGTGCCAAGGAAGTACACTACCGCATTTCGGCCCCGCCGTTTGCCCACCCCTGCTATTTTGGCACCGACATCCCGGACGAAAAAGACCTGATTGCCACCGGCCATACGGTGGAGGAGATCCGCCAGATCGTGGGGGCCGATTCCCTGGGCTACCTGAGCATTGAACATGTGACCCAGCTGGCCATCCACAGCAAGTGCGGGTTCTGCACCGGCTGCTTTACCGGCACGTACCCCGTGGCCCCGCCCAACGAGACGATGGACATTGTATACGATAAACCCCTGAGCCAGTCCCAGACCAAAAAACGCCTGTAAGCTGATAAGGAGAGAAACATAATGGAAAAAAGCTATTCTGCAAGTTACGCTGCCGCTGGTGTGGATATTACCGCCGGTTACAAGGCAGTTGACCTGATGAAGCAGCACGTTGCCCGCACCATGAACGAGCACTGCATTGGCGGCCTGGGCGGCTTTGGCGGCCTGTTTGAGCTGGACTGCACCGATATGCCCCACCCCGTGCTGATTTCCGGCACGGACGGCGTTGGTACCAAGCTGCGCATTGCCCAGTACATGAACAAACATGACACCGTTGGCATTGATTGCGTTGCCATGTGCGTGAACGATGTCATCTGCGCCGGTGCCAAGCCGCTGGTGTTCCTGGATTACATCGCCTGCGGTAAAAACGTGCCGGAGCGCATTGCCAAGTTGGTTGCCGGTGTAGCCGAAGGCTGCGTGCAGGCTGGCTGTGCCCTGGTTGGCGGTGAGACCGCCGAGATGCCCGGTTTTTACCCGGAGGACGAGTACGACCTGGCCGGCTTTACCGTTGGCGCTGTGGACAAGAGCAAGATCCTGGACAACTCCACCATGCAGCCCGGCGATGTGATCATCGCCCTGCCTTCCACCGGCGTACACTCCAACGGGTTCTCCCTGGTGCGCAAGATCTTTGACCTGGAGAACAACCCCGATGTGCTGAAAAAGACCTTTGACGGCATGGACAAGACCCTGGGCGAAGCCCTGCTGGCCCCCACCAAGATTTATGTCAAGCCTGTGCTGGCCGTGATGAAGGAAGTTACCGTCAAGGGCGTTTCCCACATTACCGGCGGCGGCTTTTACGAGAACATTCCCCGCAGCCTGAAAGCCGGCTGCTGCGCTGTGATCAAGAAGAGCGATGTGCGCACCCCCGTGCTGTTTGATGTGCTGGCTAAAGAGGGCAACATTCCGGAGCGCGATATGTTCAACACCTTCAACATGGGCGTTGGTATGATTTTGACCGTGGCTGCCGAGGATGCCGACAAGGCCATTGAGATCCTGAAAGCCAACGGCGAGGATGCTTACCGCCTTGGTGTGATTGGCGAAGGCAGCGGGGTGCAGCTGGTATGATGAAGATTGCTGTGCTGGTTTCCGGCGGCGGCACCAACCTGCAGGCCATCCTGGAAAGCGAACGCCGCGGGGAGAACCCCAACGGTAAGGTTACCCTGGTGGTTGCCAGCAAACCTGGTGTGTATGCGTTGGAACGCGCTGCAAACTTCGGCGTGGAAACCGCCGTGGTGCGCCGCAAGGATTACGCCACCAGCGAGGAGTTTGACACTGCCCTGCTGAGTGTGCTGAAAGACCATGGCATTGAGCTGGTGGTTCTGGCAGGATTTTTGAGCGTGCTGGGCCCCAGCGTGATTGCCGCTTACCCCAACCGCATCCTGAACATCCACCCCAGCCTGATTCCCAGCTTTTGCGGCCCCGGCTACTATGGCCTGAAAGTGCATGAGGAAGCGCTGAAGCGCGGCGTGAAAGTGACCGGCGCTACCGTCCACTTTGTCAACAAAGTGTGTGACGGCGGGCCCATCCTGCTGCAAAAAGCCGTGGAAGTGCAGCCCGGTGATACCCCCGAAGTGCTGCAGAAGCGCGTGATGGTGGAAGCCGAATGGAAGTTGCTGCCCCAGGCCATTGCCATGGTGTGCAATGGCGAAGCCTGACCGAACAAGGAGGATTCCCGCATGAAAAAGAATCTTTATACTTATCTGGCCGGTAACGAATATCCCGGCCGCGGCATCTGCATCGGCCGTTCGCCGGACGGCACCAAGGCCATGATTGCTTACTGGATCATGGGCCGCAGCGCCAACAGCCGCAACCGCGTGTTTGAGCCTATCGAGGGCGGCATCCGCACGGTGGCCGCTGACCCCGCCAAGCTGGAAGACCCGCACCTGATCATCTATAACCCGGTTCTGACCCTGAACGATACCACCATTGTGACCAACGGTGACCAGACGGATACCATTTACCGCTACATGCGGGATAACCTGTTCCCTGGTTACGGCTTTGAAGCAGCCCTTGCCACCCGCACTTTTGAGGACGATGCCCCCAACTTTACCCCCCGCATTTCCGGCGTTGTGGATATGCGTTGCGGCGGCTACAAGCTGAGCATCCTGAAAAGCTGCGATGGCAACCCCGCCAGCGTGCAGCGCCAGACCTTTGACTATCCGCAGCCCGTTGCAGGCGAAGGCCAGCTGATTACCACCTACCAGAAAAACGGCTCCCCCATCCCCAGCTTTGCCGGTGAGCCGCTGCGCGTGACACTGGACCAGAACGATGCCGACGAATTTGCCGGAAAGTTGTGGGAAGCCCTGAACGAAGATAATAAGGTCAGCCTGTTTGTGCGTGCCATCACGCTGGAAACCGGCGATTATGAAGATGTGATCCTGAACAAATACAACACGGTGGAGGGCTGAACTTATGAATGAATTCCAGCTGAAATACGGCACCAACCCCAACCAGAAGCCTGCCCGCATTTTTATGGCAGACGGTTCTGATCTTCCCGTTACCATTTTGAATGGCAAGCCGGGCTACATCAACTTTCTGGATGCGTTCAACAGCTACCAGCTGGTGCGCGACCTGAAAAAAGCCCTGGGCCAGCCTGCTGCTGCCAGCTTTAAGCATGTTTCCCCCGCCGGTGCCGCCATTGGCCTGCCACTGGACGAAACGCTGAGAAAGATGTATCATATTAGTGCAGAGGCTGAGCTTTCTCCCCTGGCCTGCGCTTATGCCCGCGCCCGCGGTGCGGACCGCATGTCCAGCTTTGGTGACTGGATCGCCCTGTCTGATGTGTGCGACCTTGCCACCGCAAAGCTGATCCAGCACGAAGTTTCGGACGGCATCATTGCCCCCGGCTATGACGCCGACGCCCTGGAAGTGCTGAAATCCAAAAAGAAAGGCAACTACAACATCGTTGCCATTGATCCGGATTATACCCCCGCTCCGCTGGAGCGCCGCACCGTATTCGGTGTCACCTTTGAGCAGGGCCGCCAGGATCTGGAGATCAGCGTGGATACCATGCTGCAAAACTTTGTAACCGAGAACAAGACGGTGACCGATGCCCAGAAGCGCGATCTGATCATGAGCCTGATCGTGCTGAAATACACCCAGTCCAACTCCGTCTGCTATGTGCAGGACGGCCAGACCATCGGTGTGGGCGCAGGCCAGCAAAGCCGCATCCACTGCACCCGTCTGGCTGGTCAGAAGGCGGACAACTGGTATCTGCGCCAGCATCCCAAGGTGCTGGGTCTGCAATTCGTAGACAACATCCGCCGCCCTGACCGGG
>ENA-ORQX01001892-ORQX01001892.1-human-gut-metagenome-genome-assembly--contig:-NODE-1892-length-11832-cov-2.371742_pt1 | contig 11832 bp, 9 predicted proteins | sample MGYA00242170_ERZ509124 | MGnify/ENA primary metagenome ERZ509124 (study PRJEB26280, sample SAMEA2338647) | human gut metagenome | biome: human gut; feature: human-associated habitat; material: faeces... | reverse complement strand
TTGGCAGATTCCATAACTAATGCTATGGAGGAGCTTAACTCACGAGAGTTAATAGCAAGCTTACAGAAAAAATATGAGAATGAAAAACTACGGAATGATAATTTGCAAATGAAAGTACGATATACGAACTTTATTCTGTGGGGTACGATTGCTTTTTTATTTGTTGTTGCATGTATGTGTTATTATTATTATAAAAATAGGAATAACAAAAAGAAAATAGCCGAGATTGAATTACAGATTCAAGAGAATGAAGAAGAAATAGAACGATACCAACAGGAAATAGAGGATATTCAAATATCAAAAGATCAGGTGTTAAAGGAAAATCTGGTGTTAGAAGAAAATCGTACTAAAGTAGGAGAACTCAATGGAAAGATTGTTCTTTTAACCATGCAGAATAAAACTTTGTCGGAACATCTGAAAGCACTGGGGGGTGAATTAAATGTTGGTATATCTTCAGGCTCATTTATACATGCATTTCGGCTTCTATTGGCAATAAAAGAGGGGACCTTAAGAGGAAAACTTTCTAATGAAGAGCGTCAGAAGTTATTTAGTCTGTTTGATTTGATTTATTGGAATTATGTTAGTCGTTTATTGGAAAGAGCTCCAACTCTTACTAAACATGATCTTGAGATTTGCTGTTTTCTTAAATTTGGTTTGAGTCACGAAGAGCTAAGTTGTATCTTTCATACTACTTCTGATTCTGTAACGAGGGCAAAAGGCAGGCTTAAAGGTCGATTAGGCATTTCTCCGCAAGATGATTTGGACCTTTTTTTGAAGGAATTCTGAGAAATAAAAAATGGATTGTCCGGGTAAATGTTAAATTGATAATTAATAATATGTTGATTAATAGGTTGTTACTTTTCATTAACCTCTTGTAATTTGTCCGGGTTGATTTTTTTGTTTTTTCGAATACATACCGTACTTTTGGCGAAACAAAAAAGCAATATAATTATGAAAGTACGTTTTATTTTATCTTTTCTAGCTGCATTATTTATTGCAGGGAATATGATCGCTATTGAGAGTACAGAACGGGTAGAGAGAAAACTGCCTCTTGTGTTAAAAGGAGAAGTTCCGACTACGACAAGTCGTTCTATTCCTGTAATACCTATTAGTGCGTCTGTTTCTACAGATGATAATATTGTAGAAATCATTTTCACAGCTCCTTTGGGCGAAGTGAAAATACTAGTGGATGGACAAGTACAGGAAGTCTGTCAGGTAACGGCTCCTGGACAAACAACTTCTTTCTCTATAGAAGGATGGGCTCCGGGCGTTTATAAACTAGAATTTAAAGTAGCCGGAGGCGGATACGTATACGGAGAACTAGTAATAGAGTAAATAAGGAACTAGACCTTAACTTTTATATAATGAATAGTCATCATACAGTTGCTATTGGCACTTGGGAAGGTGACAAACAGCAATCTATTGAATATAATTCTTCTATTGCAGTCGGGATTGATTGTCCCCGTGCAAAATTGAGAGTAAGTATTCTATTAGATACAATACAAGAGTATCAGGTGAGATATATCTTTTCTGACGAGGAGATAAGTGAAGCTGTAAATGAGGCTGGGCTTATCATTGGCGCAAGGGGTATAGCCTATGAAGGGGTATTACAACGAAAACCGGTTATTGTAGTGGGGGAATATGGTTTTGGAGGTTTAGTTACTCCAGATACATTGCATGAACAATACAATAATTATTTTAGAGGCAAAATCAATGGAATAAAAGCAGAGTACTTCTCTTTAGAGCGATTAGAAGAAGAAATAAGAAGAGGATTTGCTTTGACATTCCAGGAATTGCAAATGATGTCTAACCAGACAATAAGATTTCTACATAATATATAGACTTTTTGATTTAATAGATTAATGCATAAAGACTGGTTAGGTATGCGGGGGTGCGTGAGTATCCCCGCATTTCGTTTCTTACCGATCCTGGTCTTCGTTTGTGATCATTCCTTTATGCTTTTCAGGAAGTGCACTCTCAACAGCAGCATAAGCCTCTGCCATAGTAGCTTTTATGTTTTCCATACCTTTTCCTTTAGGAGGAATAGGGTCATGAATGGTCAGAATCATGCGATGGCGATGTATCCATTTGCCTGTACGTGGCAGGATTTCAAAAGAACCGTCGATTGTAACGGGAACAACTGCCAGCTGCAAGTCATCTGCCAATTGAAACGCCCCTTTTTTGAAATATCCCATGTGTCCGGTGAAAGTACGTGCTCCTTCGGGAAAAACGACTAAGGATACCCCGTCTTTCAGCGAATCTTTTGCTTGCCGAATGGTCTCCAGTACTTTTTTGGGACCGGACCGGTCTACAAAAATGTGTCCTGCACTTTCACATGCTTTTCCTACAAATGGTATCTTACGCAGGCTTTTTTTCATCATCCACTTGAAATTTCTTCCGATGAATCCATAAATAAGAAAAATATCGAAGGATCCCTGATGATTCGGCACAAAGATATAAGAGGTCTTCCCGTGTAATTTTTCACGACCGTGAATCTTTACAGGAATCAACAGAAAAAGACAGATGAGTTGTGACCATATTTTGCCCGGATAGTATCCCCAGAAATGAGCTCCTCCTAGTAAAGAGCCTACAATGGTGACAATCGCTGTAAGAATAGTCAATACCAATAGGATAGGTAAAGCAATACAAATTTGATAAATATAATATAGTATCTTCATGGGGAGTTTATTTTTATATATATGCAAAGATACATGATTATTGGTAAAAAAAGCAGTAGGATACAACATAATCTTTGCGATTATGTTATTTTTGTCTTCTGTTATAGACAGATAATGATATGATACGTATACTACATACTGCCGATTGGCATTTAGGACAGACATTTTTTGGTTACGACCGCGCGGAAGAACATAAGGCTTTTCTTGATTGGCTGACCGAAGAAATCCGACAAAACGAGATTGATGCATTGGTTATAGCCGGAGACGTGTTTGATGTTTCCAATCCTTCTGCTGCGTCTCAGCGCATATATTATGAGTTTATTTATCGGGTGACTGCGGAGAATCCGAAACTGCAAATTGTGATTGTTGCCGGTAATCATGACTCTGCGGCGCGTTTGGAAGCTCCTCTGCCTTTGTTGCAGGCGATGCGGACGGAAGTCAGAGGGGTAGTGCGCAAATTGGAGGGCGGAGAGATTGACTATGATCATTTGACAATAGAATTGAAGAATTGTGAAGGGGAAGCAGAAGTACTTTGTATGGCTGTTCCTTTTTTGCGGCAGGGAGATTATCCGGTAGTGGAGACAGAAGGAAATCCATATATGGAAGGAGTTCGAGAACTTTATGCGCGACTTTTGCAAAGATTGTGGGCACGCCGGGAAACGAATCAGGCTATTCTTGCTGTCGGTCATTTGCAGGCTACCGGATCAGAGATTGCCGAGAAGGATTATAGCGAACGGACAGTGATTGGTGGTTTGGAATGTGTATCACCCGATACTTTTTCGGAAAAGATAGCGTATACGGCTTTGGGACATATCCATAAAGCACAGCGGGTATCCGGCAGGGAGAATGTAAGATATGCCGGAAGTCCGATTCCTATGTCTTTTGCCGAGAAGCATTATCATCACGGAGTGGTGATGGTGACTTTAGATGAAGGCTGTGCGGTTGATATCAGAAGGATAGAGTGTCCACAATCCATACCTCTTATCAGTGTGCCGGGTGGAGAGGCTGCTTCACCGGAAAAAATAATAGAAATATTAAGAGATTTACCGGAGGTGGATGGAGAAGCTCCTTATCTGGAAGTCAAGGTTTTGCTTGAAGAACCGGAACCTATGCTTCGTCAGGAAATAGAAGAGGCATTGGCTGGTAAGAAATATCGTCTGGCACGTATCGTTTCTGCTTATCGTCAGGAAGAAAGAGTAGAAAAGGAGGCTGATGGCTGGAAAAAGGGATTGCAGGAAATGTCTCCGTTGCAGATTGCTCAATCTGCATTCGAAAAGGTTTATCAGACGGAAATGCCTGCCGACCTGACTGATTTATTTCAGGAAGCATATATTTCCGCAACTCGTAAAGAAGAGGAGGAAGGAGAATGAAAATTATAGCAATAAGATTGAAGAATCTGACTTCGATAGAAGGCAGTGTTGAAATAGATTTTACGGTGGAACCGTTATCTTCGGCTGGTATATTTGCAATTTCCGGTGCTACAGGAGCGGGAAAGTCGACTTTGTTGGATGCTCTGTGTCTGGCATTATATGATAAGGCTCCCCGTTTTGCGGCTTCGGTGGAGAGTATCAATCTGGCAGATGTGGGAGATAACCAGATCAATCAGTCAGATGTGAGAAATCTGCTTCGTCGGGGGACGAGTGACGGATATGCGGAGGTCGATTTTCAAGGAGTGGACGGACATCGATATCGTTCCCGGTGGTCGGTCAGACGGACAAGGAATAAGGCGAGTGGTTCTTTACAGCCTCAAGTGTTGGAAGTGAAAGATTTGGATACGGAAAAAGAATTTCAGGGAACGAAGAAAGAATTGCTGGCACAGTTGGTAGAGTTGGTCGGTTTGACGTATGAGCAATTTACCCGTACCGTATTGCTGGCACAAAACGACTTTGCAACTTTTTTGAAATCCAGAGGGGCAGCGAAAGCGGAACTACTGGAGAAATTGACGGGAACAGGAGTTTATTCCCGCATCTCCCAGGAGATTTTTGCCCGGAATAAGGCTGCACAAGAAGAGGTGGCAATGATTCAAAGTAAGATGAGTGTGATTGAGTTGTTGCCGGAGGAAGAACTTTTAACCTTGCAAAATGAGAAAGAACAGTTAGTTGAGAAACGTGCGGCAGGGATTAAATTGCTGGCAGAACTGAATGCGCAATTGAATGTGGTTCGTTCATTGAAAATGCAGGAAGCTCTTTGGATGAAAAAGCAGCAGGAAGAGCAGGAGGAACTGAATAAACAAAAGAATCTACAGGATGCTTTGGTTGTTCAGGAAGAAGGGCTGGTTCATTTTAAAGCACAGTGGGAAGCGATACAGCCGGATTTGAAAAAGGCACGTCAGCTGGATGTACAAATACAGTCGCAGCAGGCGGGGTATATACAGTCGCAACAAATTTTGCAGGCTGCCCGTCAGCAGGTGGCGGATCAGGAGAAGAAATCTGCATCTGCGGTAGAGCAGTTACGGATTTCCTATCATTCTTTGAGTCGTCTGTTGAATCGTACGGATGTGGAGTCACTGCAGCTGGAACAGATTGAAGTCATCCTTAATGAGGAAAAGGATACATTGGAAACATGGACAAAGGTGAATGAAGAACGCCTTGGCCGGTTAAATTCTTTCGGTTATCCTTCTTTGGTAGATGAACAGGGTAAAATTCAAAAAGAACTGACGCGCTTGCAGAATATAAAGAAATTGACTGAAGAACAATCGAATGCGAAGCAGGATATAGAGAAACTAGAAAAGGAAGTGACTGCTTGTACACAGCAGTTGGCAGAGCAGGATGCTGTAGTTAAAGCCTTGCAGCGGCTTTATGAAAATGCCCGTATGGCGGTAGGAAAGGATGTGAAAGCATTGCGTCAGCAGTTGCAGGAAGGGGAGGCTTGTCCGGTTTGTGGAAGTACGACACATCCTTATCATCGGGAACAAGAGGTAGTGGATACTCTTTACCGGAATATGGAACAGGAATATAATACCGCAGTGTCTGCTTATCAGCAGATAAATAATCGCAGCATTGTCCTGCAACGAGATTTAACCCATCAAAGGGCAACTGAGGTACAGATAAAAGAACAGTTGTCCGTTTTACAACAAGAAGGATTGCCGGCTGGAGAGGAAGAACATATACAGAATCGGTTAAATGAGTTGGCGGAACGTATTTCAGCTTATCAGCATCTGTATGCGGAATGGCAGCAGAACGATGAGAAAATAAAGAAATTGCGGACACACTGTGATGCTCTGCGTGAGAATGTCTCACAGTGTCGTTTGGCTGCGCAAAAGGTATCAGCAGCTAAAGAACAGTCGGCTATTTTACAGAAAGCAGCTGTTGATGAGCAACAAAGATTCGAAGTGATCGCTAAAGCGTTGGATGCACTCCGACAGGAACGTTCTTTGTTATTAAAAGGGAAGAGTGCGGACGAAGCTGAGGCTGCTGTTGCCCGAAGAGAAAAAGAATTGAATGAGGTGTTGGAAAGGGCTCGTAAACAAGTGGAAGGAGTACAAAATCGTCTTTCCGGCCTGCAAGGAGAAATGAAACAACTGTCCGTTGTCATTGAAGAACTTCGGGAGCAACAGAAAGGTATTGAATTTCCGGAACAGCTTCCTCAGACTATAGCGAAACAACAGGAAGATAATCTTAATACGGAACGTGCGCTGTCGACTGCGGAGGCACGTCTGTTGCAGCAGGCAAAGAATAAAACAATCTTTGAGCAGATAACCAAAGAGCTTGCCGAAAAGCAGGCAGTTGCCGTACGTTGGGCTAAATTGAATAAATTGATTGGTAGTGCCGACGGTGCGAAATTTAAAGTCATAGCCCAAAGTTATACTTTAAATCTGCTATTGCTCCATGCCAACAAACATCTGGCTTATCTTTCCAAGCGATATAAATTACAGCAAGTTCCCGATACACTGGCGCTTCAGGTGATTGATTGCGATATGTGTGATGAGATACGTACGGTATATTCGCTTTCGGGAGGTGAATCTTTCCTGATTTCACTGGCACTTGCATTGGGCTTATCTTCGCTTTCGAGCAATAATCTGAAAGTAGAATCCCTGTTTATCGACGAAGGATTCGGCTCGTTGGATGCTGACAGCCTGAGAACAGCCATGGAAGCTTTGGAGCAGCTACAGATGCAGGGACGGAAAATCGGAGTCATTTCCCATGTACAGGAAATGAGTGAACGTATTTCAGTTCAGGTGCAGGTACATAAGAAGATCAATGGAAAAAGCGTGCTTACCGTCGTAGGGTAAGCACCGTTATTTCCGGCCATGCACCGAAGCGGAAAGGAAGTCCGACATAGCCGATGCCTTCATTTACGTACAAACCACGTGTTCCTTCCAGATACATCCCGCTCCATTCGGGATAGATGTAAGAGGAAGGAGAATGATTACCGAATTTTAACTGCATGGCGTGGGTATGCCCTGCCAGCATTAAATCGATGTCTGTTTGTGGAAGTACTTCCCGTCTCCAGTGGGTAGGGTTATGGCTTAAAAGTATCTGGAACATTCCTTCGGTTCCCCGCATCGCTTCGGGGAGATCAGCATATTGGGAGAAAGGAGGTTCTCCTTCGTTTTCAACTCCAATAAGGGCGATACTGTCGCTGCCCTGAATCAGAATCGTATGAGAATTATTCAATAACTTCCAGCCCATAGCGGCTTGTCTTTGCAGAAGATCGTTCAGATTATCATCTTGCTCATCTTTGCTTTTCCAGCGGAAATAAGGACCGTAATCATGATTCCCTAAAATGGAGTAGACTCCATCTTTGGCTTTCAGTCCGGACAGTATATCTTGAAAATCATTCAGTTCGACTGCACGATGATTAACCAGATCTCCGGTAAAGACAATAAGATCGGCCTGTTGCTCATTCACCAGTTTTACTAACTTCTGAATAGCGGAAGCATTTCCCTGCCAACTTCCGATGTGAATATCCGACAGCTGGACAATACGGTATCCATCGAAAGCCGATGGAAGCTTGGGCGAGGAATAAGTTACCTCTTTGACGTCAAACTGCGTGCGTCCGATAAAAGACCCGTAGATGATCATTACGATAGAAATCACGGCTAATGTCAGCCCGGTACAGATAAAGGGAGTTCGGGGCCACCGTAGCCATTTGTGGAAAGGTACCCCGATAATCGTGCAGAGAGACAGCAATAGTTTAGGAGCCGTAAACAGGAAGAAAAAGATGGAAAACCATCCAATAGCCTGTATATGGCGTTCGGCAAAGGCGTTATTGGAGAAGTAAACCAGATAAAGTAATCCTGTGGATAACAGGAAAGCAGGCAGCCAGTAGAGGATTCTCAGCCAGCGTTTTGCCGTCAGATGAACGATAAATCTGAGATACAGATAAATGTCTGGTAGAATAAGGAAAATAAGTAAAAATATAAATAGGCGTTGCAACATAACAGCACGGATATTAAATTTTTAGTTGAAATAGGCGAAGCATCTGACTCTGGTCAACTGTCTATGATTTTAAGTTCGTCCAGGTTCTTCTTGATTTCCTGAATACGGTTCAGGAATTTCTTGCGATAAATCCACAAGATCAGCCCCAGCCCAGCTCCCCAAAGCAGGATAAAAAACAGAATGATGGCTATTCCATATTGCCATATCTGCCAATAAATAAATGAGAGTACTGCCAGTATAAGAAGGAAAGCAGTAGCAATCAGACGTTCCCGAATCATCCATCGGTGGATGCGGTTGACACGACTGATCACCTCTATCAGAGGCATCTCGTCCACTTTCGTCTGTTGTAGAAAACGGGTGGTGGTGATGTCCCAGTAGAGTGCGGGAATCCACGATAGAATGATAATGATATAGATCGGATTCAGTCTGCCGTGCAACAGGACTTCCAGCAGGAATAAGACCAATACCGGCAAAGAAATCAGGATTAGTTTGATATTCAGCCGGGCAATGGCATGGATACCTTTGTCTGCATGTCCTATCAGTTTGCCAAGTTCTTCCTCTTTGATCAGCTCCTTGTCTTTTAAGTGCTCATCCAGGGCATTCCATGATTTTTTCAGTTCTTCCAGTTCCATATATGATTACTCCTTTTTCATTTTTTTTAGTTTGTCTTTGATACGGCTCAGTTTGGTAGCCACATTGGTCACCGTCAGTCCGGTGATCTCCGCAATATCTTCGTAACTTTTGTCTTCAAGATAAAGCAGGATAATTGATTTGTCGAGTTGTCCCAGCTGATTGATCATTTGATAAAGTTGCCTCAGCATTTCGTGGATCGGGTCATGTTCTTCTATCATCCAGTCCGCTTCGCGGGTGAGGGTGACGATTTCCGGTACATTCTTTTCTTTGCGGAAAAAGCTGATACACGTGTTCAGAGCGATGCGGTAAATCCATGTGGACATTTTGCATTCTCCTCTGAACTTGGGATAGGCTTTCCAGAGGTTGAGTATTACATCTTGATAGAGGTCATTGAGCGGGGCGTTAGGATTGGTATATAAGTAACATACCTTGTATATCACCCGTTCATATTCGCGGATGACCGATAAGAACTCCTGCTCAATAGGGTTGGTTGCCTCTGTTGTTCGTTCTCTCATGAATTAAATGGGTTACTTTTCTGGTTAGTTAGTCGTGCGAAAAGGAGAAAAATCACAAGTAAACGAAAGTTATTGCAGATTGGCAGCCAGGAATTTTCGCATTTCCTCCGTACTTTTTCCCCGACGGCGGGCATAGTCTTCGAGCTGGTCTTCTCCTATCTTTCCGACAGAGAAGTATTCGGCAGCCGGATGGGCAAACATCAGACCGCAGACCGAAGCATGAGGGTACATGGCACCATTCTCGGTCAGTGTGATGCCTATCTGTTTCATATCCAGCAGTTCGTCCAACAGGAAATTGATGGATTGATCGGGCAGGGACGGGTAGCCTACGGCAGGGATATTTCTCGACCAACAGATCGGGCATTGACAGACTTTCATCTTTGGCGTATCCCCACGCTTCTTTGCGTACATATTCGTGCATCTTTTCCGTAGCAGCTTCTGCCAGACGGTCGGAAAGAGTCTGGACGAGTAAATGTTTGTAGGGATCCTGCTCGTACAGGCCTTCCATATCTGCATCTATGCAAGAAGCAAAGGCACCTATTGTATCCGGAATGCCAGAAGAAAGAGGGCGGATAAAGTCACTCAGGCAAAGGAACGGGCTTCCATCCCGTTTAGGCGTCTGCTGGCGGAGCAAAGGGAAAACTAGGAATTGACCGGTTTCTTTTTCAATCACCAGGTTATCTCCGTCCGAGTTTGCTTTGCAAAGTTTGAAGATAGTTCTCACTTCATAATCCCTGTCAAGTAAATCCAGCATCCGGTTGGCCTCCTTAAACAGTTGCATAGCTTCGGAAGCCTTGTTGCGGTCTTCTTCCGGAAAAGTAGTCAGCCACGAAGCACGGCAGACATCGCAACCGTGAATGTTGGCGATCGCTGCGAAACGAGGTTGGAATCCCCATGCATGGAAAAAGTAAATCCAATTGATGTAGGGGGCGACGTTATGTATCTTATAAGATAAAATCATATGTTTATAAGTGACGAGTTGCTGTTTATCTGAATCTTAACTCCTGTCCACGATAATTCTCGTCAATGGTTCCGTTATCATATAACAGATGACCGTTCACAAATGTTTTTTCTACTTTCCAGTGGAAAGTATGACCTTCCAGCGGGCTCCATTTACATTTGCTCAGGATGCAGTCTGTGGTAACAGTCCACGCACTGTCGGGACGAACCAAAACCAGATCCGCCTGATATCCTTTCCGGATAAATCCGCGATTACGTATCTCATACATTTGTGCAGGAGCATGAGACATCTTCTCTACTACCTTTTCGATGCTGAAAGCGCCTTTGTCTGCCAATTCGAGCATACTAACCAAAGAGAATTGTATGGTCGGCATGCCGGACATGGCTTTTAATGCACCTCCTTCTTTTTCGCTCAAGGAGTGCGGAGCATGGTCGGTCGCAATAGCGTCGATCAGACCGCTGTTGACTGCCTCCTGCAAAGCCTTCCGGTCTTCTGCCGTTTTGATGGCAGGATTACATTTGATGCGCGCTCCTAAGGTCTGATAATCTTCTTCGGTAAAAATTAGATGAGACACACACGCTTCGGCAGTAATACGTTTCTCTGCCAAAGGTGCTTTGGAGAATAAACTCAGTTCTTTGGCAGTAGAAATATGCATAATATGCAGACGCGCATTGGTCTCGCGTGCCAATTGTACCGCCAAAGCGGAAGAACGGTAGCAAGCCTCTTCCGAGCGGATGACCGGATGAAGTGACAAAGGTACATCGTCACCGTATTCTTTTTTATATTTATCCGTATTCTCTTTGATGATTCCCTGATCTTCACAGTGTGCTGCAATCAGTAAATCCGTACCTCCGAAGATATTGCGCAGACTTGCCATCCGGTCTACCAGCATATTTCCCGTACTGGAACCCATAAATAACTTCACCCCACATACCCGGTTTTTGTCCAGCTGACTGAATAACGGATAATTATTGTTAGTCGCTCCGAAATAACAGGAGAAGTTGACAGATGATTTTTCCGCCAGCAAAGCCAGTTTGTCATTCAGCGCCTCCAAAGTTGTGGTCTGAGGATTTGTGTTCGGCATATCCATGATCGAGGTAACTCCTCCGGCTGCCGCGGCATGGCTTTCCGTTGTGATATCTGCTTTATGAGTCAGCCCCGGATCGCGGAAATGTACGTGCTCGTCAATAGCCCCCGGCAAAAGATAACAGCCGGATGCGTCAATCGTTTCGTCACAAGGCATGGCAGCCTCTTGTCTGTCAACTAAGATCTCAGCAATCTTCTCACCTTCAATAACAACAGATCCCGGAACTTTTCTTCCTTCGTTGACAATTACGGCGTTTTTTATCAGTATACGTTTCATTTCTTTTGCGGGAATTTATGGAACCAACTATTTATTTTTAACTTGATCACTCCGAATATGGCTTCTCCAAAGATACTGCTGTTCATCTTGGAAGTTCCCAACTCACGGTTAATGAAGATGACGGGGACTTCTATGATTTTGAATCCGCATTTGTAAGCAGTGAACTTCATCTCGATCTGAAAAGCATATCCTTTGAAGCGAACATGGTCCAGATCGATTGTTTCCAGTACCTGACGGCGGTAGCATACAAATCCGGCAGTCGTATCATGCACCGGAATACCGGTAATGAAGCGGACGTACT
>ENA-ORQX01001886-ORQX01001886.1-human-gut-metagenome-genome-assembly--contig:-NODE-1886-length-11857-cov-3.941112_pt1 | contig 11857 bp, 9 predicted proteins | sample MGYA00242170_ERZ509124 | MGnify/ENA primary metagenome ERZ509124 (study PRJEB26280, sample SAMEA2338647) | human gut metagenome | biome: human gut; feature: human-associated habitat; material: faeces... | reverse complement strand
CATACACAATCCGTTGTATTGACAAGAACGGCAATACCGTCAGCGGTTTTTATTCAAGGGGTTGGTCGAAGAAATACACTCCTGTTGCTCCGACAATTACAAGGCTCTCAAACACATCAAAGGGTGTGAGCGTAACTTGGAATAAAATCGCAGGCGTTTACGGCTACAGACTTTACAGAAAATATGACGGCGGAAGCTGGACAAGGGTTAAGGATACAACTTCAACCTCTTTCACAGATTCAGGTGCTAAAAAGGGTAAGAAGGTAACCTACACAGTTCGTTGTAATGACAGGAAAGGCAAAACGGTAAGCGGTTTCAACTCAAAGGGTTGGTCAATTACAAGAAAATAATATTTTAATCAGAAATCCCGACAGGTTTTGTACTGTCGGGATTTTTGCTCGTTTTTACCATTGAAAAGACTGAATAATAATGTTATAATAAATCCGAATATAGAAAATTGTGAATAACTTTATCGAAAATGGGAGATGAAAACGAAAAATGGCAATAAAGGTAACGCTCCTAACACACACACCTAACCCTGAACAGACGGTTGCAATGGCGGCAAAGCTTTGCTATTCACCGTCAGGGATTGAAGATATAAGAGAAGGTCTTGACGAGGAAAAAACTTCCTCATTTATTGATATGCTTGCAAGCCTCGGCCATGCAAGTCCGACCGAACACGCATATTTTACATTCGGCATTGAGGGCATTTCAAGAGCTTGCTCACACCAGCTTGTCCGCCACAGAATTGCATCCTACAGTCAGCAGTCACAGCGCTATGTTGACGGCACAAGGTTTGACTTTGTAACTCCGCCCGAGATTGCAAAGAACGAAAAGGCTCTTGCCGCCTATGAAAAGGCTCTCAAGGTTGAGGCTGACGCTTACAAGGAAATCAGAGATGCACTTGCTGTCGGTTACATCAACGAGAAGTGTCCCGATAAGTACAGCGGAACGGATGAAGAAATTATCAATGCCTACAAGGCTGACGACAAAAAATCCTGCAATGCTTTCATCAAGAAAGCCAATGAGGACGCAAGATTTATTCTTCCGAATGCATCGACAACAAAAATTGTCTGCACTTTCAATGCAAGAAGCTTGCAGAACTTTTTTGCACACCGTTGCTGCAACAGAGCGCAGTGGGAAATTCGTGAGGTTGCCGAACAGATGCTTTTGCAATGTCTTGAGGTTGCTCCGCACCTTTTCAAAAACTGCGGCCCGTCATGCCTGTTCGGACCATGCCCCGAGGGCAATATGTGTTGCGGAAAGCAAAAGGAAATGCGTCAGAAATACGGCAGAGAAAAGTAAGGTATATATATGAAAAGCAAAATTATTGTTATTGAGGGACTTGACGGCAGCGGAAAAGCTACGCAGACAAAGATTTTGTGCGAAAAAATTTCCGCTCTCGGCAAAAAGGTCACAAAGCTTGAATTTCCGAATTATGAAAGTCCTGCCGCCGCTCCCGTGAAGATGTATCTTGACGGCGAATTCGGCGACAAGCCCGATGATGTCAATGCCTATGCGGCGAGTGCATTTTATGCGGTTGACCGTGTTGCAAGCTATCTTCAGTTTTGGAAAAAGGAATGTGACAACGGCGGTGTGATTTTAAGCGACCGCTATGTGACTTCAAATATAATTTATCAGATGTCAAAACTCCCGAAAGAGGAGTGGAACAGCTTTATTGATTGGCTGAACGATTTTGAATACGAAAAGCTCGGAATTCCGAAACCCGACCTTGTAATCTACCTTGATGTTGAACCCGAGGTTTCGCAGAAGCTTATGGAAAAACGCTACGGCGGTGACAACAGCAAGAAAGATTTGCATGAAAAAAACCTCCGTTTCCTTCTTGACTGTCGAAAAAGTGCAGTTTATGCCGCTAAAAAATGCGGCTGGAAGGTTATTAATTGCTGTGAAAACGGAGAGATTAAGAGTATAGAAAAAATATCGGAAGAGATAGAGAGGGTAGCGGCTGAAATTTATGCTGAGCTTTAAAAAAATTGAGCAAAGTGACATAAACGAACTAAAAAAATACTACGATTATGATGGGTGCATGGGTTGCGATACCAACCTTTTGAACGCTTATCTTTGGCGAAACGAATACAATATTAAATTTGCTTTTTATGATGATACAATTGTCAAGGTGTATTGTAATCCCGACGAGTCTGTTTGGGGTTACTGTATGCCTACAGGCAAAAATATAAAGGGTGCGCTTGAAGAGGTTTTCAAAGATGCCGAGGAGAGAAACGGCAATTTGCAAATTGTTATGCTGACAAACGGCAATCGTGCAATGCTTGAAACAATGTTTCCCGACAAATTTGCTTATGTCCGTTCACCCGAAAATCAGGATTACATCTACACTTCCCGTGACCTTGCAACCCTTGCGGGCAAAAGGTTTCACGCAAAGCGTAACCACATTTCAAAATTTTACAGAACCTACACCGATACCCGTTTTGAAACTCTGTCGGATTCAAACATTCCCGATGCATTAAAGGTTGCAAAACTGTGGTGTGCGGAAAATGACACCGATCCCGAAGTTTCAAGCGAAATTATGGCAATCAGGGAAATGTGCGACCTCAAAGACGAATACAATGTCAAGGGCGCTGTACTGTATGTTGACTCAAAGCCCGTTGCCATGACTCTCGGAAGTGAAATTTCACCTAAGGTGTATGACATCAACTTTGAAAAGGCACTTCGTGAATATGACGGTGTTTATGCCGTAATCAACAACGAATTTGCCAAAACTCTTACGCAGTATGAGTATATAAACCGTGAGGAAGATATGGGACTTGAGGGACTCAAAAAGTCTAAACTTTCATACAATCCCGTTATTATCCTCGACCGCTGGAATGCAATACCGAAAAAACGATGAAAACGATATTTCGCAAAACCGAAAAATCCGATACCGAAAGCCTTAAAAAGCTGTGGCTCTCGTGTTTTGACGAGAATGTAACTGCCGTCAATCTGATTTTTGACAGCGACCTTTTTGACGGTTGCTGTGCCGTTGTTGACGATAGAATCGTTTCGGCTCTTTACCTTGTAAAAGGTACGCTCAACGACGAAAAATCGCATTATCTTTGCGGTGCGTCAACCGATGAATCTTACCGTGGTAAAGGAATAATGTCAAGGCTGATTGATTTTGCACTTAATGATGCAAAGAATAACGGTGATGTCTATTCTCTGCTTTTTCCTGCAAATGACGGTTTGTACGGCTTTTACGCAAAGCTCGGATATGCTCCGAGCTGCACCGTAAAAAGCCGTGAAATTTCAAGGCAAATGCTTGAAAATTTTGCAGAGAAGGGCTTGAATATCGGCTGTTCAAAAGAAAATTCTTTCATATATAATGAGAATTTTTTTGAATTTGCAAAGTCCTATTATGAGATTTACGGCTCAAAGGTGATCAATAAGAATGACTGCTTTGCCGTATTTGATGAAAACGAAAATACTGCCGATGTTTTTTACTCGGCTTATAAAAATATAAACGAATTTTCCGCACTTTTGCTTGAAAATACAAAATCAGAAAGGTTTGTGTTTACGGGCAACTCCGATAACGCTCTTTTTGAAAACTGTAGGTTACAAAAATGCGGAATGATTAAATCACTCGACAAAAACCATAAAATTCCCGACGATGTCTATATCGGGATTACTCTTTCCTGAAAGGAAGTTTACTATGTTCTATGTATTTCTTGCAGAAGGCTTTGAAGAAACAGAGGCGCTTGCCCCCGTTGATGTAATGCGCAGGGCAAAGCTTGATGTTAAAACAGTCGGTGTAACAGGCGAATGTGTTACAAGCTCACACGGTGTGCCTGTCAAAGCCGATATCACAATTGACAATATCGACCTTGACGATGTTCAGGGTGTTGTACTCCCCGGCGGTATGCCCGGAACTCTCAATCTTGAGGCAAACGAAAAGGTTCTTGATGCTGTTAAGTATAGCTGTGAAAACGGCAAAATCGTTGCCGCAATCTGTGCCGCTCCGTCAATTCTCGGTCATCTCGGAATCCTTGACGGCAAAAAGGCAACCTGTTTTCCGGGCTTTGAAAAGGAACTCAAGGGTGCAGACTATACAGGCACTCACACCGTAACGGACGGCAATATTATTACCGCAAAGGGCGCAGGCTGTGCAATTGAATTCGGTCACGCAATTGTTTCTCTCGCAGTATCAAAGGATGCTGCCGACAAGGTTATCGGTGATATGCAATGCCTGTGAAAAATGTTCGTGAGCTGAAAAGTCAGCTCCGTGCAAAACATAAAAAAATACGAAAAAGCTGTCCTCCCGAAAAAAAGCAACAGCTTGACCTCGCCTTGCAGAACGCTTTTCTGGCAAGTGAGGAATACAAAAACTGTGATGTGCTTTTTGCCTTTGTTTCATCGCCGATTGAGGTTGACACCTCGCTTATTCTTGAAACAACGCTGAAAGACGGCAAAAGACTTGCTTTGCCAAAGTGTAAAAATAATTTCGGCGAAATGGATTTTTACCTTGTAAATTCACTTTCTCAGCTTGAAAAGGGTGCGTTTTCAATCATGGAACCAAACCCCGAGGTTTGCGAAAAGTACGAGGATTTCTCACACGGACTCTGCCTTGTTCCGGGACTTTGCTTTGATATGCAGGGATTCCGCCTTGGATTCGGCAAGGGTTACTACGACAGATTTTTACAGAATTTTTCGGGAACAAGCGTTGGGCTTTGCTACTCCAAATGTATAGAGCATACTCTGCCCTCGGGAGTGTTCGACCGCCCCGTTGACGCCGTGATTACCGAAAAATATACCAACCGAACAAATAACGAGTTTGTAAAGGAATGATACATTATGAACCCTGATAATTTTAATATGAGCGAACAGGAGCTTAACGCTCAGCGTCGCAGAAGAGCCGAAAACTTTAAACTTAATATTGATGAAAGCGAGTATGAGGACGATAATTTCGTCAAGTCTGAGGATGAACCGTCAAACCTTAATTCATACAGCGGTCAGGATGTCAAAAAGCAAATGGCCCGTGAATCAAAGCAGGTTTTAAAGCAGAAGAAAAAGGAAGAAAAAAAGGCTCTTAAAGCAAAGAACAAGTATAATCGCAGAACCTTCCGCTTTATCTGGATTGTCTCGGTTTTAATTGTCGGAGCAATGGCGGCTGTGTATATGATAACAGGCATGAACGATTTGCTTGCCGTGAACAGAACCGACTCCTCAACCGTGAAAATTGAAATTCCCGAAAATCCGACTGTTGACGATGTTACAAAGGTACTTGTTGACAATAAAGTAATCGGTGAGCCGTCATATTTCAAGCTTTTTGTCAATGTCACAAAGTCTGCCGATGATTTTACTCAGGGTACATATGAAATTCGCAGAAATATGGACTACGAGGCAATCATCAACTTCCTTTCGAGTAGCAACAACAGAACCGACACGGTTTCCGTTACAATTACCGAGGGTGAAAGCGTTCTTGAAATTGCCAACACTCTTGAAAAGAACGGTGCTTTGGGCGACAGGGACGAGTTTCTTTCGCTTTGCAATTCCGAAAAGTTTGACAGCGACTTTGACTTTATCAAGGCTGAAACAAATGCGGACAAGCGTTACTACAAGCTTGAGGGCTATCTCTATCCGGATACCTACGAATTCTACAGAAACGAAAATGCAGAATCCGTAATCTACAAATTTCTCAACAACTACGAAACAAAGATTAACGAAAAGCAGACTGTTGACGGCTATTCAAAGAAAACAACAGTTTTGAAAATGGTCGAAGAGAGCGACACAAAGTATTCGCTTGATCAGGTTATGACAATCGCATCTATCATTCAGGCAGAGGCGGCTGACAAAGAGGATATGTACTACATTTCCTCAATTCTCCACAACCGTCTTACAGCCGACAGCAGTCTCGGCGTGTCAAGCCTCGGTCTTGATTCAACAAAGTTCTATCCGTACAGAAGTCTTGAGGATGTTCCCGAAAACGACAGAAGCACCTACAAGAGCAGATATGATACATATGACAGGAAGGGACTTCCTTACGGTCCTATCTGCAACCCCGGTATGGATGCGATAATTGCCGCACTCAATCCGAACAGCTCGGATTATTACTTCTTCTGTCATGACAGCAAGGGACAGGCTTATTACGCATCAACACTTGAACAGCAAAACGCAAATCTGGAGTATATTGAAAGCTATGATAACTAATTTTGAAAAACCCGAAATTTTGTCACCGGCAGGTGATATGGATTGCCTTAAATCCGCTTTAAACTTTGGCGCAGATGCAGTTTTTCTTGCAGGAAAAATGTTCGGAATGCGTTCCGCACCGCAGAATTTTGATAACGATCAGCTCAAAAAAGCTTGTGACCTTGCCCACGCAAAGGGTGCAAGAATCCATGTGACCTGCAACACACTTCCACGCAATAATGAAATTCCTCATCTTCAGGAATTTATGGAGAATGCTCAGGCTTGCGGAGTTGATGCGTTCATAATTGCCGACCTCGGTGTTTTTGAGGCGGCTAAAAAGTATGCGCCAAAGGTTCAGCGCCACATTTCGACTCAGGCGGGAGTAACAAACTATGCGGCGGCAAATGTGCTTTACAATATGGGTGCGTCAAGGGTTGTACTTGCAAGAGAAATTCCGCTTGATGAAATTGCCGAAATGCGTGCAAAAGTTCCGAAAGAGCTTGAAATTGAATGCTTTGTACACGGTGCAATGTGTGTTTCATTTTCAGGCAGATGCCTTATTTCAAGCTATATGACAGGCAGAGATGCGAACCACGGCGACTGCGCTCAGCCGTGCCGCTGGAAGTATCATCTTTACGAAGAAAACCGTCAGGGACAGTATTTTCCTGTTGAAGAAACAGGTGACGGCACATATCTCTACAATTCAAGAGATCTCTGTATGATTGAGCATATCCCCGAGCTTGTAAAGGCAGGTATTTCAAGCTTTAAGATTGAGGGCAGAGCAAAGTCGGCTTACTATGTCGCTGTTACAACAAACGCTTACCGTCACGCTGTTGACGATTATTTTGCAGAGGGTGACGATTATGTTCTCAAACCGTGGATAAGGGAAGAACTTGAAAAAATCAGCCATCGTGAGTACAACACAGGCTTCTATTTCGGCAGAGAACCCGGTCAGGTTACGGGCAACGGAGGATATATCCGTCATTATGACAATGTTGCATTGTGTGAAGAGCTTGTTGACGACACAACCGCAGTAATCACTCAGCGCAACAAATTCTATGTGGGCGACACACTTGATGTACTTCCGCCAAGCGGAGTGCCGTTTGAAATCAAGTGTGAATCACTTACAACCGACGAGGGTATGCCCGTTGAAAGTGCGCCGCATCCGATGCAAAGACTTACAATGAAATGCAACGCTCCCGTTCCGTCGGGCTCGGTTATCAGAAAAAAGCGTGATTAATCCCGAATTTTGCTATTGACAACACAAAGAAACAGTTCTATAATCTATGTATTGAAATTGAATTACAATATTCGGCTGTGACGGGATTAACCGAGATGTCAGCATTTCAGAGAGAAAGCCGTTTTGGTGCAAGGCTTTTATGTGAAGTTTCGGTGCGCTGCCCCTGAGCTCTGTGTGATTAAGCACAGCGTATTTCTGCGTTAAGGAAATGTAATCTATATGACGATTACTCAAAGCGGACGCTTGGCGTCAATTTGGGTGGTACCGCAGGATATTCCTGTCCCATTGTATTTTTATACAATGGGATTTTTTATTTTGCTCGGTTGCATACTTTAAACAAATTTGAACGAATATTGTATTCCCCTGTGAATTTGTATAAGGAGAGATTTTTTATGAAGTGGACAGGACTTAACGAATTAAGAGAAAAGTTCCTTGAATTCTTTGAATCAAAGGGTTGTTTAAGACTCCCCAGCTTTTCACTTGTTCCAAAGGACGACAACAGCCTTCTGCTTATCAACAGCGGTATGGCTCCTATGAAAAAATATTTTACAGGTGAGGTAACACCTCCTCGCAAGCGTGTTACAACCTGTCAGAAATGTATCCGTACTCCCGATATTGAGCGTGTCGGTATCACAGCTCGTCACGGTACATTCTTTGAAATGCTCGGTAACTTCTCATTCGGCGACTATTTTAAGCACGAGGCTACAGCATGGGCATGGGAATTCTTTACAAAGGTTCTTGAAATGCCGCCCGAAAAGCTCTATGTTTCAATCTATGAGGACGATGACGAGGCTTTTGACATTTGGACAAAAGAAGTCGGCGTTGATCCGTCACATATGGTAAGACTCGGCAAGGAAGATAACTTCTGGGAACACGGTTCAGGTCCCTGCGGTCCGTGCTCCGAAATCTACTTTGACCGTGGCGACGAAAAGGGCTGCGGCAGACCCGACTGTCATGTAGGCTGTGAATGTGACCGTTTTGTTGAGGTTTGGAACCTTGTATTTACTCAGTTTGAGAGTGACGGCAAAGGTAACTACACTCCTCTTGAACATCCGAACATTGATACAGGTATGGGCCTTGAAAGACTTGCCTGTGTTATGCAGGGTGTTGATAACCTTTTCCTCGTTGACACAATTCAGAACATTATGAAACACATCTCACAGATTACAGGTGTTGAGTACGGCAAAAATGAAAAGAGCGATGTTTCGCTCCGTGTTATCACAGACCATATCCGCAGTACAACATTTATGATCGGTGACGGTGTTCTTCCGTCAAACGAGGGCAAGGGCTATGTACTTCGCCGTTTGCTCAGAAGGGCGGCTCGTCACGGCAGACTTCTCGGTTACAACGAGCCTTTCCTCTATAAGGTTTGCGATACGGTTATCAAGGAAAATCTCACAGCTTATCCCGAACTCAAGGAAAAGCAGGAGTTCATCACAAAGGTTATCAAGGTTGAGGAAGAAAGCTTTGCCAAGACAATTGATCAGGGCTTTAAGATGCTTAACGGCATTATGGACAGCGAAGATGTTAAGGTTCTCAGCGGTGAGGACGCATTTAAGCTTAACGATACCTACGGTTTCCCGATTGACCTTACAAAAGAAATTCTTTCCGAAAAAGGCATTAAGGTTGATGTTGATCGTTTTCGTGAGCTCATGAAAGAGCAGAAAAAGCGTTCCCGTGACGCAAGAAAGAACGCCGGCGCAGACGCTTGGATTTCTGACACAACAGACCTTTCGGATGTTGCAAATACAGAATTCGTAGGTTACACAGACCTCAAGTCAACTTCAAAGGTTCTTGCAATCGTTAAGGACGGTGTGAGGGTTGACAGTATCGGCGAGGGCGAAAATGCTATCATTGTTCTCGACAAAACTCCGTTCTACGGAGAAGGCGGCGGTCAGGTTGGCGACACAGGTGTTATGGAGTCCGGCAGTTTTTCAGCTGATGTTGACAACACAACAAAGAATCCGTCAGGCACAATTTACCTTCACGCTTGTACAGTAAAGAGCGGCAGCATCAATGTAGGTGCAGAGGTTTCAACTGCTGTTGATGAAGAGCGCCGTGCGGATATCACAAGAAACCACACAGCGGCTCACCTTCTTCAGTCGGCTCTCCGTGAGGTTCTCGGCAACCATGTTCAGCAGGCAGGTCAGCTTGTTTCAGACGATTACTTCCGTTTTGACTTTACTCACTTTGAGGCTCTCACGGCAAAGGAACTCATTGAGGTTCAGAATCTTGTGAATAAAAAGATTCTCGAGGCAATCCCCGTTACAACACAGGAAATGCCTATTGAAGAGGCTAAAAAGCTCGGCGCAATGGCACTCTTCGGTGAAAAGTACGGCGATGTTGTCCGTGTTGTAAGCGCAGGCGACTTCTCTGTTGAATTCTGTGGCGGTACACATGTAAAGAATACTGCAAACCTCGGTCTTTTCAGAATCAGACAGGAGGGTTCGGTTGCCGCAGGTGTAAGAAGAATTGAGGCTCTCACAGGTATGGGCGTTCTCAAGTACATCAACGGTATGAGCGCTGTTATTATGGATGTTTGCTCATTACTCAAAATTGCAAATCCAAAGGCAGTTGTTGAGGGTGTTCAGAAGGCTGAACAGCTTATCAAGGAACAGCAGAGAGAAATCAACGAGCTTAATTCAAAGCTTGCCGTTGCTCAGATCGGTCAGCTTTTTGCAGGCACAACGGAGGAAAACGGTGTAAGAGTGGTAACAGGCAGAATTGACAAGGCTAATGCCGACATTCTTCGCACAATGTGTGAAAAGGCAAGAGATTTTGCCCCGAAGTGCGTATGTGTTCTTGCAACTGAAAATGACGGCAAGGTGACATTTGCCGCAGCCTGCGGTAAAGAGGCTCTTGCTCTCGGTGCAAATGCAGGCAAAATCATAAAGGCTGTTGCTCAGAAGGCCGGAGGCAACGGAGGCGGAAAGCCCGATATGGCTATGGCAGGTGCTAAACAGCCTGAGAAGATTTCAGAGGCTCTTGACAGCGTAAAAGAAACTGTTTATGCAATGTTAAAATAATCGTTTAATGTGTATTTATGGCTTACTTGCCGGTTGAATTGTGGAAAATAGCCAAACGGTTACATAAAATCTTGTGCAATTAACAAAAACGGTTTTAAATCAAAACTATTGCAGTTTTGTTATTTTTATAGTATAATAAGCAATACTAAGATATGAAAATCTATCTTGGATATTTATGAACAATTTTAGGAGGAGATTAAAAATGTTCAAGAAAATTGCAGGTCTTTTTCTTGCAGCAGCAGTAATGTGCAGTTCAGCTGCCATCACAGCTAGCGCTGCAGAAGCAGAGGATGACGCTGCTGTTGCTGCAGCAGATCAGTCAGGCGAGGTTTCAGCCGACGGTTCATCAGAGGTTTCAGCTGACGCTTCTTCAGAAGTTGAAGCAGGCAATGTTATTAAGTTTGATGTTAAGAAGTCAGGCTGGAATAATGTTAAGTCAGTATTCTGTCACGTTTGGAAGGCTGACGGTTCAGGCGATTGGCCGGCATGGCAGTCAAAGAAAGAAAAATGTAAGTACGATTCTTCAACAGGTATCGCTACATATGATCTTTCAATGACAGGCAACACAATCTCTAAGTCAGACGGAAGAGTTTACTGTGTAATCTTCAGTGCTAACACAGGTATGCAGTCATACAACGCTATTATGAACGGTAACTGCATCGGCGACACACTTTATTGCACAGGTAATCAGCTTGAAAACCCTGAGGATTCAGAAAAGAAGGCAAACGAAGCTAAATGGGAAAACAACTCAGACTGCGGCCCTGAAAAGAAGATTACATCAACAGGTAACGTCATCGGTTCTGCTTTCCCTGAGGGCGAATCAGATGTAACATTGTTGGCTACATACCTCGTCGCTTACTACAATGATGATGCTAAGACAAGTCTTACACAGAAACTTCTTGACGAACTCAAGGTTAGTCCTGTAGATGTTATGGGTGCTGTAACAGATAGGCTCAACGCTACAAAAAACCCTGATAAGGATAAGATTGCTCCTGCAGTTGAGAAGATTCTCGCAGGTTGCACAGATCCTACAACAGGTAAGAAGGCAGATACAGCTGAGCTTGACAGTGCTAAGAAGACAGGTGCTAAGGCAGCAGGCGGCAGCTCAAGCAACGGTTCAAGTTCTTCTTCAAGCAACGGTGGCTCAAGCTCATCAGGTTCAGGTTCTTCAAGCACAGGTGCAGTTAAGTCAGGTGTTGAAACAACTATCGTTTTCGTAATGGCAGGTCTTATGGTTTCAGCAGCAGGCGTTATGTTCCTTGCAAGAAAGAAGAAAGAAGACTGATTTTAACGAATTAATCTTTGATTAAGCATTTTTCGGACACTGTCAATCGGCAGTGTCCGTTTTGCTTTTTTAACTCATGGTGCAAAAATATTCAAAAAGTTTTTAAAACATCTTGACAACGCTCGCAGTGTTTGTTAAAATATTAATGTTGCAACGGGATGTAGCGCA
>ENA-ORQX01001883-ORQX01001883.1-human-gut-metagenome-genome-assembly--contig:-NODE-1883-length-11884-cov-7.375687_pt1 | contig 11884 bp, 9 predicted proteins | sample MGYA00242170_ERZ509124 | MGnify/ENA primary metagenome ERZ509124 (study PRJEB26280, sample SAMEA2338647) | human gut metagenome | biome: human gut; feature: human-associated habitat; material: faeces... | reverse complement strand
AAGAAGAAAATCGCTCTCCTGTTTGATTGGATTGCCGAAGCAAAAGCGGAGCTTGCCAAGCCGCAGGCACCCGACCTTGTTTCTCTGCTGAACGCCTATTACACCCAGCGCAGAGCCGGGGCGTATTCGCAGAAAGGCAAGGTCAGCAACCTAAAGGAGATGAACGAGACTTTCAATTATCTCCGGGCAAACGGCATTTACTCCCTTGAAGATTTGGAAAGCCGTGTCAGCGAACACAGTGCTGCCACAGAGAGCTTGAAGAAAACGCTGGACGAACAGACCGCCCGAATGAAAGCAATTAAGCAGCTCTATGACAGCTCCGCTGCTTTCCAGAGCTTGAAGCCTGTCTATGACGGCTTGCAGAAAATCAAGTTTGAGAAGCCCAGAGCCAAGTACAAGGCAGAGCATGAAACGGAACTGAAACAGTTCTACGCCGCCAGACGCAAGCTGACCGGAGAATTCCCGGACGGCAAGGTGGATATGAAAAAGCTGACCGAAGAGTATGACGAGCTGGAACAGGCGCACAACACCACCTATGGCGAGTTTAAGACCGTCAGAGACGATTTACACCGTCTTTGGAAGGTCAAGTCATGTGTAGATACTGCCGCCCGATTTAACGAGCGTACAGAGGAACAAATGCTCCAAAATCGACCCCAAACACGACAGAAAAAGGAGGATGCAGACACTGGCAGGGCGAAGAAACTATACCACCGAGTATCGTGATCAGTGGATCTGCCTAACCTATTATCCGGAGATTGAGATAGCAGAATCTTTTCTGACCAGCAAAGATGGAAAGGAACTGCTGTGGGATTTTACACTGGAGTGTCCAAAAAGTTTGAAGATGCAGATTTTTACAGTATTAAAAGAGGTGATCCATACCTACAAAGGCCGTTATAGAAAAGAGAAACTGCTGGCACTGCAAAGGCTCTATCAATTTTGTATGAAACATCAAGTGGCTGATATTGAGACCATGACACTGGCCAAAGAACAGCAATTTGAGCAGGAACTCTCAGAACATTTTAGAGGGGAAAAGAAAAGTGCTGTGTTTGGTATCCTGCGGATGAGCAGAAAAATCCTATTTTTACAGGCACCGGAAATTCATTGGAATGCGAATGTGTGGTTTTTGGAACGTTTCCATTTTTCCAGAGAACGAATGAATCCAAGCAAGCCCGTGGAATGGGTATCCTTTAAAGAGGTGAACAACCTAGAAAATCAAAAGATTTTGCAAAAATATCTGCGGTACCTGTTTGGAATCACAGATTTATCTATCAGTACCATCCGAATCAAGCTGCTGGAACTTCGTACATTCCTGGTACATTTCAATGGAGAAGAAAAGCCAATCTATGAAGTGGAAGCAGAGAAGATTCAGAGATATCTGGAATCCATTCAGAGACAGGATACCCGTGAAAAGACAGCAAATGGAAGAATCTTTATGATTTTGCAGTTTTACAACTTTCTTGTAGTAAAAGGATATCTGAAGAAGATTCCCTTCCGGCATGAGTATTATTTGCAGAAAGAAATGCATGGCCACAATGACCGCAGCGTACCAGAAAGAATCTATACGGAAATTTTATCGAAGCTGGCAGAGTTTCCGGAACATCTGCGGTTGATGTTCCTGCACTTATGGTGTACGGGAATTCGGGGAAGCGAAGTGTGTACCCTGACAGGTGGTGATTATGAAGAAAAGAATGGAGATTACTGGCTAAAAGTATATCAGGTGAAAATGAAAACGTATAAGCGGGTTCCCATTCCGGAAGCATTGTACAAGCTGGTACAGGTGTACAAAAAGAAATATCAGATTGGACCAGAAGAATATCTGTTTAAAAGCAAAAAAGGTGGAGCATTCCAGTATGCTACATTACGGTATCAAATGTTGAAATACTGTGAGAAAAATAAGATTGCAGACGGGGAGTACATTTTCAGATCCCATGATTACCGTCATAACCTGGCTACGCTTTATTATGATAACGGTATTTCCCTCCAGGCGGTACGGGATTACCTGGGGCATGAATACGAAGAAATGACCAGACAGTATGTGGACTATATGCCGAAGAAACTGGAAAAAGCCAGTGAAGCATACTTCCAGGAAGAAACCCACAGCTTTGCGGCGGAACTGATGAAAGGAGAGTTCCATGGATAAAAAATTATATCTAATCGATTTGGACTGCTATGCAAGAGCAGATGAAAAACAGAAAAAGAAGGTAAAGGAATCCCATTGCTTTGATTTCGGGCTGCTTCCAACAAAGGGACTTCAAAAAGAATTCCGTTCCTTTATTGAGGAACGAAGCCGACAATGTGCATTGGCAACGATGATACAGGAACGAGTGATCTATCAGAGATTTTGCAGAATGGTAAAGGATAAGCACATCCGGGCAGAGAGCCTGCAGGAACTGGAGTGGGAACAATGGCTGCTAAAAATCCGAAGCTGGCTTCTGGAACATGGGCAGAAACTGACCATGCAGGGAATCAGCGTATATGGGAAAGAAAAGACAGTGCCATCGAGCGTCATCACGTATGTGCGGAAGGCATATCGATTTACAGAAGCCAAAGAGGAACGGGATGAGATTGAGAAAGATATCTGGACATTAGAGAATCTGGACATTGCCTATAAAAAGAATCCGATTAAAAATGTGCAGACTTTGAATTTTACAGCGATTATCCAGGATGACTTACGGGAAGAAACAAAAAAGGCAGTTTATGAACATTTACATCATGAAGCGATTGCAACAATTATCAAAGAACTGACAGCCATCCGGAGACTATCCAAATATCTGAAAGAAACATATCCCGATATCCATTCGGCAGAAGAACTGAATCGGGAGTTGCTGGAAGAATATCTGACGTACCTTGCAACGGAAGCGGAGGGCGTAAATAATTACCGGGCAGATCTGACGAACCTCCGGGGACTGCTGGAAACCATCGGAAAATTATATGGGTATCCACACTTAGAAATTTTATTCCTAGCCAGTGACTTGCCCAGACAGGTGCAGCCGAAATTGAAATCTTATTCAGATAGTGAGCTGATTCGTTTTAATGCAGCGCTTGCGGAGCTGAATGAGCAGATGGAGCGGCTTATGGTCATCCACCAGATGTTAGGAACAAGGATATCCGATACCCTTACCCTGCAGACAGACTGCCTGTATCGGCAGGACGGACATCCTATGATCCAGATCCGGCAGATGAAAACAACTACCTTTGTGAAGCCTATCAGTGCAGAACTGGAACTGCTGATTGAAAAAGCAATAGAGTATAGCAAGAAAAGGTATGGAGATACGGTTTACATTTTTGTGGATGAAAAAAATAGCAAGAGACCGATGCAGTACAATACCGTTCAAAACAAGGTGATGGATCTGATTCAGAAAAAAGATTTGCGGGACGATCATGGAGAATTGTTTGGATTTGGAACGCATATGTTCCGCCATGTATATGGTATCCGCTTAACAGAACTGCATCTGGATGACTGGACCATCGCAAAACTACTGGGGCATACATCGGTAAAGAATGTGAAATTTTACCGAAAGATGAGTCTTCAGATCATTGCAGATATGCAGCAATTATCTGCAACAGAAAAAGAAGAATTTTATAGTTGGCCGATAGCTTCTTTATTACCAAATGTAGAAAAAAATGAATAATACAGAAATTAGTGCGGAAGATTCTAAAAAGGATCTTCCATTTTTATTGGGAAATAAGCAGTACAGAAATATGTAGCCTCTATACCAAAACTATTTTGCCAATTTTTGTATGATTAACTCGACTTATTATTTATTTGTCGTATAATGAGAGTATAAAAATTATAAGGAGTAATGGTCGTGGGTAGAGGTAATGATGCAATACCAACATGGAGTGGATTTAATTATCAAGGAAAAATGATGCTATTGTATGTCCTAGAGTTAATAAATCAAATAGCCAAAGATAAAAACAAAGATATAGACGCCTATTCTGTTGAATTAGAAAAAACAGAAGATTTTTGTATTATTTGCGATTCAGAATATAAATCATTTCATCAGGTTAAGGCATATTTGTCTAAAGATAAATGGAACAGTTATAGCAAAGCAATGGACAAATTGTTGAAACATCGGGCTGAATCAAATAATCCAACAGCAAAATGTTATCTTACAGTTGCAAAGGAGATAAAAGATTGGGATGATGCATCTAATACATACAATGTAAGTGTTGAATTATATAAAAGGGCATCAAAAGTAGTTGGTGTATGTGATGTGAGAAATGAAATAGATACGGAAATCTTAGCATATTTGAAAAGTAAAGGCTATTCTGATAAGGCAGAAGAAATTGTATATGGGGAACTATGTTTGTTTTTAGATGATAGCATCGCAAGGATGCACAAGCAGGACTCTAAAAAAAGAAAATATATAATAAAATTTTCAGATATCGTAGGAATGATGGAGTCTGCTATCGATAAAGAAGATGTGCGAAAAGAATATTTTTTGAAAGAGAAAATTTACGAATATGTTATGCAGAATATTGAAAAGGCTTTAAATAATTTATGTCAAGATGAATGTGATACTTCTTTAGAAAATTGTAATAGAATATGTGCTGCTAAATGTGGATATGAAAAAATGACTGAAATTGTTGATTATGGTCAGTTTTGTAAATTACTCAATCCGGGTAAAGTAGATGAGTGGGATAACGAATTGAACTTAGTAGAAAATCTTTCGGTTGATAAAATTCAAAGTGAAATTTATGAATTACTGTATAGAAGCGATACTCCAGAAAAAGTTATGGGAGATAATTGTGGAATATATTTACAATCAAAGTATTCACAAGCGCCAAGCAAACAGGTCATACCTACGTTTTTAGATCTTACACGTGGTGCCAGGAAAGAACGGGCGTTACAGAGTATTTTCCAAAATATTATTAATAATACAGACATTATTGATATATTGGCAGGAAATAGTATTACGGTTATTCCGGGAAGTTATTCAGGAACTTTATCCCAAGCACAAATTACATCTGGATGGAAAAATAGCTCTCCAAATAAAGTAGGCGAATATTATAGAGATATAGAATTGATTTCTGCTCAGGAATTGAAGGAAAAATTTGAACAAAATGGAGGTAATCATGATTAATACTATATTGGATATAATCCGTTTATTAAATGATGGAAATATTGTACCGATGCAAAAAGATGAAGATACAAAGATTGATTTGTATAATGAAAAAGTGCAATTGTTTATGGATGCATCTGGAGAAGAAAGCAAGTATTACTATTTTTCGGAACTTGAGATAAATGATGAAAATCAGGATAATTTAGCAGAGATTGAAGATGTAGCATTAAATAGTGATGCATACACAGTCATAGAAAAACCGACACCAAGCGATTCTTACATGATATTGTTCTGGAAAGTGGAGTGTATAGAGGAAAGAATGTATCCAGATATTATAAAAATTGAAGAAAATGAATTCTTTTATAAAAAATATGTGTTCTATTATACAGAAAAAGAACTGCAATGTTTCGAAAAATGGTGTAGGTCATTGAAAACTAATGGGAAACCGATGCTTGATACAGTATTAGAAGCTGTACAGTTCTTGAACGATGAATCGGAGCAGGTACAATTTTTGACGCGTTTATTAAGTAAAGTTCCATTTTTTAATCCAATCTTTCCAAAGGCAGTCATGAATGACTTTGATGAAATGGTAAAACAAAAGATAGATGGAATACGGAAACAAAAACAGAATGTTGAAATGCTAAATGATATGTTTATAAGATCAATAGAAGAAGCATCTTTTAATGTAGAAGTATTGTCCGATATGATATATCAAAAATTATTGGAGGAGTAATTGGATGGGGTACACATTTAAGAGCCTATGTATTAGAAATTTTAAGTATATTACAAATAATAAACCTTTAAAATTTGATTTTATGAATAGTAATATTGTGATTTTAGATGGTCAAAATGGATATGGTAAAACTACATTATTTGATGCTATTGAAGTTTTGGTGACTGGGAAAATAAAGCATTTTAACCCTAGTTTACAAAATAGGAAGACGGAAACATTAGGAACACTGGCAAATGATGTAAATAAGGATATAGTTATTTCGGCAATTTTATCATCTGATTTTTCAGATGAAATACATGTAGAAAGAAAACTTTTATGTAAAAATGAATTTCAGAGTATTATCACACTTAATAGTCAAGAAATTAGTCAAGAAGAATTGTATGATAAATTTCATTTGAGTTCCAATATGTTTGATATAGGGACATATATTTCTCAAAGTGAATCTTTGGACTTCTTACAAAATAAGTATAAAAATAGAAAAGATTCTGTATCTTCTCTTTTAGATGACACCGAGATAACTGATAAAATTCAAATGCTGAAATCGGTTCAAGAACATATTCTTGGAAGAGTAGAAAAAGAAATTGGGGATAAAGAAAAACAAATAGGTGTAGTAAGTCAAAGAGTAAATGAGATAAAACGTCAGACAGATCACATTGTTATGAATGCAGAACTGCCAGGGGAAAATATACGATTATTTGACGAAGTTGAATATGAATTTGATGTCATAAAATTAGACCAGGGAGTTACATATGAGACTGTTATTCAGCAGCTTAAACAAATTGAAGGGTTTATAGAAAACTATGAAGAATACCTTCGATATAAAGATAATGCTATCATAAGGGAATTGAAAGCATCACCGAAACGATTATATATGGCATTGTTTTATCGACAGGAGATTGAATTACTTAATAAAAAAGAAAGTCTCATAAAAGAGTTAAATAAGAGCAAAGAATTATTGACGAATTATAGCAATAATGTCTGGTCAGTAGATGAAACATTGTTCAATAAGATTAAAATAAAAGCAGAAATTATAGCACAAATAAAAACATTATTATTGAACCAGAAAAAAGAACAAAGTCAATTGGATGATGCTGATAAGGTTCTGGCACAGATGACAAAGGCACGAAGGGGACTTATTAAAGAATTTTATAATGCTGCGGAGTCTGGAAAGTTTGATAAAAACAAATGCCCATTGTGTGGAACGGATTTTATGGATATAGATTCAGCTATTATAGAAACAGAACAATTTATAAAAAATATTCATACAGATGGGATAAAAATAATAGAAGATATTGAGACACAAATAACAAATTTATTTCAAAAAGAAATTATTCCTGTGTTGAAAGTGTTTCTTGAGGAAAATAAAGTACTAATAAAAATGGATGATACTTTATCAGGATGTAAGAATCTAGCGGTGGAGAAATTACAGCAGTTGTTGGATAAGGTAAAAATATCAGAGTTTAAATCTCAGGGAATAGAAAAATTTGATATTGAAGAATTTTCTCAACAATATGAAAACTTATTGAAAGAACTTCAAGAAAAGGAAGTTCCAAATAAAATTATTTTTCAAGAAAAGCAGGTTGAATTGTATAAATCCATTCACAATACCTATTATCATAATGAAAAACCGTATCACACAGTGGGAGAGTTACAAAGCAAGGAACAATATGTTGCGAAGTTATTTAATGATAATCTTTCTCAGCAGCTTTCTACGGAAGAGGCCCGACTAAGAAAACTAAAAAGAGATTATGAGGAATACAAGAATAAAACAAAGGATATGACAGATGCAATAAAAGTATTGGTTGGTAAATATGAAGATGCGAATAAAGAATATCAAACACAGCTTCTTAATGCAATTAAAATTCCTTTAATGGTGTATAGTGGAAGGATTATACAAAATTATCCGTTAGGGTTGGGAATTAGAGCAGTCATTAAAACCAATCAGTTAGTATTTGAAGCAGCTTCTAAGAGTGGAAGTGATGTTTATAATATTTTAAGTACAGGACAATTGAATGGTCTTTCGATTGCGCTTTTACTTTCAATAAAAAATGTGTATGGTGATACGAAAGGGTTAGACATTTTACTGATAGATGATCCACTTCAAACAATTGATGATATTAGTGCAATTTCGCTTGCGGATTTGTTGACACAGCAGGGAATAGGGCAAATTGTATTGTCTACGCATGAGGAGGCAAAAGCAGCATTGCTACGATATAAATTTAAACATGCAGGAATGAGTGTTCGGGAACAGAACATGCAAGCGCTCTACATGAAAACAGTGACGGAAGAATAGAAGAGAGAGGAAAGCTAGTAGTGAAGGAATAAGACTTTTCTACTAGCTCTTCTTATTGGAAGTGATACACAGTACACAAATGTACATACCGTTAAAGCCCCTATTTTCAAAACATAAAGGGGGAGGGGTACAGTTTACCGACGAGCCGACCGGTAACCTTGACAGCAAGACCAGCGCCGAGGTGCTGGGGCTTATCAAGCGTACCAGTGCGGAGTTCAGGCAAACTGTTGTGATGATTACCCACAACAACGACATTGCCCGTCTTGCAGATCGGATTGTCCGCATTGAGGACGGCAGGATCGTGGAGTAAGGAGGTGGCAAGTTATGACATGGCCTTTTGAAAATGATACCAGTTTTATCGAGAAAAAGATTGCGAGCAGGAGTTTTCTCCGCGACAGAATGCGTAACCTCTTCGTTGTGACGGCGATTATCCTAACAACTGTTCTATTTACAGGGCTGTTTACACTTGGAGCAGGCATTACAGCGAGTACACAGCGGGCAAATTATATTTTGTCCGGCGGAGATGGACATGCCAGAATTATTGATATGAATGATTCCGAGTATGCTACGATTAGCAGTCATCCTTTGATACGGGAAATAGCATACTGCCGTAAGCTGGCCGATAGCGTGGATAACGGACAACTCTCAAAGAGAGAAACACTTTTCTGGTATTATGACGATGTTGGCATGAAGTACCAGTTTATTGAGCCAACCGTTGGACATAAACCCGTAGCAGAAAATGAAGTCATTGCAGATACCACAACATTGGAACTGCTTGGCGTGCCGGAAAAAGTCGGAGCAGAACTATCTCTGGAGTTGACGATCCACGGTCAAAAAGTAACGCGAAATTTTATTCTCTCTGGTTGGTGGAACAGTTATCCCGGCGTACAATATGGGACGATTGTTACCTCCCGCGCCTATATGGATGCACATGAGGATGAGTTGGTGAATACTTTCTCGCAGGATCATAACGATACTGGCACAATCACCGGCATTATAAAGTTTGAAAACACAAAAAATGTGGAGAGAGATTTAGCAACGGTAATCGCAGACAGCGGTTATTCTTCCGATACGGAAGCCCCAAACTATATCAATGCAGGTGTGAACCCTCTGTATTTGTCGTCAGAAAAGTCAACCGGAACCGGTACAATTCTCGCACTGATCTGTATCTTGGCAGCATTTTTGCTTACAGGATACCTCATTATTTATAATATTTTTCAAATTTCTGTCCTGCGCGATCTGCATTTTTACGGACTGCTGAAAACCATCGGGACGACAGATCGGCAGATCCGTTCTATCCTAAGTAGGCAGGCATGGATACTTTCTTTGATCGGTATTCCGATTGGATTGGGAGGGGGCTTCTTTATCGGTAAAGCACTCTTACCCCTGCTGATTGAGCAAACGAGTTTTTCCGCAGCTTATGCAACTGTATCCCCTAACCCACTTATTTTTGTAGCCGCGGCACTATTTGCATTGCTTACAGTAAAGATCAGTATCCGAAAACCTGTAAAAATGGCAGCGAAAGTTTCTCCCATTGAGGCTCTTAGATATACAGATTCTGATACAGCTATGAAAGGTAAGAGAAAGAAAAGGATCCGCTCCGGCAATCTCCAGAAAAGAATGGCATGGGAAAATCTGGGCCGAGATAAAAAGCGGACAATTCTGGTAATCCTCAGCCTTTCTCTGAGCATCATTCTTACCAACACCGTTTTCAATTTCTCTAATAGCGTTGACCCGGAAAATGCAATTCAGAATATGATCAATTTTGATTTTTGCATTGGTCAAAGCAGCCTATTAGACTACTATCGGGTAAGTGAAGAAAGTGCATTGAGCCAGAGCTTTATTCAAGCTGTCGAGCAGCAGGATGGATTTGACTATGGTGGCTGCGAATATGGATGCAAGTCGAGCTATAAAAGTGAAACAACGAAGCAAGCATATAACCAGCAGGAGGACGGTTCCTTCTCCACATGCCTTTACGGGCTTGACCCGCTCCTGCTTTCACGTGTGCAAGTGGTGGATGGAGAACTGAACATGGAAAAACTTGCATCCGGTAATTATATTTTAGAGGGTGCCTATGTTGGTACCAGAGGTGAGCTGGATGAAAGCAGTCTCAATCATTCCGTTGGGGATCAAGTCCAAGTATCCTGCAATGGAATTGTTCGAGATTTTACGGTATTGGCTCACGTTGTGGCAAATGAAGCAAATACCTATGATTGGGTAGGCTCTTGTTTCTTCCTTCCAAGTGAAGTTTATGAGGATTTTACCTGCAACCATTATGTCATGAGTTACAGCTTTGATGTTTCGCAAGACAAAGGACCCGAAATGGATGCGTTTTTGGATGAGTACACAAAGAATGTGGAACCCACCATGACTTACAAATCCAAGAGTACGATCATGGCTGGCGTAACAGACATTCAAAATATGGTCGTGTCTATAGGCGGTACAATGGCATTTATAATTGGGCTTATCGGCATACTGAACTTTGCCAACACCATGTTGACCAGTATTTTTACTCGCCGCAGAGAGTTTGCTACGCTCCAAAGCGTGGGAATGACAGGCAGACAACTGCTGAAGATGCTTCGTCAGGAAGGCTGCGCCTATGTGCTTTTGGCAACTGTTGTTTCTGTCCCGCTGTCCTTGATTGGCGCCCTTCAAGTTATTCGGCCAATCTGTAAGCAGATTTGGTTTTTGAATTTCAAACTGGAGGTCTGGCCTATGCTGGTGATGCCCGTCCTGCTTCTTCTGTTCGGTTTGGCAATTCCATATATTGCATACCGATTGATAAGCCGTCAAAGTGTAACGGAGCGATTAAAGGTCGGTGAATGATCCAATGCGGCAGAAAACCAGAAAAAAACACCGCAAGGGAAAACGGATAGTTCTTTCTCTCCTTGTCCTCATCCTAACAATAAGCGCAGTCCGATTTGCGGTGAATCAGACTGCTTTCCAGGATTTTTTGCACTTTAATACAGACGTTGCCAGCATGGAGCATGGCTGGAACCTGATCCTTGTTAATTGGGAGTATAAGATACCGAAAGACTGGAAAGTAGAGCTTACGGAGCTGTCAAACGGCCAGAGTGTGGATTCCCGCATTTATCCGGATTTACAGCAGATGTTTGACGATATGCGTGCCCAAGAAGTATATCCGGTCGTTGCCTCCGGTTACCGCACCGCTAAAAAGCAGCGGGAACTGATGGATGATAAGGTGGACAGTTTTCTCGCACAGGGCTATTCCAGATCAGAGGCAAAATCGGAAGCAAAGAAATGGGTGGCTGATGTCGGTTATAGCGAGCATCAAACAGGTTTGGCCGTTGACATCAATGCAGACGGTGTGAATTCTTCGGGACAGCAAGTGTATGCGTGGTTGGCTGATAACGCATGGAAATATGGTTTTATTTTGCGATACCCGGAGGATAAAACAGAAATTACCAAGACGGATTATGAACCGTGGCATTACAGATATGTTGGCGCAGAATCTGCTGCAAAGATTTATGAGAGTGGCCTTTGCTTGGAAGAATATATCGGTATGATGAACTGAGTAATGATGGCGGGGAAAGCGCAATACGCCCCGCTATCGTTTTCGCAAAACATATTGAAATGTCCGAGCTTTGTAACAATTCAGCCTGTTTTTCTGCCGAAATCAAAGGCACCTCGGATATTTGTGTAACATTTGAATTTTATAATAATCCTCAGAAAGAATCCTCAGAAAGAGGAATAGTCTGTTATCAAACTGCCGGACGACGGAAAAAGAAAAAAGCCGTCGTGCAGCAGCCCTATTAACACGCCTATTGGAAG
>ENA-ORQX01001875-ORQX01001875.1-human-gut-metagenome-genome-assembly--contig:-NODE-1875-length-11926-cov-4.171932_pt1 | contig 11926 bp, 10 predicted proteins | sample MGYA00242170_ERZ509124 | MGnify/ENA primary metagenome ERZ509124 (study PRJEB26280, sample SAMEA2338647) | human gut metagenome | biome: human gut; feature: human-associated habitat; material: faeces... | reverse complement strand
GATGGCGTCGATGAAATAGAGCTCCGTGTCGAGAATCTCCTGCGGCGTGCGACCGTTCAGCACGCGGATCAGCAGGGCGATGATGCCCTTGGTGATTATGGCGTCGCTGTCTGCGGCGTAATAGACCCGGCCCTGCTCCATGCGGGCGTCCACCCACACGCGCGACTGGCATCCCTCGATCAGGTACTGCACGGTGCGGTGCTCGGCGGGGATGGCCGGCAACGAATCGCTCAGACCGATGAGGTAGTCGTATTTGTCGAGCCAGTCGTCGAATACCGAGAACTCCCCGATGATCTCCTCCTGTATCTTGTCCATATCTTTTGCTTTAAATCCTTACAAATCTATTATTTCCGGCAGTACTTCGCCTTCCGATGCCGCAGGCTCGGTGATCTCCAGCATACGTGCCACGGTCGGAGCCACGGCTGTCATGTCCATGCGGCGCTTTATGCGCTGCGGCCCGACGCCGACGCCGTAGAATACCAGCGGAACCTGTGTGTCGTAGCCGTACATCGACCCCGACGACGACCAGCAGCGCTCCTGCTCCTCGATCCAGCCGGGCATCAGGTTCAGGATGACGTCGCCCGAACGGCGGGGGTAGAAGCTGTTCTGCATCTTGCGGGCATAGCCGCTCCCGAAGTAGCTCGTCCGCATGGCCGTCGCCGAGAGGGCGTGCGACACGCCCCGGAACTGCATGGCGAAGATCGCCACCTCGTTCTGCACCTCGGCCAGGTCGAGTCCCCGCTCGTAGATCAGGTTGTGGTTCAGGTAGACGCATTTGTCCTCGTACTCCAGCACCCAGTCGCCCATGCCGTAGCGGACGTTGAGGAAGCCGTTGACGATCACCTCGAACTGGCGGGTGTTGAACCGGTCGCTCTCTTCGTGCCCCGTGTCGAAAGAAGGGCTGGTGCCGTGGTCGGAGGTGAAGACGACGAGCACCTCGCCGTTTCTGACCTGGGCGAAGACGAAGGTCAGGAAATCGGCCAGGTCGCGATCCAGGCGGTAGTACATGTCCTCGACCTCGACCGACTCGGGGCCGTAGGCCTCGCTGATGCGGCGCGGCGTGTCGAGGCAGATGTTCAGCAGGTCGGGCGTCGCGTCGTCGCCGAGTTTGAACTGGGCGATGGCCTGCTTGGCGAAGCCCAGCACGGCGGTGTTGCCCGCCGGGGTGTAGAGCATTTTGTCGTAGTCCGACGTGAGTTTCAGGCGCCCTTCCCCCGGCTCGTCCTTGTCTTTCCTGCTTTTGCCTGTGAGAACGATGTCCCAGTTGCGGGTGTTGAGGTAGCGTCCCTTTTCGTAGAGCGTGCGCCACTCGGGGGTGATGTATGAGAGGTTGTAGCGTTCGCGGTTGCTGCGGGCTACCCATTCGGGTACTTCGGGGGCGTAATAGGGCGACGTTTCCCAGCCGCAGCGCGCCGAATCGAGCCAGAAGGCCTCGCCGCCGTGCCCGGCCATGATGACCGCCGACATCGCCTCGGTGGCAACCGAGACGGCTTTGGCTCCGGGCTCGTGTTGCAGGAGCGCCTCGGCGAGCGTCGGGGCTATCAGGTTGTAGGGCCCCGGGCCCTTGCGCCCGGCGATCAGTTCCACGGCGTCGTTTTCGACGTAGTCGCGCCAGCGGGCGCCGATTACGCCGTGCGTCGAAGGCATGGCGCCCGTGGTGAGCGTGGCGAGCGATACGGGCGTCGTGGTCTGCTGGTAGTCGTAGCGGCTGTCGGCGAAGACCGTGCCCCCGTCCAGCAGGCGCCTGAGCCCGCCTTCGCCGTAGTTGCCGGCATACCGGCCGAGGTCTTCGGCGCGCATCGAGCCTACGACGATGTTGACGACCAGGCGGGGGCGTGCCGCCGCGGCTTCGAATGCCGCCAGGGCGGCTATGGCGAGTAAAATGATCCTGTGCTTCATTGCGTGTGTGTGATTGGCCGCAAATTTACGAATTTATTTCGATACATCTGCGGAAATATTCCTCCTCGGCCTGAAAATCGACCTGCGGCAGTGCCGCGATCTCGCCTATCCTGCGGCGGCAGAACTCCCGGTAGGCCTCGCTGCGGGGGTTGCGGGGACGGTGCGCCGCCGCGACGACGATGTGCCGCACGTCGGGGAGCAGGCGTCGTGCCTCGTCCGAGAGCACTGCGGGGATGAATTTTTCCCAGACGTATTGTATGGCCTGCGCCGAGGGGTGCACCAGGTCGTCGGCGTAGAAACGGTAGTCGCGCAGGTCGTCGTTGAGCACTTCGTAGGCCGGGAAGTAGTGGACGGCGGCGTGCGCCGCGGCCAGCTCTTCGGCTGCCAGGCGGAGCGCGGCCTTGCTCACGGCGTTGCCCTCCAGCCCGTCGCCGAGGTGCCGCACGGGGCTGACTGTGAGGATGCCCTGTTTCCCTGCGAGCGGCCCTGCGAGCAGGGCTGAAAATGCCCCGGTGATCTCCGCGACGCCCAGCCTGCGCCGTACGAATTCGGTCGCGGGCTGCCGGTGGCAGTTGGCCACCACCTGCCCGTTGTGTTCGTAGACCCATGCCGTGCCCAGGGTCAGCAATACCCGGTCGGCACGGCGCAGGGCTTCGGCGCCTGCCTTGCGGGCGGCGTTCATCGCAGCCAGCGCCTCGTCGGGCGACGCGGCCGAGAGAGAGCCGTGGAACCCGTAGTGGAACCACAGTTCGCCGTCGAAGTCCAGCTCGGAATGCTGTACGGGCGCCTCGTCCGCATAGCTGCGCAGCGCGGCGGCGATGGAGAGCGGGTTGAACAGGATGCCCGTGGGGTTTGTGACGATGCGGAACCGGGCTTCGGCGAGCCGTCCCGCGATGTGTTCGGCGAAGCAGGAACCGAGGGCCAGGATGCGGTTCCCGTATCCGATTTTCACCCCGAGGGGCGCAATGTCGATTTCGGTGCGGAATTTCATAGGGCAAAAGTACAAATTTTATATCTTTGCCGTATGATCCTGCATGCAAACTGCAAAATAAATCTGGGGCTGGATGTCCTGCGCCGCCGTGAGGACGGTTACCACGAGTTGTCGACCGTGATGTTCCCCGTGCGGGGACTGTACGACGTGGTCGGGGTGACGCGCACAGCCGTGCCCGGCGTGCGGTTCCTCTCCGAAGGGCTGGCGGTGGATTGCGCCCCCGGGGAGAACATCTGCGTCAAGGCATTCCAGCTGATGCGGGAGCGCTACGGCGTGGACGGCGTGGAGATACGCCTCGACAAACGGGTGCCTTTCGGTGCCGGGCTCGGGGGCGGTTCGTCCGACGGCACCGCCGTACTGCTGGCGCTCGACGGGCTTTTCGGCCTGCGGCTTGCCGAGGCGGAGTTGGTCGCCCTTGCCGCCGAGCTGGGTAGCGACACGGCTTTTTTCGTGCGCAATACCCCGCAGCTTTGCACCGGGAGGGGCGAGATCATGGAGCCTTACCCGCTCTGCCTGGCGGGAATGACGCTCGTTGTCGTGAAACCCGACGTGGGCGTTTCGACGCGCGAGGCTTACGCAGGGGTACGTCCGCATGTGCCCGAAGTGCCCCTCGCGGAGCGCTTGCGGCGGCCTGTGGTGGAGTGGCAGGGTTTGGTGACCAACGATTTCGAACCGCATATCTTCGCGGCGCATCCTGCCATCCGCGAAGCCCGTGACAGCCTGCTTGCGGCCGGAGCGGTCTATGCCTCGATGTCGGGCAGCGGCTCGGCCGTGTTCGGGCTTTTCGACGATGCGCAAAAAGCAGGGAACCTGCGGCTGCAGACCCCCTTTGTCTATACGTTGTAGTGTGGGTCAATTGCTCCGCGATCCCTGTTCTTCCGCCCTTGCCGCATCTCGGTTTTCCCTTATCCCGGGTTGTATGCCCGTCTGAACTTGCGCGCGTTTAGCAATTCGCCGCTTTCCCGGGCTACCGCTTTGCCGCATCGCCGCTTCGGGGTGCTCCCCACAACTTACTTTCCAGGCAAGGTCTTCCCGCCGCCCTGACGACCTGCGGTGTTTCCCGCAGGGGGATTGTCCCCTGCTGCTGCGGTTTTTTCCGTTTCCGGTCTGTTTTCCGGGACATCTTTTTGTGGTTCATCTCTTGTGCCTGCGGTGTCCTCCCCGTCCTTTCCGGAGCTTTTATCCGCTTCGTCCTCATGGAGGAGTCCGTCCAAGAATCCGTTCAGGATGTCGTTCAGCGCGCCTTCTCCCTGCTGCGACCCTTCGACCTGTTCTGTCCTGGCGTCCCTGTTGCGGATATTGAGCTCCTCCTTGAATTTTTCGGGGGCGACCAGATAATAGATGCCCAGTGACAGCGTCAACAAGCCCAGGGCTGCGAAAAATGCATAGACATATTGCAGTCCGTTCGCCAGCAGCGTGCGCAGGACGGCGCCTTTCTTCTTCAGCCCGAACAGTTTCCGGAATACGAATCCCGTATAGATGAAAACGGGCAGCATCTGCATGTAGAAGGAACTGTACCACGGGATGAACAGTTCGGCGGGCAGCGCGAGGATCATCAGCGTGATTTCGAACACCGACAGGAAGATGCCGATGTAGAGGTATTCCACATATTTGAGGTCGGAGCGCCTGCGGAACACGGTTTTCATCGCCAGTGCATAGAACGGCAGCATCAGCAGCATGTTGGCCGCGGGGTGCAGCGTGGCGTAGTCGTAGTAGGAGCAGATAAGCCACCGGAACAGGGGGGAGTCGGCCCGGGCCGTAGGGGTGAACTCCTTGCTCACGAGGGCGAACACGACGGCGTAGAAGGTCGAGAGCATGAGCAGGATCGCCACCGGGTTGAAATATTTGCGGCGGTGCCCCAGGATGAACTCCGAGACCGAAACGTAGGGGTGTATCAGGATCGCCAGCCATGTCATCACGGCGCCCTTGCGCATGTTGATGCCCCGCAGGCCGTACGCTTCGTCGCCGATGAAGGTCGAAGAGACGCTGTCCACCAGCGACGCCCAGGTCAGCCGGTCGGTCGTCGTGCGTTGTCCGCATGCCGGACAGTAGTTGTGGTCGATTTCGTGGCCGCAGTTGCGGCAGAGTTGGTGTTTGGGCATATTCGTTTTGTTATGCAGCTTCCCGGGACACAGTTCCCGGGGAGCGTGCCTTGCCGTAGCGCAGTCCGCACTACGGGCAAAAAGCCGCACTGGCCGTGCACCCGCATTCGGGACGAACCATTTTCTTCATCTGTCGGGGACGTGGGGTCGGTCATTGCCCGACCTGGCATGCGACGGGCGCGGAATAATCCGCGCCCGCAGGTTTTGTCCCTTATTTTGCCGCATCCCCGGCTGCGCCGCAGGGGATCGCCATCTTTTCGATGCGGTGTTCGTGGCGTCCGCCTTCGAACTGGGCTGCGAAATAGGCGTCGAGCATCGCCACGGCTTCGTCGTTGGTGATAAAACGCGCCGGGAAGACGATGATGTTGGCATTGTTGTGGCGGCGGATGAGCGACGCGATTTCGGGCTCCCAGGCCAGGCCGGCGCGGATGCCCTGATGCTTGTTGAGGGTCATCGTCATCCCTTCGCCCGAGCCGCAGAGGGCGATGCCGCGTTCGAGTTCGCCGTTTTCGATCGCCTCGGCCAGCGGATGCGCGAAGTCTGCATAGTCGACGCTGTCGGGTGAATGCGTACCGAAATCGAGCACCTCGTAACCCATGGCGTCGAGGTAACCTACCAGAAATTCTTTCATTTCATAGCCTGCGTGGTCGCTGGCAATACCTATTTTAATCATCGTATTTTGGTTTTGTATCGTATTCCGTTTCTATTCTACAAATATAAGGAAAAATAACCGTCGCCGTGCTTCCGGCTCCCGAATTTGTGCTATTTTTGCCCCATGAAAATTCTTCTCGTCGTATTGGGATGCATCTCGTGCGTGCTGGGCATCGTCGGCATATTCGTCCCCCTGCTGCCTACCACGCCGTTCCTGTTGCTATCGGCGGCCTTTTGGGTGCGTTCTTCGCCCCGGCTTTACGGCTGGCTGCTCGAACACCCCTGTTTCGGCGAGTATGTACGGAACTTCCGCGAAAATCGCGCCATACCGCTCCGTGCCAAGATCATTTCCCTGACGCTCATGTGGGGGACGATGCTTTACTGCATTTTCGCGCTGCTTACCGCCTGGTGGTGGGCGCAGGCGGCCCTGCTTGCCGTCGCCATTGGCGTGACGTGGCATATCCTTTCGTTCGCCACCCTGAAAAAGGGGGTGCCGGTGCAGGAAGACCCCGAAGGGGAATAACCTCCGCCGCAAGGGGTGGCAACGTCCGGAGGCGGGGGTCCGCGGGGAGAGACCGTTTGCCTGCCATGAAAAAACGACCCGAAAGGGTCGTTTTTGTTTTCAGGACGTTTCTCCGCATTTTAATCCTCTGCAGGCAGCCTGTCCATGTCGAGCATCGAGTAGCAGACGGTGTAATAGCCCTCGGGGCTGTCCGGAGCCGGGATTACCGAAGTCCCGATGCGGAGCCGGTAGACGTATCCCGGTTCGTATTCGAACCCTTCGATGCGGAACGGCCACGGCTGCCATTCGTTCAGTCCGGACTCGGGGAACCGTACGCCCAGGAATCGCTGTCCCCGGTAATTCATCGGCTGCGGGGCGACCTCCATCGTGAAGACCGGGAAGAACTGGTCGGGGATGACCGAGGTCGCCGGGGTTTTCGAAATTTGCTCCAGCAGGGTGTAGCGGATCGAAGAGCCGTCCTGGGGCGGATCGGGCAGTTGTTCGGCTTTTATGCGGAGCCGGTATTCGTAACCCGCCTCGAAATCGAATCCCTCGATGCCCTGATATACGGCACGCCACGACGTGTCGTCGTTGGCCTTGACGAGCAGTACGGGCTGCAACGTACTCGCCCCGTGGGCGATGCCCAGTTGCGAGGCGACCGTCCATTCGCGGATTTCATATTCGTCGTCCTTATCGCAGGCCGTGCATACGCAGGCCGCCAGCAGGAGCGTCAGTATATATCTTTTCATCTCTGTCGTTTTTCCGTTCGTTTCCTTTTTATAAACGGAGAAATTGCCTGATACTGCATGCTATAGGTAAAAAAACGGATGCCGTCCCGTTTTTTTTCGGCCGGATGCCTCAGGCCAGGTATTTTTCCGCGGCGCTGATCAGGAACCCGAACAGCAGGGCGTTGAACAGCACCACCGGGATGGCTTTGCGCTCCTTGCCCGAGAAGGTGAAGAGTACGGGGAGCATCAGCATCAGCGTGACGGCCATGCCGTCCGCCCACCAAGGCAGGTAGGGCAGGTTGCTGTAAAAGACGATGACCGCCGCAAAGAAGTAGATGAAGAATGCCGACAGGCACGAACGCAACGGCAGCCGCCGGAAAATCATCGGGATGATGTCCAGTGTCCCTGCGACGGCGCCGACGGCCAGCGATAAGGTGAAATGATCCATTTTCAGGGTTCGGTTTATGCGTTATGCGGCGGCCGTTTACTTCGAAGCGCGTTTGCGGTCTACCTCGTGCAGCAATATCTTGCGCAGGCGCATGGCGTGGGGCGTAACCTCGACGTATTCGTCCGCCTGGATGTATTCCAATGCCTCTTCGAGCGTAAAGACCTTCGGCGGGGCGATCGAGGTCTTGTCATCCGACCCCGAAGCGCGCATGTTGGTGAGCTGCTTGGCCTTGGTGACATTGACCGTGATGTCGTTCTGGCGCGTGTGCTCGCCGATCACCTGCCCCTCGTAGACCTGATCCATCGGGCTGATGAAGAAGCGTCCGCGATCCTGCAGCTTGTCGATCGAGTAGGCGAAGGCCGTGCCGGTCTCGCCCGAGATGATCGAGCCGTTGGTGCGCATCTCGATTTCGCCGACCCACGGTTCGAAATCCTTCAGGCGGTGCGTCATGATCGCCTCGCCGGCCGTTGCCGTCAGCATGTTCGACCTCAGGCCGATAATGCCGCGCGAGGGGATGTCGAACTCCAGCCGCACGCGGTCGCCGTTCGACGTCATGTTCCTGAGCGTGCCTTTGCGCTTGGTGGCCAGTTCGATCACCGTGCCCGAGCAGGTTTCGGGGCAGTCGACGGTCAGTTCCTCGACCGGTTCGCATTTCTTGCCGTCGATCTCCTTGACGATCACGCGGGGCTGTCCGACCTGCAATTCGTATCCTTCGCGGCGCATGGTCTCGATCAGCACCGAAAGGTGCAGCACGCCGCGGCCGAATACGTTGAAACTGTCGGCCGAAGGGCCGGGCGTCACACGCAGCGCGAGGTTTTTCTCCAGTTCGCGGTCGAGGCGCTCCTTGATGTGGCGCGAGGTGACGTATTTGCCGTCCTTGCCGAAGAAAGGCGAGTTGTTGATCGTGAAGAGCATCGACATGGTCGGTTCGTCGATGGCGATGGGGGGCAGCGGTTCGGGGTTCTCGTAGTCGCAGATCGTGTCGCCGATCTCGAACCCTTCGATGCCCATGATGGCGCAAATCTCGCCGCACGGCACTTCGTCGACCTTCTTTTTGCCGAGACCTTCGAAGACCATCAGGTCTTTGATCCTGGTCTTCTGCATCGTTGCACCGTCGCGCTTGGCCAGCGTGACGTTCTGTCCCGCCCTGAGCGAGCCGCGCGTCACCTTGCCCACGGCGATACGGCCCGTGTAGGAGGAGTATTCGAGCGAGGTGATGAGCATCTGGGGCGTGCCTTCTACCACGGCCGGTTCGGGTATCTCGTCGATGATGGCGTCCAGCAGCGGGACGAGCGAGTCGGTCGGCTCGTTCCATTTGTGCGACATCCAGCCCTGTTTGGCCGAGCCGTAGATAGTCTTGTAGTCGAGCTGCTCCTCGGTGGCGTCGAGCGTGAACATCAGGTCGAAAACCTGTTCGTTGACCACTTCGGGACGGCAGTTGGGCTTGTCGACCTTGTTGATTACCACGATGGGCTTCTTGCCCAGCGCCAGCGCCTTTTGCAGCACGAACCGGGTCTGGGGCATGGTGCCTTCGAAGGCGTCGACCAGCAGCAGTACGCCGTCGCACATGTTCAGCACGCGCTCGACCTCGCCGCCGAAATCGGCGTGGCCCGGGGTGTCGATGATGTTGATTTTATAATCCTTGTAAATTACCGAGACGTTCTTCGAGAGGATCGTGATACCGCGTTCGCGTTCGAGGTCGTTGTTGTCGAGGATCAGCTCGCCGGTTTGCTTGGCGTTGTCGCGCAGGATGTTGCCGGCCAGGATCATCTTGTCTACGAGCGTGGTCTTGCCGTGATCCACGTGTGCAATAATTGCAATATTGCGTAGTTTTTGCATGTGAAAAGAATTTGTGGTGCAAAGGTAACAATTTCTCGGGAAAATATACTAAATTTGTTGGCTTATTAAAAAAGTTTAATTATTATGGAACCCATCTTCAATGTCCGGCAGCAGAGCGAGATTTATATCGGGCCCACGTCCGACATCCTGCCGGGAGTACTGCCCGGGGGGCGCGTGGTCGTCGTGTCCGATGCCACGATAGACCGGCTCTACCATCCGATGCTGGCTCCTTACGATACGGTGCTGATCGGCCTCGGGGAGAGTATCAAGACCCTGCAAACCGTCGAATCGATCTACCGCCGCTTCATCGAACTGGGCGTCGACCGGTCGACTTTCGTGCTGGGGATCGGGGGCGGTATCGTGACCGACGTGGCGGGTTTCGCCGCCGCGACCTACATGCGCGGCCTCGATTTCGGGTTCGTCTCGACGACTCTGCTGGGACAGGTCGACGCCAGCGTGGGCGGCAAGAACGGCGTGAATGTCGACGGCTACAAGAATATGGCGGGGACATTCTCGCAGCCCAGGTTCGTGATCTGCGACCCCGGGATGCTGCGCACGCTCTCCGACCGGGAGTTCCGCGCCGGGCTGGCCGAAGTCGTCAAGGCGGCCATCATCGCCGATGCCGACCTCTTCGCGCGGATCGAAGCCACGACTTTCGACGACCTGCGTTCCGATACCGACCTGCTTACGGATGCCGTCTCGGCGTCGATCCGCGTGAAGGCCGACATTGTCGAACGCGACGAGCGCGAGTCGGGCGACCGCCGCAAGCTCAACCTCGGGCATACGCTGGCGCACGCCATCGAGAAGTGTACCAACCGCCTGAACCACGGCGAGGCCGTGGCGGTGGGCACGGCGCTGATCGCCGATGCCTCGGTGAAGCTCGGCGTACTGACGGCGGAAGACCGCGACCGGATCGCCGGGGTGCTGAAAAAACTGGGGTTCGACCTCACGCCGCCCGTCGATGTGAAGCGGCTGCTCAAAGAGGTGGGCAAGGACAAGAAGAATGAGGACGGCATGCTGCGTATCGTGGTGCCTATAGGCATCGGCGATTGCGACGTGCGCCGGATGTCGCACGACGAGTTTGCGGCGCTGTTTGCGTGACCCGGCTGGTACAGGCATCATCGTGCAATAAAAAGGCCCGGCTTTCGGCCGGGCCTTTTATTGCACGATACCCTTCCGGGACTATATCTCGGTCAGCGTCCGGAGTTTTTCCGTGTAGGCGTCCCAATCGGCGATGGGCTGCCGTGCGACGCCCGATTCGATCGCGGCGCGTGCCACGGCGGGCGCTACGGTACATAGCAACCGCGGGTCGAACGGCTTGGGAATCAGGTAGTCGCGGCCGAATTCGAGTTTTTCGAGCGCATAGGCCCGCAGTACCATTGTCGGCACCGGTTCCTGGGCCAGCCCGGCGAGCGCATGTGCCGCGGCGAGTTTCATCGCTTCGTTGATCTTCGTGGCCCGGACATCGAGCGCCCCGCGGAAAATGTAGGGGAAGCCCAGCACGTTGTTGACTTGGTTGGGGTAGTCCGAGCGCCCCGTGGCGAAGATGATGTCCGGACGCGATACGACGGCTTTGTCGTAGGCGATTTCGGGGTCGGGGTTGGCGAGTGCCATGACGATCGGGTCGGTCGACATCGTACGCAGCATTTCGGGCGTCAGCACGTCGGCCGTCGAAACCCCGAGGAAGAGGTCGGCGCCGTGCAGCGCCTCGGCCAGCGTGGTGATGCGGCGCGTGGTGGCGAATTCACGTTTGATTTCGTTGATATCCGTACGGTAAGTCGTGACCACGCCGCGGCTGTCGCAGAAGACCATGTTCTCACGGCGGACGCCTACGGCGATGAACAGCCGTGCGCAGGCGATGGCCGCGGCCCCGGCGCCGTTGACCACCACGCGGAGTTTGTCGAGCGTCTTGCCGGCGATCTTTACGGCATTGAGCATCGCGGCGGTCGAGATGACGGCCGTGCCGTGCTGGTCGTCGTGCATCACGGGAATATCCAGTTCTTCGCTCAGCCTCCGGTCGATTTCGAAGCATTCCGGGGCTTTGATGTCTTCGAGGTTGATGCCCCCGAACGTCGGGGCTATCGCCTTCACCGTGCGGATGAATGCCTCGGGATCGGTTTCGTCGACTTCGATGTCGAAGGCGTCGATGTCGGCGTAAGTTTTGAAGAGCATGCTTTTACCTTCCATGACGGGTTTGCCTGCCAGAGCTCCGATATTGCCCAGTCCCAGGACGGCCGTGCCGTTCGAAATGACTGCTACCAGATTGCCTTTGTTCGTGTAACGGTAAACCTCTTCGGGGTTAGCTTCGATTTCGCGGCACGGAGCTGCGACGCCGGGCGAATAGGCCAGCGACAGGTCGTGCTGCGTGTGATAGGGCTTCGTCGGTACGACCGCGATTTTCCCTGGGCGGCCTTCGCTGTGATAGCGCAGAGCCTCCTGATCCATTTTACCTTTTCTCATTATCCTAACTGTTTTGCTTGTGTCTGCGAGACACAACGTGAAAAAACCTGCAATTATTGCGCCCTTCCGTCCCGGAACGGGCATCGTACGGGGCGGAGTTAAAAATAAACCCGCAGCCCTCCCCCGAACTGGAAGCGGAAGATGCCGAACAGGCTCAGTTCGGCGCCGTCGTCCACGTCCGGCGAGTCGACGATCAGCCATTGCCCGCTGATCCCCGCGCCCAGGCCGATGTGGCGTCCCAGCATGAACTCCACCGAGGCCGATTCATGGATGCCTACGCCGCCCCTGCTGCCCGATGTATCGCCG
>ENA-ORQX01001847-ORQX01001847.1-human-gut-metagenome-genome-assembly--contig:-NODE-1847-length-12112-cov-5.559924_pt1 | contig 12112 bp, 8 predicted proteins | sample MGYA00242170_ERZ509124 | MGnify/ENA primary metagenome ERZ509124 (study PRJEB26280, sample SAMEA2338647) | human gut metagenome | biome: human gut; feature: human-associated habitat; material: faeces... | reverse complement strand
GCGTCGTAAAACTCTTGGAAGAAACGATCACAAGGGTCTTAAACGGATTGAGGTCACCCACGATGCGATCAAACGAAACCCCGTCAGCAGCGGCCAGAAAGTGCAGCCGCACCTGTTCACGCGTCGTGCGAAGAGCTTGGTACACCGTCTTAGGCCCCACTTCGGAGCCGCCGATGCCCACATTGATCACATCGGTGATCGTGTCGCCGCGGCAACCGCGACGGCGTCCCGATCGAACATCATCGGCAAAGGCGCACATATGTTCGAGCGCCTCCTGCACTTCCTTGTGAAAAGGTGCGCCCACAGTCGGATCGCGCAGTGCAGTGTGCAAAGCCGCACGGCCTTCGCTCGCGTTGACGATCTGGCCCTCTCTCATGGCGGCATTGGCACCCAAAACACCCTTTTCACAGGCGATTTCCAAAAGCGAATTGAAGTCATCTTCCGTCATGCGCTGCCGCCCGATGTCAAGCGTCAATCCACAGGCGGAGTAAACGAACTGACTACATCTAGTGCGGTAGCAACTAGGCTCTTTGCATGAATTTTTGACAATCATAGATTCTTAACGCCTCTTCCCTAAGTGCGATTTTTTCCTTTTCGCTAGCACATTAAAGCGGAATATCGCTTCTCAACGATGCAATGAGCAGCAGAACAACGCTCATACCTTATCTACTTACAGTCAAGGTTTCAACCCCAAAAACCCGCTACTAGCCAGCTTATTGCAAGTACTCAGACAAACGAATCGAATCCGGCAGCCAAAGGTTGCCGGAAATCGCCTTGAGAGTGTGAGATATTTACAGGCAGGATAAATCCGGCGTTTACCCCTCCCAGCGGGCGCAATTGCCCCTTACCCCGAAACCGCGGCACGACAAGTCGGGGACGCTCAGGCCGTTCTATATTCGAATGGAAAAAAGGGCTTCAAAGGCCTGCCGGTCGTGTAAATGCTCCGGCAGTGTCAGGTGCAATTTTTTGCGCATCTCTCTTACTGCCGCTGTCACGCAAATCACATCGCGACGGAAGGTTCGCACCGTCTTCTGTGTTGCTTTTCGGTTTGCCTTGCGCACACCGAAGTACTGCAGACGCCGAGCGATCTTAAGCAGCATCTGGCAGTACGCAGCCAATATCATGCGATAGCAGTTGGCATGAAACTTTGTCGCACTGGCTCTGTCACCAAAGCACTGCGTTTTGAATTCGCCGACCCACTGCTCCATGCAGCCTCGTCCGCAATACACCTTCTCATACATGTCCGAAATGGTGATCAGTGACAATTCCCCGGCATAACCTTCTTTTGCCGAGTCTTTGGTGCAAGCAATGCTGGTTTGAATCAAACGCAAGTCCAGCTGACAGGTGCGGCGATCAAAGCGCTTTCGCGCGATCACACGTCTGGGCTGATTCCAGCTTTTGGCGTTCCAATCCGTTGCTCCAATGATTTGCGCGGCAGTTCCGGCAGTCGTGTAGCGCTTGGCTTGCTTGCGCTTTGCGTATTTGAGCCCCTTGCTGTAGATGGCTTGTTGGGCAGCCTTGATCGGTGGGAAACCCATGATGTAATGGGCGCCCAGCTTCTGACAGGTCTCGATCAAGGCGTTGGAATTGAAGCCGGAATCCGCTCTCAGAACAATGATGTAGTCGGGAAATGCTTTCTGGATCCGCTTGAGCAGCCTGGGCAAGTAGTGTTCAAGCACCTTGCGGGCATCGCTGGTGCCTGCCGCGCCATACACAGCAATGGGGTAGCCATGCAGATAGCACAAAACCGGAGCCAGGCAACAGCATTGATAATGGCCGTTGTAAGACTTCTTTTCTTGGTTGCCGTAAAGCTTGATGTATGTCGAATCCACATCCAAGAACAAACAACGGTACTTCTTGCGTCGAATACGCGGCAGCAGCCCCAGTCGCCTGTCAGCATCAATGAAGGCGCTCAACAGAGTTTCGTTGAGAGCATTGATCGAAGGGCGATCGAAACCATTTTAGAAACGGCACAGGGTGGCACTGCTGGCCATATTGGCGATACCAAGTGCACTGGTAAAGCCTGGATCATGAAAAAGTTCGTCGTGGTCGTTGAGGTCTTCATATCCCGCTGCCAAAGCCAGAAGACGTTGCTCAAACATCAATTCAGGGGAATACAGCGTATTGCGTTTGGAGGGAACGGCATCGGACAGAACTTCCTTGGCGGCCTTAAAGAGGTTAAGACTGCGAGCGATATGAGCGATGGGAAGAAGGCCGGCAAGTGCAGTCGCGTGAAATTTTTTGCTGGAAAACGTGACGGAGCGGCCAGAAGCGTCGGAGCATGTGGTAATCTGCATGGCGGAAGAGCTGGGTGTTGGGGTTTTGTGTGGTAACTGAACCTTACCAAAACCCGCTTCTTCCACCCTTAAATCCGCCTTTTGTTGCGGATTTTTTTGCGTCTACCGCCAGCAGTTTTATGAACTTGCAAAATTCAGGCTAGATCCTGATGTGTGCCTGTGACGATTCCGTGTCACGAACAGAGAAATTCCGCCGATCGATTGATGGGTTAAAAGCCTGGTGCGCTTATCGGTTGCCATCCCAGAAATTTTGTGCTCAGAATGACGTGTTCTTAGGCGTCAGAGTCAGCTTCGTTCTGTGCTTAACCTTTGACAAACAAATCGGAATGTGCCCCCCTTCTCGTATGGATTAGGGGGTTTTTTATACATATCCAAGGGCACCAGGTTCGTAAAACACCACCCAACCAGCAAATCTTCATCCATTCTAGGCGGATAGCGTAAAAATAAGAAAAGAAGATATGTAAACTCTACAGTGGAGCTGAAAATTTTCGTATCGCTTTTTGACTCCCGAAGCAGCAGTCATTGTTCGCTGAACGTGTCTCATTTGTCTCAATGCGGAGAACTTAACCGAACTCATTTAAAAGGCTCAACCAGATATTCAGAAAGTTAACTTCGTTACTAGAGATCAAGTACCACTCTTTGGTCAGACAATTCGTCCTTGCAAACGCCCTATCTGACGCGATTCAACTATTCATCAACTGCCGGAATGGTTTACTTTGCAGATCGCTAAAAATCGCATGGTTAATTTGCAATAATCTATCTATTGGTGTTTTTAAATGAAATTTAATAACAAAAGCAAGTTCCTTATGGTTGGCGGTGTTGTTTTCGCCAATCTTTTATTCTCACAAAGTATATTGGCTCAGGATTACAACAATATTAAGAAACTGAATGATCAACAAATCATCAATATCAAAGCAAAAGCATTGAATGGTGATGTAAATAAGCAATCAGCGTTATGCAGTTTGTATACATATGGAATTCTAGGTGTAAAAAAAGACTTTCGCGAAGCTAGAAAGTGGTGCAAAATGGCAGCTGAGAATAATGACTTCAAGTCTGAACATTTGTTATGGCACAGTTACTTTTCAGAGTACAGAGAAAGTAAAAATAAGGACTTGCTGAAGTTAGCATTGAGATATTTGAAGCTCGGGCCAGATTTATATATTAATGATGTTAAAAAATACAATGAAATCATTGAATATATAGCACTTTGTTATATGGAGCTTAATGACTATCAAGGAATGAAGAATTTCTTTTTAGAAAGATCAAAGGCTGGAGATTCTGAGAGTGCATTTGCTCTATTTGACTTATGCATAATCGATGATGTTCGATTAAAAGATATTAAACTGGCAAAAGAGCAGTTATTCCGAGCTGCATCGTTAGGTAGTCCATATGCTCAATTTAATCTTGGGCAGGCATATGTAGGTGTTGATGTGGGAGGGTTAGATATTGAAAAAAATTATTCTAAAGCTTTAAATTGGTATAAGAAATTTTTATCCAATAAGAAGACAGATCCAACTAGCAAGGCTGCATTAAAGGCTCGTCATAACCTAGCTTTCATGTATCAAAAAGGATATGGCACTCCTGCGAATGTTGCTAAAGCCTTAGAATTATATAGGTTAAATTGCAATTTTGGACTTAAGGCTGATTGTTCAGCAATAGATAAAACCAATAAAAAACAGTAATATATTCCTTTTTGTCACTATATATTGATAATTAGCTATACGCTAGATAGGTTTATGATGAAATCAATAATATTCTCTCTATTAATGCTCTGCTCTACAGCAGTTATATCGGCACCATTAAGTAATACTCAACTTCGAGATATAATTATTGAGTCATTAACTAACAAAAAATATGTTGATCAACATGCAAAAACAATTGGTTTAACTGGAGAGAAAAAGAAAATCATAGAAGAGCATTACCATGAGCTAGCAAAGACACCTGAGGTTATTAATTATATTGTAGAACAATTGTCTCAGATTGGCATTGACGATGAGAGAATGTCAGCAAATGAGGTGTTACTTATGGTCTCAAATATCAGTACAGCTCTCTCGTTAGAAGGCATTAGAAACGCAACAGTTCAAGATAAAGAACAAGCTTTAGCTAACACTATACAAATAATTAAATTGCTAGATTACAACGATTGTGCATTTTATCTTTTTAATAATGGTTCTGAGAATGCTGACAGAGCTATGATAAGACGGTCAAAAATACAAAGAAGAATTTGGTCAAAGATGTCAATATCTGACATGAGGATGCAATATAAGTTCACTAGAAAAATGTCGATAAATGGAATTAATCATTTTGCTAGCTACGTTCCGATGAATGAAACTGAGTTGAATATGGCTATACTAGCAACAAGGAATTCATTCGATAGACGCTTAACTAAATATTATCCAGAAGACAAATATCGATTATCTCAAGCGTTAGCTAATCCCTATTCCGCAACAAATATTGATGCATGTCGAGCTTCTATAGTATTTATGGAATCTATTTTAGATCTTTCAGGAAAGAATAAGGAATATGCACTAAATATGTTTTTTTCGGGAAAGTAGATAGCCATGTGTATGCCATGACAGCCCCGCACTCGCAATTTTTGTTGTGATCATGGAACAGACTTTTAACCATCTAAGGAACATCTCGAGCACTTTTCTCACCGGTATTGGCCTGTCTATAAATATAAAAACAAATTTACCAATGGACACTCCCTACCCAATTCTGTTGAAAACAGTCCCTAAGTCACTGTTTTGCGTAGTTTGCGATTCCTCCGGATGGCCTGCACAGCAGGGGTTTTAACATGTTTAGCCCGGTTTTCGGCGCGTTTTAAGGCCTTCAAATTCTCACTCACGAGCATTCCATCGCAAGAAGGCCTTTAAAACGCGTCTACCCTCTCCCTCTTTCCTTAGTGAGAAATCTTGAGCATTCGCACGATGATTCTCAAACATTTGGACACCCAAAATCTCACACACTTGGACAGCCGGCTAAGGGTCAATCCTAAACATTCGGACACCTGGCAGTGATAGACCAAGTCCTCTGTTTAACCAACCGGAGGACTTATGAACAAGTTTCCAGTTTCCCTCCTGCGGCAGCTGCTTGGTTGCGTTCAGGACGGTCTTTCAATCCGCGTCACAGCTCAGAAGTTGGGGATTTCCAAATCCTCGGTGAGTTTTCTTTCTCAAACGGCGCTCTCTCATGGCGGCAGAGCCAAAGTGGCTGAGTTGATCCAATTGCCCGACACGCAGCTATCGGAGACTTTTTATCCACCGACAACAAAGGCGTACCAAGAACCAGACTGGGTAGAAGTTCACAAAAAGCTAGCCCAACGGAATGCCACGCTCAAATTGCTGTACGACGCCTATAAGTCACAAGTCGTCAGACGTGCATACACCTACACTTCCTTTTGTCGCCGCTACTCCGCGTGGCGCCAAGCCAACGGCCTTGGCGTACCCAACGGCAACGTCCAAGTCATCCCCGGTGAGCGCATGGAGATTGACTTCGCCGGCGACAACCTCAAGTGGATTGATCCTAACTGTGACGTACAACGTGCGCGGTTGTTTATCGCGGTGTTACCGTACAGCAACCTGACTTACGTTGAGGCTTTTCCCAATGAGAAGCAACAGAGCTGGATCTCCGGCATCGTTCACGCTCTCGAATATTTCGGCGGCACGCCGCAGGTCCTCGTCATGGACAATGCAAAGGCACTCGTCAAGCACTCGAGCTGGTACGAGGGCGAAGTTCAGCAGACGGTGCACTCCCTGTGTAACTACTATGACATCGAGCCGTGGGCGTGTCAGCCCCGTCGTCCCAAGCAGAAAAACCGAGTTGAGGCCGGTGTAGGGCTCGCACAGCGACGGATCATTGCCGCAATGGAGCTTGAGCGCACCCCGATGGCGCGCGATCTCGATCACCTCAACGAACAGGTAAAAGCGAAACTCGAAGAGCTTAACAACGCGCCGTTTACTGCCACAGGAAGGTCTGATTCCCGAAGGCAAATGTTTGAGGATGAAGAACGCGAGTACCTTGGCCGCCTGCCGCTCCAAGCCTTCAGTCCGTTGGATATCCGCGTCCTTGTCGTTGATCGTGGCCATTGCGTTCGCATATCGGGTGATGGTCATCGCTACAGCACGCCGCCGGAGTACATCGGCAAGCGCGTTTCCGTGACGATCACCGATGACAAGGTCTACATCTATGACCTGGATTCGTGGAGCAAAATCGCCGAGCACAAGCGATACAAGAATACACAAGGCAACAAGACCCACCTATTGCCGGAACACCTGACTGACGCGGAAAGAAAATACCGGCGCCAACCTCGCGAATGGGTTGCTGAGTTTGTCAAGGCTGGATTGCCTGAAGACTTTGCCGATCGTCTGGTGCGGCATCTAAAAAAAGGAAAAACCAACTTTCCTTGCGGCCGGGCTTGCAATGCCCTGATGAGGCTCTTCAAGCTTTTTCCCGTCTCCATTATCTATCAGGCTCTGAGTACGGGTCTTGAGTACGGCAATGTCACCTATCAAGAAACGCGCAAAAGATGTGAGCAAATCATTTGGACCAAAGAAAACAACCTGGAACCCAACATTGGAAACAATCAAAGGATCGCAAACGACTATTTGTCTCCGGCTCACACCAATATCAGAAACAACTACCGATGAGGGGGTGGACAATGAGTCGATCGGTAATGGATCTTAAAGAGGTTTGCCTTGAGCTGTGCGCCGGCGGCATCCTGATAAAAGCGATGGAACTTGTCAAGCTTCCGAATTATCAAAGCTTAGATCCGGTGGAGTTCTTATACGAATGTCTCGTGAGCGAAGCGGCTCGAAGGCAAACGAGAAAGGTTGCGACACAGATCAAAAAATCAGCTTGCTTCTATCCGGACGGCATGTATTGAAAATACTCTGTATGCACCTGACCGCAATCTGAATCGCGGATTGATTGAGCGTTTGGCCGGTTGCGATTGGATCCGAAATGGCGAGCACTGCGTCATCACAGGCGCCACCGGCAGCGGCAAAACTTGGTTGGCCAGCGCGTTGATGAATGCCGCAATCCGAGCAGGATTTTGAGCAAAGTATTATCGCGTCAACGATCTTTTGCTCGAATACGCCGAAAGTGCCTCCAATACTACGTTGCGAGCGAGTAAGAAGAAACAACTGAACAGGTATCACCTACTGATGATTGATGAATTCGGCCTAGGCGGCTTAACCGCGAATCAACGTGCTGACCTGTTGGAAATCATAAATGAGAGAACGCGCGAAGGAGGCAAAAGCGTGATAGTTACAAGCGTGTTTCCGGTAGATGTCTGGGCGAGCTGTATCGGGGACGTGTCGTTTAGCGATTCCATTCTGGACAGGCTCATTCATCGAGCTTGGCGCCTGAACTTGGAGGGCCCGTCTATGCGAAGCCGAACAGAGTGCGGAGCACTTGAAGATCCCTACGGGAAAAAGCTGAAGTCTTAAAGAGAAAGACTTTCAGACCGGCATCTCTCGAATCTTGAGTTTGACCGGCAGTGACTCGGGGCGCGCTCCGCATTCGCTCCGCGCAACCGAATAGCTATGACAGCCTGCGAGCACTCGCTCTGATTCCGAAGGATGCCCCAGCCTGCGTTCCGACCTGCCTACAGCCCATCGTTTACGACATAAGCGGCAGGTCGAACGCAGGCTGGGTTAGGAAGGTAGAAACCTCAAAAGCAATAACGCTCTCGGAACACCCACACTTGCCCAATCATCGGCATCGAAACTACTGTCCGAATGTTTGAGAATTGGGGTGTCCGAAAGGATGAGAATTATCGTGCGAATAAATGGTAATTTTCAGCCGGGTCAGTTTTTATGTCGATTTGTGGGGGTCAGTTCACTTTAAGAGTTCGCCCAACACTCAGCTTCCGAAGTGCTTGATTTTAAGAGGGTCACATAGCTTGTCATCCCTCTAAACAATTGTCGGTTAAGGGATATGCTGAACCGTTGTCGATAAGCAACAACACCACATCTAATGTCTTATGTAGCGGTAGCAAGATATTGTTGCTGCGCTACTGCCAAAACAAAGCAGAACATCAAGCAGTCATCAACTGTACCAACAGTACACTTCGAAGTGTACTTACCACAGTGAACAGTACAGTCGCCTACCTTTTCTCTCCAGTACAGTCTTCGAAAACTGAAGAAATCCCAGTTATCTATTGACTCCAGACCGTCTGTGGCGACTGAGTCCAACTCTCTTATGCAACAACTAGAACACTGCTCATAAGTATACTTACTTGTATACTCATGCTATTTCCAGTACAGTTACTGTACTTACGCCTCGTCTGAATTAACCATTGTCATCTTCAAGAGGCTGGTCCCCATCAAGCCCTCAAGGTTTCGCCATGCAATATCTACCTACAGACCTTCTAACAGCCATTGAACGCATGCGATTGATTGGCTCCGACACACAACGTTATGAGGTCAAGGCAGCCAGAAAGGCGCTTCCCGAAAGCATTGCGGAAACAATTTCAGCTTTTGCTAATCGCGACGGCGGAACGATCATCCTGGGACTCGACGAAAAAGCCAAATTTTCCACAGTTCCTGACTTTGATGCCGGTTCAATTCATGATGCCTTGCTCAGGATCGGAGCTGACCTCACGCCACCTTGCCGCCTCGAGATTGAGCGCTATCCCTTTGAAGGAGCAGAAATCGTCGTAGCTATCGTTGAGGCTGCTCCCTTGGATCAACGTCCCTGCTTTATTACCAAGAAGGGATTGCGGTACGGTTCATTCATTCGAACGGGAGACGGCGATAAGAGACTGACCGACTACGAAATTGAGCGCCTTCGCGAATTTCACCAACAGCCTTCGTTTGATCGGCAACCTGTGTACGAAGCGTCGATGAGCGACCTGGATTCATCAATCCTTGATGCCATTGTCCAGCGTAATCGTGAAATCACGCCTCGGATCTTCGGCAAGATGGATCGCATGGAAATTTTGACCAAACTAGGGGCCATCGCCCCGGACTCTGAAGTTAGTGGTCGGTACGTGCCCACTCTGGCTGGTCTGCTGGTAGCTGGAACTTATCCCCAAGAGTTCTTCCCTCGCCTCAATGTCACTTTCACAGTGTATCCCGCCGTTATGAAGGCCCAGATCGACGGCATTCGCTACCTCGAAACGCAATCCGTCAATGGTTCCATCCCCGAAATGCTTGTGCGCTCGCTTGAATTACTCAAAAAGCACATGAACAAGGGGGCTCTCATCCAGGGCGCATTGAGAAAGGAAATCACTGACTATCCTATCCTGGCCTGCCGAGAAGCAATCATCAACGCACTTCAACATCGAGACTATTCCCCGAGCGGCAGAGGATCACAGGTGCAGATCAACCTGTTTGCTGACCGACTCGAGATCTTGAATCCAGGTGGCTTGTACGGCGCGGCATCGTTCAGTAGCCTTCCACGAGGGATTTCTGCGACCAGAAACGCAAGATTGTCCCAACTGTTGGAGTACACCCCTTATGAGAGCCCCGGGGAAGAGCCTGGATACGTCATCGAAAATCGCGGCTCCGGACTTCAGCAGATCAAGCTGGAACTGCAAGAAGCACTGATGCCTGAGGCTGAGCTCAAAGACTTCGTCTCGGCATTTCAGATCACGTTCTTCAAGCGGCGTCTTTCACAGGATGAACGCGATAATAAATTGTGGTCCAACTTTGAAGTTGCCTTGATCTCCGAGTTGGAGAAGAAAGGAAGCATGACCGTTGCAGAAATCATGGAAAACTCCGGCCTATCCCGCAACACGGTATCCGCCAAATTACGCGACCTCAAGAAGCGTGGTGTGATCGAAAGTACCGAGAGACCGAAGAGCCCCAAACAGCGCTATCGTTTAGTCGAAAGAAATGCCCTATTTTTTGAAAGATAAGAACACATACATCATATGAGCAAATCGATCCTAGATCTAAGTGCCCAAGAAGCTTTCGACTATTTCATGCGGGAGGATGTCTATACAACCCTAACCTTGCCAAACTACTTCAGATTTTCATCCATCTTAAGAAAGATAGAATCCGAATATAACTCCTGGTCGAGTAAAAATCCCCTCAATAATAGTAGAGATCATTATAAAGAATCAGTTTTAGGTTCGAAACCTGGTCCAAAAAGACTTGAGTCCGTTAACCACATTATTGCCATCAATAAAGAGGGGGCATACAGCTTCCGTCGCATGACCATTACAAATCCAATTCTTTATTTTTACCTCGTTAAACTAATTACCGAGGAATCGAATTGGAATATTATTATCAACAGATTCAAGACATTTCATTCGAAGGCACCCTTCATCAGGGTTTCTAGTATATTGCGTGTTCCGGATGACACACAAGAGAATCCGCAGAAGAATGCACCGGAAGACGTACCGAATGAGAACAAAAACTCAACAAGCAATTCAATATCCAACCCATCAGGGTGTGCCATTAACAAATGGTGGACAGATTATGAACTCGCCGCAATCCAGTACTCAATGAAGTACGAATACATGCTTAAAACCGACATAACAAACTTCTATCCAAGCATTTACGTACATTCATTGTCCTGGGCCATTTCCAATCGCAAAATATGCAAGGACAATCTTAGTAAGAAAGATAAAGATTGTCCGGCAGACATCAATCTTGGTAGATCCATTGAAGATTACATTCTGAGCATGCAATCTGGCGAAACAATGGGTATCCCTATTGGAAGTGGCATTTTTGACCTTCTTGCCGAACTAGTACTTGGTTATGCAGACATGATGCTTGCCGAGGCTCTTCAAGAGAGCACAGATTCTGATTTGCAAATTCTTCGATATCGTGATGACTACACCATATTTAGCAACGACTCTGAGAAACTGAAGAAGGTTATTTCTACCTTGCACTCTGTACTGTCTGATTTGAAGCTATCACTAAACGAACGAAAAACAGAGTTCTCGGATTCATCATCATTAAATATACTAAAGAAAGATAAGATCGCTTCTTTGAGACTTCCAACTTCAGGATCATTAGGAATACTCAAAGAGGCGTATAGCATCTTAATGTTCACATCCGAACACCCCAACTCAGGGCAGTTATGTCGAATACTCATCGAACTTTCGAAAAGGCTCCAACTTGAGAAGAATAAAGAGCATGTGGAGCAATACTTTCCACAACTAGTCTCTATTCTCTGCGAAATAGCAATACGAAATCGCAAGTACGCACAATTTCCTATTGCCATTATTTCGCAACTACTTAGTAGACCTGCAATCCCAGATCAGCAATACAAGTCTGACCTAGCACAGCAACTTGTAGACAGATTTAAGAAGCAAGTAAATATTGGATACATAGAGATTTGGCTTCAAAGAGCCTTGTTAGCCACAGGCACACAAGAAGACTTCAATGAGGCGCTTTGTAAATATGTCGAAAACACGAACACTAAACCACTCTGGAATGTATCGTGGGTCAAACAAGAATACCTAGATAAAATTTCCTGGAATTCTACTGAGTTTATTGATCGTGAAGCACTATGTAAAATAACTCCTTTCATTGAAATGGACGAAATCTCTGTCTTCGAGTACTGCTGATAATTCTGTCGAATCACTGCGACATAACTCATTATTTAATCAAACAATCCATCTCGTCTGCTCGACATATTTATCTCTATAAATTCCACCTAGAGACAAATCTCTAGATCTAAACAGCAAGCGCCTGAGCTTCACAGATCAGGCGTTTTTTTCTATTCTTCATCGAACACTCAGCTCAACCGGTGGAGTCAAGGAGACAGTGTTGGCTCTGGCACCCCGGACTCATACCCCGTATCGGTATCTGTCAAGGTACTTCAAAAAATTCAATGAGGAGTCTTTCTGCTTGTTG
>ENA-ORQX01001846-ORQX01001846.1-human-gut-metagenome-genome-assembly--contig:-NODE-1846-length-12113-cov-3.069995_pt1 | contig 12113 bp, 10 predicted proteins | sample MGYA00242170_ERZ509124 | MGnify/ENA primary metagenome ERZ509124 (study PRJEB26280, sample SAMEA2338647) | human gut metagenome | biome: human gut; feature: human-associated habitat; material: faeces... | reverse complement strand
ATACTTCCTTTTGCCTTTGCCCACATTATATGATATGCGTTACCGGTCATAAAGTCTCTTCTCTGCTCATAAACTAAAAGAAAAAGGGTTCTTATGGATCATAACGAAACATCCTCTTTTACACCGTTTGATTATATGACACAGACACGGGAACTGCAGATGTTAAAAACCATGCTCCCCTACATGAAAGATACACAAAAAAAGCAATTTGCCATATTGATAAAATATATGGAGCTGCAAAACACCGTCCAGGTGTTCTCGCAGGAAGACAAGGTGATGTCCATGTGCTCCGTCGATGAGGGCAGCAATAATATGGTTGCCATGTTAAACGATCTGCGCGCTTTCTGCACCAGCAAAGAGCAGGAAACCATCGACATGCTTGCGAATATGTTCTCCATGCTTGAGACCTACGAAACCATCTTCAGTTAAACAGAAAGGAATTCCTATGCCCTACGATTTTTTGAACAACAATCCGCTTCTCGCCGATATGTCTCCGGAGAAGCTACAGTTTCTTATGAACTTTGCCACCGCCAAAAAGCCGACCGACATTAAAGAGATGATGCCGTTTCTGCTCTCTGCCATGAATTCCGCAAAATCAAATAACATCCAGTTCAGTGAACCGGAGACGGATCTCTTATTCCAGATCCTAAAGCAGAACATGTCCGCAGAAGAATCTGCCAAAGCTGACAAAATCATGAACCTGATGAAAAACAGAGTTGCTGACTATATTGTTACCGGTCAGTGGGCAAAAAAAGCATATCAGGAAGCATCCATTTACGGCGAGGCAGTAAAACTTGCATCTTCCGAGGATAAGACATTCTCTTACATACCGGACTGCTCTGATCTTGATATTCCGGATGATCTTGATTACGTTTATATTTGTGAGAACAATACCATTTACGGAACCAAATACAAAAAACTCCCGAACACAAAAGGACATACATTGGTCGCTGACGTATCTTCCTGCTTCTTGTCAGAGCCGGTAGATGTCACAAAATACGGTGTGATCTACGGCGGCGTTCAGAAGAATGTCGGACCGGCAGGTGTTGTTATTGTGATCATCCGTGAGGATCTGATCACAGAGGATACCTTACCGGGAACACCTACCATGTTAAAATACAAAACACATGCAGATGCAGATTCTCTTTACAATACACCGCCATGCTACGGCATTTATATCTGCGGAAAAGTATTCAAATGGTTAAAGAAGATGGGCGGACTTTCTGTCATGAAAGAGCGCAATGAAGAAAAAGCAAAGATCCTTTACGATTTCTTAGATCAAAGCAAATTATTCAAAGGAACTGTTGTACCGGAGGACCGTTCCCTGATGAACGTTCCATTCGTAACCGGAGATGCTGACCTGGATGCAAAATTCGTAAAAGAGGCAACCGAAGCCGGATTTGTAAATTTAAAAGGACATCGTACCGTTGGCGGTATGAGAGCATCCATCTACAACGCTATGCCAAAAGAGGGCGTTGAGAAGTTAGTAGAGTTCATGAAGAAGTTTGAGGAGGAGAATGCATAATGTTTAAGTATAACTGCTTAAATCCGATCGCATCAGTCGGTCTGGATCTGTTTTCCGATCAGTATGAGAAAGTAGATGAATTAAAAGATGCACAGGCTGCTTTAGTCAGAAGTGCTGCAATGCATGATTTAGAACTGCCGGATACCTTAGAGGCAGTCGCAAGAGCCGGTGCCGGAGTCAACAATATCCCGCTGGACAAATGTGCAGAAAAAGGTATCGTCGTATTCAATACACCGGGTGCAAATGCAAACGGTGTTAAAGAGCTCGTGTTTGCAGGTATGCTTTATGCATCCCGTGATATTGTAGGCGGTATCGAGTGGTGCTTAGAGAACCAGAACGATGAGAATATTGCAAAGACTGCAGAAAAGCAGAAAAAGAACTTTGCAGGAACCGAGATCTCCGGAAAGAAATTAGGTGTCATCGGGCTTGGTGCGATCGGTGTATTAGTTGCTAATGCAGCAATTCACATGGGAATGGAAGTATACGGTTATGATCCGTATATCTCCGTTGCAGCTGCATGGAACTTATCAAGAAGTGTCAAACATATCAGCAATGTAGAGGATATCTACCGTGAATGCGATTATATCACGATCCATGTACCGCTTTTAGATTCCACAAAGAAAATGATCAACGCAGATGCGATCGCCATGATGAAACCGACTGCCATCGTATTAAACTTTGCAAGAGATCTGCTTGTAGATGAAGAGGCAATGGTAGATGCACTCGCAGCAGGTAAAGTACACAAATATGTATCTGATTTCCCAAATACAACAACCGTTGGCGCGAAGGGCTGCATTGTGACACCACACCTTGGAGCTTCCACAGCAGAGTCAGAAGACAACTGTGCGGTCATGGCAGTGCGTGAGATCCGCGATTACTTAGAGAACGGTAACATCGTTCATTCCGTAAACTTCCCGGACTGCAGCATGGGAGCATGTACAACCGCAGGACGTATCGGAATCTTACACCGCAATGTCAAAGGTATGTTAAGTTTATATACTACGATTCTTGGCGATGCTGGTATCAACATTGATGGGATGGCAAACAAATCAAAAGGTGATTATGCATATGCACTTTTGGATCTGGATACTTCCATTCCGGATGACGTACTTGAAAAATTAAAAAATACAGAAGGTGTCTTAAAGGTTCGCAAGATCTGCTAGAAATCTGACGGTGATTTGTGACAATAGAGTGTTTAAGAAAGGTACATTCTATTGTTTCCTAGATCGGCATAGGAAACAATTTTAAGGAAAATGGTAACTTAATTCAGAAGAATAAGATGAGGTGCAGCAAAAATGGCAGATATCAGACCGTTTATGAGCATCAGACCAGAAAAAGGGAAGGCAGCTAAGATCGCTGCCCTCCCTTATGATGTTTATAACAGAAAAGAAGCAACTGTGGAAGTGGAGAAAAATCCGGAGTCTTTTTTAAAGATTGATCGTGCGGAGACAGGCTATCCGCTTTCCGTGGATATGTATGACGACAGAGTGTACGAAAGGGCACACGATCTGTTGTGGGGGATGGTAGAGGATGGTTCTTTTATCAGGGATCAGAAGAGCTGCTACTATATTTACGAACTTACGATGAATGGACGCGTGCAGACAGGTATTACCGCATGTGCGTCGATCGACGACTATTTAAACGGTGTTATCAAAAAACATGAGAACACCAGAGCGGAAAAAGAGGCAGACCGTATCCATCATGTAGACGTCTGTAATGCGCAGACAGGACCGATTTTTTTGGCATACCGGTCAGATCCGGTGATCAACGGAATCGTAGCACAGGTCAAAGAGGGAGAGCCGGAGTATGATTTTATATCGGAGGACGGGATCAGACACCGCGTGTTTGTGATCGATGACGACGAAAAAATAGCTGCGGTCTCACAGGCATTTGAAAATATGGCAGATATCTATATCGCAGACGGTCATCACCGTGCGGCTTCCGCAGTAAAAGTCGGTTTGAAACGAAGAGAAGAACATCCGGACTATGATGGAACGGAAGAATTTAATTATTTCCTGTCCGTGTTATTCCCGGATGACCAGCTTATGATCATGGATTATAACCGTGTGGTCAAGGATTTAAACGGATACTCTTTCCAGAGTTTTTACAAGGAAATGAAAAAACGCTTTGACGTGACGGAGATCACAGATCAGGAAGAAAAGAGACCGCAGGAAAAAGGCAGCTTTACCATGTACATGGAAGGACACTGGTTCTTGTGTAAGATCAGGGAGGAAGACCTTGCGGCAGTGGCGGATGATCCGGTCAAAAGTCTGGATGTCTCACTGTTACATGATCTTTTACTCCATCCGGTACTAGGCATCGGAGATCCGAAAACAGACGGCAGGATCGACTTTGTCGGCGGAATCCGCGGCATGGACGAACTGGTCAGACGCTGTGAGGAAGACTGTTCCGTTGCATTTGCCATGTATCCGACCTCGATCACAGAGCTCTTCTCCGTCGCAGATGCCGGAAAACTCATGCCTCCAAAATCTACCTGGTTTGAGCCGAAGCTCCGCAGCGGTCTGTTTATTCATTCCTTAGAATAAGGAAATTCCTTAGAGCAGGACAAAATGAGAAATGGAATTTTGAAAACTTATAAAGAACTGAGGAAGTTGTGAATCTGTGCCAGGTTCACAACATTCATAGCCTAAAGATGATTTTTTTAAAATTCAAATTCGAATAAAAACGAAGGGAGCCATATATGCTGGCAGAAAATGTAGAAGGAATCGCAAATGCAACTGAGACCGTCGAAATGTTAAACCAGGCGCAGGAAAACTTACAGGAGGTTGCGAAGAACCCTGGAATCGTAGGCACATGGCTGCAGGGTCTGATCCCGGATCTTTTGAATTTTGCGTTTCAGGTCGTAGTTGCGATTATCATTTATATTGTCGGAAGCAAGATCATTAACCTGATCTTAAAAATGTTCCGCAAATCCATGGAACGCAGAGATGTCGATACCGGTGTCAGACAGTTTGTACTGCCATTGATCAAATACGCACTATATCTGGTACTGATCTTTATTATCATGGGACTGTTTGGAATTGCAACCACCTCGGCAGTGGCAGTGCTTGGTTCTGCTGGTGTGGCAGTCGGTCTGGCATTACAGGGCAGCCTTTCAAATTTTGCGGGTGGTGTGCTGATCTTATTGTTAAAACCTTTCCGTGTCGGAGATTACATTATAGAACATTCCGGCGGGAAAGAGGGTACGGTAACAGAGATCTCCATTTTCTATACGAAACTGCTCACCATTGACAACAAAGTGGTCATGGTACCAAACGGTACACTCTCTAACAGCAGCATCACGAATGTTTCCACCATGGAGAAACGCCGTGTGGATCTGGTAGTAGGCATTGCATATGAAGCAGATATCAGGACTGCAAAAGAAGTGTTGTATTCTGTTGCAGAAGCGGAGGAGGCAAGACTGCCGGAAGAAGAGATTCTTGTATTTGTGGATGAACTCGGAGATTCTTCCGTAAACATGGGTGTGCGTATCTGGGTAAAAACAGAGGACTACTGGTCTGCAAGGTGGCGCCTGACCGAGAATATCAAGTATGCGCTTGACAGTCACAATATTTCCATTCCATATCCTCAGATGGATGTGCAGATCAAACAGTAAATGACAGGGAGAAAAGAACGGTGCAATTATCATGGTGTTGGGGTCAGATAGTGCATTTAAACTTCTTGATTGACAAATTGCGCAAAGCCGTGTCTGTTTTGTTCCATTGTACGAAAATAAGAAAATCTAAGCCTGCCTGAGTCAGGTTTTCTCAGAATGACGTGAACGGCAACAACGAGTCATCCATGACTCGATGCTGCCTTGTTCTGCCATCCGTGGCAGAACATCACTGTGTATTACCAGGCAGTCTAAGATTTACTAATTTTCTCCCAAAGTCACAAAAGCAGTCTCGGCTTTGTGCAATTTGTCAGTCGTTATGTTGTGAATGCACTGTTTGCCCCCAACATCATTATCATACGAAATGTGTATATGTACCGCTTTTTTTGTGTATAAAAAACCCGCAAATACAGTAAAACAGGAGCTTGACAAGTCTGAACGTGAGCAATTTTAACACTTCAAACGTGACGGATATGAGTGGTATGTTTACAGGCTGCGGAACCAGTAAAGTTACTGTGAAATAGTCATAACACTCATATGTGCAAAATTAACAAAGATTTCTAAAAATCGTTGACAAAATAAGTGAGATATGCTAATTTTGATTTGTTAGGCAAAACAGATGACAAAGAGGATTCTGTTGAATGGTTATTTTATGTATTTAGGAGGTTTTTAAAGAGTTATGCAGCAGGGAACTGTAAAATGGTTTAATGCCAAAAAAGGTTATGGATTTATTTCGGACGAGCAGGGAAATGACGTATTCGTACATTTTTCCGCATTGAACATGGATGGATTTAAAGAGTTAAAAGACGGTGAACGTGTTGAGTTCGAGGTTACCGAAGGAGAAAAAGGTCCTCAGGCTGCCAATGTAAGCCGTATCGCATAACAGCAGATGATTCCATAAGTACCAAAAAGGGAGTGTAAATATTACATTCCCTTTTTAAGTTGTATAAAATGTGATATAATAAGACTGCCGAGCGAAGCGAGTGTAGATCACGATCATGTGCTGCTTTTGCGCATGATATAATGAGCGCAAGTGAGTCAACATGCTTGCATGATTGACGAACGGCGAATTGGATTATGTGCTGTTTTTTGCACATAATATACTAGACATAAGATCATATTTTGGAGGATGATGATGAAACTGACTGATTTGGAAGCATACGAGATTTTAGAACAGTGCCCTTTGCGTGATTTGAAATCCGAAGGGTTTATTTTACGCCATAAAAAAAGCGGTGCAAGAGTTGCGGTAATTTCAAATGATGATGATAACAAGGTATTTTATATCGGGTTCCGTACGCCGGCAGAGGATTCCACAGGTGTACCACATATCATAGAACACACAGTATTGTGCGGTTCGGATAAATACCCGGTCAAGGATCCGTTTGTGGAACTGGTCAAGGGATCCTTAAATACATTTTTAAATGCGATCACTTATCCGGAGAAAACGATTTATCCGGTGGCAAGCTGCAACGATACGGATTTTCAGAATCTGATGAGTGTTTATATGGATGCGGTATTCCATCCGAATATTTATAAACATCAGGAGATTTTTAAACAGGAAGGCTGGCATTATGAGCTTGAGAGCGAAGATGCGCCGATTACGATCAACGGTGTTGTATATAATGAAATGAAAGGTGCTTTTTCGTCTGCAGATGATGTGCTGCAGCGGGAAATTTTAAATTCCCTGTTTCCGGATAACACTTACAGTAACGAGTCCGGCGGAGATCCGGAACGTATCCCGGATCTGACCTATGAGGATTACCTTGATTTTCACCGCAGATATTACCATCCGTGCAATTCCTATATTTACCTGTATGGAAATATGGATGTGGCAGAAAAACTCCGCTGGATGGATGAGGAATATTTAAGCCATTATGAGGAAATTGAACTTGACTCTACAGTAAAGGCACAGAAGCCATTTGAAAAACCAGTGGAGATCACGAAGAAATACCCAATCTCTTCCGCAGAACCGGAGGAAGATAATACCTATCTTTCTTATAATCTGGTTGTGGGGGACATTTTAGATAGAAAACTTTATCTGGCATTTGATGTGCTTGACTATGCATTGCTCGGTGCACCGGGGGCTCCGTTAAAACAGGCACTGATCGACGCGGGCATCGGAAAAGATATCGTTGGCGGTTATGACAGCAGTACCATGCAGCCGGTATTTTCCATCATTGCAAAAAATGCGAACAGTGCAGATAAAGAAAAGTTTCTTGCGACGATACAGGATGTGTTAAACCGTCAGGTAAAAGACGGCGTGGATAAGAAAGCACTGCTTGCCGGGATCAGTGCGTCAGAGTTCCGCTATCGTGAAGCGGATTTCGGACAATTCCCGAAGGGACTATTATACGGCATCCAGTGTTTGGACAGCTGGCTTTACGATGACATGCAGCCATTTATGCATGTGGAGGCATTAGATACTTACCGTTTCCTGCGGGAGCAGGTTGAGACCGGATATTTTGAAACATTGATTGAAAAATATCTGCTTCACAATCCGCATGCGTCGGTGGTTGTGATTGAGCCGGAGAGAGGTCTTAATGCAAAAAGAGAAGAGACACTGGCAGAGAAACTTGCTGCATATAAAGACAGCCTGAGTAAAGAGGAGATCAAGCAGCTTATCGCAGACACGAAACATTTAAAACAGTATCAGGAAGAGCCTTCACCAAAGGAAGATTTGGCAAAAATTCCGATGTTAAAACGTGAGGATATGAAACGTGAGGCGGCACCGCTTTACAATACGATGAAAAAATACGGTGACACGACGGTCGTACACCATGAGATGTTTTCAAATGGTATTGATTATCTGCGCATCCTCTTTGATATCCGTGATATGGAGATCAAAGATCTGCCGTATGTTGGAATTTTAAAATATATCCTTGGCTATATGGATACAGAGCGGTACGGATTTTCAGAACTGGCAAATGAGATCAACATCCACACCGGTGGAATATCCGCAAGCTGTGGTGTTTATCCGCATGTGAAGAAGACGGAGGATATGCAGTTTATGTTTGAACTGCGTGTAAAAACGCTTGCATCGGAGCTGCCCCAGGCGATGGATCTTTTGCGTGAGATCATAATGACGACAAAGATTTCTGATGAAAAGCGCCTGCGTGAGATCATTGCGCAGCTTCGTTCAAGGGTGGAGGCGGCATTTGACGGTTCCGGACATTCGGTAGCATCCATGCGTGCGCTGTCTTATTTCTCAAGAGCGGCATATTATCAGGAGGCAACCGCAGGCATTTCCTTCTATGAGCTGGTCGCTGATTTAGATGAACATTTTAATGAGAAAAAAGATGCACTGATCGCACAGCTTGAGAAAATGGTACAGACGATATTTGTACCGGAGCGCATGATCGTCAGTGTTGTCTGCGAAGAGGCAGATTATCAGGCGGTAGAAGCACAGATCGCTTTCCTGTTAAAAAATCTGTATCCGTCGAAGAAAATCGTGAAAGAGCGGAGTCTGCCAGAGCTTCATTTAGAAAAGAAAAATGAGGGATTTATGGATGCCTCCCAGGTGCAGTATGTGGCGAGAGCTGGTAACTATGTGCGCCACGGATTTTCGTATCACGGTGCATTGCGCATTTTAAAAGTCATTATGGGATATGATTATCTCTGGATCAATGTCCGTGTCAAGGGCGGAGCCTATGGATGTATGAACAGCTATATGCGGAATGGAGATACTTATTTTGTTTCCTACCGTGATCCGAACTTAAAGAAAACGGATGAGATCTATGACGGTATCCCGCAGTATCTTGCCGATTTTAAGGCGGACGAGCGTGAGATGACAAAATACATCATTGGTACGATCAGTGATATGGATACGCCGATGAATCCGAGTGCGAAGGGAGCACGTTCCATGACCGCATATTTACAGGGACTGGATTTTGCGGATATCCAGAAAGAGCGCGATCAGGTGATCGGTGCAACAGATGAGGATATCCGTGGCTTAAAGGATCTGATCGCATCCGTGCTGGAAGAAAAAAATCTCTGTGTCATCGGAAACGAAGATAACTTAAAGAGTCAGAGCGACATGTTTATGCAGCTGAAAAATTTATATGAATAATTTGGGAATGGAGTACGAATGAAAGAAAATTTTAAATCGGGATTTGTTACAATTATCGGCAGACCAAACGTTGGAAAATCAACGTTAATGAATCATCTGATTGGTCAGAAGATCGCAATCACATCCAATAAACCGCAGACCACCAGAAACCGTATCCAGACTGTCTATACGGATATGGAACGCGGACAGATCGTATTTTTGGACACGCCGGGAATCCATAAGGCAAAAAACAAGCTGGGTGAATATATGGTCAACACTGCAGAACACACTTTAAATGAAGTGGATGTGATCCTCTGGTTAGTAGAGCCGTCGAACTTTATCGGAGCAGGGGAACAGCATATCATCGAGCAGTTAAAAAAGACAAAAACACCTGTGATTCTTGTCATCAATAAGGTGGATACGGTCAGCCGTGACAAGATACTGGAATTTATCGATACTTACCGCAAAGTATATGATTTTGCCGAGATCGTTCCGGCGTCCGCCCTGCGCGCACAGAATCTCGATACCGTACTTGACATGATCTTTAAATATCTGCCGTACGGACCGCAGTTTTATGATGAGGACACAATCACAGACCAGCCGGAGCGCGCGATCGTTGCGGAGATCATCCGTGAAAAGGCACTTCATGCATTGGATGATGAGATCCCGCACGGAATCGCTGTCTGCATTGACCGCATGAAACAGCGGAAAGGACAGAACATCATGGACATTGAGGCGACAATCGTCTGCGAGAGGGATTCCCATAAGGGCATCGTGATTGGAAAAGGCGGGGCAATGTTAAAAAAGATCGGTTCAAACGCACGTTATGAGATCGAACGACTGTTAGAGGAACAGGTCAATTTAAAACTTTGGGTAAAAGTTAAAAAAGACTGGCGTGACAGCGATTCCATGATGAAGAATTTTGGTTATAACAAGGATGAGATCTAAACTTACCATTTTTTTGCTGGTATAAGCGAAGCTGTCTGCGGAAATCCTAACATTATCAAGTGATGGATGATGGGAGGATGAGACCATGGATGAAGCCTGGAGCAATTTTATGATAACAGGAAGAGTAACTGATTATTTAAAATACAAAGAGTCGCACGAAGGCAGCTTTGATACCACAGGGAGAGGATGGGAGAACAGACCGGATGGGACAGAATATCGTAGTGACCGGGATGGTCTTAAAGGTAATGCCGATTGGCGATTATGACAGAAGAATCACGCTGCTGACAAAGGAACGGGGCAAGATCACCGCATTTGCAAAGGGTGCAAGAAGACCAAACAGTGCACTTGTTGCTGCGGCAACCCCGTTTTCCTTTGGAGAATTTGAAATGTTTGAGGGAAGAAGTTCCTACACCGTAGTCAGGGCATCCATTCAGAACTATTTCAGGGAAGTTCAGGAAGAACTTGAAGCTACATATTATGGGTGTTATTTTCTGGAATTTGCCGATTATTACTGTCAGGAAAACAATGATGAACGGGAAATGTTAAAGCTGCTTTATCAGTCACTCAGGGCATTGACGAGCGCTGCCTATGATAAGAGGCTGGTCCGCTTTATTTTTGAACTGAAGGCGATGGCTGTCAACGGCGAGGCGCCAAACGTTTTTTCCTGTGTCAGATGTGGTGAAAAAGAAAATTTGCGCTGGTTTGTGACAAGGCGTGGCGGATGTATCTGTGAAACGTGTAAAAAAAAGGATCCGTCACCGGAGGAATCCGGCAGGTTTTTACTGGAAGAGTCGACGCTTTACACAATGCAGTACATCATTTCGGCAAGGGTGGAAAAACTGTATACTTTTTCCGTCAGTGACAGTGTGTTAAGACAGCTGCTGGCGATCATGAAAAGTTACCGTGCAGTTTATCTGGATCATTCGTTTCAGACGCTGAAAATGTTGGAGGGACTATTTACTGGTTGAAATCGGGAATGGGAAATAGTATAATGTAAAACATTGGATATGTAAGACGAATGGAGAATTATAAAAATGAGAAAAGCATGTATGGCAGGTATCAGCGTACTGATTGGCATTTCGATGCTGGCTGGATGTGGAAAATCTCTGGATGCGGATACGGATACGGTGTATGTACAGAAAAACGGAACCGTGCTTTCGGTGGATGTTGAAACGTTAGACAAAGATTATTATGATGAGACGGAGTTAAAGGATTATGTGACGGATGCCGTTTCCACATATACCGGGGAGCATGGAAAGAGTGCGGTCAAACTGGAAAATCTGTCTGTGAAGGACGGTACGGCAACACTTAAGATGAAGTATAAGACGCCGGAAGATTACACAGGATTTAATGGCATTGAACTCTATGAGGGAAAAGTTGTTAAGGCACTCGCAGCAGGATATGATTTCAAGACAGATTTTGTCAGTGTGGAAGATGGAAAGGTGACAGGAACCGCCACAAAGGAGGAAATTTACTCCGGAGAAGATTTAAAAGTAGTTATCATCAAGGCAAACAGAGATGTGAAAGTAGACGGTACAATCTGCTATGTTTCAAGTGAGAATGTAAAACTGACCGGAACAGACAGTGTGTCCATCCGGGATGGTTACAGTTTAAACAGTGGCAGTACAGCCGATGAGAGTGATTCAGATGAAAATATCGCTGATGGAACAGAGAGTATTGGCGGGTCAACAGAGGTGTCTGACACAGACGTCAATGACGATACAACTTATGTAAAAGATGATGGGGCATTTGAAACAGATGTCTACACATACATTATTTATAAGTAAGCATACAAAAGAGGCAGTTTACTGCCATTTTATAGAAAGGTGAGGAATTATTTATGGAAAAATCAATGGACAAAATTGTAGCACTGGCAAAATCAAGAGGATTCGTTTATCCGGGATCTGAGATTTACGGCGGTCTTGCAAATACATGGGATTATGGTAATCTCGGCGTTGAGTTAAAGAACAATGTAAAAAGAG
>ENA-ORQX01001836-ORQX01001836.1-human-gut-metagenome-genome-assembly--contig:-NODE-1836-length-12162-cov-2.660775_pt1 | contig 12162 bp, 12 predicted proteins | sample MGYA00242170_ERZ509124 | MGnify/ENA primary metagenome ERZ509124 (study PRJEB26280, sample SAMEA2338647) | human gut metagenome | biome: human gut; feature: human-associated habitat; material: faeces... | reverse complement strand
GGTGCTGGCTGCCGGTATTGCGCTGGGCGGTTTTTTCCCCGGCTACTATTACTATCAGTCAAAAATCAACGCCAACAGCGTAACCGTCAAAGGCCTGGCCGAACGCGACGTCCGTGCCGACATGGCGGTCTGGTCGCTGCAATTCGTGGTGACCGGCAACGATTTGTCCGAACTCCAGCCGCAGATACTCGGACAGGCCAAAACGATTGTCGCTTTTCTGAAAAAGCGCGGTTTTGCCGAGGAGGAAATTTCGGTCAGCCCGATCACGACCAATGACCTGTATGCCAATCCGTACCAAAATACGGCGGAAACGAACGGCCGCCGCTTTATTCTGACCCAGTCGGTCGAATTGCAGACAAACAAAGTCGATGCGGTGGCCGACGCTCTGACCGCAAGCAACGAACTGATCGCCGGCGGCATTGTTTTCAGCCAGGATTACGGCGGCGGTTCCAGAGTGTCGTATTTGTTTACGAAATTGAACGACATCAAGCCCGAGATGCTGGAAGAGGCGACCCGCAACGCCAAAGAAGCCGCATTGCAGTTTGCCAAAAACAGCGGCAGCAAGGTCGGCAAAATCCGCCGCGCCCGCCAGGGCGTGTTCTCGGTACAGCCGAAAGTGGACGCTCTTAATATGCAGGAAAACCGACAGATCGACAAGAAGGTGCGGGTGGTTTCCACCGTCGAATACTGGCTGAAATAGAAAATTCGTCCGGATTTTTTTGCAACGGGGAAATTCCCCGTTGTTTTTTGCCGGTATCCGTGCTAACGTGATATTGTTTTTGAAACTGTTTTAAAAAAAGGAAAAATTCATGGAAACGAAAGTAGCCGTTGTCGCCGTCGTCGTCGAAGACCGCGATTCCGTCGAACGCCTGAACGAAATTCTGCACGACTATGCCGATTATATCATCGGCCGGATGGGAATTCCCTACCGCGCGAAAAAGATCAATATCATCAGCGTGGTGGTTGACGCGCCGCACGACGTGATCAGCGCGTTGTCCGGCAAAATCGGCAGTCTGAAAGGCGTTACCGCGCGAACCGTCTATTCCGGCGCCGGCGAATAGCCGTTTTATCAACTGACGGGGAAGAATGTTCTGACCCATAAGAAAGAGGTGTTTATGTATAATCCCGAATCATTGAAGGCTGAGGAATTTATCAGCCATGAAGAAATATTGTCGACTTTGGAATATGCCGAAGCCAACAAAAACAACATAGCGTTGATTGATGAAATTCTCGACAAGGCAAAACTGCGCCAGGGTCTTTCCCATCGCGAAGCTTCGGTTCTGCTGGCCTGTGAACCGGCGGACAAAAACGCGGAAATCTGTGCGCTGGCCGAACAGATAAAAAAAGACTTTTACGGCAACAGGATTGTTTTGTTTGCGCCGCTGTATCTTTCCAACTATTGCGTCAACGGCTGCGTCTATTGTCCGTATCATGCCAAAAACAAACATATTGCCCGCAAAAAAATGACGCAGGAGGAAGTGCGCCGCGAAGTGATCGCCCTGCAGGACATGGGGCATAAGCGGCTGGCGATCGAAGCCGGAGAAGATCCGGTCAACAATCCGATCGAATATATTCTGGAATGCATCAAAACGATTTACGGCATTAAGCACAAGAATGGCGCCATCCGCCGGGTCAATGTCAATATTGCCGCCACCACGGTGGAAAATTACCGCAAATTGCACGAGGCCGGGATCGGCACTTATATCCTGTTTCAGGAAACTTATCATAAGGAAAGCTACGAGCAGCTGCATCCGACCGGACCGAAGCACAATTACGCCTGGCATACGGAAGCGATGGATCGGGCAATGGAAGGCGGCATCGACGACGTGGGACTGGGCGTTTTGTTCGGGCTGGAAAGATACAAGTACGAATTTGCCGGCCTTCTGATGCATGCCGAACATCTGGAAGCGGTGCACGGCGTCGGTCCGCATACAATCAGCGTGCCGCGGATTCGCGCCGCCGACGACATTGATCCGGCCAGTTTTGCCAACGGCATCGACGACGACACGTTTGCCAAAATCGTTGCCTGCATCCGCATTGCCGTTCCTTATACGGGAATGATCGTTTCCACCCGCGAAAGCCGAAAATGCCGCGAGCGGGTTTTGCATTTGGGCATTTCGCAAATCAGCGGCGGCTCAAAAACCAGCGTCGGCGGCTATGCCGAGCCAGAACCGGAAGAAGAAAATTCCGCCCAGTTTGACGTCAGCGACACCCGCACGCTGGACGAAGTGATCAATTGGCTGATGACGATGGGCTACATTCCGAGCTTTTGCACCGCCTGCTACCGCGAAGGCCGTACCGGTGACCGTTTCATGGCTTTGTGCAAAAGCAAACAGATACAAAACTGCTGCCATCCGAACGCGCTGATGACGCTTAAGGAATATCTGGTCGATTATGCTTCGCCCGCAACCAGAGAACTCGGTCTGGAGCTGATCAAAAAAGAACTGTGCAGCATCCCGCGGGAAAAGGTGCGCGACATCGTGGTTGAGAGACTGGAGAAAATCGAAAACGGCGAGCGCGATTTCCGTTTCTGAAGTCAGTTTCCGGCGGTTGTCCCCGGTGCTTTGCGCCGGGGACTTTTTTTATGCGCCGAACGCGGATACCGACATGCCGGCCCGTCTGTGAGGCCTGCGAAGCTTTTCGGGGCGGGCGTTTTAGGTTTGAATGAGCCGATTCCGCCTGCGTCGGCCGGCGGAAGTTTAGTTTTGCCGTTTGCCTTTTTGCATCCCGCCGTTACGCCTTTTTGTTTTCTTGTCACTCCTTCATGAAAAAAATATTGAAAATTTTGTCTAAATGGAATATCCTCAAAACGTTTAGAGAGAATTATTTTATATGTATTAACTTAAAAACATATTGCTTATGAAGGATTGTGATTACCTGCTGCCGCCCGGAGAAGAAGTTTGCGCCGGTTCGGCGGCCGAGGCTTTTGCCTTGTTTCGCACCGCGGGCGTCGACATCAGACAAATGCCGGTGCTCGGTACCATCCGCCGCCGCAGTCATCCGCAGACGACATATTGCGTCTGGGCCGACTGTGAAAAGGAATTTCATGTGCTGCCGCTTTTTCCGGCAATCGGAATTCCCGAATGCGGCGACTGGGAATTTGCTCCGCTGGAAAGCGGCGAAATGATCATGTACGTCCGCCGCCGCACCTATCTGGTCGGTTATGACAAAATGCTCGGCCGCTGTATCCGCAACGTCAGTTTCTACTGGCACGAACGCTATGCGATCGGCGAAGGCGCGATTCTCGGATATCCGAATGCCCGCTATATGTTGTGCCGGCTGTTCGTAACGGAAGAAAACAGCCGTTTTCTGACCTGCTGCTGGATCGGTTACGACGAAACGGCCAACGCCACTCTTTTTATCAAGCTGTTTGAGGAAGACTGGGAACTTCTGGCCGGCTATTCCTATACCGAACTCGGCCGCGAGGCGATAGACGTCGGCGAACGTTTTGAAATGCGCGGTAAAAGCTTTGTACTGAAGGAAGACGAAAACGGTTATCGGTTTTTGGAACCGTCTTTTCACAACCCTTATCTGCGGCTGGTGAAAAAGAAGTAACCGTCGCCCGTTGAGAACGATTATTTTGTTTTATAAAATGCCAAGCCTATGAAAGAAAAGAATTATCTGGAACAGCCCGGCGCGGATTGTCCTTTGTGGTCTTCCGCCGTTGTCGGGCAGTTGTGCCGGGGCAGGGGAATTTCTCCTCTGCAGCTTCCGCAGCCCGGTGTTTCCGCTCGGCCGGGGGACGAAGAAGGAACCGGTTTTTTCGTCTGGAACGTCAAAAGTCCGCAGGGAACGCATGTGTTTCCGCTGTTCAAATACGATGAACTGGCGAAAAGACGCGAACTGCTGACCTTTCGGCCGCTGGAAGAGGGAGAAATGTTCCTTTTCGACGGCCGGCTTTATATGGTAAAATTTGACCGTCGGCGCGGATTTTATCTGCGGCACGTTTTCTTTTTTTACCATCAGTTCTATGCCGGGGCGGAAGCCGCCATCCGCGGTTTTGCCGGCGCCGAGTTCATGCTCTGCCGCGTTTACGTGATCGGCAGGGTGAAGAAGCTTCTCGGCGTCTGCTGGATCGGCTGGGTGCCGGAAACGGGAGACACTTTGTTTGTCAAACTGTTTCAGGACGACGTTGACCGGTTTATGGCGTATGACCCGTTGGAACTGGCGCGCGAGGCGATAGACGAAGGCGAAGCTTTTTACGATCACGGCCGTTTTTGGAAGCTGTGCCGGGACGAAAACGACGCCTGGTACGTCGAAGAAACGGCGCCTTTGGCAAAAATGTCGGTTGTCCGCGGGTAGTGCGGCGGCCGTTTGAACAACAAAAACTCTTCCGCTTGCGGGCGGAAGAGTTTTTTGTTTGCCGTTTGTTTATTTTGCGTTAAGATGACAGTGCGGGAAAGGAAGATGAAATATGGCGGATCAGGCGTATTGGGAAGACAAATGGGTTAACAAATTTACCGAAGACGGCGCGGTGCCGGGCGGCTTTGTTGCAGAAACGGAAGCGTACCTCCGCTGCCGCGGGTTTAAAACCGTGCTTGATCTCGGTGCCGGCAAAGGACGCGGCAGCCTGTGGCTGGGGGCCCGCGGATACAAGGTGACCGCTTTGGATATTTCGCCTTCGGCGTTGGCGCACATCCGCCGGCAAAATCCGGAGATTGAAACCGTTTGCGGCGACATTGCCGGCTTTGACGGCGGCCGCCGGCGCTATGACTGGGTACTGGCCGACCTTTCCCTGCATTATTGGGACGATGCGAAAACCCGGGCGATCGTTGCCGAAATTTATAAAACGCTTAATTCCGGCGGCTGTTTTTCGGTTGCCTGCAAATCCGTTTCCGATTTCGAATACGGACAGGGAACCGAGGTCGGACCGGATATTTTTGAACACGGTCATGTCCGCCATTTCTTCCGTTTGGAATATTTAAGGGAGCTGCTGCAATCCTTTGAAATAGCAAAAATCAATGAATGCGAAAGAAACGAAAGGCACTACGGGCGCTACCGGGCGGCGGAAGCGGTGGCCTTCAAACCGGGATAAAAAAACGGCTGCCGGACGTTTTGCCGCTTGCCTTGGCGGATAAAAATGCTATGATGAAGTCATAATATGATACTTTATGACGGAGCTTTTTAGACTATGGCTGACGAACTGATTGATATTTTTGACGAAAACATGAATCTGCTGGGAACGGCGCTGAAATCGCAGGCGCACCGGGAAGGACTGTGGCATAAGACTTTTCATTGCTGGCTGGCGCGCAAGAACGACGAGGGCAGGGTTATGGTGTGGCTGCAGCTGCGCAATAAGGACAAGTCCATTTATCCCGACATGCTGGACGTTTCCGCCGCCGGCCATGTCAAATCCGGCGAAGAGGTGAAGGACGGTTACCGCGAAGTGACGGAAGAACTGGGACTTTCCCTGCAGAAGGACGATCTGGTTAAAATGTTTACCACCCGCGAGGTTTATCAGGAGGGGGAAGTCTATAACCGGGAATTTGAAGTTTTGTATATGGCGGTGGTAGACAACCTGCTGGCCAAAGTGCGGCTGCAGCCGGAAGAGGTGGCGGGACTTTACGAAGTGGAGCTGAACGACTTTGTCCGCCTGATCAACGGAGACTGCAAGAGCATCGGCGCTTACGGCGTGCACCGCAACAACGACAATACCTATACCTGGGAGGTGATCACCGTTACCCCCGGCAAAGTCGCCGGACACAGTAAGGAATATTATCTGAAATCGATGGAAATGCTGGCGCGTTACATGGAAAAGGTATAGGCCGCCGGCGTTTTCGTCCGTTGCTTAAAATCTGAAAATACTGTATAATATTGCTTTACAAAGATCCGGCGGAAGGGTATACTGACCAATTCCGTTAAATTCGGTTGTCTTTTTTGTTTCGGGGTTGACAAAATGAATTTCAGCTATGCTAATGAATTAATTTTACGGGAAAAAAATTTTGAAATCGCCCATGGCCGGCCGGAAAATACCTGGTATTTGTTCCACAACCATGTGTTCGGCGCGGCGGAAGTGGCGCGGGCGGTGGCGGATCTGGCGGGGATGGATGCCAATCTGGCCTATTTTTCGGCGCTTTTGCACGACATCGGCAAAATCAGGGAAAAACACGAACAACGTTTCCACGGCGTGCTGGGCTATGAAATGCTCAAAGAGGAAAATGCCGACGTGGCGCGGGCCTGTCTGGTCCATACTTTCCCTTTCAACCGGCTGGAAAGTTTTGAGCATTGCCGCAAAATGTTTTTTGACCGCCGGGAAGATTATGAGACGACGGCCGCCTTTATCCGTTCGCATCCGCTGAACGATTACGATCTGCTGGTGCAGATGGCCGACGGACTGGCCAACGCTTACGGTTTGGTGACGATCGAGGAGCGGGCGGCGGAATATGCCAGCCGCCACGGCATCGACGTTCCGCCGGGAATGCTCGAGTCGATGCATGAGCTGAAAGATTATTTTGACCGCAAAATCGGGGTCGACGTCTATACATTGTTTGACCGGGTGGCGGCCAAGGACATTTTTATTGCGGTGCCGGCCGGCGGCGGGGTGTTTTCTTCGGCAGGCTGACCAGAAGCACGCCGGCGACGACGACGGCGCCGCCCAATGCCTGTGACAAACTGATGTGCTCTTTTAATACGAAATGCGCTTCAAGCGCGCTGAACACCGGCAGCATATAATAAATGATGCCGGCTTTGACGTTGCCGATTTTGTTGAGCGCGGTGTTCCAAGAAAGATAGGAAACGACGGAATTGAAAACGCCGAGATAAACAATGACGGCGACGTCTTCTCCGCGAATGCTCTCAAGCCGTGCGGCGGGAACGGAAAAAAGCATTCCCGCGGCCAGGATCGGCAGCGCGACGATGACGGTGGCGCCGAGCATGGCGGATTGGTCGATTTCCGGCGGGACTGCAGCAGGGAATATACGGCGAAGCCGAAGGTGTTGGCCAGCACGAAAAAATCGCCGCTGACCAGTTTGACCCGGGAAAGCCGGGTGAAGTCGCCGTCTAAAATGATGACGACGACGCCGATGACGGCAACGATCAGTCCCGCGAATTGACGGCGGGAAATTTCGGTTTTAAGAAAAATGCGCGAAAGCAGCACCAGAAAAATCGGTCCGGTCATGTCGAGCATGCCGATGTTGACGGCCGAGGCGGTATGTCCGGCAAAATAGATCAGGGTGTTGTCAAGCACAATGCCGGTCACCGCCAGCCCGACGACCAGCGGGGCATGTTTCAGCAGCAGCTTTCGTCCCGCCGCCAGCCTTTTCCATGCAAGCGGCAGCAGGATGCAGGCCGCGACCAGCCAGCGGCCGAAGGCAATTTCAAGCGGTGCCAGCGAAGAGGCGAAACCGGTAGCGACGATAATGTTCCAGCTCCAGAAAAAAATGGCGGTGACTGCCAGCAGATATCCCATGTCCGATCTCCGTTTTTTTTAGCCAATATAATGGCGGGGCGGACGAAAACAAGGTTTGCCTTGCGGTAAAATATCGGTTATACTCAGGGCACCGGAACAACGGCGGGAGAAAAAAGATGATCAGATACTGCGTGTGGGACGTGGGCAAAACGATTTACGATTACAGTCTGGAGCCGCTTGAACGCTGGATTGCCGCCCGAACGGCCGATCCGGAAAAATTCCGGTCCGGCGGCGGCCTGCGGGCATATGATTTTGATCCTTATATGCTGGGAAAAATTGATACGCGGGAAATGTGCCGGGAGATATGCGAACGTTTCGGCGTGCCTTATACCGGAGAAACCCCGGCGGCGGTCAACCGGGAACTGCACCGCGGGGTCGGTCGCTATTTTGCCGAAACCCGCAGGATGATGGCCTATATGCGGCAAAAGGGAATTGAAAATGCGGTTTTTTCTAACGCGATGCCGGCGCTTGCGGATACCGTCGGCTATCCCGAACTGCTGCATCCCGAAAATGTTTTTGCTTCGTATAAAGCCGGATTGTTAAAACCCGATCCGGCGGTGTATGAATATGTGCGTGCAAAATTGAACTGCCGTTTTGAGGAAATGATTATGGTCGACGACAAGCCGAAAAACGTCGAGGCGGCCCGTGCTCTCGGCATGGCCGGGGTGATTTTCAGACCGGAAACGGCGGAACATGAGCTTAAACGGATCGTCGGTTATGCCGACCGGGCGGAAGTGGAGAATGCCCTGCGGAATGCGCCGAAGGGAAAGGCGCGGGAAAAGATTCTGGCCGCCGGGGACAACCGCCGGCTGATTGCCGGCAGCGGCGCCAACGTTACGTTCTATGCCGGATCGGCGGGAACGGAAGGCGGCGCGTTGAAGCGGCTGCAAAGTATTTGCGTCGGCGTGCTGCTGCGCCGTAATGCCAAAACCGGCAGACCCGACGGTCTGGGCGCGCTCGGCGGTCTGGCGGAAAGGACGGGCGCGGGAGAATTTGCCGCCGCGGACGAAACGACGCGCCGGAAGCTGGTGGCCGTCCGCGATGACGTGGTTGTTTCGGCGCTGATTTCCAACGAAGAGGAAATTGCCCGCCGCAACGTTTGCCGGGAAATGCGGGAAGAATTGGGCAACCTCGGCATTTACGATTTTGAACTGCCTGCCGCGGCGTTTGAGGCTGGCGACGTGCCGGGAGCCTGCGACGACAACTTTGCCGTCAACCGCTGGAACGGGGAAGGGCACGTTTGGGCCGTCACTCCCCGCTGCTTTCTCTTAAAAACCGATGCCCGGACGCTTGAACGGCTGCAGGGTTTAAGTGAAAAGGGGCGGCGCGAGGCGTTTTCCGAAGCGCGGGGATTTTGTAAAATTCGTCTGACAGAAGCGCTTTCCCGTTTCGGCAAAAAAGGCGGCGCCGAAGTTTCCGAAGACGGCCGCGACATGGCTTCCGACTATCGTTATCCGCACGAATGGATGGTTTTGTGGATTCTGGCCGCGCGCGAACTGCGGCATGACGAAAAACTGCTGGTTTCCCTGGCCGGGGAAGTGCAGGCGGCCTGCGCCCATCGTCTGGATCTGTTTGATGCCGCCGATCGCATGCGGGTCGGGACGGGCGAATTGGCGGCGGCTTTCGGCGTGTCGCCGCAAACGGTAAAGAATATGCAGGAAAACATGAACGTCGTCTGGCGGCAAAAATGCCGGTCTGAGCGGGAAGAATGCCGACGTTGAAGGCTGCCGGCGGGGCAAAGAGCGTTTTAGACATAAATAAACAAAATAAAAGATTGCTTTTCCGGCTTTTTTCAATTATATTAAAACCGTTTGAAATTTTATTGTCACTATGTTTATGTCCAATTTAAAAACTTTTGCTTATGGCTGATGAAAAGAAAGTTTTGAGTTCTCTGCTTGAGGCGATTCTGCAAATGGAACTTCCGAAAGAAGTTTATGCCGGATTTGCCCGGGAGATGATGACGCGTGCCGGACTTTCGCTTGACGACTGTTTCCCCGCGGATCAAACGGCACTGTTTCTGAAAAACGTCAGAAACAAGTGTGACGAACTGTTCCGATTGACGGAAAGTTCTCCTTTTTCCGCCGCCGCGGCCGAAATTCTGCCGTCGGCGTCCGAAAAGACGGAAACGGAGGAAATGCCGTTGGAAGACGAAAACGGTATTGTCGGCTATGTGCTCGGCGCCGGAGAGAAAAAAGGCGGGGCTTCTGCCGCGGAAGAAACGCCGCTGCCCGTCCCCCGCAAAGGTTACAGCCGCAACGGCAAAAAGCTGGGGCGGCCGTGCAAACGAAAGACGGTTGAAAACGAAAACGCCGCCGTTTCGGAACAGACGAAAACGGAAGAGGAAAGCGAGCTTCCCGTACCGGCGGAAACGGCGACGGAAACGGTGCCCGGTCCGCAAGAACCGGCGCGGCCGGAAAGCGGCGGAGATTCTCCAGTCGAAAACCCGGCGGTTGACGAAGACGGTTTTACCGCGGCGGAAAGGGAAGAAATCGAAAAGCTGAAAATGGGTAAAGAATATTCCATGGATATCCTTTACCGCTGGCGTGACCGGATGGTTGTTTCCGACCGTGTGCTTCAGGAAGGAACGCCGCTCGGTGTATTTGTTCCCTACAATCGCAAGGCGTTGGAGTATGAAAAGTTCGTTCTCTATTTCTGCGACGAAATTTCCGGCCTGCCGTTGAACAAGGCCGAGGCCTATGCCCGCAGCAAACTGCCGGCATACAAAGGGGAAAAATGGAAAGTTCTCGACAGCTGGCAGATTGAGGCGGCCGGGCAGGCGCAGCCGGAATTAAACCGGATTTTGAAAAAAATCGGCGGCGATCCGTTTGTCGGTTCTTACCTGACACCCAAAACGGTTCATTACCACAAGATGCCGGACAAAATCCGTTATGCGGTGAACGTCCGCTGAGAAAGGCCTGTAAAAGAAGCGTCCCCGGGACGCTTCTTTTTTTGTGCCGCAAAGGGTTTACAAATGCCGGCAAAAGAGGTATAAAACAATCGGTTTGAAATTATTAATTAACTATGATGCATATGAAAAAAACTTTTGTTTTGCTGTTGTCGCTGCTGCTTTTTGCCGCCTGCGACAAAGAAGAGGAAAAGACAAAGCCGCAGTTTTCCCATCCGGTGGAGGAAGAAGAAAGCGCGGTGGTTGAAAAGCTTTATGCCGTCAGCATGCGACGGGAAGTTCCCTTTCCGTTTTCCGCGTACGTGCTGAGGTTGTCCGACGGTCGTGACGTTTACATGCTCCGCTACCGTTACAACCGGGATCTGCACGAAGGGGAAAGAATCCGCTACCGCGTATTTTCTTTTTGTCCGGATGAAATCGCGGTGTTAAACGGGGTCGAACTGGGCGACGGAAGCGATGCTGCCGGCGAAGAAGGAAAAGGACAAAGCCGCGGGTTGGTGGCGAGTGATCCGATTGAGGCGGAAGTGACGGACATTTTTGACATGAAGATCCGTTACAGCCTGACTTTTCTGCCGATTGACACCTGGTTTATTGAGCTTGATGACGGCGGTCTGGTCTATGTGAAAAAAAGCAAGCTGAAGCTGGAACTGAAGCCGGGTGACCGGATCGTGTACAACGTTTACACGCTGTTTCCCAACGAAGTTCTGGCCATCAAGAAGCTGGAATGACGAAAAAACTCCCGGCCGGTCGGCCGCGGAGTTTTTTTGTGTCGGGAAAACGGGAAAAAGCGTTTGCTTTTTGCCGCTCTTGGGGTACAATCCGGCAGTAAAGGACAATAGTCGGATTTAAGGAACAGATGAAAAAGCATTTTTACATTTTTCGCCACGGACAAACGGTCTGGAACGCGGAAGGACGTCCGCAGGGCCAGCATCCCTATCCGGTTCCGCTGACGATGAACGGCCGCGAACAGGCGGCCTCTCTGGCGGAAAAGCTGGCAGACAGGAAAATCAAAAGGCTCATCAGTTCGGACCTTCTCCGCGCCGCCCAGACGGCCGCTAACTTCAACTTTAATACCTTTAGCGCCCAGACGCATTGCGTTCTGTACAGCACGCTTCATAGCACGACGGAACATAACGCGACGTTCCAGCTGAGAAGTGATGCTGTCAGCAACCAGTTTTGCGTCCAGTTCAGGCTTACGAACTTCGGCGATGTTGATCTGTGCAGGAACGCCAGCGATGTCCGCTACGACCTTACGCAGTTTTTCTACGTCTTCACCTTTTTTACCGATAACGATACCCGGGCGAGCAGTGTGAATGGTTACACGGATGCTCTTAGCCGGACGCTCGATAACGATACGAGATACGGACGCTTTAGCCAGTTCCTTAGTCAGGTACTGACGTACTTTAAAATCGCTGTCCAGGTTGTCAGCGAATTCTTTGGTGTTCGCAAACCAGGTAGAGTTCCATGGTTTTACAATACCCAGGCGAATACCATTAGGATGTACTTTCTGACCCATTGCTAGTCTCCAGAGTCTCAGCGATCGGACACAACCACAGTGATGTGGCTGGTGCGCTTCAGGATGCGATCTGCACGACCTTTTGCACGCGGCATAATGCGCTTCATGCTCGGGCCTTCGTCTACGAAAATTTTCGTAACTTTCAGATCGTCAATGTCAGCGCCATCGTTGTGTTCAGCGTTAGCAATGGCAGATTCCAGAACTTTCTTGACCAGTACAGCCGCTTTCTTGTTGGTGTAGGTCAAAATATCCAGAGCCTGCGACACTTTCTTACCGCGAATCAGGTCAGCAACAAGGCGAACCTTCTGAGCAGAAGAACGAGCATGGCGATGT
>ENA-ORQX01001831-ORQX01001831.1-human-gut-metagenome-genome-assembly--contig:-NODE-1831-length-12179-cov-3.192676_pt1 | contig 12179 bp, 7 predicted proteins | sample MGYA00242170_ERZ509124 | MGnify/ENA primary metagenome ERZ509124 (study PRJEB26280, sample SAMEA2338647) | human gut metagenome | biome: human gut; feature: human-associated habitat; material: faeces... | reverse complement strand
GGCGAATTTTTAATGACCGCCGTGTATTCGTTGCGGGCAGTGATCGCCAGGCTGACGTTTTCAATGATGATGTCGACGATCTTGAAGCTGCTGCCGTTTTGTTTGACGCGCCAGACGACGGTGGCCGGTTTTCCCTGGTCCATCGGTACTTTGGAATTGACGAAAACCTGGTTGGCGGAAGTGGAAGGAGAGGTACCTTCAAAAATAAAGTCCTTGCCTTTAAATTCGTCGAAGCGTTTGGACCAGGTTTTGACGTTGAGCTGACGATAAACTTCGATAAATTCGTTCTTCTGGCTTTGCGAGGCCTGCCGCCAATAGCGTCCGAGCACGAACTGGCCGATGAACTTGAGATCAAGCGCTTCGTTGAAAAGTTTTTCAAAGCGTTTGTCCTTTTCGCTTTGCGAAACGTTGGAATCGATGATTTCCTCAATTCCTTCCTTGGTGATTTTCTTGACAAAGCTCTCGGCTTTGCCGGCGTCGACGGCGGCGCAAACCGGGAACGACGTTAACATGAATGCGGATGCCAATACGGCAAGAATCGTTTTTTTCATAGTGTTTTCCCTTTATTCAAAATCGTCTTCGTCTTCAATTTCAAAGTCAAAATCGTAACTGGCCGCCGGATTTTGCCGTTTGCCTGCGCAAAGGTTGTTCATGGCCTGCCGGTTTTGCATATATGCCGAACGGACGGTGGTGTAGAAATCGACCGAATTGCTTTCCAGGTCGTTTAAGAGGTCAAGCGAACGTTCGCGGGCGTTGACGGCAACCACCGCAGCGTAGCTGTAGGATATTTTGTCCGCGTAGTTTTTGTCCTGCAGCGGTCCCCAGTACATCGGACTGGCGACGGCATCCGCCGTCAGGCCGACGAGCGAACGCGGCGTGGCCGGTCCCAGCAGGGGCACGACGACGAACGGGCCGTCGGGAACGCAGTATGTGGCCAGCGTGGCGTCAAAGTCGGTGGAATTGCGTTTGAGTCCCCAGCCTTCGGCAACGTCGAAAGTTCCCCCCAGGCCAAGCGTGCTGTTGATCAGAAAACGTCCGACCGACACAAACGTGTCTTTAATGCTTCCCTGCAGGGTGTGGTTGACGGCGGTTACGGGTTCGCGCATGTTGCCGATGAAGGAAGTGACCCGGTTACGGACGTCGGGGGTGGTTATCGCGCGGTAACCTTCGGCCAGCGGTTTGAGCGTGTATTTGTCAAGCTGGTAGTTGAAGTTGAACATCGAACGGTTGTAGCTTTCGAGCCAGCCGGAATCGTCTTCGGCGGCCTGAACGCCGAAAGCGGCGCCGCTTAAGAGAACGGCAAGCAGTAACGAATATTTGGGCAAGATAAATCCTTTCATAAAAGAATCGGTGATTTTTTGCCTAATATAGCAATGACGAAGCTTAATATCAACGACAAAAGAAGCGCGGCTGGGTATAATTTTATCAGAATCCTTCCGCCTGCAAAACTGATTGTTACAATCCGGAAATTTTTTGTGTTTTGCATTCCCGTCGGTTTTGTCGTAACATCCGCTTCAGTTGAAAACTTTGATAAGGACTATGGATAATGACAAGCAAACCCAACAAACCGATTATGCTGTTTGACTGCAAAACCTCCCAGAACATCATCGGGCAGGACAAGTTTTTGAAGGCTTTTGAAAATATTCTGAACCACGGTGCCTACTGCCAGGGACCGGAAACCAAGGAACTGGACGAGAAACTGGCCGCATATTCCGGCGTTAAATATTGTTCCACCTGCGGTTCGGGAACCGATGCCCTGACTTTGGCCCTGATGGCTTGGGGCGTAAAGGAAGGCGACGCTGTCTTCGTTTCCTCCTTTACTTTCGTCGCTTCGGCCGAAGCGCCGGTTTTGCTGGGCGCAACCCCGATTTTCGTGGATTCCGATCCCGACACTTACAATATGGATCCGAAAGACCTGCAGCGCGCGATCGACCAGGTTAAGAAAGAAGGAAAACTGAATTTGAAGGCGGTGATCCCGGTTGATATTTTCGGTTCTCCCTGCAATTATGACGAGATCATCAAAATCGCTCACGAGAACGGCATGAAGGTGCTGGCGGATTCCTGCCAGTCTTACGGTTCCGTATACAAAGGCAAAAAGGCCGGTTCGATCGCCGACATGACGGCCACTTCCTTCTATCCGACCAAACCGCTCGGCGGTTACGGTGACGGCGGCGCGGTATTTTCCGATACCGACGAGGAAAACGAACTGGTCAAGTCCTGCCGCGTTCACGGTATGAGCCCGGAAGACCATTATGACAACGTCCGTCTGGGCATGACCGGCCGCATGAACTCTTTCCAGGGCGCCGTTCTTTTACAGAAGCTGACGGTTTTCGACAAGGAACTGGAAGAGCGCTGCCGGGTTGCCAAACGCTATGACAGCGAATTGAGCGAATATTTCGGCAAGCAGAAGATTCTGGAAGGCTGCCGTTCGGCTTATGCCCTTTATACCGTTCACTGCGAAGACCGTGACGAGCTGATGTCCTATCTGAAAGAAAACGGCATTCCCTGCGGCGCTTACTATCCGCGTCCGGTCAATACCCAGACCGCCTATGCCAAGTGGAATACCCGTTCCCTGCCGGTTTGCGAACGTTTGTCGAAGACCGCGCTTTCGATCCCGATGACTCCGTATCTGGACAACGAGGACCTGGATTACGTGATCGCCAGGATGAACGAATTCGCTGCCAGAAAAATGAGCAGGGCCGCCTGACGCGAAGTTCTATCAACCCTTTGGAAATCCCCGGCTTTTGTCCGGGGATTTGCTTATATAACCAGTTATGCAGATACGCGGATAATCGGTGTTGCATTTATTGTTTTTATGCATTACTATTCGACATATTCTGTCTGTCGGAAAAACTGTAAGAGAAAAAGAATGTCTGAACTACCCGCCGTATCGGTGATTATTCCGGTCTACAACGTCGAAAAATATCTGCCGAAATGTCTGGACAGCCTCCTCGGCCAGACGATGGCAAACATTGAGGCCGTTTGCGTCGATGATGCGTCGACTGACCGTTCGGGAAAAATTCTGGAACAGTATGCGGCGCGCGACGGCCGGGTGAAGTTTTTTTCTTCGGACGGCAACGCCGGACCGGGCAGGGCGCGGAATCTGGGGCTGGAAAAAGCGACGGGGGAATACGTCATGTTCTGCGATCCCGACGACTGGTTTGAACCCGACGCGGTGGAAACCGCATACCGGCGCATTGCCGAAAACGGTAACGACTTTGCCTATTTCAACACTTATATTTATATGGAAGACAGCGGGCGGCAAAACGCGGACGCCCATCGGCTGGGCGCCTTTTGCCGAAGTCTTCGGCAAGCCGGCTCTCCGTCTGCATGAGCTGACACCGCCTTTCATTCGCACTTCGGAAAGCTGGTATAAAATTTATCGGAAGAAGTTTTTGGATGAAAACGGCATTCGTTTTGCCGGGCTGAGGTTGTGCGAGGATATTCCGTTTTTTATGAAAGCGGTGGTTTCAGCCGATACGGTGTCGGTTGAAAAGCGGCCGCTTTACTATCACCTGATGCGTTCAAATTCGCTGATTTCGGATTATTCCAACTGGCGCGACAGCCTGACCGCCTTTAAGCAGGGGTATGAAATCATCGGCGGTTCCGAACATGCGGAAACTTTTTACCGTTCTTTTCTGCCCTATTGCATCAACAGCCTTATTTTCTGGTATAACCGTTTTACCGCGATGAACAATAAGCTGCGCAAGGATTTTTATCGGGAAATGCGTGAGTTTTTCCGTTTTATTGACGAACGGCATGACGTCGGCAGCCTTAAAAACACGAAACTGGACGAATTTAAACGCATTGTCCGCCGCAGCTGGCTGCGGCAGCGGACGGGAGAACTGTTTTCCCGCCTGTTCGGCGTGGAAAAAGGGGTGCGGCACAGAACCGTCATTGTCTGCGGAATCAGAATCAAAATGAAAAACAATTAAACTATGGGGAACTTTTTATGTACACGGACGACAAAGCGACGCAATTGCTGGTTGCATTACTGAAAGAGTATAACATCAAAAATGTGGTCATTTCGCCGGGAACCAGAAATTACGGTTTTGCGGAAAGCATACAGCAGGACGATTTCTTTACCGCCTATTCGGTGATCGACGAACGGAGTGCGGCTTATTTTGCCACCGGCATCGCTTTTGAAACCGGCGAACCGGTAGTTATCGCCTGTACCGGGGCGACGGCCAGCCGCAACTATCTTTCGGCAATGACGGAAGCTTATTACCGCCATCTGCCGATTATTGCGGTGACCTGCGGCCACGACTTCGGTTGTCCGTATAATATTACGCCGCAGTATACGGACCGCAGCGTTTCGCAAAACGACGTGAAAGTCTGTTCGGTGACGCTGCCGGCGGTCAATGATGCCAGAACCGCCCGCCATTGCGAGCTGCTGCTCAACGCGGCGTTGACAAAATCGCTGGTAAAAGGCGGCGGACCGGTGCATATCAATCTGCTGACTTTAAGCTATACCTGCAGTACGGAAAAATTGCCCAAGGTAACCAAGCTGGACTATTGGAGTGCCGAAGATCTGTTTAAAAAGGAAACGCTCCGTTCGGTCGAAAAACGGCTGGCCGGCAAAAGAATCGGCATTATGATCGGCGCTCACAAGAAAATGAGTGTGGAACTGACCAAAGCGATCGAAGCCTTTCTTGATACCCATGACGCGGCGGTGTTTGCCGACCACACTTCAAACTATCACGGCAAAAACAAAATCCTGATCGGGCAGGCCTTTGATATCGTCGGCACCGGAAACGTTCCGGAAATCATCATCGACACCGGCGGCGTCTGCGGACAGTATTCCGTCGCCCGTCTGTTTGCCAAAGGGGAAGTCTGGCGGGTGGCCGAAGACGGCGAAATCAAACAACGCTACGGCACGCTCAAGAACTTTTTCGAGTGCCGGGAAGAAACTTTTTTCCGTCTGCTGAGCGAAGCGGCCGGACAAAAGAGTAATCATGCCTATTATACGCAGCTGGAACGGGAAATCGGCAGTTTGAAAACGGAAGGGCTTGCGTTTTCAAACGGTTTCGTTTCCGGCGTTTTGGCAAAGAAACTGCCGCCGAAGTCTTCGCTGCACCTGTCCGTGCTCAATTCTTTGCGCAACATGAACATGTATGAGCTGAACAACTCTGTCGACAGCATTTGCAACGTCGGCGGATTCGGTATCGACGGGCCGGTTTCGACTTTGGTCGGGCAGTCGATGGCCGACAAAAAGCGTCTTTATTTCGGGCTGATCGGCGATCTGGCGTTTTTCTACGACATGAACATCCTCGGCAACCGGCATATTGCCAACAACGTGCGGATCTGTCTGGTCAACAACAATCTGGGGGTTGAGTTCCGGTTAAACAAGCGGTTGACGGAAGATGTCAATCCGTATGTTGCCGCCGCCGGTCACAACGGCTCGGCCAGGGCATGGGCGGAATCGATGGGTTTCCTTTACATGTCGGCCAAAGACGAGAAGGAATTTGCGGAACATGTCGACGACTTCTGCGATCCGAACGTCAACCGTTTCAAACAGCCGGTTTTGTTTGAAGTGTTTACGACGGCGGAAGGCGAAATCGAAGGTTTGGACGCGATTTGTCGGGAAAGCGTGAAACAGCCGAAGAAATGCTCGAACGTAGTCAAGGCCATTTCCTGCTTTATTCCGGACAAGCAGAAACGCCGCGATTTCAGAAGAAAACATTCTCACTAATGCCGGCAGGAAGGATAAAATGGGAAAAATACTTATTCTCGGCGGTACCGGTGCAATGGGAGTTTACCTGCTGGAACGGTTGAAACAAACAGAGCATGAGGTGTATGTTACTTCAAGAAGCGGGCACCCGGACGAAGGCAACATTCATTATATTGAAGGAAACGCCAAAGACGACGACTTTCTGCTGCCGCTTTTGGCAAACGGTTATGACTGTATTATCGACTTTATGGTGTATTCCACCTTTGAGTTTGTCGATCGCTACAAACAGCTGCTGGCGGCGGCGAAGCAATATATTTTCCTTTCTTCCTACCGGGTTTATGCCGACAACGGGCTGGAGCCGATTACGGAAGAAAGTCCGCTGCTTCTGGACGTGGTCAAAGACGCCAAATACCGGAAGACTGACGAATATGCCCTGACCAAAGCGCGGCAGGAAAAACTTCTGCGGGAATCCGGCAGCGGCAATTACACCATCGTCCGCCCGTCGGTCACCTTTTCCAAACTGCGTTTTCAGCTGGGGACGCTGGAGGCCGGCGTTTTGATCCACCGCATGCTGCAAAAGCGCCCGGTGGTTTTTGCCCGTGACATTCTGAAAAAACAGGCCGCTTTTTCCTGGGCCGGCGATGTGGCGGAAATGATTGAATGCCTGATTTTAAATCCCAAAGCTCTGGGCGAAGTTTTCAATGTCTGTTCGGCGGAAAAGCAGACCTGGGGCGACGTGGCCGGCTATTACCGGGAAATTGCCGGGCTTGAGATCGTGCCGGTCGATTTGAAAACCTATGCGAAAATTGCCGGCGGCTGGTATCAGATTATGTATGACCGGATGGTCGACCGGGTGATGGACAATTCCAAAATCCTCGGCCTGATGGGCAAAACGCAGAAAGACCTGCACCCGGTGCGGGAAACGCTGGCCGGGGAACTGGCCGACATCGGCGAGAAATCTTCGCAAATACATTTTAACAAGAAAATGTCCAAAAAAATGGACAGGGTTTTGAAAAAACTGTTTTGGAAAAAGCTGTTTTCTTTTTTCAAAACCGGCAAGTGACGGCGGACGGGCGGACGAGAATGACGGAAAAATTTGAAAAGAAATACGACTGCGGCATTTTGAACTTCTGGAGTTCAAACAACTACGGCGCGTTGCTGACCTGTTACGCACTGCAGGAAAGCGTTAAGGAGCTGGGGCTGGTTCCCGGGATCATCAATTACCATTGCCGGTGGGAGAAGTTTGAAGGGCTGCTGTCTGACAGGTTTTCGCGGAAATATCTTGATCTGACGGAGCCTTGTGCGGATTTTGAAGACCTGCGCCGCCTGAACCGGCAAATGCAGACGTTTATTGCCGGTTCGGACCAGATATGGCGGTACAAATATTTTTGGCCGCGGGGAAAAAACATTTATCAGCTTAGTTTTGCTTCGCTCAATGCCAGAAAAATCGCCTATGCCGCGAGCTTTGGCCTTGACCGTTGGGAAGGGGGGTATGAAAATACCTTACGGACAAAATATTATATGTCGCGATTTGACGGCATTTCGGTTCGCGAAGACGACGGCGTGGATATTTGCCGGGAAGTTTTCGGCGTCAGGGCCGAGCAGGTGCTGGATCCCGTTTTTTTGCCCGAACCCGGCAAGTGGGATCTTCTGATCGGCAATTCTTCCTGTCGGGACGAAGGTTACGTGACTTCTTATGTCCTTGACCAGTCGCCGGATACGCTCCGGCTGGTCGAATACGTCTGTGAGAAAAACGGGATCGGCAAGACGATCAATCTGGTAAACGCTTCGAAAAACGAAGTTGATGCCGATGTCGAAGACTGGCTGTATCATATCAAAAACTGTCGTTTCTTTATTACGGATTCTTTCCACGGCGTCTGTTTTGCCATTCTTTTCAACAAACCGTTCATCTGTCTGGCCAACATGGCGCGCGGATACAGCCGTTTCAAGTCGCTGTTTAAACTGTTCGGGCTGGAAGACCGCTGCGTGTTCAGCTGCGAAGAGGCGGAAGGACGTGCGGAACTGCTGCATGACATAGATTATGCCCGGGTTAACAGAATTCTTGCCGGAGAACGGGAGCGCTCGCTGAAATGGTTGAAAAACGCGCTGACGGCGCCGGTCAGGGAACGCAGTCCGGAAGAAATGCGCCTGTTTGAAACCGCGGAGATGCTGCAGCGGCAGATCAATGAACTGACCAGGGACAAACAGATTTTGTACGAAGCGCTGTATCTGCCGAAATTAAAACGGAAATTGCGGAAATATAAGTTAAAGACGCTGTTTTCTTTCGGGAAGAAACATGAGAAATACAAAAAGGCCAAACGGGAGCTGAAGAACAAAATCCGCTTTATCCGCAGGGTTGTGAAACAAAATCAGCAATATTAAAACGTTAGCCGAAAAGACCGTGTCCGAAGCGCGGTCTTTTGCCGGAAGGCCGCGCAAATAAATTCGTTCTTGCGGTTGCAGTTTAAATATAATTACCTATATATTACTATCATAATCAAATCAGGACAAAATGCTAATGAACAAAGAAACATATCCCATTCTTCCGCTGCGTGACATTGTCGTTTATCCGAAAATGATCGTACCGCTTTTTGTCGGCCGCGAAAAGTCTATAAAGGCGTTGCAGCAGGCGATCGACAATGATCAGAACATCGTTTTGGCCACCCAGAAGGAAGCCGCGGTCGAAGACCCGAAGCCGGAGGATATCTTTAAGGTCGGCACGCTGGGCACGGTGGTACAGCTGGTGCGGCTGCCCGACGGCACGGTGAAGGTGCTGGTCGAAGGCCTGGAACGGGTGAAAATCGACGATTTTATCATGGCTGACGGCTTTATGCAGGTGGATGTTGAAATTCTGGCGGAAGACAATGTTCACGACGTTGAAACCGAGGCGTTGTCGCGGGCGGTGCTTTCCCAGTTTGAAGAATATGTCAAGCTTTCCAAAAAAGTGCCGCCGGAAGTTTTGGTTTCGGTCAGCCAGATTGAGGACTACAACAAACTGGCGGACACCATTGCTTCGCATCTGTCGCTGAAGATCAATGAAAAACAGGCGCTGCTGGAAGGCAAAACCCTGAAGGACCGCTTTAATAAAATTCTTGAGTTTATGGATGCGGAGATCACGCTGCTTGAGGTGGAAAACAAGATCAAGTCCCGCGTTAAAAAGCAGATGGAGAAAAGCCAGAAAGAATATTACTTAAACGAGCAGATGCGGGCGATCCAGAAAGAACTGGGCGACGGCGACGAGGAAAGCGAAATCGACGCTTACATGCAGAAGATAGAAAAGACCAAGCTTTCCAAGGAGGCGCGGGAAAAGGCCCTGGCGGAAGTCAAAAAGCTCAAAACCATGAGCATGATGTCGGCGGAAGCGACCGTGGTGCGCAACTATCTCGACTGGCTGCTTGACATCCCGTGGCATAAACGTTCCAAAGTCAACAAGGACCTGAAAAAGGCGGCGGAAATTCTTGACGCCGACCATTACGGGCTGGAGAAGGTCAAAGAACGGATCATTGAATATCTGGCGGTGCAGAGCCGCGCGGACAAGGTCAAAGGGCCGATTTTATGTCTGTTCGGACCTCCGGGCGTGGGCAAAACCTCGCTCGGCAAGTCGATTGCACGGGCAACCGGCCGCAGCTTCGTGCGCACCTCTCTCGGCGGCATGCGCTACGAAGCGGAGATCCGCGGACACCGGCGCACCTATATCGGTTCGATGCCGGGTAAAATCATTAAGGGCATGAAAAAAGCCGGAACCTCCAATCCGCTGTTTTTGCTGGACGAGATAGACAAACTCGGCAGCGACTGGCGCGGAGATCCGTCGTCGGCGCTTCTGGAAGTGCTGGATCCGGAGCAGAACAACAGTTTTAACGATCATTATCTGGAAGTGGACTATGATTTGTCGGACGTAATGTTTGTTACCACCGCCAACAGTCTGGACATGCCGCGGCCGCTTCTTGACCGTATGGAAATCATTCGTCTTTCCGGTTATACCGAAGACGAGAAGATCCAAATTGCCAAGCGTCACCTGATGCCGAAGATTTTTTCCGAAAACGCGGTCAAACCGGAGGAACTTTTCATTTCCGACGATGCCATTCGCGACATTATCCGTTATTATACGAGGGAAGCCGGCGTGCGGAACCTGGAGCGCGAGCTTTCCAACATTGCCCGCAAGGCAATCAAGGGGCTGCTGATGCACCAAAACCGCGAGCGGATCAATGTTGACGGCGGCAATCTGGAAGAATATCTCGGCGTTCGCAAATTCCGTTTCGGCGAGGCGGAGGAAGAAGACCATATCGGCGTTACCACCGGTCTGGCATGGACCGAAGTGGGCGGCGATATTCTGTTTATCGAAGCGGTGGACATGCCGGGCAAGGGGATCGTCAAACAAACCGGCAAGCTGGGCGACGTGATGAAAGAATCTATCGAAACCGCTTATTCGGTGGTTCGTTCTCATGCCGAAAAGCTGGGAATTAAGCCGGAAGTGTTTGAGAAAACGGACATTCACGTTCATGTGCCGGAGGGAGCCACGCCGAAAGACGGGCCTTCGGCAGGCATTGCCATGTATACCACGCTGGTGTCGGTACTGACCAAAGTGCCGGTGCGCAAAGACGTGGCGATGACCGGAGAGATTACGCTGCAGGGCAGGGTGCTGCCGATCGGCGGGTTAAAGGAAAAGCTGCTTTCCGCGCTGCGCGGCGGCATCAAAACGGTGATTATTCCCAAAGATAACGAAAAAGATCTGCGGGAAATTCCCGACAACGTGAAAAAGGGATTGAAAATCATACCCGTTTCCAACGCCGACGAAGTGCTGGAAATTGCCTTGCACAGAGATTGCAGGCTGCCGGAATAGCTTTTGCAGCTGTAGACAGACAAAACCGTGAACGAAAGTTCGCGGTTTTTTTTGTGAGGAAAATGAAGATCGTGCGGAAAAAGGCGGGAAAAAAAGGTTTTGCCGTCCAAACCGGCCGCGGCAAAAAAAGGATCGTTTTTCTGTTACAGGAATATTGTATAAAGTCTGCTTCCAAAAAGCAAGATAAATGTTTATTGATCAACCGGTTAGACGTTCTTTTCCAAAAGCGGGAAAATGAAGAAGAAAAACGATCGTTTTAGCAAACGGCGTTTTGAAACCGAACTTGTATTCGAACAATCATGAAGGAACCAAACATTATGACTGAAAAACTACTGTCAGGCTTTATTCTGGTGACAATGACGCTTCTGAGCATGCCCGCACGATCCGCCGAATATGAATATGAAAAACCGGAGGATTACGAAACGGTGACCAAAGATCCTCTGCGTTTTACGGAAATAGGGGAAAACGTCGCCGAACAAGCGGGAGGGGCGGCGCTTCACAATACGGCTGACTACGTCAGCATTATCAACAAAACTTTTCAAAACAACCGGGCGGAAACCGTTGTCGGGGAAGAATATGAAGGATATGGCTATACCTTGCTCGGCGGTGCCGTGTATAACGACGGCGACATTGACCGGATCAAGGCCGATTTTGTCGCCAATTCGGTTGCCGCGGATGGCGCGGACGGGCTAAACGCCGGCGGCGGTGCACTGTATAACGGACATAACGGAAAAATAACCGACGTCAGCGGCGATTTTATAAGCAACAGCGCGTCGGGAACAACCGGCAAAGCCGTCGGCGGCGCCATCTTCAACCAGGGAAAAATAGAAAAAATCAACGGCAGTTTTGTTGACAACCGCGCCGATGTCGGCGGCGCCGTCTTTAACGATTATGAGGCGGAGATCGGCAGTATCGGCGGGCTTTGTCAACAATTCCGGAGGCGCGCTTTACAATCTGGGCAAAATGGGCGATGTCCGGGCCGATTTTGTCGGCAACTCGGGAAATGCTGTTTATAACGGTAACCGGATCGGAAACATCAGGGGAAACTTTTCCGGCAACCGGCTGACGGATACGGAATTAAACGGCGGAATCGTGTTTAACAGCGGCAGCGTGAAAAGCATAACCGGCAATTTTTCCGGCAACGAGGTTTCCGGGAACTCCGTTTACGGAATAAAAGGCGGTGCCGTCTATAATTATCAGGGAACAATCGGCAATATCAAAGGCAGTTTCGACAACAACCGTATTCTGGCCGAATATGCGGCTTACGGCAGTGCCGTGTTCAATGACTGGGACAGCAAAATCGGCGATATTACCGGTAATTTTAGCGGCAATTCGGTTCAATTCGGCAGCGGTTCCGTTTACGGCGGCGCCGTTTACAATGACAATGGAGCCGTCATCGGCGATATTCGCGGCGATTTTGTTTCTAACCGCGTTTTTTCCGAAGGCGACAGCGGGGCGGAAGCTCAGGGCGGGGCCTTTTTCAACAATTACAATACATCCGTCGGCCGCATTTTCGGCAGCTTTGTCAACAACGGCGCTCAAACCGCTTCCGCTGACGGTCTGGCTTTGGGCGGTGCCGTTTATACCTATTCGAACATGACGTTTGCCGCCGGCGGACGGCTTCGCACGATTTCCGGCAATTATACGAAAGACGGCCGGCGCGGCAAA
>ENA-ORQX01001826-ORQX01001826.1-human-gut-metagenome-genome-assembly--contig:-NODE-1826-length-12186-cov-2.664084_pt1 | contig 12186 bp, 8 predicted proteins | sample MGYA00242170_ERZ509124 | MGnify/ENA primary metagenome ERZ509124 (study PRJEB26280, sample SAMEA2338647) | human gut metagenome | biome: human gut; feature: human-associated habitat; material: faeces... | reverse complement strand
TGTCGGTGTCTTTACATACCAGACTCCAACAGCAACCATAGCAGTCAGATAGCCATAAGTTTCCGTTCCGGTACTGAACAGTACCATAAACAAAAGCGCAGAAGACAAAAATAAGAATCTGAAAGATTCATATTGATATTGCCGGATGCGTAAATAAGGAAGGGCAAACAAAATCATTCCGGGCACGATTATCCATAAATCGCTGAATGAGGCTCCCGTTATCCGATGTAACATACCCAGCAAAGATATGTTTTGATTGATGCTAAACTGATTCAGCCCATTCTTATAGACAAGCACATCGAACCATTCCTTATACGAATGAACGACATATTCCGGAGAAGCATAGAGCATCGGAAGCAGAAAAACGATCACTGCCCAAAAGACTAATCCGCCGACGAGTTTCATTTTATGTTTCGAGAATAAAAAGAAAGCCAGTCCGACTATCCCATAAAGTTTGGTCATAGTCCCAAATACAATCATCAAAGCAGACCAAAAATCCTTTTCTTTCTCAATCAGCACATACGAGAATATAATCATAGCGGTAATACCTATGCTATATTGCTGAGACAAAACAGCTGTAAAAACGTCATTTACAGAAACTAATATAACAACAGCAAATTGCCACTTTTTCAAATCTAACTTGCTGATAGCATAATAAAGGAAACCACAATTCACCAAGCACCAAAGGATCATCCCCAACGGTCTGGGAAGAACCGCAAAAGGAGAAATCAACGCAGTGAAAGAAATACCATACAGAAAGAAATCCTTCTGTTCCTGAAGATATTCTACATATAAAGGAGAAGAAGATATCGCATGCCAAAAAGACTGGCTAAATATAACATAATTGCTATATACCCCCTTCATCATCAATGATAAACTGCAAGCTAATCCTACTCCCATCCACAAGATGAATAGAAAGACGGGATTCTGCACATATCCTTTCAACCTCTCCAACATATCATCAATAAGTTTTTTAGTTCATTTACAAATACCCCCTTTTTCATATCAGGCAACATCACTTCGCCTCTTAAGTCTACAGGAACCTCTTTGATGAAGGTGGTATCATCAAGAGAAGCCTTATATATAAACTCCGTATCAAATAAGAACTGTTTAATACGAGTGGACGCAAGAAAAGCTTTTCCCTTACAGTTAAACCCCTTTAATCCCCCCTGCGTATCTGTGTGGGTCAGCCCTAACAGCATAAAGTTCAAGAAACGTGAAGCATGACTCGCCAACTTTCTGCGGGTAGAAAGTTGTGAATAATACGTATGATTACGATTTGCTACAACTACATCATACCCTTCCTCAAGATATTTAATCACTTGACAAACAGACTCAATCTTATATGGAAAATCATAATCTGTATAAAGAGCCAGCTCTGAATCAGAATGTGCTATACCATCACGAACAGCAGCTCCTTTCCCTTGATTTATCTTATTGTCTACAATGATAGTGTTGGGTAAGTTATTTGTCAAACGAAGTACAGCTTCTTCCGTAAATCCGCGTTTGGAACCATCATTTACTACGATAAAGCGAATATTGTACCCGTTCAGCATCCCTTCCAACTCTTTATGTTTTTCAATCAGTTGCTGCTCCCATCCTTCATGAGGATTATAACAGGGCAATATGACATCAATCCGTTCATCATCTTTTTTATGTAGAAAAGGAGTTGGGGTTCTTGATGTATAGTCCTGAGTTAATTGTTCCCAGATGATTTTAAACCAAATAATAGCACATGGGAGAGCTTTAAGTGCAAATGAAGTAATGTATTCAGTCCTGAAATGTTTTGAAAAAAGAATACTGCTTGAAGACGCTGCCGTCAACGCAAAACAGAATAGCAATAAGCATGTATTCAGCACAAACGATTTTTTATACGTTGGCGTACTTACATACCATATACCCACACCAATTAGAGCTCCCACATATCCACATTCTTCCGTTCCCGTACTAAACAAGACCATAAATAACAGAACTGATGCCAAAAACGAAAGCCGAAAATTTCTATTCTCGTATTGTCCAATACGAAAATAAGGTAATAAGAATAAAACAATTCCAGGAATTATCAGCCACATATCACTATATTCAACAGCATGAGTAATCTTTCGAACCATTCCTAATAAAGAGATATTCTGATAAAAGCTCAACTCATTAACATCATTCTTAACTACAAGAATACTAATCCATTCTTTATAAGAATCAAATACATATTGTGGAGAAGTATAAAACATTGGAACTACAAATAGAACGAATGCCCAAAATAGAATTCCCCACAGAAAATATAATTTTCTTTTAGAGAAAAGGAAAAAAGCCAACCCCACAACCCCATAAATTTTGGTTAATGTGCCTAAAACAATCATCAATGCAGCCCAAAAATCTTTTTTTCTCTCGACAAGAATAAAAGTAAAAAGAATGAAAGCGGCTACTGCTGCATTATACTGCTGAGTCACAACAGATAAATATAAGCCATTATATGACAACCAAATGATAATGGCAGTTTTCCATTTTTCAAATTCTAACTTCTTTATAGCAAAGTACAATAAAAGAGCATTACACAAACTCCACAAAGCAGAGCCCACCATTGTTGGCATGATTGAAAAAGGAGCAATCAATAAAGTAAAAGGAATGCCATATAGAAATAAATCAAAATATTCTTTAGGATATTCTACATATAAAGGCGTTTGCTCCAAAGCATGAAAAAATGAACGGGAAAATATCAAGTAGTTATTTGCAAGTCCTTCTGTCCAGCTTACCCAAAATCCCCTGATAGCCACCCCAAACCACAAAATTGCTAATACAATAGGATTTTGCACTAACCTTAGTATAAATCTTATTATATTTTTCATTTTATTATATCCTTGTTTAGTTTTATATAATCTATAAAACGACCAAAACTAACATTCTTTTTCCTAAAATATCGAATGAAAGCATCCAGCCTTTTTTCCATTCCTTCTCCTGCATGATTCCTTATAATAAATGGCAGTTTCCATTCCGGATGTTCATTTAACGGATAAAATTCCCACGGATGAAAGTATGTCACAAAATATCCATCATGCCGATGAGTGTATTTACACAACCAGCGATAAAGTGAAGCGGGCAAATTATGACATGAAAGCCAAAATAAAGGGAAACGCAGCAAAGGAGTAACTGATGCCGGCATTTGCATCACACGGTCTTTTATAAAAGGAGTACGGGGAGTAGAAAGCCGCATATATCTTCCTGGGATAAATGTCGGATTCAAGGAAGAATTATATATATACCCCGCCTCATATACAGCTTTTTCCGACACAGGCATCATGCGTGCCTGCCGATAGCCATAAACTTTGGTTCCGGTGATTTCCTCCAACTGATCCTTCGACCTTTTCAGATCTTCTACTTCAAAGGTCCAATGATAGAAGCCATGAGAAGCAATCTCGTGACCTCCCTCCTGAATGCGCTTTATTATATCAGGAGCATGAAGAGCAAAATTTGCCGTACAGAAAAAGGTCGCTTTTACCTGATTCCGTTCTAAGCAATCCAAAATTCGGGTAGTCCCCTCTACAGAAACTTTAATTTGCTCTTCCATTGATATGTCCACCTGATGTTCTTTGGGCACATCAAATTCCTCAATGTCAAAACTTAATAAAATCATTCCAATATCAGTCTAGTTTACGTTTGTTGCTGTGAGTTGCTGCAAATATGCAGCCACAGCCTATAATGCTTGCATATCGTTTAGTCTTTTATAATAACCGTCTAATTCCAATAATTCTTCATGACGTCCACGCTCTACGATTTCCCCTTCATAGAGCACACAAATCTCATCCGCATTTTTGATAGTAGAAAGACGGTGAGCAATTGCAATCGTGGTACGCGTCTTCATCAATCTCTCCAATGCTTCTTGTACCAAACGTTCCGATTCAGTATCCAGTGCAGAAGTAGCCTCATCCAGAATCAGGATGGGAGGATTCTTCAGAATAGCACGGGCGATGCTGACACGCTGTCTCTGTCCACCGGAAAGTTTGCCGCCACGGTCACCGATATTTGTATTATATCCTTCCGGCTTTTCCATAATAAAATCATGGGCATTGGCAATCTTAGCGGCCTCTATGACTTGTTCCATAGTTGCATTTTCTACGCCAAAAGCAATATTATTGAAAAATGTATCATTAAAAAGAATGGCTTCTTGATTTACATTGCCAATCAAACTGCGCAAATCGGCAATACGTACATCTTTAATACTTGTACCATCGATGGTGATATCTCCTCCTTGCACATCATGATAACGTGGCAATAAATCTACGAGCGTTGATTTTCCTGAGCCTGACTGTCCTACCAAAGCAACTGTCTTTCCCTTTGGCACTGTTAAGTTCACATGTTTCAACACTTCTCTTTTACCATCATAGCTAAAGCTTATATCTTTAAACTCAATCCGATCATTCATTCCAGTCAATGGTTTCGGATTAGGAATTTCTTTAATATTATTTTCAGCCTTCAATATTTTGTCCACACGTTCCATAGAAGCAAGCCCCTTGGGGATATTGTAACCAGCCTTGGCAAAGTCTTTCAACGGATTTATCACGCTATACAAAATAACCATATAAAATATAAACGTTGGTGCAGTTAATGACGAATTATGCCCTAAAATCAAAGCACCACCAAACCATAATACAGATACAATCAAAATTGTTCCCAAGAACTCACTCATCGGATGAGCCAAAGCTTGTCGCATAGCCACTTTATTGACTGCATCACGGAGTTCATTACTACACCTCGTAAAACGATCTATCATTCTGTCTTCTGCAATAAACGCTTTGATAATACGCAAACCACCCAATGTTTCTTCCAATTGAGACATTGTATCACTCCACTTACCTTGTGCCTCCAGTGATTGACGCTTTAGTTTTCTTCCGACCTTACCCATCAGCCAGCCCATAGCCGGTAATACCAAAACGGTGAAAAGAGTTAACTTCCAGCTGGTAGCAATCAATGTTATAAAATACAATATAATCATGATAGGGCTCTTTATCAACATGTCCAATGAACTGGTAATAGAGTTTTCCACCTCTCCCACATCACCACTCATACGAGCTATAATATCTCCTTTTCTCTCCTCTGAGAAAAAGCCCATCGGCAAACGCATTACCTTCGCATATACCATGATACGGATATCCCTGACAACTCCTGTACGCAATGGAATCATCACAGCTGAAGATGCAAAATAACAGGACGTTTTAAATAAAGTCATCAAAGCCAGAAACAGTCCCAGAAAAATCAAAGCAGTAGTAGGACCATTATCCTGAATCATTTGGGAAACATAATAATAGAAATTATTTATCGCAACATCTTTAAAACCGGCAGTTCCCCATTCCATATACTCATATACCTTATTATTCTCTCCTGTTTTAAACAAAATATCCAGAATCGGAATTAACAAAGTAAATGAAAACACATTGAATACAGCTGACAAGATATTCAGCAAAATAGCCCATCCGATATACTTCTTATATGGCGACACAAAACGTCGCATCAGTTGCAAAAATTCCTTCATTATTTGAAATAAAATAAGTTAAGGCTGCAAAGATACAATAAAACTGTCTAACAGTTGAAGGTTTCTTTCAATAATTAATACGAATTATATAATAGCCACCTTCTTGACCATTTATTCGTCTATTTCACTCCAACACTACTCATTATCAAAAGATATGGGCACCACATGATAATAAACCCCATGAGATCTCCGGTACGATTTCACTCCCAACTTTTGCAGAATACGCCCCAAATAAGATACTTGCCGAGGTGAAAACTTCATCTTACTAGCCTTCTGTATTCGTTGTAGCAAGCAACCATTCTCCTGCCTCTTCGTCGGCCGCCGCCCGATAATATACCTGAAACAATTGCTCGATCGCAGGAGACTGCTCAAACTCCTGATTAGACTCCGTCATAATAGCTTCCTCTTCTTCATCAAACCAATACCGTTCATTTTTATAAAGCGCCGTCATTGCTTGTGCATAAAGCTGCTCATAATCAATGGGACGCACCACATCAATCACTCCCGTCACTTCGACGCCGATAAAACGGCGACTACCGGAAGTGTCTGTCAGTAAGTCTTTATGATTACTCGTCCCGATAAAAGAAGCATACCGGCGGAGTGATTCCACAGCTGACGCATTCGGGCGACGGGTATTAACAACCGGTTTTTGCAAAATATGTTTAAGGAATGACTGCTGATTGACACCTATCTGATCAAACTCATCCATATTGATAAGAAGAAAACGATTCAGATACAACTCGGCGTCCCTTTTACGGCTAAAGTCAATGCTGTCCGTATAATACGCCTGCAAACACGGAGGCAGAATCAGACGGCAAAAGGTAGACTTACGATAAGCCTGCGGACCGATTAGAATAGGTGAAGTACTGTTCGCATGATTTTTGTCAACTCCACGCCAGTGCGCCACTGTACTGAGAAACCAACGACGAAAGAGTTGTCCCCAATGAGGATTATCACAAGGAACTCTTTCAGCCAGGTCACGGATGTGGTCTTTACCGTCCCAATGGGGAAGATCATAAAGAAATTCCTCGACAGGGTGATAAACGGGAACATGATCGGAATTCAGATATCGGACCACATCCTTATCCCAAAGTTTGATGCCCTCATACATCGCATTCATCGTAATACTTGCCATCACCCGTTTGTCTATGGGGCGAAAATAAAAGTTGAAGCTGTTCCGCTCACGGTATTCCACGCTCGAAGTCAGCATATTGAAACGAAACTCATAGCGGCGTTTCATAAACTCATCTGTCTGCATGACAAACAATTGCTCCGGCAGCAAACTACTTTTATCGGCAAAACCCTCGCACGTACCATACACGTTCTTCACCGTCTCGCGAATCAGGAATTCATCTTTCGGTAAACGATAATGAGCACGTGCCCATCGCACGGTGTCTTCCTGTGGAATACCGGCACGAAAACACTGCTCAGCCAGACAAACAAGCAATGAGTGTATATCATCGCCTGGGCGGTATCCTTTTTGCTCGGCCAATGCCCGGGCAAATGCTGCTTCAAAAAGAACAGAAAGTGCTTCGTAACTATCATATCCGGGAACAAGCCGCTGTAAAGGAGAAGCCTGCGCCTGTACCTGCTCTCGATAGGTGGTTTCCCCCGGCAAAGATGCTGGCTGTTTCAGATAAACAGGCATGGCTTCTGGATTAAAATACAGCTCTGGATCGAAAGTCAGCCGGCAATACTGTTCCAGCGAAGGCTCTCTTAATTCGATATCAAACGGGAGTTGGGGCTGGTAATATTTCACAGCCAGACGATAAGCATGCGCATGAAAAACTTCCGCCTGTTCGCGATTATCAGGCAGACGATTGTCGGGATACGTAAAACGAACCCATATCTTTACAGACTTTCCTGAAGAACCGATAAAAGCAAGATACGTCTGAGGCAGTTCCTTCACACACTCCTTCACCTCATCAGCTTCCATACGTCCGGACAACCCGTTGACCTGAAGCATAACGATTCCATTATATTCGGCCATCGCCATCACCCCGTTTTTTCTGACAAAAGCTGCCGCCGGAAGTATCTTCGGGACCCTCTCTATATAATCATTTTTATCACCGGGAAGTATATAAGGCAGGACTTCTCTCATATTAGAGACCAGTTGTGCTTTAGTTTCCTTTTTCATCTGCTCTACGAGCTGTTCAATCTTCAACGTACGCATCGTATTTACTTTGCCATCGTCTCTCACTTGTGTTATTCTCATTTTTTCTTTCGCTGTTTGTCCTGCTTGCGTTGTAGGGCAATATATATTTTGCACAAAAGTACTGTAAACATTCTATGTAAACAAGTTTCTGATCATAAGTTTCATTCCCATCTCCTCTCCCTCTACTAGAAAAGAAAAAATATATTTTAGTCTCACGGTCTCACTACTTTTACATAATCATCAAATAATTAATATATTATAGGATGAGAGATACTTTTTACAGAGGTATCTCTCATCATTTCCCCACTGAAATTACTCTCTTCTAACCTGTCTCTCACCTTTTTTGATTATCTCTCATTCTGCTTTCCAACTTCCATTATTTAATTTCAGACCTATACATTTCTCCTTTTAGAAGTACTTTAAGGCGCATATATTTTACCATTCATTATCATGCAAACAATCCTATAATTGCTTGTTTTACAACTATTATTGTTGTATCTTTGAAAGACGTTATTCATCATACTACCCGGGTGAACCGACCTGTTCACCCAGGTACACAGATACGTTCTCGAAGGTGCAATGATCGGTTCACCCAGGTAGAACGATGAAGATGTCAGTAAGATGACACGCAGATAAAGGCTTTAAATGCAGAAGAGATAAGTAACACCATATATAAACAACAGATAAACAACAATTAAGATGGCAGTACAATTCGAATTTTATAAGAATCCCGTTCAGGGAGAAGAAGAGGGGGAAACAAGTTATCATCCCAGAGTCGTGAATTTTCAACACGTGACTACCCAAAGACTGGCAGTCGAAATTCACTCGGCAACTACCTTTGGCAAGGCCGAAGTGGAAGCAATGTTAATGGAACTCAGTCGGTGCATGGCAACCACTTACGCGAAGGGCAAAGAGTACATCTTGACGGGGTCGGCTATTTTCAGATCACATTACAAGCAACAGAGCCGATACATTCCATGGCCGCACACGCTGACAAAGTGAAGTTTAAATCGGTCAGTTTCTTGGCGGACAGAGATTTAAAAGGTGAGCTTATAGGTATGCATGCACAACGCTCAAAGTATAAACCCCACTCGGCTACCCTCTCCCAGAAAGAAATAGACAAAAAATTAACTGGGTACTTCGCTACGCATACGGTTTTGACCCGCTCTGATATGCAGTCACTTTGCCAATTCACACACAGTATGGCGGCACGCCATATTCGCAGGTTGAAAGAAGAAGGTTCTTTGCAGAATATCGGAATTCGTACGCAACCGATTTATGTGCCGTGTCCAGGACATTATGGGAAATAGTTGTAAAATAGAATGAGAGATAATCAAAAAAGGTGAGAGACAGGTTAGAATAGAGTAATTCCAGTGAGAAAAGAATGAGAGATACCTCTGTAAAAAGTATCTCTCATTCTATAATATCTTAATTATTTGGCGATTATGCAAAAGTAGTGAGACCGTGAGACTAAAAAAATTCTTTTATAGCGGACTTAGATATAATCACAACACCCAAAGAGGAAGCCCAAATGAGCTTCCTCTTTTACCTAATATCGCTTATGGAATATCTTGAATAATTCCTTCCCAACTATCAATCCCTATTCGAGATAAATACTGTTCAAAATAATCATCTTCTTCATCTGTATCCGCTTTTTGATAGGTTGTCCATACAGGCTTGGCTTCACCATTATGAGGCGCTTCGGTATACTTACGCAAACCCAAACAGGCACCATCTCCCAAATGATCAAACCAGCTATGCCATTGTATTCCATCAATGCCGTCCAGATTATTAATCTTCTTCCAGCCATAAGCAAAGCCGGCAGCCTGATCCTGCAAATCATTATCACTATAACTTGGAGAACATGTTCCTGCCTCAGAAAGCCAGACAGAACGTTTCTCTGTTCCCTTATATTTATTGGAGGAGAGACTTACCCACTTATCCAAAACCTCCAAATTTTTCAAGGTCACATATTGCGTGTCCATAGAATAAGTTGCCTGTTCATCATCCCAAGTGCACGGGTTACCTAACTGAGCCGGGTAACTATGACATGCCAATGACCAATAGAAATCACCTTCGCTTTCACTGAACTGATTCATAAAGTCGAGCATATCTCTTACTTTATACCAACCGCCACCGGCAGCGATATTCCATCCATGCGAGAAAGAGATAAAGACTTCCGAGTGCTGGTCATATTGATGCGCAATATTATAGCACATACGCATCGAACGGAGATAAGTGTCCATAAACGTGGCAATCGGTTTGTCACCCATATTGGTCCAATGACTTCCTCCATCCACTTCGTTATGTATAATCCAGTGCGCTATGCGCATATTAGGGTCACTATATCTTTCTGCCAGGAAGTCAAGTGCGGCAGCATAACAATTTGTAGACTCTATTGTAGTCATATTAGGCATTGTATAAGGAGCTATACCATTAAAATCCGGATGTTTCAAAAGAGTACCGGCATCTCCGGTAGGAGGAACCAGCAAAATACCTGCTACAGAGATTCCACGTTTACTCGTTTGCTCCAACACAGCATCAAATGAACTCTTCATATATCCCTCATTAAAATAATATGTCCTGCCACCGTAAGTATGCGGAATATCTCCTTCCTGTTGAGAAAGATGCATGAAATGAGAAATAGGAATGTTGATGGTGGCACTGGCAATACCCAAATCATCCAAATCAGATGCAAGGAATCCATGGTTTATCAATCCTCCCAACCCCTTCTTAGATTTTAAAGGAATAGCCTCAACACTTTGTTTTACGTGTATTTTATCCACGTTCGCATAGCGGGCATGAGAAACAATCTCATCCTTGGAAGCTCCTTCTTTGTATATAGCCCACTTAGACAATAAACGATCATACTTATAGTCACCTATAGTAACATATCTATCCAACTGAACGTTAAAAGAGCCGTTTGATAAAGGTGTTTTATTTTCCACCTTTTCCACTTTGAACATATCCACAAATGGTGGAATCTCTCCCAAGAAGAAAGTACCTTCTCCCGTATAGTTACCTTGAATACTGATCGTACTCTCTCCTACCACCACATCAGTTACATGGCAATCATATTCTTTATTCAGATAATCTTTAATTCCTTGTTCGTACTTCTCTTTATTAAGTGCTTCATTATTCTCGTCCTCTTCCGCCTGTTTTTCCTCATCATTCATCATACGTAGGCGTATATTACGCATTTGTATGATATTATTAGGCTGGTCTCCAAAATCCAGACGCAGAAAATCTTTCACTTTTCCCCAATCAAATTCCTGTCTATATTTCTTTAGACGAACGCTGAATGAAGCCCATTCCGTAGAAGCAGGAACGGTTCCCGCACTCATGCTATGAGTAGCATCAATCCCATTTTTTGCATCAGCAAAAAAGAGTTCTAGGTTACTCATCCCCATTTCCGTCTGATATTCAAATTCAAGAACATTACATTCTTCGGGAACATCTTCTTTAAACAAACCGGCAGTCGCCCAAGGATCACCATTAGTAGTTTCTATCGTATAACTACTGTCTTCATTCTGAGTTAACGTTACTCCCGACTTATAGGGCCCATCCAATAACATATAAACAGGCGGGATAACAATTTCCTCAGGAGGAATAACTTCTCCCCCATCATCTTCAATAAAGTCATCATTACAGGAAGACAAGTTCATCACAAAAAATGCCATTAAAAACAACATGCCACATCGCCCTAACAGGCGTTCAGGCCTTCTCGTAAAGAAAGCTTTCGAATTTTCCATAATTTCAGTTTTAGTTAATAATGTCGTTGATTAAAAATTCTCAATAATATTCCAATCAGGAATTCCAATTAAAGGTAAGAATTGTTCAAAGTATTCATCTTCTTCATTTGTGCCTGCTTTTCGATAAACTTCCCACACAGGTTTGGCTTCCCCTCTGTAAGATTCATCCAAGTATTTACGCAATCCGAAGCAAGCTCCGTCTCCCGGATGATCAAACCAATTATGCCATTGTAGCCCATCAATCCCTTCCAATGCATTGATTTTCTTCCAGGCAAAAGCCAAACTAGCCGCTTGCTTCTGAAAATCTTCATCCGAATAAGTAGGAGAATTTACTCCAGCCTCAGAAAGCCAGACAGAGCGCTTAATAGTCCCTTTATATTTATTTTCTTTGGTAAGCGCCCACTTACTCAGAACTTCCAGATTCTTAAACGTAATAAATTGGGTATCCATGGAAAACGTTGCGTTCGGATCAATCCAAACACATGGATTCGTCAAATCCTGAGAATAGCTATGATAAGCTAATCCCCACTGAAAGTCCCCTTCTACCCGACTATAAACATTCAACAAATCAATGATTTCCTTGCTTGTATAGAGCCACCATCCCACATTCGCTATCTGTGGTAAGCACTCAATTTAGGGCATCCCCCTTCGAAAGGGCACTTTTCAGTGCCCTAAACCGAGTTTTGTTAATTAATTAGTTTTGAATTTAACATTGGCTGGCAGCCAAAGTGATTTTGTCAGGAACCATGTTAACA
>ENA-ORQX01001818-ORQX01001818.1-human-gut-metagenome-genome-assembly--contig:-NODE-1818-length-12219-cov-6.772279_pt1 | contig 12219 bp, 13 predicted proteins | sample MGYA00242170_ERZ509124 | MGnify/ENA primary metagenome ERZ509124 (study PRJEB26280, sample SAMEA2338647) | human gut metagenome | biome: human gut; feature: human-associated habitat; material: faeces... | reverse complement strand
CTGCTTCGGCTGCGGGGCCGTGGTAAGGCTGTCCGGCGAGAGAGTCGTCAGCCCGCTGAGGTCACCGACGGCACCCGTTCCCGGCTGAGTCAGCTCGGGCAGTCCGCTCAGGGAGCTGCTTTCTCGACCGGAGAGGACCGTTCCCCATTGCTCTTTCTCCTGCTTGCGGCGGGCGATTGCCTCCTCCACCCGGGCAGTCTCCTGCGCTTTCTGCTCCTCATCGCCAACGCGGTACACGAGGATCAGTTCCTTGCCGCTTTGGCGCAGGGCGGTCTCATCCGAGAATGTTTTTCTATCATATCCCGTCTGCCCGACAACATGGAATTGATAGCGCCCCTCATGGGACAGCTCGAGTTCGAATGCGCCATTCACGCCGACCAGATCTTTGATTCGGGCCAGCGGAATGACCGCCTCCATCTCCCGTCCTTCCCCATCAAGGAACCGGATGCGAAGCTCATGGACCTCCTTTGCAAGCTCCCGCAGCGAGTCGCCTGTCATCCGAAAGAGTGTGCTGTGGGCATCGAAGCTCAGGACCTTGTTGACCGGGTCATACTCCGCCGTGGCCACATTACCAAGCTCCTGTGTGCCATCCAGATGGGTGATCACGCCGACAGTCTCGTACATCTGCTTCACACGGTCCGGCACCTCGCCGACCTGCACGCTTGGAGCGTCGTCCTCGTCGTCGTCCTCGTCGTTCTCGGTATCATCGGGCTGCTCCGGCTTGTCCGGCTGCTCCGGCTTGTCTGGCTGTTCCGGCTTGTCCGGCTGCTCCGGCTTGTCCGGCTGCTCCGGCTGCTCCGGTTGAGAGGGCGTCCGCCGGTCGTAGCTGTAGTCCTCCATCTTCTTCCCGTCGGGGTCGTAGCGGGTCAGACTGCCGCCCGTCACCTTGTGGTCGTCGTCGGAGAGGGCGTCATTGGGGATCTCGCCGACTATGCCGCCGCCGATGGCCGCAGTTTCGCCGCCGGTGCTTGCGCCTGCCTTGGCCTCCACCTCAGCGTCGCCGGAGATGATGATGTGATTGGGGTTGCTGGGCGGCGCATCCGGGGCTATCTCAGACCACGCACCCGCGCCGTCGCCGATGCCTGCCGCGCCGGGGCGGGGGTCGCCGCTGTAGCTGCCGCCCGTGGCCGACACCTTGCCGCCGGAAATCTCGATGTCGCGGCCCGGGCCGTACACACCGCCGCCGATACCGGCAGCACCCTCGCCGCCCACGGCTTCTACCGTGCCGCCGGTGATCTCGATGTTTCCGGCACCGCTTTCGTAGCCGCCGCCGATGCCTGCGCCGTCTTCGCCGCCTTCGGCGGTGAGGGAGCCTTTGGTGTCGTTGTCGTCCTTGATGGTCAGCTTGCCGGAGGACTCATGGCCATTCTTCTCGAGGCCCGCATTGTGGCTGCCGCTCTTCAACTCGTTGGCGCCGTCCAGCTCGATGGCGGCATCGTGGTCACCCTGCACGGTGACGGCGGCTTTGCCCGCATCGACTGGGCTGTCACCGCTGTCATCCACCTCGGTCTTGCCGCTGCCGTCCCCCTCCTTCTTGCCGCTGACGTCAATTTTCAGGTCGTCGAAGGTGACGTCCACGTTGCCCTCGGAGGTGTCGATGGTGACGGTGTTCTTATCCGACTCGCCGGTGATGACGGTCTCCCCCTCATCCTTCTCGAAATCCTTTTCACCCTGCTTGACATTGTTATAGTTTCCGCTTTCATCGCTCGCACCTTTGACCGTAATGTCGCCGTCGGCGATGTTCCATGTTTTCGCATAGGCCGGGATGCCGGAGCTCACCACGATGCCCGCGATGACGGCGGCGGCCACGCCCCGCCGGAGTGCGCTCTTCAGTCTCATCGTACATCTCCTTTCGTTCTGTGTATCATGCAATGCCGTCGCTGCGGCTCAGGCTCTCCTTTGAGATGCTTATTTCTTTGGGCTGCCCCAAGTCCTCCGGTATCCAGAGCTTTATCTCACCCTGGGTATCCGGCAGGTCGTCCCAGTCGTCACCACGGTCGGTATAGCTCCGCAGGTCACTCTCCAACAGATTGGTATACTTTTTGGGTTCCGTGCGAGGGGGGTAGACCAGAAAGAGCAGTGGCTTCTTATCCTCCTCGGGAGCGATGGCCTCAAATCGGGAAGCCAGCTGTTTCAGGGACTCCTCAAGCCCGATTCTCGGCGTTTCCGTTCTCGCAGGCTCGAGCCACCAATCCAAACTCGGGCGGTCGTCCCTTTTTTTCGCGAGTTGGAAGTCCATCATCTCCCGCTCTTGTTTCAGTAATTCGTCGAGTTCACGTCTGAGCTCTTCACTCGTTTTTTGCTCTACCGTTTCCTCTCTCTCAGGCTCGAGCCACCAATCCAAACTCGGGCGGTCGTCCCTTTTTTTCGCGAGTTCGTGGGTCAATATCAGCCACTCCTGCGGCTCTGGCGTCTGCACCGGCACCCACTCCAGATAGCGCTCTGACAGGTCGTCCCGCGTTTCGCCGTCCAGCCGGAGGCTGATGTCCTCCCTGTTCTGCTTCAGCTCCACGTCAGCGTCCTCGCCCGCCGCGTCGGCCATCTTGTCCACGCTATAGTGGGTCATGGTGTCCTCATAGCGGAAGAAGATGTCCTCCACGCCGTCCTCCCGGAGACTGGAGATGTCGGTGGTGACGGTGGAGCGGGGAGCGGCGCTCTCAATAAGCACCACACCCCCCGGGGTGAGGACCTCTCCGGCGTCGCCGGCCTTTAAGCTGCCGGGCATGGGGTCGGTGCTCTCAATGGCCAAAGCAGAATCCCACCGTTGGATGGTGACCCGGCTGGAAAAGAAGCCGCCCACCACCATGCCGCCGGGCAGGGGTTCGGGAGCGTTCTCCTGCACCGGGGGCGGGACGTCATCATCATCGTCGTCCTCGTCGTCGTCCGGCTGGGGCTTGGGGGTGGAGGTGTAGTCGTAGCCCATCCCCTCCATCACGGTGCCGTCCGCGTTCAGACGGGTCAGCCGTCCTCCCGTCACCTTATGTTCATCGTCAGAAAGGTTCTCCGTGGGTACTTCGCCGTAGCTGCCGCCGATGGCCGGGGCCTTGGCGTCCGTCATCTGGCTTCCCGCCTTGGCCGTCACCTCGGCGTCGCCGCAGATGTAGAGGTCTCCCGGGTTCGGGTCGTCGGTGTCGTCCGACGCGCGGCCTGCTCCGTCGCCGATGCCTGCCGCGTTGCTCCCGCCCACAGCCTCGATGGTGCCGCCCCGGATGGTGATGTTGCTGCCGGTGCTCTCGATGCCTCCGCCGATGCCTGCGCCGCCGAAGCCGCCCTCAGCGGTCAGCGCGCCTTTGGTATCGTTGTCGTCCTTGATGGTCAGAGTGCCTTTCGACTCGTGTTCGTTCTTCTCAAGACCCGCATTATAGCCGCCGCTCTTCAGCTCGTTGTCGCCGTCCAGCTCGATGGTCGCATCGTGGTCGCCCTGCACGGTGACGGCGGCTTTTCCCGCATCGACTGGGCCGTCACCGCTGACGTCCCCCTCGGCCTTGCCGCTGACGTCGATCTTCAGGTCGTCGAAGGTGACGTCCACGTCGCCCTTGGAGGTGTCGATGGTGACGGTGTTCTTATCCGACTCACCGGTGATGACGGTGTCGGTGTCGTCCTTGTCGATGGTCTCGCCCTGTGAGACCTTGTTCTTTCCTTCGGCGTCGCCCGCTTTCACGGTGATGTCGCCGTTGGCGATGTCCCACCGGGCCGCATAGGCCGGGATGCCGGAACTCACCACGATGCCCGCGATGACGGCGGCGGCCACGCCCCGCCGGAGTGCGCTTTTCAGTCTCATAGTCTATCCTCCTTTGGTCTGTTCGTCTTTTGAAGAATCAGCCTTTTTCGATACAAGCTTACCAAAAAATCCGGAGAATGTAAATAAAATCTGCGCGAATCGTGGTGTTTTCGGCGTGAATGGCGCAAAAAAGCCCTCCCGAGCGGGGAGGGCCATAGCCTGTCTTATTCAGAGTAGTGCGCCAAAAACTGCTTGGTGCGCTCCTCCTGGGGGTGGTCGATGAGCTGGCGGGCCGGGCCTTCCTCCACCACGACGCCGCCGTCCATGAATAGGATGCGGTCGGCCACGTCCCGGGCGAAGTGCATCTCATGGGTGACGATGATCATGGTGGTCTTTCGGTCGGCGAGGTCCCGCAGGACACGGAGGACTTCGCCGGTCAGCTCCGGGTCAAGGGCGCTGGTGGGCTCATCGAAGCAGAGGATGTCCGGGTGGAGCGCCAGTGCGCGGGCGATGGCCACCCGCTGCTGCTGGCCGCCGGAAAGCTGGTGGGGGTAGTGGCCTGCCCGCTCTGACAGGCCCATCTGGGCCAGCAGGTCACGGGCCTGTGCTTCCAGCTGGGCGTGGATGGCCTTTTTGTTGGCCTTGTAGTCGGGCTGCTCCTTTGCCAGAAGCTCCCCCGCCAGCATCACGTTTTCCAGCGCGGTGTACTGGGGGAAGAGGTTGAAGTTCTGGAACACGAGGCCGAAGTGGAGGCGCTTTTTCCGCACCTCGCTCTCCCGCTGGGTGGCAGGGTCGGCGGCGTCCCACATGGTCTCGCCGTTCACCCTGATGACGCCGGTGTCGGGACGCTCAAGGAAATTCAGGCAGCGCAGCAGCGTCGTTTTGCCCGAGCCGGACGAGCCGATGATCGCCAGCGCCTCGCCCTGTTCCAGTGTGAGCGAGATGTCCTTGAGAACTTTCGTCTCGCCGAAATTCTTCCCGATGCCGGAGGCTTCGAGTAATGCCATAATTCAGTATCCTCCTTAGCAGCGGAAATAGTCCATCTTTTTCTCGGCCCAGTCCAGCAGCAGGGTGAGTGCGCCGACAAAGACGAGGAAGAAGATCGCGGTGGAGAACAGCGGCCAGATAAGGCCCTTGGCGCTGTACTCCTTCGCCATCATGATGATCTCCTTGTTGGCGATGACATTCGCCAGCGAGGTATCCTTCACCAGCGTGATGACCTCGTTGCCCATCGGGGGCAGGATGCGCTTGACGACCTGCAGGAGCGTGACCTTGAAAAAGATCTGACTCTTGGTCATGCCAAGCACCTGACCGGCCTCGGTCTGGCCTTTCGGCACAGCCTCGATGCCGCCGCGGTAGATCTCAGAGAAGTAGCAGGCGTAGTTGATGGCGAAAGCCACCACCGCCGCCACCAGACGGCCCGAAGAGCCGGAGGGCCAGGGGTTGGTCATGCCCAGCAGGCCGGGGCCAAGGTAGATGACGATGATCTGGAGCATCAGCGGCGTACCGCGGATGACCCACACGAAGGTCTTGACGACGCCCCGCAGCGGTGCGCACCGGCTCATGGAGCCAAAGGCCACCACAAGGCCCAGCGGCAGCGAAAACAGCAAGGTCAGAAAGAACAGCTCACAGTTGAGCGCGAATGCGCCGGTCAGACGCTCCAAAATCACAGTCACAGAATCACTACACCTATCCGTTTATAATGTAAGTTACTCAGCCAGAGTCAGGCCGTACTTGTCGGCCAGAGTCTGCATGGTGCCATCAGCCTTCAGCTCGTCGAAAGCGTTGTCCACAGCCTCGGCCACGTCACTGTCCTTGCGGAAGGCCACGCCGTACTCCTCGACGTTCAGCTCATCCACCATCTTAAGGTTTGCGTAGTCGGTACCCTCGCCGATCATGGCAGAAGCCAGAGTCAGGTCGAGGATGGCGGCGTCAGCGGTACCGGCGGCGACTTCCATCAGGCAGTCGGTCTGAACAGCCTTGGAGATGAAATCAGCCTGAGACAGGTCGGCGTTCTCGGTGATGGTGGTCTCACCGGCAGAGCCGGCCTCGGCCACCACGGTCTTGCCGATGAGGTCGGCGGTGGAGGTGTAGTCGGTGCCGTCCTTCACCACGACGACCTGGGCGTTCTTGACGTAGGGCTTGGTGCAGGCCATGTTCTCCTCGCGGTCATCGGTCAGGGTCAGGCCGTTCCAGATGCAGTCAATGCTCTTTGCAGCCAGCTCGGTCTCCTTGGTGTCCCAGTTGATCTCCACGAACTCCGGCTCGACACCCAGCTTCTCACAGACAGCGGTGGCCAGCTCGGTATCGAAACCGGTGAAGTTGCCGTCGGCGTCGGTGTAGTTCATCGGCTCATACACGGTGTAGCCGATGGTCATTTTGCCCTTGTTCTGCAGGTAGGCCAAGTCGCTGTCTGCAGCGGCGCTGTCAGCGGTGGATGCTGCCGTGCTTTCGGCAGAGCTTTCCGTGCTGCTTGCAGCTGCACTGCTGCTGGAGCCGCAGGCCGCAAGGCTGAGGGCAAACATGCCCGCCACAGCAAAAGAAATCAACTTTTTCATAACATTTCCTCCCTTATCTATACCAGTGCTGAGCAAGTTCTCCGCACCATTCCTGCAGTGCTGCACATTTGCACTGCACGCCAACCTTGCGCTTTAGTGCACCGAAGAAGTTGACTATTAGTTTATAATACCCTCTTTTGCTATTTTTTGCAATACTTATTCATGATTCCTGCATAAAAAGGCAAAGCCGGCAGGGTTTGACTGCGGTTATGCAGCGCTTCCCTGCCGGTCATGGTTTATCTTACCTCCACAACGGTGATATCCTGCGCGCTCAGGCCCTTGCACTTGCCTAAAACGGCATCCCGGATGCGGGTCACTTCATCCGCGGTCAGGGCGTCGTTTTCTGTCATAACGGTGATATCCGCGCGTCCCTCCCCAATGCTGACAACACAGTCCGCAAAGCCTTTGGATTTAATCAGGCTTTCAATGCTAGATTCCACCGTGATGCTGCTGATCTGGTTTTGCAGCTTTTGGGTAATGCTGTCTTTTTCGCTTTCGCTCAAATCCGCACTTTTCAGTGTCTTTTTGATAGCGTCCAGTGCCTCGTCCCGCGCTTTGGAGCGGTTCAGGCGTGCCTGTTCAAAAAATTCCGTACCGGAATCCTTGCTGACGCTGACAAGCTGGGCTTCGCCGTAATTTTTGCCTGCCTGCCCGCCCGATTCCATTTCTTCCGCTGCATCCGCCTGGGCGGCGGTCTGAGGTTCACTTTCCAGCGGATCAAACACTGCCTGGGCGGTCATGGGTTCCACCGCCGCGTTTGTTTCCGGCTGCCGGGCGGCAGTCTGTACCGTGTCCTCGTCAGCTTCCGCCGAAGTCTGCACAACGGCTTCCGGCGTTCCCGCCTGCGGGGTGCGCCCGGCGAACGACCAGTTCAAAAACACTGCACCGCCCAACGCCAGGGTAAGCGCCGCCAATGTGGCATACCGTTTGGTTGCTCTGCCTTCCATATCGTTAGCCCTCCCTATGATTGCATTTTGTTTACGGTAATATGGCTGGCCCCCACGCCGGTCAGGGCGCTGACCAGTTCTGTGATGCGGCGCTGGGTTCCGGCATTACCCCCGCCCTGGCAAAGCACGGCCACGCCGCGCACCTGCGGTGCCTGAACCGACTGCACCACCGGCTGTGCACCGGCCAGCAGATGGGTGCGCTGGCTGGCGGCGCTGCTGCGGGTGTCCTCGCTGGTTTTCTCTGTCCGGGTATCCGCCGCATAGGTGGTTTCCTCCCCGCAGTCCAGCGTTACCATAACAACGGTTTCGCCTGCGCCGTCCATGGCACGGATCAGGGCGGCAAGGCGGGTTTCCAGCTGCTGTTCATACTCCGCTGCCGTCTGGCTCTGCTGGCTGCTCTGCGCGGCATTTTGTGTGCTTTGCCCGGCTGGCAGCCATTCCGACATACAGAGCAGCAGCATGCCCGCCAGGCCGGATACCAGCAAGAGATTGATACGCTTTTTATCATCCTTCCACGCCGCCTGCAGCCAGGCGATGCTCTGTTTTGCGGTCATTGGGTGTTCTCCAGCGTATAGGGCAGGTCCCCCGCAAAATTTTGCAGCAGGATTTCCGCCTATTCCCGGTCCGCCGGGTAAACCAGCCGCACATGCACGCCGCCCGCCTGCGGCTGCACAACGGATTCGATGCCGCTTTGCCGCAAAAGCTTTTGCAGTGCTGCGGCGGATTCCTGCATGGCAAGCTCTGCGCCGTAAGCGGTATAGTCCTCGCCGGGGGCGCTCTGGCTGGCAAAGTTTTGGAGCTGCGCGTCAAAGTTTTGCCAGTTCAGGCCGGATACCGCATGGAGGACCGATGTTATAATATACAGCGTAAGCACCGCATTTATGACTGGCTTGAACCCATTTTGCGGCCAGAATGTCCGCACCAGCCCAGCCAGGGCGGACAAGATGCAGCAAACCAGTGCCGCGTGGCACAGCGTATCCATAAGTCAGCCCCCATTCCCGCCAAGCAGCAGCAACAGCGTGGATAGAATTACCAGAAAGAAATATAGTACCAAGATAGCCCCGCACAGCCGCGTCCCCTGGCCAAATAGGGTACAGATCTGCTTGCTGCGCTTTTGCCCCAGTCCCGCCGCCAGAATGCCCATGCCGGAAAACACCAGCCAGTACAGCCCGCACTGCGCCAGCACCGGGGCAAACGCTGCCCCCAGGGCTGCCACCGCCGCCAACGCCAATGAGCCTTTGAGCAGTCCGATTGCGGCGGAAGCACTGCCCAGAGCCGCCGCAGCGGCATCCCCCACGACGGGCACGGCAGCACTCAGCACGCTTTTGCCGATTTTTAAGGCTGCACGGTCAGTCCCAGTGGCCAACACATTTTGCAGCCCCAGCACAAAGGTAAACAGCATACCGCACAGTTTGAGCGCAAAGGTAAAACAGCGGGCAAACAGGTTTGCGGCATCGGCAATGCCACTATCCCCCCAAAGGGCCGCAGAAACGGAAAAGCAGAAATAGATTTGCAGCAGCGGCAGCAGTAAGTTTTGCAGCACTTCCGCCAGAAAGGCCGCCATGGCATAAAACATCGTGCTGTACACGGCAGCTCCGGCGGTTTGGCCCGCCAGCAGTGCTACCCCGGCAAACACCGGCACAAAACCGGATACATACAACTGGCTGGTGTTGGCTGCCTGGGCAACCTGCTGCACGAGAGATGTCATTTGATTCAGCGCAATGGTGCCAAAGCCGAGCACAGCCACAAGGTCCACACAGTCCCGCCAGGCACCACCGTCCGCCAGCAGCCCCACACAACTGGAAAGCAGCAAAAACATCACCGCGCGCCGGGCCAGTTGCAGCGGCTGCCCCCAGGCGTTTTTCAGCCAACCAGCCAGCGTTTGCAGCAGCTCCTGCAAGGTAATGTGAACGAGCTTGTCCGGCGTCAGTTCGCTTTGCTGCAAAATCTGCTGCACCCCAGCGGGCAGTTCTGCCGCGGCGGCTGGCAGCGGGAAGGCTATCACGATAAAAAGGACAAAAACGAGGCCAGCAAGCTTTGCAGCAGAGGCAATGCCTGCAGCATAGCCAAAATGCGGCCCACGAATTCCATACAGAACGCGGCGGCAGCAAGGCCGGCTTCGCGGCAAAGGTTCGCCGCCAGCTGGGCCACAAAAGCGATGGCCAGCACCTGCAGCAGAATGCTGAACGAATCGCCGCCAGCCTGCCCGGCCAGCTGCTGCAGCCGGGCCAGCAGTGGGCGCAATTGTTGCACCGCGAACCACAGCAGCCCCGCCGCGCCGCACAAAGAAAGCAGGAACGCAAAGCCGGGCTGGTCCTTTTTTAAGCAGAGCACCAGCACGCAGACGACAATGGCAAGGGCGGCCGCTTTTAAGATAAGCATCGTTATCCATGACCAATCACAAATCAAACAGCGCTTTGATCAGCACAAACAAATCGCTGATTTGGCGCACCAGCATGCTAAGTACCACGATCAAGCCCGCAAGGGTGGTCATCATAGCCTGATCCTCCCGCCCAGAGCGGGTGAGCAGCTGGTTGAGCACCGCAACAATAATGCCGGTGGCCGCAATTTTGAATACAAGATCAATGTTCATGATGGTTCCCCTATAAAAAGCCTGCCGCGCTTTCGCCTTTTCAGTTACCCCCTGCTTCACCCCGCGGGCCAGAGCAGAATGGCCGCCAGCAGTCCGCCGCAAAGTCCCAGTTTAGGGGCAAGCACAGCGGCCTGCTGGGCGGCGGCATACTGGCCTTGGGCGGTGCGGTGGCACAGGGCGGCCAGCGTGCGCATGGTCTGCGGGGCCTGCTGCCTGCTGCACAGGGCAATGGTGTGCAGCCCGGCATGCAGCTCCGCTCCGCAGGTTTTAGCAAGCGGCGGGGGTAGGCGTAATTCCGCAAAGGATGCAGCATTCGGCGGGCAGTAGGCGGCAAACGCCGGGTGTTCCGCCGCGGCAGCCAGCAGCTCCGCACTGGGCAGGGCGCAAAAGGCAAGCTGGTCCGCCAGATAAGTAAGCAAACGCTCAAAGCCGCACACCGCCCGCCACTGTGCCCACAGCCGCTGGCAGTACGCCTGGCCGGCAGCAAAGCCTGTACACACCAGCAGCACAGCCCCCAGCAAACGGCAGTACAGCATCATGCCAGGGTGCGGACCTTCACTGCATGGCCGGGGTTCACGCGGCCATCCAGCAGTACCAGGGTTTCAAAGGCCCCCATCGCCAGCAGGCGGGCAGTGGGCGGTTTGCGGTTCAGCGCTTCCAGGGTATCGCAATGGACACTTGCCACAAACACCACGCCACAGGCCAGGCCCGCTTCCACGGCCTGGAGGTCTGCCTGGGTGCCCAGCTCATCACACACGATGACCTGAGGGTTCATGCAGCGCAGCGCCATCTGGATGGCCTGCGCTTTGGTGCAGCGGGTGTAGACATCGCAGTGTACGGTGTGCCCCGCCGTCAGCAGCTCGCCGCGCTCGTCCGCCACGCAGAAAATGCGGCGGGCGGTATCCAGATAGCGGATGATGCTGCGCAGGAAAGTTGTTTTGCCGCTGCCCGGCGTGCCTACGACCAGAATCCCGCCATTCAAGGCATCCAACGTGCGGCGAAGCTGGGGCGGCAGGACACAGGGCACCTGGCGCGCAACGCGGAGATTGAGAGATGTAATATCGGCAAAGCCCGCCGGGCCACACACCCCTGCCACCCCCACACGGCTGCCGCCGGGCAGGGTGAAATAGCCCTGTTTCAGCTCGTCCTCATAGGCATAGGCGGAGTCCCGGCAGAGGGCGGCAAAGCAGCTGCGCAGCATGCGCGGGCCGATAGCAAGGGCGGTTTGTGCTGCAGGCAGCAGCTGCTGCGCCGGCTGCCAGGCCCCGCCCACCGTAAACTGCACCGCCTGCCCGGCGCGCAGGCGGATTTCCTGCACGCGGGCGGCGCGTTCCGGCGGCATGGCTTTGAGCTCGGTGCGCAGCGGTTCCGGCAAGAACTGGATCACGGAATAATACTCGTCCATTTGGGGTATCACCTCCACACCCCCACTGTATTCCGGGCAGCGGAGCAGTAGAACCAGCCGCGGCAAATTGTATGCAGCGGGCAGATTTCCACTGTGGCACAGTAGATTTTCCCGGTGGTTCCTGCTATACTGGAAGCAAAGTAAACGCTGCGTTGAATGCTGCTCAAAGGAGGGTATCTTTATGGATAAGTTCAGAACGGTTGCGCCCATCATCCTGATGCTTCTTACCGCACTGGTTGTGTTCTATGCGAATGTCAGCCTTTCCGGCAGCGGGTTTGGCGGTACCATTTTGTTTGCCATGATCGTGGGATTTGCCTGCGTGATCTATGTACTGGATAACCGCGAGCGATAACGCAAAGCAAAGGAGCTGCATAGGTATGACCCGCCGGGAATTGATTTATGATATTGAGCGTTACTGCCCGTTCAATGAGCAGGAAGAAAAGGACAAAGCCCTGATTTTGAATTGGATCAAAACAAATGATAACGCATTCAGCCGCGAAAACGCCGTGGCACACATGACGGCATCCGCCTGGGTGGTAAACAAGGACCGCAGCAAGGTGTTGATGGTATACCACAACATTTACCACTCCTGGTCCTGGCTGGGCGGGCACGCGGATGGCGAAACCGACCTGTTGGCTGTTGCCATTCGCGAGGTAAAAGAGGAAGCAGGAATCCGGCACGTACAGCCGGTTTCCAAAGAGATTTTCTCGCTGGAGTCACTTACCGTGGATGGGCATGTGAAGCGTGGATGCTATGTTTCCAGCCATCTGCATCTGAATGTAACTTATCTGCTGGAAGCCGACTCTGAGGAAGCGGTTGCCATTAAGGCGGACGAAAACAGCGGTGTGGCCTGGTTTACGCCGGAAGAAGCACTGGTAAAATCCACCGAGCCGTGGTTCGTGGAGCATGTGTACGCAAAGCTGCTGGAAAAGATGAAAACGATTTAGGGCAATACCGCATAATTCTAAGTGCCGATACGGCGAGCGAGGTGCGGC
>ENA-ORQX01001813-ORQX01001813.1-human-gut-metagenome-genome-assembly--contig:-NODE-1813-length-12239-cov-3.515430_pt1 | contig 12239 bp, 10 predicted proteins | sample MGYA00242170_ERZ509124 | MGnify/ENA primary metagenome ERZ509124 (study PRJEB26280, sample SAMEA2338647) | human gut metagenome | biome: human gut; feature: human-associated habitat; material: faeces... | reverse complement strand
TGTTGTAGCCTCTTCTGTTGTAGGCTCTACTGTTGTAGGCTGCTCTACTGTTGTAGGCTGCTCTACTGTTGTAGGCTCTACTGTTGTAGGCTCTTCTGAACCGTCGGGAACTGTTACAGTTTTAGCAACTGCGACATACTTATCAACTGCATCCTGATCTAATACAGATTTGTCTAAGAGTACTACTTCATCACTAGGGATTTCCAACTCTGATACAGGGTCTTGATTTGAAATAGTAAGATACTCTACATCAAGGTCAACAGTAGTTGCTACAGCCTCGGGATTGATAACATCGAATTCAACAGAAGAAAATACTATTTCTTTTTCTGATGAAAAATAGAGACTTGTGTCACTTCCTATACCCATCAGTAAACCAGGAGCTACATTTTTGTTGAATTCGAAATTTGGATATTCGAATGAAGTACTCTTTCTTGTATTAGCTGAAACCTTGAGAACAGAAGGATCATAGTTCATTTTATACTGGAAGTTCAACATACCATCTCTGTCCTTGGTCTGGAACATGTATGTAACCCTTACAGTCTTCTGATCTGCGCTGAGAGTAACCTGCTTCTCAGAAAAGAGGTTTGAAGTAGCTGTAACTGTGAGACCCTTTTTTGCAGGAGCTGCAGTTGTAGGCTCTGCTACTGTTGTAGGCTCTGCTACTGTTGTAGGCTCTGCACCAGTAACGATGTCAACCTTACCCTTTGCACCCTGCTTTGTAGCATAGTCAAAGTTTGAAAGGTCAAGTGTAAGAACGATGTCATAACCGTCTTCGTAACCAGCTGCATCTGTATCAATGATCATGTTCTGACCGTTGTATGTAAGGTCAAACCACTCATTGAGAGGAGCTGTGCCCTGCTCAGGAAGGCCCCAGTTATCTGCCCATGAACCGTTGGCAGCAAACTTGAACTGATAGTTCTCATAAGCGTCAAGGCTCTCAAACTTAATCTGGTAAACCTTTGAACCCTCAGATGTCTCTGTCATGTGGTTAGCTTCAGCATCTACCTTCCAGTCCTTACCGTTGAGCCATGCATCTTCACCGTTACCAACGACTGTAATGTGGTCAACAACAAGTTCTGTCGGAATTACAACACCTTCACCTGTTGCAGTGATTTCATTTGTTGTAGGGTTGTAAGTTACTGTTACATCACATTCCTTTGTTACATTGAATGTGAAGTTGTCTTCGCCGGTATCGCCTACACCAATCCACTCTTTATCGTTTTTAACGACCTTGAACTGGTAGCCGTTGCCGACTGCTACGTTGGTAAATACTTTTTCGTAGTTACCGTCGCCGTTTTCTGTCATTACATTATCTCCGCAAGTTGCTTCAGTCTCAGCCCACTTGTAACCTGTGAGTTCTTCAGAACCGGATACGAAATATGAATCGCCGGCAGCAGAAACGCTCACTACAGTTGCAACGAGTGATGTCACAACAAGCATCATAGACAGTAAAAGGCTAAGTGCTTTTTTGAACATTTTCTTTTCCTCCTTATGTGATAATGCTTCTATAAGCAGTTTCATTATACAACAATCAACCACCAAAAGTCAATGCTAAAAACTCTTGCCGGCTGATTATTTGACAAAATATTGTTTTTTTGTAGGAATGCACAAATAAAATATCATTTATTTGTTATTTGTAACCATTCACATTGTGAGATTGCCAGTTCCAACTGTCACGGCACATATCCTCAAGATTTTTTTCGGCAATCCATCCAAGTACTTTTTTGGCTTTTGTTGCGTCGGCAAAGCATTCTGCAATGTCGCCTGCTCGGCGTGGCTTTATAACATAAGGAATTTCAATCGAATTTGCCTTTTCAAAAGCCTTTACAATATCAAGAACGCTGTAGCCCACACCTGTTCCGAGATTAAAAATCTCGGTTCCCTTGTGCTCTGCGGAATATTCAATAGCCTTTACATGACCTTTTGCAAGGTCAACAACATGGATATAGTCACGCACACCCGTGCCGTCATGCGTAGGGTAATCGTTGCCGAAAACACCGAGACACTTGAGTCTGCCGGCGGCAACCTGTGTTATGTACGGCATAAGGTTATTCGGGATTCCGTTAGGATCTTCACCGATTCTGCCGCTTTCGTGAGCGCCGATTGGGTTAAAGTAACGAAGAAGAACAACAGACATATCGGGATTTGCGTTTGCGGTGTCTGTAAGAATTTGTTCCATCATAAACTTTGTCCAGCCGTACGGATTTGTAGGAGAACCCTTTGGCATTGTTTCAACAAGCGGAACAGTTTCCGGAGTACCGTAAACCGTAGCACTTGAGCTGAAAATAAAGTTATTTACACCGTGTTTTTTCATCACTTCAAGCAATGTGAGCGTTGAATCAATGTTGTTACGGTAATATTCAACAGGCTTCTCACAGCTTTCACCTACTGCTTTAAGACCTGCAAAGTGAATTACCGCATCAATCTTATTCTCCGAAAAAATCTTTTCAACGGCATCTCTGTCACATACATCGGCCTCATAGAGCGGAATTTTTCTGCCTGTCAGCTCTTCAACTCTTTCAACCGCTACGGGACAGCTGTTTGAAAAATTATCTGCAATTACAACATCGTGACCTGCGTTGATGAGTTCAACACAAGTGTGCGAGCCGATATATCCGGCGCCGCCTGCAAGCAAAACATTCATTTTAAAATTCCTTTCTTAACATCAGCATTTTTCAGGCTCGGGATAGTCAACACCGAAGGTTTCGGCTGTAACCTTTGCCATAATCTGAGGATCAAGAGGCTTGTCGGAATAGTCTGTGTCACACTCTGCGATTTCATTGACAACATCCATACCCTCAATTACCTTGCCGAATGCGGCATACTGACCGTCAAGGTGCGGAGCGTTCTTGTGCATAATGAAGAACTGCGAGCCTGCTGAGTCGGGCATCATTGAACGAGCCACTGAGAGAACACCCTCTGTATGCTTGAGATTGTTTTCAAAGCCGTTCACGGCAAATTCGCCCTTGATTGAATATCCGGGACCGCCCATACCCGTGCCTTCGGGGCAACCGCCCTGAATCATGAAACCGTAGATTACACGGTGAAATGTAAGGCCGTCATAGTAACCCTTGTTTACAAGGCTGAGAAAATTATTTACAGTATTCGGAGCAATTTCGGGATAAAGCTCCGCTTTGATTGTTTTTCCGTTTTCCATTTCAAAAGTAACAATAGGATTGCTCATTTTAAATCGTCCTTTCGGTTTATTAACACTATTTTAGTATATTCTTGATAAAATAGCAAGTGTCTTAGTGATTATTTGCGAATAAATCAACCTTTTTCAATACTCATTGTAGCAAAAGCATTGAGGTCTGTTCCTGCAATATTTCCGCTGAGAAACTCGTAATATCCCTGTGAACCGACCATGGCGGCATTGTCACCGCAAAGAGATTTTTCGGGCATATACATTTCCCAATCACGCTTTTTACACTCCTCTGCAAGGGTTCTTCTGAGAAGTGAATTTGCCGAAACACCGCCTGCGATTACAAGCTTTTTCTGTCCCAAGTCTTCAGCCGCCTTGATAAAGTTTGTAACGAGGCAATCGACAACGGCATAGCGGAATGATGCACAGACATCGGCTTTGTTAAGCTCAACACCCTTTTGTGCCGAATTGTGGATGAGGTTGATTACGGCTGTTTTAAGTCCCGAAAAGCTGAAATCATACGGCGCATCGTGAACTGTGGGACGAGGAAGCTTGAATGCAAACGGATTGCCATTTTCAGCAACTCTGTCCATTTCAATTCCGCCCGGATACGGCATTCCCATTGTCCTTGCGGCTTTGTCAAAAGCCTCGCCTGCGGCATCATCACGGGTTTTGCCGATAATTTTCATCTTTGTGTAGTCCTCAACCATAACAATATGGCTGTGACCGCCTGACACAACAAGGCAGAGGAACGGCGGTTTTAATTCTTTATTTGAAATATAATTTGACGCAATGTGTGAACGCAGATGGTGAACAGGAACAAGCGGAATTCCTGTTGCAAGTGAAAGTCCTTTTGCAAAATTCACTCCCACAAGCAACGCTCCGATAAGTCCGGGGGCATATGTAACACCGATTGCGTCAATGTCGGAAAGCCTGCAGTCTGCATCTTCAAGAGCCTGTCTTACAACAGGAACAATTGCCTCTGCGTGACGGCGTGATGCGATTTCGGGAACAACACCGCCGTAAAGCTTGTGTTCCTCAACCTGAGAAGCAACCACCGAGGATATTATGTTTCTGCCGTCCTCAACAACCGCTGCCGCAGTTTCGTCACAGGACGATTCTATTGCGAGTATCTTCATAATTTTCCTTTCACTACGAAACATTTATGATGAAGTTCCGTAATATCGTTATTATAATGTTTTATTACATATATATGTCAAAAACAGCGTGTCATTAAAACAGCGTTTTCGGTTGGAGAGGAGTAGTAATTTTTCCTCTCTCCCACCTTGATAAATCCGAATTTTTCATAGAGAGAACGGGCATTCCCGTTACTTTCACGAACCTCAAGAGTGAGAAAGCAAAGGTTATTTTTCTTGGCATAGGTCACAAGCGTTTCAACAAGCGCCGAACCTATTCCCCGATTTCTGTGTGTACCGTCAACGGCAACATTGAAAATGTAACCCTCGTCAACAACAACACTCATTCCTATATATCCGACAACGGCATTATCTTCCGTTGCGGTAAAAAACAGCGAGGTTTCGTTGTTCAGTTCTTCTTCAAGGCTGTTAAACGACCACGGATGCGAAAAACACCGCTGTTCAAGCTGTGCAACCGCCTCAAGCTGATTTTCGGTCATTCTGTCAATTTTCATACGCTTTTAATATTTCCTTTACAGAATTAACAATCTCATCACGGCAATGTCTGTACACCTCAATGTCGCCGCCGTAGGGATCGCTTATACCGAGCACGGCGATTTTTTCGGGCTGTACAAGAAAAAACTGCATCAACATTTTTGCGTGACTTTGCGACATACAGTAAAATTTTTCGTATTTTTCAATGCCGGCATCAGCCACGGCTGTTGAAGCTTTGCCCGAAAGGTCAATTCCGATTTCCTTACAGGCAATCACGGAATTTTCCGACACGGGAAGTCCCGTTGAGGTTGCAATGCCAAAGCTTTCCGCCCTGACACAAATGCCGTTTTTCTCTGCCATATCATTAAAAATTGCCTCTGCCATGGGACTGCGACAGGTGTTGCCCGTGCATACAAAGGCAATCATTCTGTTATCCTTTTGCATCATACCAAGTCCTTCCGATTGCCGCATCGGCTGTGAGCGGAACGCTCATTTTAACTGCGTTTTCCATTTCTTCCTGAACGATGAGTGCAACTCTCATGCTCTCATCCTGCGGAGCTTCGACAATAAGTTCGTCGTGAACCTGCAACACAAGCCTTGCACGGAGATTTTCGGCTTTCATTCGCTCGTCAACCTTAATCATTGCAATTTTGATAATGTCTGCGGCTGTGCCCTGAATAGGCATATTTCTTGCAACTCTTTCGCCGAATGCACGAATCATATGCTTGCTCGAGGTGAGTTCGGGAAGATTTCTTCTTCTGCCGAACATCGTTTCAACATAGCCGTCAGCGTTCGCCTTTTCGACAACATTTTTCATATAGCTGTCAACACCGCTGTAATGGGCAAGATAGCTTTCAATGTAGTGCTTTGCCTCTTTATTTGAAACACCGATATCCTTTGCAAGTGAAAATGCGCCGATTCCGTAAACAATACCGAAGTTAACCGCCTTTGCACGGCTTCTCATAATCGGAGTTACCATATCAAGCGGCATATTGAACACCTGTGACGCTGTGATTGCGTGGATATCTTCGTTATCCTTGAACGCTTTAATCATATTTTTGTCACCCGAAATATGGGCAAGCACACGGAGTTCAATCTGCGAATAGTCGGCGTCAACAAGCGCCCAGCCCTCTCTTGCACAGAAAAACTTTCTCATCTCTCTGCCAAGCTCGGTTCTTACGGGGATATTCTGGAGATTCGGCTCTGTTGAGCTGATTCTGCCTGTTCTTGTTTCGGTCTGATTGAAATTTGAATGGATTCTGCCGTCATCTGCAATGACCTTTAAAAGTCCCTCGCAGTAGGTTGAATTCAGCTTTGAGAGCGTTCTGTATCTCAGCACCATTTCAACAACGGGATGTTCATACCTCAGGCTTTCAAGCACCTCTGCATTTGTGCTGTAGCCGCTCTTCGTTTTCTTTTTGCAAGGGAGTCCGAGATTTTCAAATAAAACTACGCCAAGCTGTTTGGGAGAATTGATGTTAAACTCACAGCCCGCACTTTCGTAAATTGCGGTTTCAAGCTCCTTAATCTGTGCAGAAAGCATTTCGCCGTAGCTTTCAATACCCTGTCGGTCAACACAGACACCGATATTTTCCATTCTTGCAAGCACCTTTGCAAGCGGAATTTCAATTTCACTTAACAGCTTTTCCTGACCGTGAGCCTTGATTTTATCTCCGAGTTTTTCGCACAATTCTGCGTAACAGGCAAATGCCTCGTATTTTTCATTCTGCTCATCAGCACAGACAGGCAGAGTGATTTCGTAAGAGGCACAAAGATTTTTGTCCGAATAATCCTTTGACGACGGTTCAATCAGATATGCCGCAAGCTCAATATCAAACACAATATTTTCAACATCAATATTTTTCTCATCGGCATAAGCGTAGAGCGTTTTGATGTTTCTTGTGTACTTTTCAAGTTCGCTGTCGGCAATAAACTTAACAAAAAGTTCTTCGTCCGTGCTTATATACACCTTGCCGTCAAAAAGTACGGCAAAGGATTTTAATTCTTTATTCTCTGTTTCAAAGTTGAGATATAGCTTTTTCTCTGACTTAACATTTTTTAAAAGTTCATTTTCGTCAAAATCAGACACAACCTCAAGCGAATTTTTCTCAACCTTTTCGGGCTTTGTATTTTTGTCAGCCTTGATGCCGTATTTTTCTATTAAAGAAAACAGTTCAAGCTTTGCCATAAATCCGGCACATTCATCGGCATCTTTCATATCTACAACATAATTTTCGACATTTGTGTCAACAGGAGCGTTGCAGTTTATTTCACCGAGCATACGGCTGAGAATTGCATTTTCCTTTGACGCAGTCAGCTTTTTACGCACACCGTCCTTGATTTCAAGTTCATCAAGATGGTCATAGATATACTCAACCGTGTGATATCTCTGAATGAGGTCGCCTGCACCCTTTGGTCCTATTCCCGCAACTCCGGGAATATTATCCGAAGTATCGCCCTGAATCGCCTTGATTTCTATAAGCTCCTTTGGAGTTACACCGTAAGTTTCAAGAATCTTTTCGGGGGTATAGAGTATATCCTGTTTGTTTGAGCAAAGATGAACGCTTGTTTTGTCCGACACAAGCTGAAGGCTGTCACGATCACCTGTTGCAATAACGCACTCGTTTCCGTTTTCTTCACAAGCCTTGGCGAGCGTACCGAGAATATCGTCAGCCTCAAAGCCCTCACAGGTAACAAGCCTGTAGCCTAAAAGGGTAAGAAGCTTTTTCAGCGGTTCCATTTGTGACGCAAGCTCCTCCGGCATACCTTTTCGTGTTGCCTTGTAGCCTGCATAAGCCTTGTGTCTGAAGGTCGGTGTTTTCAGGTCAAAGGCAATCGCCACGGCGTCGGGATTTTCTTCATTTTTAATTTTGTACAGCATTGTAAGAAATCCGTAAATTGCGTTTGTAAACTGACCGTCCTTTGTAGTAAGCGGTCTTATTCCGTAAAACGCACGGTTTACAATGCTGTTTCCGTCAACAGCAAGTAATCTCATAATTTATACATCACATTCTCAATTTTTCCGTCTTTAATGTAAATTCTCGGAACACGCTTTCCGACAAGGCAGACGGTTTCGTAGTTTATAGTTCCTGTATTTTCGGCAAGTGAATCTGCAGTAGGCTCACCGTTTTCGCCTGTACCGAATACGACAACCTCGTCACCTGTCTTGACATCTTCAATATCGGTAACATCAAGCATTGTCTGATCCATACATATTCTGCCCACAATTTTTGCTTTCTTTCCGTTTACCATCATATAGCCGTCTTTTGCATTCTGTCTGATGAATCCGTCAGCGTATCCGATAGGAACGGTTGCAATTTTCATCTTTCTGTCGGCTGTAAAAGTTCTGCCGTAGGAAATTGTTGCACCCTTTTGAACCTCTTTTACAAAAGCGACAACTGTTTTAAGAGTCATTGCAGGAACAAGGTCAAGTCTGTCGGCAAGCTTTGATGACGGAGCAAGTCCGTAGAGGATAATGCCTGCCCTTACCATATCGCAACAGGTTTCGGGGTAATCTTCAATCGCGCCGCTGTTTGAGCAATGAACAACGCTGATATCAACGCCTCGCTTTTTAAGACTGTCACGCACATGAATAAAGTTTTCATACTGCTTGTTTGTGAACTCTCTGCCCTCGGCATCTTCATCAGACACACAAAAATGAGTAAAAAGCCCCTCAACCTCAAGATTCGGAAGGCAACAAGCCTCGCAAATTTCTTCAATAGAATATTCATCCCGTGGAAATTCCTGACACATAAAGCCGATTCTTGACATTCCCGAGTCAACCTTGATGTGCATTTTGCAGATACAATCCTCTTCAACACATTTTTCGGAAAGCTCCTTTGCATACTCAAGTGAAAAAACAGCCTGAGAAATATCATATTCAGCAAGATTTTCAGCCTCTGAAACGGGAGTGTAGCCAAGAATCACAATAGGGAGTTTTGAACCGCTTTTTCTGATTTCTATACCCTCGTCAATATTTGAAACAGCAAAAAAATCCGCTCCGAGTTTTTCATAAATCTGTGAAAGCTCAACTGCACCGTGACCGTAGCCGTCAGCCTTTATAACACAACAGACCTTTGTATCGTCTGCAACCTTATTTCTTATTACATTATAGTTATGCTCAATTGCATTAAGTGAAATTTCAGCCCAAGTTCTTTTTACCATATTCATTTTTATCTCTCCACATACCTTTTACATACCTTTTACAGTCAATTTGCAATCAATGTAATTATAATACTTTTGATTCTTCAAATCAACACAAAATCCCCCTTTAAATGCACATAAAAGTTATTTTATTCGTAATTATGTGCAAAATGTTACTCCTGAATTTTTGCAAATGCACAAATTATCTGCATAAAAGCCCTAAATACTGCAATTCACTTGATTTATTTATTCATTTTTGGTAGAATTAAAAGGTATTTGATTTATAAATTTAATTTCAGGAGGGGCATAATGACAACAAACAACATAATAGTTCTTTGTGCGTTTATAGCTTATATGATTATTATGATCGTAATAGGCTTTGTTTGTTCAAAGGGCAACAAGAACAATGAGGACTACTTTCTCGGTGGCAGAAACCTCGGCAGTTGGCCAGCCGCTATGTCGGCACAGGCATCTGATATGAGCGGTTGGCTTTTGATGGGACTTCCGGGCGCTGTATACCTTGCCGGCACAGGCGAGGCATGGATTGCCGTAGGACTTCTTATCGGCACAATTCTCAACTGGTACATTGTTTCGGCAAGACTTCGTAAATACACAATTGTGGCAGGCAACTCGCTCACTATTCCGAGCTTTTTCAAAAATCGCTACCGTGACCATAAAAACATAATCAAGATTGTTTCGGCGTCAATCATCGCAGTTTTCTTCACGGTTTACACAGCGTCGGCATTCAGTTCGGGCGCAAAGCTTTTTGCAACGCTCTTCTCGGACAGCGCAAGCGGTGACGAAAACTACAATCGGGTTTATGTTATCGGTCTTATCGTTGCCGCAGTAGTAATTCTTGTATATACATTCATGGGCGGTTTCAAGGCAGTTTGTACAACCGACCTCATTCAGGGACTTATGATGATTGTTGCAATCCTTACCGTTCCGGTGCTTGCATATGCAATTCTCACATTTGACACAAGCTTCAGTTCTGCACTTGCCGCAAAAGGTGTTGAACAGCCTGCTCAGTTCCTTAACTTCTTTGTAAACGGTGACGGAACGCCTGTTTCGGCTGTTTCGATTATTTCAAACCTTGCGTGGGGACTCGGTTACTTCGGTATGCCGCATATTCTCGTCAGATTCATGGCTGTAAAGAGCAATGAAGAAATCAAGAAGTCAAGAAAAATTGCTGTTGTTTGGGTAATTATTTCACTTACTGCGTCATGCCTTATCGGTCTTATCGCAAGAGGCTACCTTACAGCACAGCTTGACGATGCAACAAGCGAATCTGTATTCATCAGAACAATCCAGCAGCTTTTCTCAGGCAACGGTGTGCTTATCTTTATCGGCGGTATTTTCCTTTGCGGAATCCTTGCCGCAATTATGTCAACAGCAGACAGTCAGCTTCTCGTCACTGCGTCGGCTGTTTCGGAGGATCTTTACAAAGGTGCTGTTAAAAAGAATGCAAGCGAAAAGAGTTCGCTTTTGGTCGGAAAAATCGCAGTTGCAGTTGTTGCTGTAATCGCATTCTTCATTGCACTTAATCCTAAATCAAGCATTATGGGACTTGTTTCGGATGCATGGGCAGGATTCGGTTCGGCATTCGGACCTGTTGTTCTGTTGGCACTTTTCTGGAAACGCTCAACACTTTCGGGTGCAATCAGCGGTATGGCAACAGGTGCTCTGACAGTTATCATATGGGACTATATTCCGCTTGTAAACGGTCAGACGCTTTATGCGGCAACAAATCTTTATTCACTTGTTGTAGGCTTCGGACTTGCGCTTATTGTGAATGTTATTGTTTCCCTTCTTTCAAAAAAGCCGTCAAAAGAAATCATGGACGAATTTGATTCAATTAAAAATATTGAAGTATAACCGCAGGGGCAGTCGCTTTATCACGACTGCCTTTTTTGTGTCTGAATTTAATATTTTCCGAAAATAAGAAAAATAAGGCATGGAATATCACAAAAATCAATTGAAATGTGCAAATATTTGTAGTATAATCTATCGTATTGTTTGTTACTATTTTATTTTTCAGAAAAGAGATTGATATGAAACTTTTAGAAGACAGAATTCTTAAAGACGGACATATTGGTGCCGACAATGTGTTAAAGGTTGACAGCTTTCTCAATCATCAGATTGATGTCAGTTTTGTATGTGAGCTTGGCAAGGAATTTTACAGGCTTTTCAAGGACGAAAACATAACAAAAATTCTGACAATCGAAGCGTCTGGAATCGGCATTGCCTGTCTTGCGGCTCAGTATTTTGGTGTTCCGGTTGTTTTTGCAAAAAAGACAAAGACGATAAACATTTACTCAGATACATACAACGCAACCGTCCACTCATACACTCATAAAAAGGACTATGACATAGTTGTTTCAAAGGAATTTTTGAGCAAAGAAGACAATGTGCTTATCATTGATGATTTTCTTGCAAAGGGCAGCGCCTTAACGGCACTTCTTATGCTTATTGAAAAAGCAGGCGCAAAAACAGCAGGTGCGGGAATTGTTATCGAAAAAGCTTATCAGGGCGGCGGCAACCTCGTTCGTGATATGGGCATAAGAGTTGAATCTTTGGCAAAAATCAAGTCAATCAGTAAAAAAGACGGAATCGTGTTCTGCAAGCAGTAGTAATATACTGCTTGCTTATACTTGACTTTTGCTGATATTTATAGTATCATCTAACGGTAGGTCTTGCAGAAATTGAAAATGGAAAATGGAAAGTGGAAAATTTTTAATTTTCTGTTCTCTGCAATAATCGCAATTTTGATATACACGAATATTATGGATAATGTTATAGAAAACAAAAGTTTTCAGTTTGCAATAAGAATTGTACGATTATATAAATTTTTGTGTGAAGAGAAAAAAGAATACATTCTGTCCAAACAGTTACTTCGTGCAGGCACAAGTATCGGTGCTAATGTCACCGAATCCCAACAGGCACAAAGCAAGCCTGATTTTGTATCAAAAATAAGCATAGCCCTAAAAGAAGCATCCGAAACAAAATATTGGATAAAATTGTTGGGTGCTACAGAATATTTGTCTGAAAATCAAACAAAATCTATTTTAGATGATTGTGTTGAAATTGAAAAAATTTTGGTTACTATACTAAAGTCAGCAAAGAACCAATAATTTTCCATTTTCAATTTTCAACTTTCAATTTAATAAGCGGGTGTGGCGGAATTGGCAGACGCGCTAGATTTAGGTCACGCTACCTCGGTGAAACAATTTAATATTTAGATTTTCGCAAGTTTTACTTGTTGAAATACACACGTGCGGGCGTGGCGGAATTGGCAGACGCGCTAGATTTAGGTTCTAGTGTCA